>Ga0105248_10009542_pt1 | contig 10681 bp, 6 predicted proteins | sample KBSS34metaG_FD_81524 | JGI IMG/M metagenome (GOLD analysis project Ga0105248, IMG submission 81524) | Switchgrass rhizosphere microbial communities from Kellogg Biological Station, Michigan, USA - KBS S3-4 metaG | ecosystem: Host-associated > Plants > Roots > Rhizosphere > Soil | place... | reverse complement strand
CCGAAGGCATCGGAACTGCCCGCGCTGACCGCCGGCGTCGACGAAGCCGGTCGCGGCCCGCTTGCCGGGCCGGTCGTGGTCGCCGCAGTGATCCTCGATCCGAAACGCCGGATCCGCGGCCTGGCCGATTCGAAGGTGTTGTGCGCCGCGCGTCGCGAGGAACTCGAAGTCGCGATCCTCGCGAAAGCGCTCGCGCACGCCGTGGTCGCAATCGAGGTCGATGTGATCGACCGCATCAACATCTACTGGGCGACGATGGAAGGCATGCGCCGCGCGCTGGAGCTGCTGCACCTTGCGCCCGAACTCGCGCTGATCGACGGCAACCGCCTGCCACCCGGCCTGCGCTGCACGGCGCAGGCGATCGTCGACGGCGATGCGAAGGTCAAGGCGATCGGCGCCGCGTCGATCCTCGCCAAGGTCCACCGCGATCGCATCATGCGGGCGCTCGACGCGGTGCATCCGGGCTACGGTTTCGCTGCGCACAAGGGTTATTCGACACCCGAACACCTCGCCGCGTTGCGCGAGCGCGGACCCTGCCCGATCCATCGCCGCAGCTTCGCGCCGGTCCTCGCGGCGACGTACGCGAACGCCGAGTTCGACTTTGGCCTGTCAAGTCTTGTTGAGCCCGCACCGCAGGTCTAACCTGCGGCGAAGGTTCCGGCGTTCCCCATGCATCCCCGTTTCGTCCACCTGCACGTCCACAGCGAATTTTCGCTGCGCGATTCGACGGCCCGCCTGCCGGAAAAACCCGAGTACGGCGATCCGGCCAAGGCGCCGCGGCCGAATCTCGTGAGCCGCGCGGTCGAGCTCGCGCAGCCGGCGCTCGCGTTGACCGACCTCAACAACCTGTTCGGCCTCGTGAAGTTCTATCGCGCAGCGGAGAAATCCGGCATCAAGCCGATCGCCGGCGCCGACGTGCTGGTGACCGACGAACACGGCGTCGCACGCTACACCCTGCTCTGCCGGAACCGCAGCGGTTACCTCGGCCTGTCGCGGCTGATTTCGCGCGCATACCTCGAAGGCCACCACGGCGACCATGTCGCGGTGCGCCCCGAATGGCTGCATGCCGAGGCGACCGGATTGATCCTGCTCGCGGGCCGTGAAAGCCCGATCGGCAAGCTGGCGGTCGAAGGCCATCTCGATGCGGCCGAACATGCGCTGCGCGAACTGCAAAAGCATTTCGGCGATTGCGTGTATCTCGAACTCACGCGTACCGGGCGCAAGCACGAGGAAGAATTCAACGCCGCGGCGATCGGGCTTGCGGGCCGCTGCGACCTTCCGCTCGTCGCGAGCAACGACGTGCGCTTCCTCGGCCGCGAGGATTTCGACGCGCACGAGGCGCGCGTGTGCATCGCCAGCGGCATGACGTTGAACGACCCGCGCCGTCCGCACGAGTACAGCGCCGAGCAATACCTGAAGTCCGAAGACGAGATGGTCGCGCTGTTCGCCGACCTGCCCGAGGCGCTGGAGAACAGCGTCGAGATTGCCCTGCGCTGCAACCTCGAGCTCGAGTTCGGCAAGAACTACCTGCCGGCGTTCCCGGTGCCATCCGACCACACGCTCGATTCGTGGATGCGCAAGCAGAGCCACGACGGCCTCGCCGCGCGGCTCGCAAAGCGATCGCCCGCGGAAGGATTCGACGTCGCGGACTATGCGCGCCGTCTCGACGGCGAACTCGGCGTGATCATCGCGATGGATTTCGCGGGCTACTTCCTGATCGTCGCCGACTTCATCAACTGGGCTAAGCAGAACAACATCCCGGTCGGGCCGGGACGCGGCTCGGGCGCGGGTTCGCTGGTCGCGTATTCGCTCGGCATCACCGACCTCGATCCGATCCGCTACGACCTGCTGTTCGAGCGCTTCCTCAATCCCGAGCGCGTGTCGATGCCGGACTTCGACATTGACTTCTGCATGGTTCGTCGCGACGAGGTGATCGATTACGTCGCGCACAAGTACGGCCGCGACCGCGTCAGCCAGATCATCACCTACGGCACGATGGCCGCGAAGGCCGCGGTACGCGACACCGGCCGCGTGCTCGGGCATCCGTACGGCTTCGTGGATTCGATCGCGAAACTGATCCCGAACACGCTCGGCGTCAGCCTCGACGATGCGCTCGGCGAAAGCGAGGCGGCAAGGAAGGACAGCGGTCTCGCGTCGGCCGAACTGATCGCGCGTTATCGCGCCGAGGACGACGTGCGCGACCTGCTCGATCTCGCGCGCAAGCTCGAAGACCTCACGCGCAACGCGGGCAAGCACGCAGGCGGCGTGGTGATCGCGCCTAGCCCGCTGACCGACTTCGCCGCGCTGTTCGCCGAACAGGGCGGCAAGGGCGCGGTGACGCAGTTCGACAAGGACGACATCGAGGCGGTGGGCCTCGTGAAGTTCGACTTCCTCGGCCTGCGCACGCTGACAATCATCGACTGGGCGGTGAAGGCCATCGACAAGGTCCGCGCCAGCGCCGGCGAAGAACCGCTCGATATCACCACGCTTCCGCTCGACGACGACGCAACTTATGCGTTGCTCTCACGCGGCGAAACCACTGCGGTGTTCCAATTCGAATCACGCGGCATGCGCGACTACATCCGCAAGCTCGCGCCGAACAGGTTCGATGACCTTGTTGCCTTGGCTGCCCTGTATCGCCCCGGTCCGTTGAACTCCGGCATGGTCGACGACTTCATCAAGCGCCGGCACGGCGCCGACGTGAGCTATCCGCATGCGCTGGTCGAGCCGATCCTGCAGCCGACCTACGGCGTGATCGTGTACCAGGAACAGGTGATGCAGATCGCGCAGGTCATGGCCGGCTACTCGCTCGGCGGCGCCGACCTGCTGCGCCGCGCGATGGGCAAGAAGAAGCCCGAGGAGATGGCCAAGGAGCGGGTGAAATTCGAGGCCGGTGCCGCGAACAACGGCATCGCGCCGCGGGTCGCGTCGTCGATCTTCGACCTCATGGAAAAGTTCGCCGAGTACGGCTTCAACAAGTCGCACTCGGCCGCGTACGCATTGATCGCCTACCAGACCGCGTGGCTGAAGGCGCATTACCCGGCCGAATTCATGGCCGCGACGTTGTCGGCGGACATGGACAGCACCGAGAAGGTGGTGACGTTCCTGCAGGACGCGCGCGCGATGGGGCTGACCGTGCTGCCGCCGGACGTGAACTCGTCCGGCTATCGCTTCATCGCGTTGCCCGAGCGGCGCGTGCGTTACGGCCTTGGCGCGGTGAAAGGCGTCGGCGAAGGCGCCTGCGAGGCGATCGTGCGCGAACGCGAGCACGGCGGCATCTACAGCGACCTGCTGGATTTCTGCGAACGCACGAGTTCGGCGCGACTCAACCGGCGCACGCTGGAGGCCTTGATCCAGGCCGGTGCGCTGGATGCGCTCGGACGCAATCGGCCTTCGCTGCTGTTGCAATTGCCCGAGGTGCTGAAAGCCACCGAACAACTCGCGCGCGAACGCGAAGCCGGGCAAGTGTCGTTGTTCGGCGCAAGCAATGCGGGTGCCGGGCTCGGCACATCGCGCATCGCCCTGCCCGACGCCGACAACTGGTCGCTCGAACAACAGCTCGCCGGCGAATACGCCACGCTCGGCCACTACCTGTCGGGCCATCCGATGGACCCGCATCGGGTCGAATTGAATGCCTTGGCCGGCTGCACGCTCGCCGACGTGGATGCGTTGTGGCGCGAACGCCGCGATCGTCGCGGCGAAGCGCAGGTCGTGCTCGCGGGCATGGTCGGGCTCGTGCGCCGCAAGGGCGACAGCCAGGCCTTCGTGCAATTCGAGGACGGCTACGGCCAGATCGAGGTCAGCTTCTTCCGCGAAAGCTTCACCGAATCCGCGGCGCTGCTCACGCGCGGCCGCATCCTGCTGATCGAAGGCGGCCTGCGCGAGGACGAATACAGCGGCGGCTTCAGCCTGCGCGCGCGGCAGTGCTGGGACTTCCAGCAACTGTGCGCGCAGCATGCGCGACGGCTGTCGTTCGAGGCCGACCTGCGTGATCACGGCTCGATGGAGAAAATCGAACAGGTCCTCGCCCAGTTCCGACCCGGTGGCACGCCATTGCGGCTGCGCCTGCGCACCGAAGCCGCGCGCGGCACGCTCGATCTCAACGGCACCCAATCCGTGCGCGCCGATCCGCAATTGCTGGGACGACTGCGCGCGTTGCCGGGGGTGAGCGATGTGCAGCTTGCGTTGCAAAGACCGTGGTCCATCGCGAGCGAGCCACGTTGATCAGCGTCCGGTGGACGCGAATGTACCGATCGAATGCGCTCAACGCCTGATACTGATGAATGCATCCGCGTTCAGGCTGCCATCCAATTCGAGCACTGCGAACTTCGCGTGTTCCGAGTCGAAGATGACCGGTACCGGTCGTTGCTGCGGATCATGCCGAACGAAACGCAACTCCCAGCCGAACTTCTCCAGGTCGTCCAGGGTATCGCGCTGGTCCTGGTTGAGTTCGGTCTTGAGAATTTCCGGAAGCGGCTTCCGCGCCTTGCGGCGTTCCTCTTCGGCCACGGTGGCGATCTCATGCATGGGTCCGGCCCGAGGATAACGCCAACCCGTGCCCAAGGGCAGCCGCTCGTTCGGCGGCCGAGTGGCCAGGCCTCGATCGCCGCAAATGGCGGCAGGATTCCCGCGAAGCCTTCCGAACCTCGCCGTTGCGGGCTACCATGCACGCACTCGCGGGACGGGGAGTGATGAAAAAACAACTGGGCCATTACGAGATCGTCGCCGAGATCGGTCGCGGCGGCATGGGCGTGGTCTACAAAGGCTACGAGCCGGCATTGGCGCGCTACGTGGCGATCAAGGAACTGTCGCCGGCGCTCTCGCACGACCCCGTGGTGGTCGCGCGCTTCCTGCGCGAAGCGCGCTCGATGGCCTTGCTCAACGACCCGCACATCATCCAGATCTATTCGATCGGCCAGGAAAACGACGAGCCGTTCTTCGTCATGGAATTCGTCGATGGCACATCGGTTGCCACGCTGCTCAAGCGCGATGGCCGGCTGGAGACCGAAGATGCGTTGAAGATCGCGCACCAGACCGCGCAGGGCCTTTCGACCGCGCACGACCAGGGCGTGATCCACCGCGACATCAAGCCCGCCAACCTGATGATCAACCAGCGCGGCCACGTGAAGGTCGCCGACTTCGGCATCGCGCTGGCCAACCACGACATGAGCGACAAGCTGACGAACGCAGGCGACGTGGTCGGCACGGCCGCCTACCTGTCGCCGGAAGTCATGCAAGGTAACCAAGTCGATCCGCGTTCCGAGGTGTATGCACTCGGCATCGTGTTGTTCGAAATGTTGACCGGACGGACTCCATTCTCTGATTCCAACGTCTACAATCTCATGCACGACGTGGTCGAGACGCAGGCCCCGGACGTGCGCGAATTCAACCCTGAAATCGACGTCGAAACCTCCGCCATCCTGGCGAGGATGCTGGCCAAGGATCCGGCCGACCGCTACCAGAACATGCACGAACTGATCGCGGACCTGGAAACCCTCCCCTTCATTATTCGCGGCGGCCCCGTCAAGGTCGCCATGCCCCCGCCCGCCGGCACGACGGGCACCATCGTCGGCCTGGCCACGCCGATGACGCCGGGTTCGCGCCCACGGGTTCCGACGCCTCCGCCGGACGTGAGCAAGCGCCAGGCGACGATCACCCCGGTCCTTGGGAACGCCAGGACATCGGCGACCACCCATCCGATGCAGGAGGCTTCAGCGGGAGCGCCCGCCCCGGCGCCGGTGACTTCGCTGAGATCCCGATGGTCCCCGCTGATCATGTCCCTGCTGATGTTCCTGGCCGGCGCGACCTGGGCTTTGCGCGGGCAGATATCCGAGATGTTCGGAGCCGCCCCCGCCCATCCACAAACCACCGCGGCCGTGACCGCATCCGTCCCATCGACTGCGTCTCCCGGGATCGTGGAGGTGGAGCGCAAGACTCCGGTTGCCGCGTACGCCGAGGCGATCGTCGTCACGCTGCTGGGCATGGGAGCGATGGGTTTCTGGTTCGGCGTGCATCGTCGGCGCCGGGTGGAAGCCGAGGCCGGCATCCATGCGTTGGCCAACATGAAGTGGCGGGACTGCATCCGCCTGATCCTGGAAGTGCTTGGTCGCGATGGCTACAAGGAAGCTCCCGCGCCGCAACAGTCAGGCGATGGCGGCACCGAATTCCTGCTTCTGCGCGGGGACGAACGCGTGCTGCTCGGGTTCAAGCTGGGCAGCACTTACCACATCAACGAGTCGAGCGTGCGCGAATTCGCCAAGGGCATCGAGATGCAGGGCGCCACGACAGGCATCCTGCTGACCCTGGGATCGATTGAAAGCACGGCGGTCAATATCGCCAAGCGCAATTCCGTCGAGTTGATCGACGGCGCCACGATATGGCCCAAAGTGCGGCCATTCATCCCCGCGAACGTCCTCGACCATGTGCGCCTGCAAGTGGCGACCCAGACCAGGAACGGCCTCTGGATCGGTTTCGCGAGCAGCCTCCTGCTCGGCATGGGGACGTACCTTTTCGCGAGCCATATGTCGCCGGAAGCCGAGGTCGCGACCGCCTCGGGGACCGTCGCAGCCACGCCCGCGCCCCGCTCGACGCCGGCGCCCCTGCCGGTCGATGCCATCGCCATCAAGAAGAGCATCGCGGAGGCCCAGGAGAGGCGCGCCGAGGTGGCAAGGTTGACCCCGGCACAGCTCGTCGAACGTCGCACCAAGGCTGCAAGCGAGGTATCCACGATCGCCCAGGTGGCCCATGCGACCTGGCGCACCGAGTCGACCCTCGAGCTGAACCTGAAACAGAGCGACGGCGTCGATGCGAACCTGATCGCCGAAGTCTGCCGGATCCTCACGCAATACGAGGAACTGCGGTTGACCCGCCTGCAAGTCGACCCGATCGACGAAACCAAGGGCTCCGTGCGCTGGGGGCAGTGCCAATAAACACACCGCAATCGTCCGCGGCCACAGGGGAGAGTGTGCGATGCGTACGACGGGAAATGTGTTGGTGATGGCATTCACGCTGGCGTTGGGTTTGTCGGCCTTTGGCGTGGCGAGTGCAGCAGGCCCGGCACCGGCGAAATCGACTACGCATGTAGCGAAACCGGTGAAATCGGGGCGTGCGAAATCCCCTCCGGCCGGCGCAAAGTTGTTGGCCAAGCTGCACTTCAATACGTCGATCAAGTGGAAGACCGATCCAAAATCGCATTCGGTATTTGCGGTCGGCGAGCACAAGGAACTGTGGTTCATCGACCCGACGTCCGGCTGGCCCTACACGATCAACGCGAAGGGCTACGTCTATACCGCCGACCCGACGACCGGTTCGATCTACGGTCTCGGCAAGCTGTCGAAATGGGTCGGTCCCGCACCGTATTTCTTCACCCTCTGGGACTACGTCGACGGCAGTTATCGCGTGCCGGCGTTCAAGACCTACCTCACCATCTACGACGACAGCGCCGCGCCCGTCTACACCTACGACACTGCCTACACTGAAGTCTGGGAGTACCAGGACTACTTCAGCTCCGAGGAGTTCAGCGAGGAGACGGTCGACACCACCGAGGAAGTGACCGAGGAAACGACAACCACGACCGAGGAACACCACGAGACCTCGGCGAGCGAAGAGCACGGCGACGAGACCGCGTCGGAGGAGCACCACGAGGAAACGGCGTCCGAGGAGCACGAGGAATCTGCGGCCGAAGAAGAAAGCGAAGAGGACGCGGGGCCGGGAGAAGATGACGGGGGGTAAGCAGCAAGGGGCAGCGGAGCCGGCAGCGATTATTCCGGCTGGACCGCTACCGGCAACAGCCATTCCCGCCGATCCGTGCGCCAGGCCGACCAGGGCTGGCCATCCGCACCGATCTCGAACACTTGCCATGCGCCCGCGCGCGGCAGGAAATCCAGCGGCGATTCACCGGCATCGAAACGCGACAACCACGCCGCTACATCGTGGCCTGGTTCGGTGCGCAGGGCCACGTAGCGGGTGACGCGCGTCCATGGATCGCGCACCAGCGGAAAGAACTGCGTTGCTCCCTGGCGCAATGCGCAGGCGAACACCTGCGGCACGCCATCCACGTTGCGATGCACCTGCGTCGGCCTGAAATGATCGGGATCGTCGAGCGGTTGGCGCTCGGCGTGCAGGTAGAAACGTTCGTTGAGCGGGCTCACGCATTGCAGCCACCACTGCGTGACGACTTCATCGCGGGTGCGGCGGATCAGCTCCTTCGGCACCAGCCGGCCATCGGCGAAACGCACGACATCGTGGCCGGGACCTTCGTCCACGTCGGCAGGCAACGACGTCCAGCGCGGCGCGTCCTGTCCCGTCAACCGATATGCGATCGGCCAGCGGCCGAAGGAAAGGTAATGCGTGCGTCCACCTGTTTCGCTCGCCAGGCGATGCCATTGCGCACCGTCGAGCGAAATGCCGTCGGTATCGAAATTTTCCGCATCGGGCTGCACGCGATGGCGACCGCGCGCGTTCTCGATGAGTTCGTACGCCGGATGCCTGCGCTGGGTCGGCGGCGCCCACGGCATCGGCGGCAGGCCGAGGCGGATGCGCTTGAACAGCGCCGAACTGTCGATGTCCATTTGCGACGGATAGCTCGGCGGCGCACCGGCCGGCTTGGCGTCATTGACGGTCTTGACCCAGGTCACCGTCTGCATGATCACGGTTTTTTCGTGCAGGCTCAGCGGCGGCACTCTGGACATGAAGAACCCTGGTGGGTGCGTGGCGGTCGCGCAAGCATAGTGGAAAGACGCCGGGTTCCGCATTGGAATGACGGCCCGGCGCTGGCGCGAATACAATTCACGGATCGAACGGCCGGTTCCGGGGAACCACCTTGCTGATCCTCCCATTGCACCGCAGCCTGAGCCGGTCGAATTTCCCGTTGTTGACGGTGCTGCTCATCCTCGCGAACCTTTTCGTCTACGTGTTCCTGCAGTCGGGTGATGCGGCCGTCGAACGCCGCGCTGTTGAGTACTACTACCAGTCCGATCTTGTCGAGATCGAGTTTCCCGCCTATCTCGAGTGGCTGCGTGGGCACGGAGGCGATCCGCACAAGATCGAGTTCGCACAGTCCGCACCGACGGCGATCCAGCTGCGCCTGATCGAATCGGACGGGGCGTTCCTGGCGGCGCTGCATGCGGATCGCGTCATCGTGCCGACCAGCCAGGACTATGCCGGATGGCACCAAAAGCGCGTCGAGTTCGACCGCATCTTCGACAGCACATTCACTAACAGCCATGCGCTTCGCTACTCCCACTTCGAACCGGTACGTATGCTGTGGGCGATGTTCATGCACGGCGATTTCTTCCACATATTCTTCAACATGCTGTTCCTCGCGATCCTCGGAATGTTGGTCGAAGGCGCGCTCGGGCCGTGGTGGTTCCTGGGCCTGTATTTCGTCGGCGGCATCGGCGGCGCCCTGATGACCTTGCTGACGCATGGAAACACCGAAGGCGGCACGATCGGCGCCTCTGGTGCGATTGCCGCAGTCATGGGTGCGTTCTGCATTATTTGGGGCTTCCGCAAGATACGTGTCTTCTATTGGTTCGTGGTTTTCTTCGATTACAAGAAGGTACCGGCACTCGTGCTGCTCCCTTTCTGGTTCGGCCTGCTCGTGCTGTACCCTTGGCTAAGCGGCGAAGGCCATATTGATTTCGCCGACCACCTCGGCGGCATCGTCACGGGTGTCGGGATCGGAATTCTGTACCAGCGCTTCGGGTTCGTGCGCAACGACTTCATCGACGAGGACCTGATCGTTGAGAAAAAGGGACGCGATGAAGCCGCATTCGAACAGGCGCAGCGCCTGATCGGCCAGCTCGAGATTCCCAAGGCACGCGAATTGCTCCAGCGCCTCGACAAGGCCGAGCCCGGGCAATTGCGCGTGCTGGTGGCCCTATACCGTTGCGCGCGCTACCGCGGCACGCCGGAGGAACTCGATGCCGCTGCCGTGCGCGTGCTCGGATTCGCAGCGGTCAGCGATGCGGACATGCGCGAACTCAGGACCGTGTACGACGATTATGTGAAGGCCTGCGCCGGCGCGCCGCGGCTCGCACCCGCCGCGTTGATGGGTCTGCTGCCAATGTTGCAGCGCCTGGGCGACGATGCCGCGGTGGAATCCTTGTTGCGCGACGTGGTCGGTCGTGAGCCGCAATTCCCCGGCTTGCCGGCGGCGTGGCTCGCGGTGGCGCTGCGCGCGCCGGATGGATCGGTCGCGCGCCGCACGCGCCTGGAATACCTGTTGCAGCATTACGCACAAAGCGACTACGCGCCGAAGGCCCGGTTCCTGCTGGGCCAGGGCTGACGCATCGGCGTTCCTACGACTGCGGGCGCGCGGGCTTCTTCGTCGCTGCGATCATGCGTTCGATCGCCTGCAGCTTCGCGTCGATCTCCGGCATCAACGGATCGTTGGGAACCGTCTGCTTGAGGTACTGGAGCAACGCGCAGGCCTCCTCATCCTTGCCCACGTGTTCGTGCAGCAACTCGGCGGCCAGCAGGTAATTCGCCGCGACATACTGGCTGTTCGGGAATCGCTCGTGGAAGTCCTTCACGAGCAGCAACGCTGCTTGCGGCTGGTTCTGCCGCGAGGCCATGTGCGCAAGCTTGGTGACCTGCAGGGCAGTGGCGGGCGCGAAGCCAGGGTCGATCGCCCGGCCTTCCCGCCGGAGGTCCCCGGCGGCCCCATCCTCCTCCTGGT
>Ga0105248_10009541_pt1 | contig 10681 bp, 8 predicted proteins | sample KBSS34metaG_FD_81524 | JGI IMG/M metagenome (GOLD analysis project Ga0105248, IMG submission 81524) | Switchgrass rhizosphere microbial communities from Kellogg Biological Station, Michigan, USA - KBS S3-4 metaG | ecosystem: Host-associated > Plants > Roots > Rhizosphere > Soil | place... | reverse complement strand
CGCGATCGCGGCTTCGGCACCGGCGACGAACGCCTCGCCGACGGCCATGCCCATCGATCCGCCCATGAACGCGAAATCCTGCACGCCGATCACCGCACGATGGCCCTCGATCGTGCCGATCGCGTTGCCGAACGCGTCCTGCTCGCCGGTCTCGGTACGATAGCTCTTGAGCCGATCGACATAGCGCTTCGAGTCGCGAAACTTGAGCGGATCCTCGGTGACCTTCGGATTGGGCAACATCTGCCAGCTGCCGGGATCGAACAGATATTGGAACCGGAGCTTCGGCCCGACGCGCTCGTGGAAGTCGCATTTCGGGCAGACATATTGGTTGGCCTCGAGCTCGCGCACGAAGATCATCTGCCCGCACCCCTTGCACTTATGCCAGAGGTTGTCGGGGCCGTCCTTCCTTGCGCCGAAGGACAGCGCGTTGCGGACGCGGCTGAGCCAGCTCATACAAATTCCCTGCGAGAAGCCGCGATCGCGGCCGCCAACGAAGCGATATAGGCGCGCACCGGCTCGGCTGCACCCTGGCCGTGCTCACCGACGATATCGACGATCGCACTCCCGACGACCACGCCATCGGCGACGCGGCCGATTGCTGCCGCTTGCTCGGGTGTCCGCACGCCGAAGCCGACCGCGACGGGCAAGTTGGTCGACGCCTTGAGCCGTCCGACTGCTTCCTCGATCGATGCCTGCGCCGCCTGCTGCAGTCCTGTGATGCCGGCGACCGAAACATAATAGAGAAAGCCTGAGGCGCCTTCGAGCACCGCAGGCAGCCGCACGACGTCGGTCGTAGGCGTTGCGAGTCGGATGAAGTGGAGTCCCGCTGCACGCAGTTGCGGACCGAGCGTGTCGTCCTCCTCGGGTGGGAGATCGACGCAGATCACACCATCCACACCCGCCTTGGCGGCTTCCGCGGCGAACCAGTCGGAGCCGCGGATCGTCATCGGATTGGCATAGCCCATCAGCACCAGCGGTACGTCCGGGTGCCGTTCGCGGAACGCCGCGGCGATAGCCAGCACGTCCTTGGTCTTGGTGCCGGCCGCGAGGCTACGCAGATTCGCGCGTTGGATCGCGGGCCCGTCGGCCATGGGATCGGTGAACGGCATGCCGAGTTCGATCACATCGGCACCCCCTTCGACGAGCGCGTCGAGCACCGCAGCCGAGTCGGCGGGGGCGGGGTCACCAGCGGTTACGAAGGTGACGAGCGCGGCGCGATGCTCGGCAGCGGCGCGCGCAAAGGCGTTGGCGATACGGTCGTTCATATCGTCGCCCCCAGTGCGCTCGCGACGGTATAGATGTCCTTGTCGCCACGGCCGGAAACGTTGACCAGGATGATCTGGTCGTGGTCCATCGCGGGCGCCTTTTCGACCAGCGCTGCCAGCGCATGCGCGCTTTCGAGCGCGGGAATGATACCTTCCTTCTGGCAGCTCAGCTGGAACGCATCGAGCGCCTGCTGGTCGGTAATCGGCAGATAGGCGACGCGCCCGCTCTCGTAGAGCCAGCTGTGCTCGGGCCCGATCCCGGGATAGTCGAGTCCGGCCGAGATCGAATGCGCCTCGGTGATCTGGCCGTCTTCGTCCTGCAACAGATAGGTGCGGTTGCCGTGGAGGATGCCGGGCTTACCGCCGTTGAGGCTCGCGGCATGCTGGTCGGTATCGACGCCGTGCCCGGCCGCCTCGATGCCGAGCATTGCCACCTCTTTGTCGTCGAGGAACGGGTGGAACAGGCCGATCGCGTTCGATCCGCCGCCCACGGCGGCAATCAGCAGGTCGGGCAGCCGGCCCTCGGCCTCGAGCATCTGCGCGCGCGCCTCGGTACCGATCACGCATTGGAAGTCGCGCACCAGCTCCGGATAGGGGTGCGGACCCGCGGCCGTGCCGATGATATAGAAAGTGTCGTGGACGTTCGCGACCCAGTCGCGCAGCGCTTCGTTCATCGCGTCCTTGAGCGTCTGCGCGCCACTGGTGACGGGGCGCACTTCGGCGCCGAGCAGCTTCATGCGGAACACGTTCGGCTGCTGGCGCTCGACATCCTTGGCGCCCATGAAGATCGTGCACGGCAGGCCGAAGCGCGCGGCAACCGTCGCGGTGGCGACTCCGTGCTGGCCGGCGCCGGTCTCGGCGATGATCCGCGTCTTGCCCATGCGGCGCGCAAGCAGGATCTGGCCGATGCAGTTGTTGATCTTGTGCGCGCCGGTGTGGTTGAGTTCTTCGCGCTTGAAATAGATCTTCGCGCCCTTGCCCGCGGGCGCCAGCGAACGGAAATGCTCGGTCAGGCGCTCGGCATAATAGAGCGGCGAAGGGCGGCCGACATAATGTTTCATCAGCCCGTCGAACTCGGTCTTGAATGCCGGATCGACCTTGGCTGCGCGATATTCGCGCTCAAGGTCGAGAATCAGCGGCATCAGCGTCTCGGCGACGAAGCGCCCGCCGAACTGGCCGAAATGCCCACGCTCGTCGGGCAGATTGCGCAGTGAATTGGCCAAAGGAATATTGCGCGTGATCGTATCGGTCATGATCGCTTCCGTCTCTTGATGCGTGGGCAGGCGCGCTCCGACGAGGGTCGGCAAGCGATCAGCGCCATCGAAATCCGATGCGGTCGGTAGAGTCGGCGAACGTCAACATTGCGAGACCGCTTTGCAGAAGGCTGCAATCTTGTCCACATTCTTGACCCCCGGCGACGTCTCGACGCCCGAAGACACGTCGACCAGCGTCGCCCCGGTCGCGCGGATCGCTTCGGCGACATTGTCAGGATCGAGCCCGCCCGATAGCGCCCAAGCCACATGCTGCGGCACACCCTGGAGCAATTGCCAGTCGAAGCGCATTCCCATGCCGCCGGGGAGCGTCGCGCCCTCGGGCGTCTTGGCGTCGTAAAGGATGCGGTCGGCTGACCCGCGGAAGCGCGCCGCCTGCGCGAAATCCGCGCGCGTCTTGATTGCGATCGCCACCCACACGGGCACGCGCGTGCGGATTGCGGCGGCGCGTTCGGGCGTCACCCTGTGGAGTTGGACTGCGGTCAGTCCCGTGGCGAGCGCGGCGCCTAGCAGCGCGTCATCCGGATCGACGAACACGCCGACCTTGCCGACATGGCCCGGGACGCGCGCGGCAAGCGCGGCCGCCTGCTCGAAGCCCAAGTTCCGCGGCGAAGGTGGGAAAAACACGAAGCCGACGTGGCTCGCGCCGCCGCGCACCGCGGCCCCCACGGTATCGTGCGTCGAAAGGCCGCAGATCTTGGCAGTCACGGGCATCGTGGCGCCAGATAGGCGGTCGCGCGGACCTCGTCACCTCAATTGCATCCAGCAAGCGATTCGTCGGAATTTGCGCGCGTTCCACCGGTTCGTCGCCGCCGACGGTCATTTCGGCGCTTGCCATCGCCGTAATCAGGATGCGTTCACTGCGCGCGGGCTCTAGGCTGAGGATGCATGATCCGGATTCGACTTTCCCGCGGGCGCGGTTTCGCCCTCGCGCTCGCACTGCTTGCAACCACCGCTATACCTGCCATGGCGCAATCGGGCGGGGGCCCCAACCCCACCGCCGACCGGCTATCCGAGCAGGTTCGGATCCTCGCCGACAATCCGCGCAACCTCGAGGCGCTGATCAGCGCCGGCCAGCTTAGCGCCAAGCTCGGCGATACCGCGGCTGCGCTCGCGTTCCTGGCACGCGCCGAGGCAGTCGATCCGAACGACGCGCGCATCTTCGCCGCGCGCGGCTCGGCGCTGGTCCAGATGGAGAAACCGGGCGAAGCGCTGCGCATGTTCAACGAGGCCGAGCGGCGAGGGCTCGCGGCCGATCGCTACGCAGCCGACCGCGGCTTCGCCTATGACCTGCTCGGTGCACCCGAGTTGGCGCAACGCGACTATCGCGTCGCGCTCCAGCACGGCAACGACGACGAGATAGTGCGCCGGTTTGCGCTGTCGCTCGGCATCAGCGGGCGCGGCGACGAGGCGATGACGCTGCTCGATCCGCTGTTACGCCGCAGCGACCGCCCATCATGGCGCGCACGCGCGTTTATCCTGGCCATGACCGGCGACGTGGCGGGCGCCGAGAAGATCGCGAGCACGATGATGCCGGGCAATATGGGCGCGGCGCTTTCGCCCTTTTTCCGCAAGCTGCCGACGCTCGGCAACGCCGAGCGTGCGTTCGCGGTGCATTTCGGCGAGTTGGCACCGACTGCGGCGCGCCTGGCTGACGCACGGAACGCGCCGGCGCTGCCCGCATATACGCCGACTCGTCCAGTGGTCCTCGCAGCCGTCACTCCGACGCCGACACCCACACCGGCGCCTGCGGCGGCGCAGCCGATTGGGCCGCGAAGTGCGCCCGATCGACGATCCCGCCGCCAACGCGACGAAGATGAGCGGCTCGCGCTTGCCGCCGCCCGCGTCCAGCCGGTTCCGGTTCCCACGCCGCCGCCTCCGCCGGCGCCGCCAACGCTCGAGCCGCCGCGTTATCAGCCGCCGACGGTGCAGAGCCTGCCGAACGCCAGCCAGCCGACCTATAGCGCGCAACTCGCGCAGAACGGCGCGCGCCCGGCCGCGGTTCTCCCCGCGGAGACCGACGTCCGCGTGCGCGAGCCCGGCGCCATCGCCACGCCCGCAACCAATTTGCGTCCGGCGGCGCAGCCTCAGGCCCCGAGGCAGCTTCCCGCACCAACTCCGACCGCGCAACCCCAGGTCCAGCGGCAGGCTCCCGCACCGGCTCCAGCGACCAAGGCCGGGCGTGAGCGCTTCCTCGCGCAAATCGTCGCAGGGATCGATGTGCCCGATTCGGAACGCGCCATCACCACGCTCCCGGCAACCTCCGCCGCCAGGCCGACCAAGGCCGAACTCGCGCGGATTGCGAAGGCCGACGCCGAAGATGCTCGCGCCGATCGCAAGGGCCGGAACGACAAGGCGGATTCCAGGAAGAAGAAGCCCAAGGAGCCAGCGGAACCGGCGCGGATCTGGGTTCAGGTTGCCGGCGGCGCGAACCAGAAGGCACTGCCGGGCGCGTGGGACAAGGTCGTCAAGCAATCGCCCGCTGCATTCAAGGGGCGCGCCGCCTACACCGCGCCACTACGCGCCACCAATCGCCTGCTCACGGGTCCGTTCGACAGCGACGAGGAAGCCCAGGAGTTCGTCAACAAGCTACGCAAGGAAGGCATTTCGTCGTTCCAGTTCAATAGCAACGCGGGGCAGAAAATCGCCAGAATCGGCGGCGCGCGCAGCGCCAGGAACGACGACGAGGACCAGGACGAACCGGCCAAGGGGAAGAAGTCGGCCGCGAAGAAGTCCGCGGGAAAGAACTCTGCGGCTCGCGAGCGCAGCGTCAAGAAGGAAACCAGGTCTCGTAAAGGGCGCGCGCGACGTTAAAGGGTCGTGCATGCAGTCGATTGCTCCCTGGGCCGCGCATCCGCATGCAAGTCGAGGCCGTCGTCATGCCGAGCCGTCGGGCGCTGCGCGCGGACCGCGCGACGATTTCCAGCGCGACCGCGATCGCATCATTCATTCGATCAGCTTCCGCCGGCTGCGCCACAAGACTCAGGTGTTCATCGCTCCCGACGGCGACCATTTCCGCGTCCGCCTGACCCACAGTCTCGAAGTCGCGCAGATCGCGCGCACCGTTGCGCGCGCGCTCGGGCTCAACGAGGATTTGACCGAGGCGCTCGCGCTCGCGCACGATATCGGCCATCCGCCATTCGGGCATTCGGGTGAGGACGCGCTCGAAGCGGCGCTCGCCGCGCACGGCGGTTTCGATCACAATGGCCAGACGCTGCGCGCGCTGACGTTGCTCGATTCGCCCTATCCGGCGTGGGACGGGCTCAATCTAACCTGGGATACGCTCGAGGGACTTGCCAAGCACAACGGCCCAGTCACAGCGCCGGGCTGGGCATTGGCGGAGGCGAACGCCGACTTCGACCTCGACCTTGGCAGTTGGCCGTCGCTCGAAGCGCAGGTCGCCGCGATTGCCGACGATATCGCCTATGACAATCACGACATCGACGACGGATTGCGCGCCGGGCTGCTTACGCTCGATCAGTTGCTCGAGGTACCACTGGTCGCGCGGGGCTGGGCACAGGTCAGCGCGCGCTTCCCCGGTGCCGATCCGCGAAGGTTGGCGGGCGAGCTGGTGCGCTCGCAAATCGGCACCATGGTCAACGACTTGATCGCGGAGACCGGGCGCCGGGTCGCCGAATCCGGCGTCGAGACGACCGACGACGTGCGGGCGGCCGGCCAATGCCTTGCATGCTTCTCCGACGCGATGCGCGACGAGGAGCGCGCGCTCAAGCGCTTCATGTACGCCAATCTTTACCATCATCCGAACCAGCTTGCCGCGGCCGATGCCTCGGGCCGCGTGGTCGCGGGGCTGTTCGCCGCCTATACCGCCGACGCGGAATTGCTCCCCCAGCGCTGGCGCGCTGGCCTCCCCGACGACGAACCGGCGCGCAGCCGGCATATCGCCGACTTCGTCGCTGGCATGACCGATCGTTTTGCGGTCGCGCGCTACCGCGAAGTGGTTGGGCCGATCGACCTGCCACTCGACTTGTGACGAGGCATGTGCGCCGCACGTTGAAGTGACCGGCTCGACGAAACCGCGCAACGAAGGGCGCGTGCAGGGTCGCGCGTTATCGCAGCATGAGTGCTCCCATGGTCGACGCCAGCATCGCCCTCAATCGCTTCGGTCTCGGCGCACGTGCCGACGAAGTCCCGCCGAACGCGCCGCGCGAATGGCTGCTCGGCCAGCTCAGGGCATTCGAACCCAAACCGCCGATGATATCGACACTGCCAGCGACGCGGGTGATTGCGGCCGAGCTCGGCGACTATCTCGAGCAGCTGCGGGCGGCGCGCGCGCAGGCGAGTGACGGACGACGGCAGGGACTGATCGCGCGGTTGCGTGGCGGGCAGCCGTCGCCAGCAGGCGGCGGGCAAATGCGGGATCGCCCTGCACCGCCCGACGATGCGATGATGCAGGCCGGTGCTGCAGGCGGCGAGGCAGCGCCGGCGGAGACGAACGACCCGGTTGCGCAGATCCGGGCATTCGCGCGCAAGCAGGGCCGCGACTATTATGCCACCGCGGTGGCGGCGCGCGCAGAGGCCGCGCTCGTCACGCCCGCGCCGTTCGTCGAGCGGCTGGTCCATTTCTGGTCGAACCATTTCGCGATCTCGATCGACAAGTTCCAGGTCATCGGACTCGCCGGCGCGTTCGAATTCGATGCGATCCGACCGCATGTGCTCGGCAAATTCCGCGACATGCTGTTCGCGGTCGAACGCCATCCGGCCATGCTGCTCTATCTCGACCAGGCGCAATCGGTAGGGCCGGGCAGTGCGCTCGGCAGCCGCGGCGGTCGTGCCGGGCGTCAGCTCGGGCTCAACGAGAATCTGGCCCGCGAGATCCTCGAACTGCACACGCTTGGCGTGCGCACCGGCTATAGCCAGACCGACGTCACCGAATTCGCGCGCGCGTTAACGGGCTGGACGGTTGCCGGCCTCAGTCGTGGCGTGTGCGCGCGCGTCGTCGGCACCGAAGGCGATCCGGGCAGCTTCATCTTCGCCGATCGGTTGCACGAGCCGGGTGCGCGCACAGTTTTGGGCAAGAGTTATGCGGCGAAGGGTGTCGAGCAGGCTTCTGCCGTGCTTGACGATCTCGCGCGCCACCCCGCCACGGCGCAGCATATCGCGATCAAGCTCAGCCGCCACTTCGCGGGTGACGATCCGCCCCCGGCATTGGTCGCACGACTCGCCGCGGCATTTCTCAAATCGGATGGCGACTTGCCCAGCTTGTATCGTGCGATCGTTGAATCGCCCGAATGCTGGGGGTCGGAGCCGGTCAAGTTCAAGACGCCCTGGGAATGGTCGGTATCGGCGATGCGCGCGGTCGGCGCGCGCGACCTGGCGCAGCCGCTCGTCACGGTCGGGCTGCTCAACCAGCTCGGCCAGCCCGTATGGCGACCCGGTTCGCCGGCCGGCTTCGACGACATCGCCGCGAGCTGGGCGGGACCCGATGCAGTGCTACGACGGGTAGAGGCGGCGCAGCGAATCGCGTGGCGAACGCGCGATACTATCGATGCGCGCAAACGGGCGCCCCAGCTTTTCCCCGGCGCGCTCAGCGTTGCCACTGCCGAGCAGATCGCACGCGCCGAGAGCCCCGGCCAAGGCGTGGCGCTGATGCTCGTCGCACCCGAATTCATGCGGAGATAAGTCGATGCCCGTTCTCACGCTCAACCGCCGCAGCTTCGTCGTCGGGTCGGCCGCTGCGGTCGGCGCGGGGCTCACGACGCGCGCGGCATTTGCCAGGGCGGCGACCGATCGCCGCTTCGTGTTCATCATCCAGCGCGGCGCTGCCGATGGGCTGGGCACGGTCGCGCCGGTCGGGGATCCGGCCTTTTCCAGCCAAAGAGGCGTGCTCGCCGAGGATTTCGCCCAGGCCGTCAAACTCGATTCGATGTTCGCGCTGCACCCGGCGATGCCGACGCTTGGCGCGCTGTATCAAGCGAAGCAGGCGTTGTTCGTCCATGCGGTCGCGTCGCCTTACCGCGACCGCTCGCATTTCGACGGCCAGAATGTGCTCGAGACCGGCGGAAGCGGCGCCTACACGCTCAAGGACGGTTGGCTCAACCGCATGCTGGCGCTGCTGCCCGAGGGCGAAGCGAAGGCGATGGCCGTCGCCGCTACCGTACCGATGGCACTGCGCGGCGCGCGCGAGGTCGCATCCTATGCGCCATCGAATCTCCCGCAGGCGTCGGACGATCTGCTCAATCGCGTCGCGATGCTCTACGCCAACGATGCGCAGCTTCATGCCTTATGGTCCGAAGCGATAGCGACGCGGTCGCTGACCAGCGACATGGGCGCGGCGCAGGGTCAGCAGAATGCGGCGGCGACCGGCGCACTCGCCGCCAGACTGCTCGCCGCGGACAAGGGCGCACGCGTGGCGATGATCGAGACCGGCGGTTGGGATACGCACGCGCAGCAACGCGGTCGGCTCGCAGTGCAGCTGCGCGGGCTCGACGCGATGCTCGGCGCACTCAAGTCGGGGCTGGGCCCGCACTGGGATCGGACCGTGGTGCTGATCGCGACGGAGTTCGGCCGGACCGTCCGCACCAATGGCACCCAGGGTACCGACCACGGCACCGCGAGCTGCGCGATGCTGGTCGGCGGCGCGATCGACGGCGGGCGGGTCGTCGCCGATTGGCCGGGGCTCGCCGATGCCGCGCTCTACGAGAACCGTGACCTGAGGCCGACCACTTCGCTCGAAGCCGTCATCGCAAGCGCAAGCACCGAACACTTTGGGCTAGAAAGAAAGCTGGTCGCGAAAACTCTATTTCCAGAATCTTCCGCCATCGCATCGATTTCGCGAATCGTGCGCGCCTGAACGCGCCGATCTTGTCAGAAATCGGTAATATTATCGAGCGGATTGGTTCTTCCACGACCGCGCGACATCCCAGCCAGGCTGAATGCGGCGCCGACAGCAACTAATACAAATACGCTGAACATCTCTCGCCTCACTAGAAGCGGCTGAACCTATGCGTCCAGTTCGACGACCTTGCTGCAATGCAAAATGAAAATCAACTGCAAAGGTGGAAAAGGGGCTTTCGTATTGTGCAACTGCGAAGCGCCGGCTGGAATCAAAAAGGGCGCCGCAAACGACGCCCTCCTCGACTGGCCCCCCGCAGAACCGGCATGGTACGCGCCGGATCCAGTTGGGTGCCGTTGCAGGAGCCGGAAAACCTGCCGGCTCAAACGGTTAGCGCGACGCAGTCTCGTTCTTGACGGTCGGGACCTTGAACGCGACGGGCGTGCCATTGGCGAAACCGGTCACCTTGTCACCGCGAACTTCAAGGACGAAGTCGCCGTAATCGTCGGCGGTGCCCTTGAGGACGGTGACGCCGTTCTTCTCGACAGTGGTGTAGCTATAGGTCACGCCGTCACGCACGAAGGTGCGGACTGCGGTGTCGCTCGCGAGCGCAGGGGTCGAAACGACGGCGGCGAAGGCGACGGCGGCGAAAAGCTTGCGGACCATGATAATCTCCTTTTGCTCGGCGGCCGATGTGGCCGTTTCGGGGTCCCAACCCCCTGACGGAGACCTAAATGGTGCGATGCAACATAATGCTCAATCGCAAAGAACGGTGAGGCAGTTGCAGTTCTTGCAACCGTGCTCCGTTTCACAATCGTAAAGCGCCTCCAATGCGAATCCCGCGGCGTTTTGCGTCTTGCATGACCTTCCGCTAAGGCGCGGCGCTTCGCCGACCCGATGCCGGATTGAAATAATGTCGCTCTACGTCCGTTTCGCCGCCCATCTCGATGCCGCGCTCGACGCCCTTGTCGCGTCGGGCGCGTTGCCGGACGGGCTCGAGCGCCGAGCGGTCACCGTCGAGCCGCCGCGCGATGCGAGCCATGGCGATCTCGCGACCAATGCCGCGATGGTGCTCGCCAAGCCGGCAGGTACCAACCCGCGCGCACTCGCCGAGAAAATCGCGGACGAGCTCGGCAAGCTGACGGATGTCGCCGGCGTTACGGTGGCCGGGCCGGGGTTCATCAATCTCACGCTGACCGACGCTGTGTGGCGTGACGAACTGGTGGCGATCCTGGGCGAGGGGGAAGCCTATGGCCGTTCCGATCTCGGTAAGAATATCACCGTCAACGTTGAATATGTCTCGGCAAATCCGACCGGGCCGATGCACATGGGCCATTGCCGCGGCGCGGTGG
>Ga0105248_10009540_pt1 | contig 10681 bp, 13 predicted proteins | sample KBSS34metaG_FD_81524 | JGI IMG/M metagenome (GOLD analysis project Ga0105248, IMG submission 81524) | Switchgrass rhizosphere microbial communities from Kellogg Biological Station, Michigan, USA - KBS S3-4 metaG | ecosystem: Host-associated > Plants > Roots > Rhizosphere > Soil | place... | reverse complement strand
GACGCGCGCGCCGCGTCGCGCGGCAGCAGCCGCAGCTTCGCAGCCGGCATGGCCGCCACCAATCACCAACACGTCGTGCATGACGCGTCGCTTACATGATCAGCGTTTCACGTGAAACACCCTGGCCTGACGTCATTTGCCCAGGCAGAAGCGGCTGAACAATGAATCGAGGACATCCTCAATTCCAGCCCGGCCGGTGAGCCGGTCGAACGCCGTACGGGCCCTACGAAGATCTTCCGCCAAGAGCACCAGATCATTCGCTGCCGAACCGGCACGCAGTGCTTCCGCCGCTTCCGAAACGTGCAGGGCTTGCCGGCGGTTGAGTGCGATCGAGTCTTCGGCAGGCAAGACATCGCGAGCTTCTGCCTCAATCCGCTCAAGTAGCACCGAAAGCCCATCCCCGGTTACAGCCGATACCGCAACCGACCCGGTCGCAACTTCGCCACCCAGATCCGACTTTGAGTGAACCCTAATCAACTCGGCATGCCTGGGCGCGTCCGCGGGATTCCCAAGCCAGACCAGGACATCCGCTTTCTCAATCAATTGCGCCGCGCGCCGGATTCCAATAGCCTCCACCTGGTCGACGGCGTCGCGCAGCCCGGCCGTGTCGGTCAATCGGATAGGAACCCCGCCAAGCGACAGGGGCACCTCGATATGGTCCCGTGTAGTACCGGGAAGATCTGTGACGATCGCTCGTTCCTCCCCGGCTATAGCGTTGATAAGACTAGATTTTCCAGAATTCGGGGGGCCAGCTATGACCACCAGGACGCCATCTTTCAGCTTTTCAACGCGGGGGCGGGCCAACCAAGCCTCCAACTCGACAGCCAAGGTCTCGCAGTCACGTAGCAATGAAAGATCGAGGCCCTCATCCTCCTCGTCGTAATCGATGGCCCGCTCAACGTGGGCAGATAGTGCCAACAAATGTTCCTGCCACTTGACGATCTGTTTGCGCAGGCCGCCTTCCGCCAGCGCCAGCGCGGCCTTGCGCTGCGTTTCGGTCTCAGCCTCGATGAGGTCCGCGAGCCCTTCCGCCTCGGTCAGGTCGATCCGGCCATTCTCGAACGCGCGCCGAGTGAACTCGCCGGGGGCAGCGGGCCGAAGATCCACAAGCTCTCCAAGCGCGGCAAGCACGGCATCGACCACCGCGCGGCCCCCATGACAATGTAGCTCAGCGATATTCTCTCCCGTCGAACTGTGAGGAGCGTCGAAACGGAGGACAAGCGCCTCGTCGAGCAACTCACGGGTGACAGGGTGCCTGAGCTGCCGAACGGCCGCCGTACGGGCGGGCGGGATCGACCAAGCCAACTTCTCCACCGCGTCATGTGCAAGCGGTCCGCTAATCCGAATTACGGAGATCGCCGCCGGGGGCCGGCCACTCGACAAGGCGAAAATAGTGTCTTCGGCCACCAAGACCTCAGGCGAACAAGGGCGCGATCACCGGGGCCACGTGGCCCGCCCCTTCGTAGATCATCTTAAGCGCGATCCACAGGATGACGGCCAGGCCTCCCCAGGCGACCCAACGATAGCGGTCAATGAAGCGGGCAATCACATTGGCCGCCACACCCATCAGGAGCACGGAGAGAAGAAGCCCGAAGATGAGCACATAAGGATGCTCTCGCGCCGCACCCGCGACCGCGAGAACATTGTCCAGGCTCATGCTGACGTCTGCAAGCGCCACGCCCCAGGCGGCTCGTGCAAACGTCTGAGCCGGCTTGACCCCCGAATGTTCATCTCCGACGATCTCAGCGGAGCCGGGACTCTCATCCTGGTGCCGAATCTCGCGGTACATCCGCCACGCGACCCATAGCAGCAGCAGTCCGCCGGCAAGCACCAGGCCGACGATTTGCAGCAGCTGGGTGACAACCAGCGCGAAGAAGATGCGCAGCACAAGCGCGGCGAGCACGCCGATGAGAATGACCTTCCGGCGTTGCTCCGCAGGAAGGCGCGCGGCCAAGGCTCCGACAACGACGGCATTGTCGCCCGCCAGGACGATGTCGATGAACAGGATCTCGGTGAAAGCCGCGAGGGCCGACGGAGTGACGAAGCTCAGGTCCATGGGCCCGACGCTAGCCGAGGCCCACGAGGTGCCTCAACCCCATCACATGCTCACCTCCGGTCCACCCGTCGTAGATCATGTTGCTGGCGACCCAGAGAATGACGGCGAGCCCCACATAATTCAGCCAGTGATGGCGCTCGATCAGCCGCGCAACATAGTTTGCCGCGAGGCCCATGAAGAGCACAGAAAAGGTCAGGCCGACAAACAGCAGCGCAGGGTTGTCCCGCGCAATCGAGGCGACCAGCAGCACGTTGTCGAGGCTCATGCTAAGGTCGGCAACGGTGATCGCGATCGCCGCCTGCAGGAACGTCTTGCTCGCGGGCGGACCTTCAACCGCCACGGTTGCGGGATCGTCGGCGACGACCGTCTTACGCGGGTGAAGCTCGCTCCACATGTTGTAGGCGACCCAGAGCAGCAGCAAACCGCCAGCGAACACAAGGCCGGTTATTTTCAGGAGCTGGGTCGCGAGCACGGCGAAGACGATGAGGAAGATCAGCGCCATGCCGACGCCGAACATCAGCACCTTCTGGCGATCGCGCGCCGGAAGCCCCGACGCGAGCGACCCCATGATCATGACATTGTCGCCCGCCATAGTGAGGTCGCCGACAATGATTTGCCCGAGCTTGGCGAGGCCGGCGGCGGTGAAGATCGCGCCGAAATCCAGCCCCTCCAGCACGGGCAGACTCCCTTTTATTGATTCATCGAGGCGAAGAAGTCCTCGTTAGACTTTGCATCCTTCATCTTGTCGAGAAGGAACTGCATCGCGTCGACCGTTCCCATCTGCATCAGGATCCGACGAAGCACCCACATCTTGGTGAGCGTACCCTGTTCGACCAGCAGCTCCTCCTTGCGGGTGCCAGACTTGCCCACGTCGAGCGCCGGGAAAATGCGCTTGTCCGCGACCTTGCGGTCAAGCACGATTTCGCTGTTTCCGGTGCCCTTGAACTCTTCGAAGATGACTTCATCCATCTTCGATCCGGTATCGATGAGCGCAGTCGCAATGATCGAGAGCGATCCACCTTCTTCGATGTTGCGCGCGGCACCGAAGAAACGCTTTGGCCGCTGCAGCGCATTGGCGTCGACGCCGCCTGTCAGCACCTTGCCCGAGCTCGGCACGACCGTGTTGTAGGCGCGGCCAAGCCTGGTGATCGAGTCGAGGAGGATCACGACGTCCTTCTTGTGCTCGACCAGGCGCTTCGCCTTCTCGATCACCATCTCGGCGACCTGGACGTGCCGGCTGGCAGGCTCGTCGAATGTCGAGGAAATGACCTCGCCGCTCACCGAACGCTGCATGTCGGTAACCTCCTCCGGCCGCTCGTCAATGAGCAGCACGATAAGGATCACTTCGGGATTATTGTCGGTAATCGCCCGAGCGATGTTTTGCATCAGGACGGTCTTGCCGGTGCGAGGCGGCGACACGATCAGCGCGCGCTGGCCCTTGCCGAGCGGCGACACGATGTCGATCACGCGCGCCGACTTGTCCTTGATCGTCGGGTCGAGGGTGTCGAGCTTTAGCTTTTCGTCGGGATAGAGCGGGGTCAGATTGTCAAAATTAACGCGGTGACGAACCTGTTCGGGGTCGTCGAAATTGATGGTCGTCACCCGGGTCAAAGCGAAATAGCGCTCGCCTTCCTTCGGACCGCGGATTTCACCTTCGACCGTGTCGCCGGTCCGAAGACCGAAGCGCCGGACGATCGATGGCGCGACATAAATGTCGTCCGGTCCGGCGAGATAGTTGGCCTCGGGCGAACGCAGGAAGCCGAAACCATCGTTCAGCACCTCGATGGTGCCCGAACCCATGATCTCGACGCCATTTTCGGCCTGAATCTTGAGGATCGAGAACATGAGATCTTGCTTGCGCATCGTGGATGCGCCTTCGACGCCCATCTCCTCGGCCATTGCGACCAGGTCGGCGGGCGTCTTCTTCTTCAGTTCTTTCAAATGCATGAGGATAATCTTTTCTTGGGAGATGGTGCTCGAGCTCGTCAAAACTGGTTGCGGAAGCCAGAGGCGGCAGGACGCCGCATTAAGAACAGCGGCGGGCATATCGGATTGACTGGCCCGAGCCGCTTACGAGTCGAGGTATGTGTCGACTGCCGCGCTGTCAATCAGCAGCAGAGCCGACGGAGGGTGAATCGTTCAGAATGGCCGGACGATGACGAGGACCACGATCAAGGCCGCGGCGATCCCCGGGATCTCGTTGATCATTCGAACAGCTTTGCCGGAGAGCGGCCGCTGGCCATTCGCCAGTTTCTTGCCGTAGGAACCTAGCCACCCCTGATAAGCGCTGAGGGCGATTACCAAGGCCAGCTTCGCCTGGAACCAGTGCTCGCCCCAGAGATCGAGGTGAAAAGCCAGCATCAGGCCCAGGATCCAGACGACTCCGATCGCGGGCACCAGGATGATCGAGCGGACCCTGGATTCGCGTTCGATCCAGGCGCGATCCTCAGGTGATCCGACCGGCGTTTCCTGATGGTAGACGTAGAATCGCGGCAACAGGAAAAGGCCAGCCATCCAGAAGATCACAAAGGTGACATGCGCTGCCTTGACCCAGGGATAGGCCAATCCGAGCCAGCCCGTCAGGTTACTCACCGCGCCCCCTTAACCAATGCCATCAGCTGCTCGACGTGGGCGATCGGCGTATCTGGCAGAATGCCGTGCCCGAGATTGAAGATGTGAGGGCGCCCGGCGAATGCGTCAAGGATCCCCTTCACGGCCGCCTCGAGTGTCTCGTTGCCCGCAATCAACGCCAGAGGATCCAGATTTCCCTGAACCGGCAACTCGTCTGGCAACTCGTCCGCGGCCCAGGCCGGGTCCACCGTTTCATCCAGCCCAAGCGCGTTGACCTTGGTCTCTCGAGCATAAGCGGCGAGCTTCCCACCGGAGCCTTTTGGAAACCCGATCACCGGTATACTCGGATGCCGTTCGTTCAGCGCCGCCACCAGCCGAGCGGTCGGCCCAATGACCCATCGTTCGAACTGCGCGGGCGACAGGCTCCCTGCCCAACTATCGAATAGCTGGAGCGCCTCGGCTCCGGCTTCGACTTGTCCTGATAGGTATTCGAGCGTGACCTCCTCGATCCGGCCCACGATCTCGCTGAATTTCGCTGGGTCGGAATAAGCGAGGCGTCGAGCCTCGGCCTGCTCGCGGCTTCCCTGGCCGGCCACCATGTAAGTCGCAACCGTCCAGGGACTTCCGGCGAATCCGATCAGCGTCTTTTGCGGTTCGAGCCGCGATTTCACCTTTCGAACCGTGTCGTAAACCGGCTCTAGGCGTGCAGGATACGCCGTAAGCTGGTCGAGCTCGCTGCCCGCTAGGGGCGGGGTCAGTCGCGGCCCCTCTCCCGTCACGAAGCTCAAGTTCTGGCCGATGGCAAAAGGAACGATCAGGATGTCCGAAAAGAGGATCGCGGCGTCGAGGGCTGCAAACCGTTCAAGGGGCTGAAGCGAGACATCCGCCGCGGCTTCGGGATCATAGACGAGGTTGAGAAAGCTTCCCTTTTCGGCACGCAATGCCCGGTATTCCGGCAGATAGCGGCCCGCCTGACGCATCAACCAGATCGGCGCGGGATCTCGCCGCTCACCGCGAAGGACGGCGAGCAAGGGCTTGTCTGCATGCGCGTTTGGAAGCTCGGAAGGCATCGAAGCCACCCTTCTTCTCTCCCTTATATATATTTAGAAGAAGATTGATGATGTAGTTGGGCGCTGAGATGCGGGGTTTAGGCACGCTTTCCGGAATTGCCAACAAGCCCTCCCATGCGCGGCCCTTTGCAGTATCGCGAGTCGTGCCGATTCCACCCCATGATTCACAGTCTGGGGATGGAATCTTTCCCCGTGGATGAAAGATCGAATTGCCGAAGCGAAATGCCGAGCAGATCGCCGGTTGAGCTAATCCCCAACGCCGCGCTAGCTGTTCCCCGCTGCTTTTCCACAAGGTTGTTCAATTGACGCTGATCCTCGCTTCAACAAGCACCATACGCCGGAAGATGCTTGATGCCGCCGGTGTCGACCATCAGGCGGTGAAGCCGCGAGTCGATGAATCCGGGGTCAAGGGCCAGTTCAGCGATCCAGTAACGATTGCCTCCCAGCTGGCCGCCGCGAAAGCCAACAGCATCCATGGAAGACGCTGGGTGATTGGAAGCGACAGCGTAGTAAGCGTTAACGGCCGCTTGTTCGACAAGCCTCGGGACCGATCCGAAGCCGCTGAACACCTGCGCTTCTTTTCCGGTAAGACGATGAATCTGACGAGCGCGGTTGCACTTACGCGCGCCGGGGCACCCGGCTGGCTCCATGCCGAGACGGCCCGCCTCGAAGTACGGAAATTATCCGAAGCCTTTATTGCGGACTATCTCGATGTCGAATGGCCTGAGGTCGGCTACACTGTCGGGGTGTTTCGGCTGGAGGCGCGCGGGGTGCAATTATTCTCATCGATCGACGGCGATCATTTCACAATCCTTGGAATGCCGCTGATTCCACTACTCGGAGCATTGCGTGAACGAGGATTGCTCCTCGCATGATCCGTGTGGCGCTCACCGGATCGATCGGCATGGGCAAGTCAACGGTTGCCGCAATGTTCGCCAAGGCGGGCGTACCGGTATTCGACGCCGATGCCGTTGTGCGCAAGTTGCAGGGCCCCGGCGGACATTTGGTCGAAAAGATCGGGGAGCTGTTCCCCGGCTGCGTGCGCTGCGGAACGCTCGACAGGGAATGCCTTGCAGAGATCGTTCTCTCAAATCCTGAGCAGCTCTCTGTTCTTGAAGGAATCGTCCATCCTGCCGTCCGGGAGGCGCGCGAGGAATTCATCAGGGACCATTCGCAAGCGCCCGTCCTGATCTTTGAAATTCCTCTGCTGTTCGAGACGGGCGGCGAGAAGGAGTTCGACAAGGTCATCGTGGTGTCAGCGCCCGCCGACATTCAGCGAACCCGGGTCCTGGAACGGTCCGGAATGAGCCCTGACAAGCTCGAATCCATCCTTGAACGCCAAATGCCGGATACCGAGAAACGACGACGTGCGGACTTTGTCGTCGATACCGGCGGAGACCTATCCACAACTGAGAGTGAGATCAGGGACATTCTGGCTTGTTTCGGAGTCGCCGCAGGACGATAGAATCGCATCGTGCGTGAAATTGTATTCGACACCGAGACCACAGGGCTGAATCCGGCGTCCGGCGATCGCATGGTCGAGATCGGCTGTATCGAAATCTACAATCGGGTCGAAACAGGGCGTCATTTTCACGCTTACTTCAATCCGGACCGCGACATGCCGTTCGAAGCCGAGGCAGTTCACGGTCTTTCGAGAATTTTCCTCTCCGACAAGCCGCGTTTTTCCGAACAGGCTGACAGACTTCTCGATTTCATCTCGGACTCGCCGCTGGTCGCGCACAACGCTAGCTTCGATTTCGGATTTCTCAATTTCGAGCTCGAGCGCTGCGGTAGGCCGGCGGTCTCGATGAGCCGGATGGTCGATACGCTCGCCCTCGCACGCTCGAGACATCCTGGCGCGAAGCACAGTCTCGACGCTCTATGCATGCGCTTCGGAATCGACCGCAGTCATCGGATCAAGCACGGGGCGCTGCTCGACGCGCAATTGCTCGCCCAGGTTTATGTGGAACTTACCGGCGGCCGGCAGATCGGTCTTGGCCTGGTTGCCGAGGCGGGGACAGTACCCGTCCAGCAATCGTCTCATCCTGTCACTATTCGCGAACCTCGCCCCGCCCGTCCCCATTCGGCGCTGGCGGAGGAACTCGAACGCCATCGCGCTTTTATTGCGAAGCTCGTCAACCCGCTTTGGGAACGGTTTGCCGGGGCCGGTTGACGCGGGGTTCGCCGCAGTCCTAAGCGGCGCGCCACACACGAAGGAGCCAGACAAAGTGGACGTACGGGTCGCGGGTCATCAAGTCGATACCGGCGAGACGCTGCGCGCTCATGCTCAGCGGCGAGTCGCTGAAATCACCGAGAAATATTTTTCGCGTTCGGTGGGTGCCAATGTCACGTTCGGCCGAGGTCCGAACAATGACTATACGTGCGACATTGTCGCGCCGGTTGTGCAGGGCGTGGTCCTCAAAGCTTCCTACAGCGGGCGCGAACCAGAAATTGCATTCAACGGCGCGGCCGATCGGATAGAAACACAGCTTCGCCGCTACACCAACCGCCTCAAGGATCATAAGGTAGACGAGACGGCGCAAGCCTATGTGGAGAACGCCTCCTACAGGATCTTTTCCGGGGCCGGCCGTGAAGGGAGCGAAGCTCAGGATAATCCTGCAATCGTCGCCGAAACTCGAGTGGATATTCCCGAATCGAGTGTTTCCGACGCAGTCATGCTGATGGACCTAAGAAACACGCCGGCCCTGCTGTTCAAGAACAGCGGCACTGGCGAATTCAACATGATTTACCGTCGCGAGGACGGGAACATCGGTTGGGTTGAACCACATACCGACTGACCTGATTTAAGATTCATGCGGCCACGGTGCGACTGGTCGCACCAGCCACGAGTATCCTCTGTATGCATCTTGCCGATTTCCTCGATTGCGACGCGATCAAAACCGCTTTGCCCGGCGGCAACAAGCGTTCGCTCATGCAGCAGCTGGCGAATCTTGCCGGGCAACGGCTTGGCATTGACCCATCTGTTGTCCTCGCGAATCTCAATGAACGAGAGCAGCTTGGGTCCACGGGATTCGGCCAGGGCGTGGCTATCCCGCATGCCAAGATCGATGGCTTGGCACGGATTTACGGCCTGTTTGCGCGACTCGGGGAGCCGGTCGAATACAAGGCGATCGATGGTCGGCCGGTGGATCTCATCTTCCTTCTCTTGTCACCTCCCAATGCGGGCGCCGAGCATTTGAAGGCACTTGCCGTGATCAGCCGGGTTACGCGCGATGCCGCAACTCTCGAGCGTCTGCGCGGCGCCCGCAGCAGGGATGCCCTTGCCGCCGTGCTGATGGGTGCCGACGAGCGGGACGCAGCCTGACTGACGATCGCCTTCCTGCCGAGATCGAGGTCACGGGCATTTTGCGCCGCGTTGCTGCCGAAGGCGGTTTCGCGACAGTAATGAGGAGGGGGGACAGTCATCGCGGATCGCTTCTGCTGATCGTCAGCAGCCGAGGGACTCATGTCGCCTGCCTCGAGCGCGTCCTGAAGGTCGACGGCTCGTATCGTTGGGAGCGCGCGGGCCCGCCCGATTCGGCGAGTTCCATCGATATTGCTGATTTCCTCGCCCGCCGTGCACGCTTCGACGAGGATTACTGGGCAATTGAACTGGATATCGCGGAGCCTGAACGGTTCATCGCTGAAACGACTTCGGCAGGTTGACCCAATCCCTGATGCAGGGAAAACCCTGAGGGAACAGAAAGAGCGGGGGGCATTTCCGTAGCAACAACTGCAGCGGATGCCACGCGAGACGGGGAATCACCACGGGCGCAAGCGAAAGTAGTCGCAAAGAATAAGCGCACGGTCCGGTCGATTCACCGCACTATTTACGGTTCGAATGTTGGTATCTTTTCGTTCAGCGTTGCTGATGGTCGCTGCGCTTACCGCAACGACAATTGCCCCGGCGCAAGCCGGACCTTCCGGTGAGCCTTTGGTCCCGGCAACGAGCACGTCGCTCCCAAGCGTCGCCGTTCCGGAACTGCTCGACCCGAAAGGCGAGCCTACCCTATCTGACGGTCAGGCTCGGGATGCTCAGCAGCTGGCAACTGATGAGGACAATGCTCAGTCGGTCGTGAAGCCGACCGGCGATCTCGCTTCCATGGTTGCACAGTTGCGCGGGCAGGATGCCGGCAGCCATGATCTCGAGTGCCTCGCGACCGGAATTTACTTCGAATCCAAGGGTGAGCCGCTTGCCGGCCAGTTGGCCGTGGGCAAGGTGATTGCCAACCGCGCAGAGAGCGGTGGCCGATTCCCGGGTACTTATTGCGGCGTGCTGTTCCAGCGCGGCCAGTTCTCCTTCGTCCATGGTCGCGCGCTGCCGAGCGTTTCGCGCTCGAACAAGCAATGGCAAACCGCCGTTGCGATCGCCAAGATTGTCGACCAGGACCTCAAGGAATCGCCGGTGGGGGACGCACTCTTCTTCCACGCGCGCTATGTAGCGCCGGGCTGGCACGCGAAGCGTGTCGCTTCGATCGGAAATCACGTTTTCTACCGCTAGAAGTCTCCCGAAATGGGGGCGGGCCAGCCAAGGCGGGCCTGCTTCTTTTTGGCCTCGGTTTGTTCTAGCTTCGGCTAATGGCAACGCTTACCGAGTCCAGCTGTTTCGTTGGCGCCCCGCCGATCGCGACCGAAGTCGCGCGCGGAGTAACCCGCTTGTTCTGTCGTCAGGATTTGTTCGCGGTTTGCGAAGTGCCCCTTCCCAATGGGCGTCGCGCGGACCTGATGGCGATCGATTCGAAGGGCAATTTCACGATCGTCGAAATCAAGGTTGCCAAATCCGATCTCGTCGGGGACGGCAAGTGGACGGATTACCTGGAATATTGCGACCGCTTCTTTTGGGCCGTTCCTCCTCATCTCTCCCGCATCCTTGAAGAGGACCGATATCTGCCGAGCCAGGCGGGGTTGATCGTCGCCGATCGCTACGATGCCGCAGTGATCCGCGAGGCGGCTCACCGTCCGCTGGCGGCTGCGCGCCGCAAGG
>Ga0105248_10009539_pt1 | contig 10682 bp, 4 predicted proteins | sample KBSS34metaG_FD_81524 | JGI IMG/M metagenome (GOLD analysis project Ga0105248, IMG submission 81524) | Switchgrass rhizosphere microbial communities from Kellogg Biological Station, Michigan, USA - KBS S3-4 metaG | ecosystem: Host-associated > Plants > Roots > Rhizosphere > Soil | place... | reverse complement strand
TCAAAGCCACGCCCGAGGCGTACATGGCCGGGGCGCGAACGTATCGGACGCATTGCGCCGTCTGCCACGGATTACCGGGAGAGGAGCCGACCGCCATCGCGAAGGGCGAGTTTCCCAAGCCGCCGGCGCTGTTCAAAGGCAAAGGCGTCACGGACGACTCGCCGGGCGAGACCTACTGGAAAGTCGCCAACGGCATCCGCCTGACTGGAATGCCTGGATTCAATGGCTCGCTCACCACCGACCAGATGTGGCAGGTGAGCCTCCTGCTCGCCAACGCCGACAAACTGCCGCCGGACGTCAACGACGCCCTGATGGCGCCCGTCACCCAGTAGCGGGTCCCGGCGATCTATCCCCCGGGCTTCACCTTCAGCACGCCGGCGCGCATCAGCACGCCCGAAAAATCGAAGACGTGCCGCACGGAAGTAATCAGCCCGTCGGCGAAGACGTACTCCGCCGCGCCCGGCATCTCGATGAGCGTCCCGGCGCCGACCGCCCCAAAGAACGGCCCGTGCGCCGTGCCGGAGAAGTTCCAGAACACGCCCGCCCGATCGCCGTCGACGACGGGACGCCCCCACGTCAGCCGCAGATCGGGAAACGCGGTGAACCAGTAGCGGTACACGTCGGCAATCGCCTCCCGACCCTCGACGATGCCGTGGGCGGGGCTCTGGAAAGTGCCGGCGGGCGTGTGCTGGAGAGCGAGACGCGGGGCGTCTCGCGCGAGGAACGCTTCCTGGTGGCTGGAGAGCAGCGAGAGGATGTCTTCCCGTGTCATCGGGCGCCTCCTCGAGGGATACCGGTCGGGCCGCGTTGGCTCATTCTATTTCGGAAGCACAGACTTCGGACTGCGGACTGGCGGGGCTGCAGCAGGCCTGAAGGCCTGCGCTACAGTTCGTGACGCCCCGCCCCACTGCCTACCGCCTACTGCCTACTGCCTACTAAATCGCCCGTCAGGGCGTGTAGTCGAGCGGCACGAACTCCACAGCAACCGCCGTCCCGGAATTCGTGCTGTCGGCGTCCGGAGTGAACGTAAGCAGCACTGGGTCGGCGGCGGCCCTGGCGCCACACTGGACGTCGCCTCGCAAGTCGTTGCGGTACGTAATCAAGTCGATTTGGCTGAACTTCGTGGCATGCGCGCGAAGAGTCGCCCCGTCGGGCGTCCGCACGACGACCACGACGCCGGTCGCCGCGCACTGAATCGCGGTGAGCTTGCCGAAGACCCGGTTCTCGCCGGGCTGTATCGGCCGAAGGGCCGGCACGATCCGCTGCTGGCCGGCTGGCTCGACGACTGAGCTGGCGGTGCCGCCTCCAGGCGCGCTCGCAGTGCGATTGGCCTCGAACGCCGCCTTTCGCCGTTCGAAGTCGTCCACCTGCGCAAGCTCCCGCTGCGCGTTCGCCCGCACGGTCTCGTCGCTGCCGCCGCGGATGATCTGCGTGAGCAGGCTGCGCGCGGCCGTGAAGTCCTGCTTGTTGGCCAGCAGCACCGCCTTTCGGTAGACATAGGCCTCGCGGCCCGGCGCGAGGTCGAGCGCCTTGTTCACCAACCGCATCGCCTCGTCCAGGCTCGCCTCGTTCTGCCCCAGCTTCCACGCGAGCATCTCGTACGCGTCTGGAAACGACGGGTTCAGCTCGATCGCGCGGCGCAGGGCCTTCTCGATCTTCCCGCCGTCGCCGGGCGCGGGATTGGCCCAGGACTGCGCGAGCGCGTTCGCGAACTCGAACTGGGTGACGTAGGTCGCCGTCGGCAACCCCGCCGCCATCTCCAACTCCTTCCTCGCGTCGTCCGCGCGGTTCTCGCGAGACGCCACCATGCCGAGCGACGTGTGCGCGGGCGCGTAGCCGGCATCGAGGGCTACCGCGCGATCGAGCTCCACGCGCGCGTCGGCCGTGCGCCCCATGTTGAGGAGCACGTCGCCGAGCGTCGCGTGTACCTCGGCCTCGCTGACCGGCGTTACCGGGAGGTCGTCGATCTTGCCGATGCGCTCGGTGAAGCGCGCGCTCTGCATCGGGAACATGTCGCCGCGGATGTACCGCGACAGCAGCTGCTGCAGCTGGTCGCCCGTGAGGCCGAGTTGACGCTGACAGGCGTCTTCCAACGAGGCGCCGTCAGCCAGCGCCGCCACGAAGCTGCCTGCGTGCGAGACGTACTTCTGCTGCTCGCCGAGCAGCAGGTAGTGCACCAGCGCCCACGACTCCGCGTAGAAGATCGACTGACGCGCAGACTCGTTGTAGAGGGGCGACTTGTGGTCGACCTTCACGAGATCCGCCAGCGGGATGAAGTGATCCCGCAGCAGCAGCACATGGTCCGCGTCCACCTTGCCGAGCGTCGCGAGCTTGCCGTTGGCGGTGATCTGGAACGTGCGGTAGTACTCGGCGAGGCCTTCGTTGAACCACAGCGGCACGTTGGTGATGTTGTTGTTCACCACCAGGTGCACGTACTCGTGGTACACGATGTCGAGCTGCTCGATACCCTCTTCCATCGTGAACGTCACGTAGTTCAGCGACCGGCCCGGCTGAAAGTAACCGGCGATGTTCTTCTTGATCTTGCCCTGATAGAGGGGCTTGACCGGCTCGTAGTTCTTGTGGCTCCTGAAGACGAGCACGGTCGTCGGCGTCGTCGTGCTGAGGATGGCCTTCGGGAAGATGATCCCGATGGCTTCGCGGAACTGCTCGAGGCGTCGAGTGACTTCGCGCAGGTCGCGCTGCCCCACATCGCCGATGACGTAGAAGTTCGGCGCTTTCAGGCCGATCCATCCGGCGCGGGGCATCGGATCGGCGGCAGCCACCGCCGGGAGCAGGACGAGGAGGACAAGGAGCCTGAGGGCGAGCCGCATTTGGCGGCCAATCCTAGCTGAGCCGCACCCGTCGCGCCAGTGACCACCTCACGGCTTCTTCTTTGGCGGATCTCCCCGATGAAAGATTTTTCCGACTTCCACCTTGACGTTCGGCTTGCTGGCGGGCCCGGTCACGCTGATCGGCAGCAGGGTGCCGGCGCCGTCGTGCGAGAACAGGGGATCGAAGATCTTGAGCGGCAGTCGTTTCCAGCCGGTGACCATCTCCGAGACGTGGGCGTCGAGGCGCGCCGTGCCGGCGAAGTCGACGGTGCCGGGCACCAGGCGATAAGTGCCCGCCATCTGGATGTCCGCGCCACGCACGCCGAACGAGACGTGGCTGAATGAAAGCACGCCGCCGCCCAGCACGAAGGCGCCCTGCAGGCGCGACGCGACGTTCGCGACGCTCGTGTCCTCCGGCGCGCCGCGCGCGCGCCGCGACAGCTCGTCGATCTTCGACCGCACGGTGTTGCTCGTGAACCGCGCCGCGTCGACACGGAAGTGGCCGTTCAGCTTCAGCCGCAGCGGCACCTTTCCCTTGCCGGGCGGCAGCTCGAGGTGCGTCTCGAGGTGCAGCCCTCCGAACATCGCCGGCGGCTCGTCCTTCATCGCGAGACGGAGGACGTCCTCGAGGCGCCCGTTGTCGATCCGCGCGTCGAGCTCCACGGTGCGATCCTTCTCGGCGCCCATGTGCACCACGCCGCCGCGCGCCTGAATCGGCGTGTGCCCGAGTGTCGCCGACACGGCGTCGAGAATGGTGTCGCCGTTGGTGCCGTCGACGATGGCTGTGAACGTCGTGTTGAGCGGCAGGGCTTCCCCGCCGATGTCGAGCGTGAAGTCCGGCGTGCGCGTCTCGCCCTTGACGCTGATCTGCTCCAGACGTCCCGTGAACCGCCCTGTCGAATCCAGGTGACCGCCGATGCCATCGATCGTCGAGAGGTCAGCGTTGTTGAAGGTGTAGGAGCCCTCGACCTTCGTCAGCGCCGGCTCGTACGGTTGCCACGGACCGAAGGTGCCGTCGGCGACGATGAGCCCCGCCGGGATCGGGTTCGTGAGCTCGGCGTGAAACCGCGTCGGGCGATCGAACGCCGCGGCGGTCAGCAGGACGCGATGGATCTGGAAGATGCGGGGCGGCCGGCCCGGCTTGCGGAGACCAATCTCGAGCACGGCGTCGTCCGAGGTCAGCCGATCGACGATCACAGGCGTTGGCCGGCCGAGCTTCCCGCTCAGGCTCGATCGCTCAGGCACCTGGAGCTGCTCCCCCGCGCCGGCGGCGTCGTGTTCCTCGTGGTGGCGCGGCGGAATTGTGATGTGCAACCCGACGACGCTGACCGTCGCGATGTGGATGGGCTTGCGGAGGAGCGCTGTGATGGGTACCTCGGCCGAGAACCGGTCGACGGCGATGAGCGGTGCAGCGTCTGGATGCTCGCGGTGTCTCAATACGAGCCCATGCGCGGTGACGCGGACAACCAGGCCAAGCGAGACGTCCACGTCGCCCAGCTCGACGTTGCTGTCGAGGTTCTCGGAGAGGATGGCGACAATCCGCTCGCGGATGCGCGGCTGCTGCCACCGGTAGACGAGAACAATGGCGATCGCGCCGACGACAGCCAGCGCAGACACGATCGCGATCAGGAGAATTCGTCGGTTGCGTCGCATCCTTACCCCGTCGCGCAGGACGCGACGCCAGCCTCGACTCCGCCTACTTGCAGGAACAGGATGCAGTACAGGTGCCGCCGAAGGGCGCGCACGTGAATGCCGCCGCGCCGTGGGGGCAGATCTGGCCGCAGGCGGACTGCACTGCGGGGCAGTCGCAGGGGCAGGTCCAGGGCGCGGCCTCGCGATTGTCGTGTCGATCGAACGCCAGCCCACCACCTGACCCGTTGGCCGCTCGACGGGCGACTTCCATCTGGTCGTCGTCGGTGTAGCTGAGCGTCCAGGTGGCCCGGCCGGATCCAGCGCGCAGCACGGTCACCACCGCGCGGTCGCGCAGCGTGACGCCCTTGATGTCGATCGGGATGTTCACGCGCCACCGCATCCCGCCGCCCAGCTCGTCGCCGACGCAGTAATCGAGCGTGCCTTTCAGGTCGCCGTCCGCTTCGAAGATCCACACCCGCAGCGCGTACGAAACCGGGCTGGTACCCTTGTTGCGCACCGACACCGTGAGCAGCGGCGTGTCGAAGAGGAACGCCTTGAACGGATCGAGCTCCACCGGCGAGTTCGCCGGCGTGATGACCTTCGCGTCGCGATCGGCCGCCGGGAGGGCCGTGCCCGACAGCCCGAGCATCATGACGAGCGCGACGAGGTGCCGCGTGGCGCGCCCGCTAGAATGCCTGGCCGATCGCGAAATACCAGCGTCCATGGTCGTTGGTCGAGTCCTGCTTGAGCGGGTAGCCGTAGTCTACGCGCAACAGGATGAACGGCAGCACGAAGCGGACGCCGAGGCCCGCGCTGGTGCGGTTCTTGTTCAGATCGGGCAGATTGAACTCGCCGAAAAAGGTGCCGTGATCGACGAAGAGGGCCCCCCGGAAGCGGCGCACGATCGGGAACCGGAGCTCCTCGTTGAGGACCAGCAGCGACGTCCGATGGCCGACCGCCTCCTGCCCGAGCAGCTCGAGCGACACGTCGTCGTAACCGCGGATCGTGGTGGAGCCGCCGGCGTGCAGGCGCTCGCTGGTGATGAAGACCTGGCCGGGGCCGGAGGCGAGCTCGATGCGCGCCGCGGACGCCAGGACTAAGGTGCCTGGCAGCGGGAGGAAGTAGAAGTCCTGGTTCAGGTATTTCCGGTAGTACGCCGTCGAACCAAGCCACTCGGGCGCGATCTCGGCGCTCGTCGAGTGGAAGAAGCCGCGGCTCGTGTCGAGCACGTTGTCGCGGCGGTCGTAGTAGAACGAGCCGAGCAGCCGGCTCAGGTTGCCCTTGAGCTGGACCGGCGGCACCGCCGGATCATCGGACGTGATGCGGAGGTCCTGCTTCTGATAGTTGTAGCCGTACGCCAGCTGCAGGCTCCGGAAGCGAATGCGCTGGTCGAACGTGAAGTCTTTCGTGCGCTGCTCGGCGTGCAGCCCCTCTTGAGAAATCTCGCGTTGCCATTCGTCGCCGACGTAGAAGTTGGTCTGGAACGGCTTGCCGAAGATGCGGCGGCTGCTGAGGTACACGCGAACCACACGATCGGACGGGTTCACGCGGCCGGCGATGCCTCCGGTAATCCCGCGCCCGAACAAGCCGCGCCTCGTGAGGTCAGCGACGACGCCCGGATCGACGCTCCCCCATTTCGGGCTCGTCGCGGGACGGTACGGATCGAACAGCTGGAAGCCGTACTGCAGGCGATATTTCGGCAGCAGGTCCACCGAGATCGTCGCGTCCATCACGCCAGACTGCCGCTGGCCGGCTGGAGCCGGACGCGCGGTGGTGTTGATCGACACCTGACGGAAGAGGTCGGTGTCGTAGAGACGATCGCGTGCCCGGTTGATGGCGTCGAGCGACACCGGCTCTCCCAGCGTGAACGCGCTGAGGTGCTCGACGAGGGCGCGCTCCTTGCCCTCGACGCCGGCGACTGCCAGCGTGCCGAGCAGCGCGCGCTCACCGCGCGCGATCTTGAACACGAGATCGGCCGTGACCTTGTCGCTGCGGAACGTGCTCTGCGCCGTGACGCGCGTGCCGCGATAGCCGGCGAGGCGATACCGCTGCTGCAGCTGGCGTGACGCGCCTCGGACGAGCGTGTCCGTCAGCACGGTGCCCGGCTCGATGGGCGTGGTGAGGTCGACGCCCTGCGGCGGCGTGCCCGGGTCGTCAATGCGCGCCACGCCGACCTTGAAGACGGGCCCTTCCACGATCTGGACGGGCAAGGTCGCCCGGTTGCCCTCGAAGGCCGCGTTGCCGATCGTCACCTGGGCGCCGAGATACCCTTGCGCGTGATACGCCGTGACCAGCACCGTCTGCAAATCCGACGGAGAGCTCCAGATGCGCTCGCCGACACCCGACTGCGTGACGGCTTTCTTCAGGTCCGACGCCGACATGGCCTGGTTGCCCGTGTACACCGCTTCACGCGAGGTGTAGCGAGGGCCTGGGACGATCGTGACGGCGGCGGTCTTGGTCCGGCCGTTCATCCGCACGTCGGTCGTCACGGTCGGCTTGAGGTAGCCCTTCGTGGCCATCCACGGCACGATCAACCGCGAGAACTCGTCGCCGAGCAGGATGTCCACCGGCGTGTCCGTCCAGGCGGCGATCAACGCGTCGCGCAACGAGCCGGGGATCTTCGTGCCGGTCACGACGAGCGTCGTCGGATCCCCTTCCTCGATCGTGTAGCCGAGATCGACTGGCGTCGGGTCCTTCCCGGGGCTGGCCGGCGGCGTGGTCGGGTCGCGGCGCGCCGTGATGCGGGCCTGGAAGTAGCCGCGGTCGAGGAACAGCTTCTCGAGCTTGTCGCGATCCCCCTGCCATTTGTAGAAGTCGAACGTGCGGCCTTCGGTGATCCGCAGCGTCTTCCGAACCTCCTGCTCGCCGATGTCGCCGAAGGTCGCGATGAAGACGTCGCGGACCTTTTCCGGCGTGCGCTTCTTGACGGGCCGAATCGCCGTGCCTCCGCCGAACGAGACGTCGTGTCGGATTTCGTACGACCGGTCCTGGTTGTCCTGCTGCACGAAGCGCAATTCGAGCCGCGGGATCACTTCCCAGCCGACGATGTAGGTGATCTCGCCGCTCTCGCGCAGGTTCTGCGAGACGATCACCTCGAGGGTCGGCAGGACTTTCTTCGAGAAGGTCAGGCGCTGCGCCGGGTTCGAGTCGGCGGAAATCAGGCTCGGATCGAACATCAGATCGCCGGGATTTCCCGATTCGATGCGCACGCTGTCGAGGCCGATCGCGCGCCCCACCGCGCTCGTGATCTCGCCAGAGAGCGCCGAGGCGAGCTGCTGCGTGACGACGTCGCCTGGCGCCACCGAGGACGTGCGCGTGCCGTTGACCATGAGCGAGGCGATCTGATCTTCCGGCAGGGGCGGATCGGAATTGAGCCGGGTCTCGACGCGTCCTTCGACGGTGTCGAGCCTCATCGTCAGGACGTAGCCGCCGACCGTGGTCTGCGCGCTCATGTGGATCTCGGGCGTGATGCTGTTGGGGTCCGTGAACTCGAAGCGCGCGAACTGGATCTGGTACTCGTGGCCGCCGAAGTAGAACTGGCCGCCGGAGGCGATGTCGGCCTCGCCAAGAATCCGGACGTTCGACGGCGACCCCTGGATCCGCAGGTTCGTGCCCACGGACACGCGGCCGTAACTGGTGTCGATCGCAATCGAGTCGTTCGCGAGCACCTGGATGTTGAGCGTGACCGGGCCGGGGCCCGCCGCCCGCTGCGGGGCCGCGCCGTAGACGGGCGCTTTAGGCGAAAACAGCGAGACCAGCCCGCCGGTGACGATGAGCGATTCGCGATAGGCCGCCTCGACGATCGTTGCCGTGCCGCCGAGCGTGAAGCGCGAGTCCTGCTGACGTCCTGTCAGCGTCAAGTTGGCGTCCACCATGCTGCGGAAGCCGCGCGGCGCATCGAAGAGCGCGCCGCTGACCTTGATGGCGATGCTGCCGGACGGCGTGCCGCGGCCTGGCTGCCGCATCGACCCGGACGCCTCGAGCGAGCCGCCGTTGAGCGCCCCCGTGAATTGCTCCACGGTTATCAGGCCGTTCGAGAATCGGACGGTGCCGTGGATGTCCGCGAAGAGCAGCCGCGGATCGCGGATCAGGAGCTCGGCGCTTTCCAGCGTGACGAAGCCTTCGATGTTCGGCGTCGCCAGCGGACCCTTGATGGCCGCCGACAGATTCGCCTTGCCCGAGGGCCGTGAGCTGCCGAGCACCAGCGCCAGACTCCGGAGATCGAACTGCCCCTCGATCTTTCCGTCCACCGAGGGCGTCCCCGTCACCGTCATCGATCCCGCGAGCGTGACGGAGCCACCGAGCTGGTTGCCCGCGAGCGTCCACGGATCCAGCGTGGCCACGCCGTTGCGCAGCACGAGATGACCGGGCGACTTCTGCGTGATGCCGACCTCGCGTGAGCTGATCGAGGCGTCAACCACCTTCACGTCGGCGACCGCAGACTCGACCGTTGGCTCTTGTGCGTTGACGGTGTACTCGACCCTGACGTTGAAGCCCGTGGCTTTCAACGCATCGCTGCTCACGAACGGCTCGAGCACCTTGATCGTCACGTCGTCCACGTGTCCGGTCAGCGACGCGCTGCCTCCCGGGCTCGCGCCGGGAACTTTGAGGAAGCGCGCCGGCACGGTGCCGGCGATCGCGGCGTGCGCGCCCTGCCAGTGCCCCTCGGCGACCTCGAGCGTGAGACGGTCGCGATCGAGCGCGGCGCGCACGTTGATGCCGGTGACGGGCGGATGGAACCCGTCGCCGATGGTGGCATCGTTCAGGCGCAGCGCCCCGGTCACGAGCGGCGTCTTGACGGGCCCGGTCGCGTTGAGGGTCGCCACGAAAGCGCCGTTCAGCGCCATGTGCTCGGTGCCGGCCGGCATGTACGGCGCCACCGACGGGCGGAGGTCTTCGAGCTGGCCGGTGAGCTGCGCCTGGATCGAGTGTCCAGGTTGCCCGTCGAGGCGGCCCGAGGCGGTCAGGTGCGTGCCGCCGCTCGACAGGTCCACTCCGGTCACCTCGACGACAGCAGGACTCCAGCTGACGCGGGCCCCAGGCGCCATGGCGATCGGCTGCTCATGGACGGTCGCGTCGAGTCGATCGACGGCGAGGTCGGCTGCATCGAGGGTCTTCGACTGCATCGAGCCCGAGGCATGCGCGGTCAGATCGATCGCGCCCAGCGCGACGTCCAGACCGTTGACGCGCGCGGCAAATGGCGAATCGGGCGTGTGGACCGAGAGTTCCCCCGAGAACGGCTGAGCGCCGCGCAGCTCGACATCGCCGGTGAGCCGCGCGCCGAGCGTCTCGACCCGAACGTCGGCGTGCGCTTTCCCGTCGGCGGTGGTGATCTTCGCGTCCAGGGGGCCAAAGTCGACGGCGTCGAGCCGCACGCTGGGGGCTCGAAGGTCCGCGGTGATGGCCGGCGACTCCGTGGTCCCGCTGAGGTGAATGTCGCCGTCGAAGCTCGCCGCGATTCGCCCTTCAGCCTCGTCTGCTGTCGTCGTCAGGCCGGGAACGGCGACGTCGAGGGCGAACGCGGAGGTTTTCAGTGCAGCCGAAATCGCGCCGCCATCCGCATTCCACGAGGCCTCGCCGGTGAGCTGCCCGCCGCGCGGGCCAGTGACGCTGATGTTGTCGAGCGTCAGCAGGCCGTCCGTGTAGCGCACGTGCGCCGCAACGGGTGAGAGTGGCTGGCCAGACAAGAGGATTGGGCCGCCATTGACCGTGGCCTCGACGACCGGTGTCTTCAGAGGACCCGTGACCTGGCCCTCAACGTCGGCAGGCCCGCTTACCGGAAGGTCGATGCCAAAGCGGCGCGTCCACGACTCGACGGCGATGCGGGAGCCGGTGAACCGGCCGTCGATCGTGTCGCGATCGAAGTCGATCGTCGTCGTGCCCGTTGCCGTCGACTCGCCAGATGCCGCGTGGAATGCGGTGACCTGAAGCGCCGAGGGATCCACTGTGGCGTCGAGGTCCACGGCGACGGCGGGCTGATCGGGCCACGCCAGGTCGCTGTGGAGCGACAGCGCGGCGCGCGCGGTGCCGAAGGTCTCGGAGAGCTCGGCGGTGCCCGTGAGATCGCCGGTGGCGCTGCCGAACTCAGGCGAGGCGTCGAGGTCCGCGTAGCGGAACGCGTCGAGCACGACCGGCGCGACCGGACCCGAGAGCGCGAGCGTGCCAGCGAGGGGCCACTTCGCATAGTCGGCCAGGCTGCCGCGGGTGTGAATCGTGCCG
>Ga0105248_10009534_pt1 | contig 10686 bp, 8 predicted proteins | sample KBSS34metaG_FD_81524 | JGI IMG/M metagenome (GOLD analysis project Ga0105248, IMG submission 81524) | Switchgrass rhizosphere microbial communities from Kellogg Biological Station, Michigan, USA - KBS S3-4 metaG | ecosystem: Host-associated > Plants > Roots > Rhizosphere > Soil | place... | reverse complement strand
CGGCCATCCCGTGTACTTCGTCATCTTTTACCCGGAGCCCGAGCCCGGCCAAACGCTTGCCGACGTGACCGACGCCGAAGCGGAATTCGTGCGCATCGTCGCGGAGCGCCACCCCGAGAGCGCGAAGCCCGTGCTCGTCGGCAACTGTCAGGGCGGGTGGGCCGTGATGATGCTCGCGGCCGCGCGTCCCGAGATCGCGGGCGCGCTCGTCATCAACGGTGCGCCGATGTCGTACTGGGCAGGCAACGACGACAATCCGATGCGCTATGCGGGCGGGCTGCTCGGGGGTGCATGGTTGTCGCTGCTTGCAAGCGACCTCGGTGGCGGGAAGTTCGACGGTGCGCACCTCGTCGAGAACTTCGAGCAGCTGAACCCCGCCAATACGTACTGGGACAAGTACTACCACCTGTTCGACAACGTGGACGACGAGGCGCAACGCTTCCTCGAGTTCGAACGCTGGTGGGGCGGCTTCTACCTGATGAACGAGGAGGAGATCCGCTGGATCGTCAACAACCTCTTCGTCGGCAACAAGCTGTCGCAGGGCGAGGCGCGTCTCGGTCCCGGGCGCTACTTCGATCTCAAGTCGATCAAGCAGCCGATCATCGTGTTCGCGTCGATGGGCGACAACATCACGCCGCCGCAGCAGGCATTCAACTGGATCAGCGACATCTACTCGAGCACCGAGGAGATCAAGGCGAACGGGCAGACGATCGTCGGCCTAATCCACCAGGACATCGGCCACCTCGGCATCTTCGTCTCCGGCAAGGTCGCGAAGAAGGAGCACACGCAGATCGTTTCGGTGCTGAAGTACATCCAGGCGCTGCCGCCCGGTCTCTATGGGATGGAGATCAACGAGACGACGTCGCCCGACGGCAGCATCGAGTACGACGTGACGCTGCACGAGCGCAAGCTCGAGGACCTGAAGCGGCTGCAGAAATACGATCGCGTGGACGAGAAGCCGTTCGAGGCGGTCGCGGCGCTGTCGGAACTGACCGAGCGTGCGTACGAGCTGCTGGTGCGGCCGGCGGTGCGCGAGACGACGCCCGAGTGGCTTGCGAAGGTCCTGCGCGAATGGCATCCGCTGCGCGTGCAGCGCTGGTCGTTTTCCGATCGCAACTCGATGCTCGCCGGCCTGCCTTATGCGGCGGCCATCGCGCGCGCCTACCGCCGGCCTCGCACGCCCGATAACGCGGGCCGGCGTGCCGAGCGCGTGCTGTCCGAGTACGTCAGCGCCTCGCTCGACTTCTATCGCGACATTCGCGACGCGACCAGTGAAGCGGCATTCTTCGAGGTCTACGGCAACATGCTCTCGTTGCAGATGGCGGATCAGCGCGAGGTGATACGCAGCAAGACCCGCTTCGATGCGCGTGCGCTGCCGGCCGTGAGGCAGGTGCTGGACGAGATGGACCAGGGCGGACTGCCGGAGGCGATCATCCGCAGCGGCATTCTCGTGACGAAGGCCGGCGGCGGCAAACGCCGGCTCGCGCAGATGGAGCACACCCGCGAGCTCCTCGCGCCGACCGGGGTGCTGCGCCATATCGACGAGGATCAGTTCCGTCGCTTGCTTCACGAGGAGACGCTCGTCGTCGAATTCGAGCCTCTGCAGGCGAAGCGCTCCTTGCCGAAGCTCGTGCGGAGCGCGGGCGACCGCGAGAAGCTGAACCGCGTCTTCGACTCGCTCGAGGCGCAGGCGGACCTCGATCCCAAGCAGCAGGCGCTACTCGCCGATCTGCGCAAGCTCGTTCCGCGGCCCGGTGTTCATGAAGCCGCGCGCGCACGGAAGATCGCCTCCGCACGCGCCGCGGCAACTGCGCGCGGCAACGGAAACCTGCAGGCGCGTGTCGCGCGAACCTCCGGCAACGGCGCGGTCGCGACGAGCGCGCGCACATCCCGCAAGGCGAAGCCGATACCGGCGACGACGGGCAGAGGAAAGGCGAAGACCGCCTCCCGCATCGCGCGCAAGTCGAACCCCGGCAAGAAGGCGCCCGCGAAGCGCGCCAACGGCGCGCAACGGCACGCGGCGGGCTCGGAGTAGCATTGGGGTGATGGGCGATAACCAGGCAACCCCGCGCGGGGTGCGCATCGAGAAGGATGCGCTCGGCGAAGTGCGCGTCCCCGCCGAGCACCTGTGGGGCGCTCAGACGCAGCGATCGATCGAGAACTTTCCGATCGGCGTCGATCGCTTCAAATGGGGACGCGCCGTGATTCGCGCGTTCGGCGTGCTGAAGAAGTCCGCCGCTGTGGCGAACGGCGAGCTCGCCGAGCTCCCCGCGGACAAGGTTGCGCTGATCGAGCGCGCCGCGCAGGAGGTCATCGACGGCAAGCTCGATGCCGAGTTTCCCCTCGTCGTGTTTCAAACCGGCTCGGGCACCCAGTCGAACATGAACGCGAATGAGGTGATCGCCAACCGCGCGATCCAGCTCGCGGGCGGTGTCGTCGGGTCCAAGAAGCCGATCCATCCGAACGACGACGTGAACCGCGGGCAGTCGTCGAACGACACGTTCCCGGCGGTCATGCATATCGCGGCGGTGGCGGAGCTCGATCGCCGGTTGCTGCCCGCGCTCGAGCGATTGCGCACGACGCTCGATGCGAAGGCGCAGGCGTTCGCCGACATCGTGATGATCGGCCGCACGCATCTGCAGGACGCGACGCCCGTGACGCTCGGCCAGGTGATCTCCGGCTGGGTCGCTCAGCTCGACGATGCGCGCAAGGCGATCGCCTTCGCGCGCGAAGGCCTCTATCCGCTCGCGCTCGGCGGCACGGCGGTCGGCACCGGGCTCAATGCGCATCCTCGTTTTGGCGAAACCGTCGCCGCGGCCATCGCACGCGAGACGGGTACGCCGTTCGTTTCCGCGCCGAACAAGTTTTCCGCACTGTCCGCACACGATGCGGTCGTCAACGTCAGTGCATCGCTTCGCACGCTTGCCGGCGCCTTGATGAAGATCGCGAACGACGTGCGCTGGCACGCGAGCGGCCCGCGTGCGGGACTGGGCGAGATCACGATTCCCGACAACGAGCCCGGCTCTTCGATCATGCCGGGCAAGATCAACCCGACGCAGTGCGAGGCGATCACGATGGTGGCCGTGCGTGTGTACGGCAACGACACCGCGGTCGCGTTCGCAGGCAGCCAGGGCAATTTCCAGCTCAACGTCTACAAGCCGGTGATGCTGCATGGCGTGCTCGAGTCGATCGATCTGCTCGCCGACGGGATGGACTCGTTCGACGAGCGCTGCGCGCAGGGCATCGAGCCGGATCTCGCGGTCATCCGCACGAACGTCGAGCGTTCACTGATGCTCGTGACGGCGCTCAATCCGCACATCGGTTACGAGAACTCCGCGAAGATCGCGTTGAAGGCGCACCGCGAATCGCTGAGCCTGCGTGAAGCCGCGCTGCAGTTGAAGCTCGTGAGCCCGGAAGACTTCGATCGCTGGGTCGATCCGGCTGCGATGACCCGTCCCGGCAGCGGTTGATCGGCGGAACCGTGCTGGAGATCGCACGCGTCGCGCACGCGTGTGCCGACGATCGAGCACTGCGCATCCGGTAGAATCGCGCGTCCCATGGACACGCGCCCCTACGACCTGCTCGTCATCGGCGGCGGCATCAACGGCGCGGGCATCGCGCGCGACGCCGCCGGTCGGGGCCTCTCCGTGCTCCTGGTCGAAAAGGACGACCTCGCAGGCCATACGTCGTCGTGGAGCACGAAGCTGATCCACGGCGGGCTGCGTTACCTCGAGCATTACGAATTCCGCCTCGTCGGCGAGGCGCTCGCCGAGCGCGAAGTGCTGCTGCGCGCAGCCCCGCACATCATCGAGCCGCTGATGTTCGTGTTGCCGCACGAGCCACACCTGCGGCCGGCGTGGATGATCCGCGCGGGCTTGTTTCTCTACGATCGTCTCGGCGGCCGGATGACGCTGCCGAAATCGTTCGCCGTCGATCTCGACCACACCGTGTACGGCGCCGGGTTGAAGCCCCGTTTTCACCGTGGCTTTGCGTACGCGGACGCGCGGGTAGACGACGCGCGGCTCGTCGTCTGCAACGCGATCGATGCGCGCGAACACGGCGCCGAGATCCGCGTGCGAACGATGCTGCAGCATGCGACGCGCGACGACGGCTGCTGGCGCGCCACGCTCGTGGACAAGGCGGGCGCGCGCGCAGTCATGGCGCGCGCGATCGTCAATGCCGCCGGCCCGTGGGTGTGCCATGTGCTGCAAGAGGTGAGCGATGCGCCCGTCCACGCGAAGGTCCGTCACGTGAAGGGAAGTCACCTCGTCGTGCCCCGCGTCCACGACGAGCCGCATGCATACATCCTGCAGAACGCGGACAACCGCATCGTCTTCATCATTCCGTACCAGGAGCATTATTCGCTGATCGGCACGACGGACGTTCCCGTCGAGAGTTACGAGCACCCGGCGATCAGCGACGAGGAGACGTATTACCTGCTGACGCTCGCGAACACCTATCTCGAGCGGCCGCTCGCCAGCACGGACATCGTCTGGACCTACAGCGGCGTGCGACCCCTCTACGACGACGGAACGACGGATCCGTCGGCGATCACGCGCGACTACGTGTTGAAGCTCGACAGCGCCGGGAACGGCGCGAGGGACGCGCGCGCCCCGGTGCTTTCCGTCTTCGGCGGCAAGATCACGACGTACAGGAAGCTCGCCGAAGCGGCGCTCGCGGAGCTGAAGCCGTTCTTTCCGCAGATGAAGTCTGAATGGACACGCGATGCCGTGCTCCCGGGGGGCGACTTGCCCAAGGGCGACCGCGATGCGTGGGTTGCGGAGCTCGAACGGCGCTATCCGCGCTTGCCGGGCCCATTGCTTCGCGCGCTCGCGCGGCGTTACGGCACGCGCACCGTCGGTCTGCTGAACGGTGCGACGACCATGGATGAGCTCGGGGAGGATTTCGGCGCGGGGCTGACCGCGCGCGAGATCGAGTACCTCCGCGCCGAGGAATGGGCGACGACCGCGGAGGACATCCTGTGGCGGCGGACGAAGTGCGGACTGGCGATGACGCAGGCGCAGCGCTCGCGCGTCGCGGCGCGCGTGGGTCAGTGAGGTCCGCGTCGTCGCGTCAGCGGCGCGATGGCACGACCGTCGAGATGGCGTGCTGGTAGACCATCTGCATGACAGTGTGCACGCGTGAACGAATCCGTCGAGCGTAAACCGGACGCGCGTTCGGCGCGGCCTCGACCGCTGTCATCGATGCCGGAAGCGAGCCGGCGCGCCATCGTGGGTGTGTTGACCGACATCGACGATACGTTGACGACGCAGGGCCACCTCACGGCGGAAGCGTATGCGGCACTCGCCCGTCTGAAAGCCGCGGGAAAGATCGTCGTCCCCGTGACGGGACGGCCCGCGGGGTGGTGCGACCACATCGCGCGCATGTGGCCGGTCGATGCCGTCGTCGGCGAGAACGGCGCGTTCTACATGCGCTATGACGCCGCGAAGCGCACGCTGGTGCGGCGATTCGTCGCGTCCGAAGCGGAACGCGATGCGCAGCGCGTGCGGATCCAAGCGCTCGCCCGCACAATCGTCGCGGCCGTGCCCGGCTCAGCCTTGGCGTCAGACCAGCACTACCGCGAGACGGATCTCGCCATCGATTACTGCGAGGATGTCCCGCCGCTTCCGCGCGCGGCCGTCGAACGGATCGTCGCGCTCATGGCGGCCGATGGCATGACGGCGAAGGTGAGCTCGATCCATGTCAATGGCTGGTACGGGGTTTACGACAAGCTGTCGATGACGCGTATGCTGTTCGACGAAGTGCATCGCATCGATCTCGATCGTCAGCGCGGAGCCTTCGTGTTCGCCGGCGATTCGCCGAACGACGCGCCGATGTTCAGTTACTTCCCGAACGCCGTCGGCGTCGCCAACCTTTCTCGGTTCATCGATCAGCTTTCCGCGCTCCCCGCATACATCACCGAGCGGGAATCCGGCGCGGGGTTCAGCGAACTCGTCGACTTCCTGCTTTCCGCCTAAACCAAGCTCGGGCGCCCGAGCGCTTTCCATGCGCGCCTGCTAAGCCCGCACGGTGCCCGTGTCGGCGGGAACGAATGCGTTGATCAGAAGGCCGGTCGCGAGCGCGACGGCGAGGGTCAGCGCGAACGTGCAGATGACGACGACGACCGTGTAGCCGAGGGACTTGTCGACGGACGCGTGCATCAGGATCGGCAGCCCGACGTACAGCAGGTACAGACCGTAGAGCCCGATGACGGCCGCGATGCCGCCAAGCGCAGGCACGATGGCAAGCACGGCGGCGACCCAGGCGGGCGTGAAGCTGAAGGCGGTGACCTGCAACGCGCGCAGCGGATCCTTGCGGCCGCCGAACGTGGGCGCCAGGCCGTCCACGATCTTCGCGACGACGAACACGATCGCGAACGTCAGCGCGAAATGAACGAGGGCTCCGACAATCGCCGCCGGCGCACTTAGCCGGAGCGTCTGCTCGTTCCCCCAGGCCCCTGGGAACGCTGCGCCGAGGATCGTGGCCAGCACGCCCGCGGCGGCAAGCGGAGCAACGTAGCGGAGGTAAACGTCGACGGGCCTGCTCACCTCGTTTGCGATGACCTGCCATTCGGATCGGGGCGCAAGGAGGATGCCTTTGACTCGCGCGAAGAACCGTCCCACCGCCGACAGTGAGCGCCCGCTACTGGACGTACCGTCTCGGCCGGGGCGGTAGTTCGGCGAAGGAGGCGGGACGTCTTTGTGCGCATGCGTGCCGTAGGGGAGGGGGCCCGCGCGATCGCCATCCGCGCCACTATCGACGGGCGAGTCCTTCCGGACCGACACATCCGATTCCGCGCGCGCCGACGTGTTCGAGACGCCGCATTTCGCGCACTTCGTGGCGCCATCGGGCATTGGTTGACCGCAGTTGGTGCAATTCATCCTGTCCCTGGCGCTCCCGGGGCGTGGATGCGCGGCCCGTGTGGGTGAGCACTCGCTTCCGCCCTCTCCGAAACAGTGTAACGTTCCCGAATGCCCGTTTCCCTCGTGCTACTTTCGCTGTCGCTTCCACTCGTCTGCGCGCGTGCAGCGGGAACCGACGAACGGTACGCCATTTGCTTAATGAGACACCCCGGCTCGGCAAACGATGTCCCGGGACCCAACGCATAGGGAGGGAGCAATGATTCGCTACGGCTTCACGATTCGCACCCGGATGGGCCAGCGGATCGAGAACGTCTCGATCATCGCCGGCTCGCAGCTCGACGCCGAGCGGCGACTGCGCCAAATGTACATCCAGTGCGAGATTCTGGAGTGTCGCGAGCGTTCGATCCCGCGCCGCTTCGAGGCCGCGAACGCTCACATGATCGACCTGATGGCGATCAGTCCGCCGACGATCCAGCATCTCGGCTGACGTCAGAGCACGCGCTTTCGGACCTGGGTCACGCCGACCTCGGCTGCGACAACCACGACGAACAGCGCAACGAGAATCAGCGCGACGCGGTCCCACTGGAACAGATTGAGCGCCGCGTCGAGCGCCATGCCGATTCCGCCCGCACCGACGAGACCCAGCACCGCAGACTCACGCACGTTGATATCGAAGCGGAACAATGCAATCGACCAGAATGCCGGCTTGATCTGTGGCCAATAACCGAAGGACAGCACCGACAGCCAGGGCGACCCGGCGGCGCGAAGCGCTTCGATGGGCCCGGGCTGCGTCTCGTCGAGCGCCTCGCCGACGAGCTTCCCGACGAACCCGATCGAGCGGAACGCTATGGCCAGCGTTCCCGCCAGCGGCCCGGGCCCGAAGATGCCGACGAAGATCAGTGCCCAGACGAGCGAATTCACCGATCGCGAGGCGACGAGGATCAGGCGCGCCAACCAGTTGAGCGGTCGGGAGGGCACGAGCCGGTTCGCGGCAAGGATGCCCACCGGCGTTGCGAGCAACAGCGCGAGCAGCGTCCCGAGCGAAGCGATGTGGATGGTCTCGAGCAGCGCGTCGTGCACGCCACGCGGGTAATGCTCCCACGCGATCGGCCACATGCGACCGAACAGATCGGCCACCTGCTCGGGGGCGTCGTACAAAAACTCCGGAATGACCTCGATCGTCCGCAGCGACGCGACGACCGCCGCGACAAGCGCGAAGTAGACGACGAAGCGGCCGGTCCTTTGCGCCGGCGAGAATCGCCTCCACGCACGCTCGTCGCTGCCTAGCGTAACGGTTGCCATCAGTCGTCTTCCAGACGCGGTGCGGATGCCGCGCGCGTGCCGGGCCGAAACAGTTCGGACAACGTGGCGTTGTCGATGAAGATGCGGCGCACGGCCGTCGCGAAGAGCTCGCCCGCCATGATGAGCGCGATCAGCGAAATCAGGATGGCCGAGACGAAGTCGTAATCGAAGCGCTGGAACGCGGCGAAGAGCGTCCCGCCGATGCCGCCGGCCCCCACGATTCCCACCATCGTGGAGTTGCGCAGGTTCGAGTCGAGCTGGTAGGTCGCGAATCCGATGAAACGCGCGAAGACCTGCGGCAATACGCCGAATGCGAGCACCGATGCGAACGGCGCGCCGGTTGCCCGAATCGCCTCCACCTGCTTGATCGACACCTCCTCGATCGCTTCGGTGAAGAGCTTGCCGATGAAGCCGATCGATGCGACGGTCAACGCCAGGATGCCCGCAAGGGCGCCGAAGCCGACGGCTTTCACGAACACGATCGCAACGACGACGGGATGAAACGATCGCGCGAGCACCACGACGAGCCGCGCGGGCCAGCTGATCCAGGCAGGCATGAGGTTGCGCGCGCCGAGCAGGCCGAACGGCAACGCGAGCACGATGCCGAGCGCGGACGCGAGCACGGCGATCTGCATGCTTTCCGCGAGCCCCTTCCACAGAAGCTCCGACCTCGTGAAGTTCGGGGGGAACATGCGCCCGAGAAAACGGCTTCCGTGGTCGATGCCCGCTCCCACACGCTCCCACGACACGCCCATCTGCGCGGCCGCGTACACGACGTACACGGCAAGGAGCGCGAACGCAAGATGCGCTCCGCGGCTTTTCGGAAATGCGTAAGGAACGGCGAGCTTCAATGCAGCCAGTCCTCGCCGCCGTAGATCTGACGGAGTATCTCGTCGGACAGGCGATCGGGAGCACCATCGAACACGATGCGGCCGCCCGACATGCCGAGTATGCGGTCGGCGAAGCGCCGCGCGAGCGCGACGTCGTGCATGTTGATCAGCACGGGAATCCGATGCGACCGCGCGACGTCGGCCAGCAGCTGCATGATCTCGACCGATGTCTTCGGGTCGAGTGACGAGGTCGGCTCGTCGGCGAGAAGCAGGCGAGGCTGCTGCATCACGGCGCGCGCAATGCCCACGCGCTGCCGCTGTCCGCCCGAAAGCGCGTCCGCGCGCTGATTCGCGAAGCCCGCGAGTCCCACCGTGGCGAGAAGCGACTGTGCGCGCGCGATGTCCTCCGGCGGAAACTTGCGCCGCCACGCGCGCATCGGTGATACGTAGCCGAGCCGCCCGCAGAGCAGGTTCTCCATGACGGTCAGCCGCTCGACGAGGTTGTACTCCTGGAACACCATGCCGATCTGGCGGCGCGCATGGCGGAGCTCGACGCCGCGCACGCGCGCGAGATCGCGGCCCTCGAACAGGATCTGTCCGGCAGTCGGCTCGACCAGCTGGTTGATGCACCGAATCAACGTGCTCTTGCCGGTCCCCGACGGGCCGATGATCGTCGTGATTCCGGTCGCGGCGACGGTGACGTCGATCCCCTGCAGCACCGGCTTGCCGGCAACATACTCCTTCGAGAGGCTGCGGATCGTCAGCGCGTCAGTCATCGGGGCGATTCCCGCCGCCCGCCGGCAGGACGTGCGCCGGCGTGCAGCACCTTGGCAGGACCGGCGTTACTTCTTGGCCTTCGCCGCCGCCTCGGCCTCGCGCTTCGTTTCCTTGTCGTACGACGCCTTGTCGAAACCTTGTCCCGAGCCTTGCGCAACGGCGCGGACGACTTCCCACGTCGTCTTGTAGTTGATCGGGAAGAAGCGGTCGGCGCCGTCGAACGCCTTCGCCATCTCCGCCGGGAACCGGTATTCGTAGAAGCACGTCAGCATCTTGTCCGCGAGCTTCGGCTCGAGGTCGTGCGCGTACGCGAAAGACGACGTCGGGAATTTCTGGCTGCGATAGATGATGCGGTAATCGGATTCCTTGATCTCGCCGCGTACGCCCATCCGGTGAAACACGTCGGAGGCAACGGCCGCGCCGTCGTAGTCCCCCGTGCCGACGCCGAGCACCGACTGGTCGTGCTTGCCGGAGAACAGGATCTTGTAATCCTTGTCGGGTGTGAGCCCCTCCTTCGGAAACAGGGCGAGCGGCGCAAGGTGGCCGGAGTTCGAGGACGGCGACGTGTGCGCGACCTTCTTGCCCTTGAGGTCCGACAACTTCTGATAGGGCGAGCTCGCCTTGACGATGAAGATCAGGTTGTAGCCCTGGAATTCGTTGGCGGTGCCTTTGACGGCGAAGGGGATGGCGCCCGCGAGGTTGACCGCGAATGCCGTGGGGCCGGTCGAGAATCCGCCGACGTGCAGCCGCCCCGAGCGCATGGCCTCGATTTCGGCGGCATTCGATTGCACCTGATAGAACACGACCTTCTTATTCAGGCACTGGCTCAAATAGGTCGTGAACGGCTTGAAGATGTTTTCGTAGACGGCCGGGTCTTCGACGGGCGTGTAAGTGAAGACGATCGTCGATGGGTT
>Ga0105248_10009533_pt1 | contig 10686 bp, 9 predicted proteins | sample KBSS34metaG_FD_81524 | JGI IMG/M metagenome (GOLD analysis project Ga0105248, IMG submission 81524) | Switchgrass rhizosphere microbial communities from Kellogg Biological Station, Michigan, USA - KBS S3-4 metaG | ecosystem: Host-associated > Plants > Roots > Rhizosphere > Soil | place... | reverse complement strand
CTCGTCGGTGGCCGGCGCGGAGATGATGACCTTCTTGGCCCCTGCTTCCAGGTGCCCCTTGGCCTTGGCGGCGTTGGTGAAGATGCCGGTGGACTCGACGACGACGTCGACTCCGAGGTCACCCCAGGGCAGGGCGGCGGGACCCTCCTTCACTTCGAGCGACTTGATCTTGGTGTTGCCGACGACGATCGTGTCGTCGCCTTCGAGGCTCACCTCCTCGGGGAGACGGCCCAGGATGGAGTCGAACTTCAGCAGGTGCGCCAGGCTGGCGTTATCGGTGAGGTCGTTGACCGCGATGATCTCGATGTCGGTGCTCTTGCCCTCGGCCTTTTGCGCCGCAAGGGCCCGGTAGAAGTTGCGTCCAATGCGTCCGAAGCCGTTAACGCCCACCCGGATGGTCACTTGTCTCTCCCTTTTTAGCCTTGATCCTCACCGGCCAGCCTAGTGCTGTGATACTCGCCACGCGCGGGTTGGTCGGAATGCCGACCGCCGCAAGACGACTAGCTAGTTAGAGCACCTTCAGGTTCTGGTCGGTGAACGGATTGCCCAACCACTTGCGGCGAATCCGCTGCAGCGTGCCGTTGTCTTCGAGTTCGGCCTGCGCGAGCGTGATGCGGCCGAGCAGGGCCTGGTCGTCCAGCGCGACGGCGATGGCGATGTTCTCCACGGTGATGCCGCGCTGCACCACTTCGACGCCGGGGATCGACTTGACCAGTTCGGTCAGCACCGGGGCCAGCTTCATGAACGCGTCGCAGGCGCCGGTGGTCAGGTCGGTCAGCGCCGTGCGGATGCTGCCATAGTCGTAGACACGCACGCGCGCCGCCCTGCCCTCCGCGACCAGTCGGTTGGCGACGAGCTGGCTGGTGTTGCCCTGTTGGACGCCGATGGTGAGGCCCGTGAGGTCATTGATGGACCTCACTCTGGGGAGCCGGATGGTGTCGACGGCGAGCGACTGCCCCGAGATGAGATACGGCGGAACGAACTTGGCCTTCTTCTCCCGGTCGGGTGTGACCGTGGTGCCCGCGGTGACGCAGTCGTAGGCGGAGCCCAGGGCGTCGAAGATGCCGTTGAAATCGGCGGCGTCGTAAGAGACGAATTCGACCCTGGCGCCAAGGGCTTCGGCGATCGCCCTCATCAGGTCGATGTCGAGTCCGGAGTCGTCCGGCATCCCGTTGAAGGGCGGATCGGGGAAGGCGGCGCCGACTCTCAGTGTCTCCACGGGCTCACCGTAGTTGTTCGAGTTCTGTTCGCGCCTGCCCGATTTGGTCGTATGCGTATGCGGCTATGGCGGCCATGTTCATCGCTTCCCCTCTTTGAGCGAGCGATTCATATATGCGAGCGCCGAGGACATCGCGAAGGTGAGCGATGGTGGTCATGAACTCCGGGGCTGCGGCGACAGCCAGAGGGCTCAACGCAAAACCGGCGATCGTGGACGCCGGTTCGAAGCGTCCGAGACGATCCAAGAACACACTGACGCCCGCGAGAGGGCTGCGCAAGCTCGCGACGTTGCCCGAGTCGTGGTAATTGCGCACGGCCAGCGTCAGATGGTCGAACGCCGCGACGGTGACCGCTTCTCGCGCTTCAAGCCGAGCCAGATTGAACGCCAGAATCGACTCGTTGAAACGATTGCCGCTGTCTTGAGCAATCGCCAGCCCCTGCCGACAGGCATGCATGGCACGAACGGTATCCGTAGTACTCGGGGAAAGCTGCTGGCGCCGATCGCAACGAATGCATGTACGGGTTCCTGCTGGCCACACCTGCTTCGATTAGTCCTTCGGTGTGGGCTTTCGCCTCATCAGCCAAACCGGCGAACGCCAGCGCGAAGACCCGGCATGCCCGGATGTAAACGTGGTTGTCGTGTCGCCGCTCGAGCTGAGTGCGGCACAACTCCGCCCACCGCTCAGGTTGTCCAACAGTGAGATACGCCGCACCAAGCCACCCTTCCACCCCGTGCGGCGGCGTGTGCAGGGTCTCAGCCAAAACAGTCTGACCGATTTCGACATAGCGGATCGCGTCTTCAATTCTCCCAGCCATCCAGCACAGTGACGCGATCACATACAGATTCGCAAGCCGTGCGTGTCCGGCGGCGACCGCGGGCTCGATCAGCTCTTCCGCCCACGAGACGGGCTCATAGTTCTCGACACCGAAGCCGAGGAGCCCCACGTACGTCGCGAGCGTGGCGGCGGCATCGAGATCGCCGTGGTCGGCGGCCCAGCGAAACGCGTTGCGGAGGTTGGCGAGTTCGGCGGCGAACCACGTGTACGCCTCCCGCTGGCGTGGGCTGTCCCACAGCGCCATCATTTCGGCATCGCAACCGGCGAAGTGGCGCGCGTGCGCCGATCCAGCCTCGGCCGCCTCCCCGCGTGCGACGAGTTTCTCCTCTGCGAACTGGCGGATGGTCTCCAACATCGAAAACCGGGTTCGACCCGTCGACCGATCCGCGACGAGCAACGACTTGCGCACCAGCGCATCGAGTAGATCAAGAACTCTGAATTCGTCGGCATCGTCGGATTCCGCTACGGCGCAGGCACTTTGAACGTCGAATCCGTCGGCGAATACCGAACAGCGTTCCAGCAGAGTCTTTTCCGAGTCGTCCAGCAGGTCATACGACCACGTCACTGCGTGTCGCAGCGTCTGGTGTCGTTCGAGTCCTCGCCGAGCGCCGATCAGGAGCTTGAATCGGTGATCAAGGCGGTCGCGCACTTCGGCCGCGGTCATCGATTCCATCCGCGAAGCGGCAAGCTCGATCGCCAACGGTATTCCGTCGAGACGACGACAAACCTCCGCAGCCGTCGTCGACTCGTCAGCCGACAGAGTCCGAGCGCGCTCTGCGAACAACTGCACGGCGGGTCAAAGCCGCGGATCTTGCCCGGCGGATCAGGCTGCGGATTGAATGCCTGCGCCGTGCCCATACCCAGGCCCAGTCCGGCCAGCGCGACGCTGCCTGAGAGCAGCGCCCCGACGATGGTTCTCTTCACTCGGTGAGTGGTGCTCATGGCTCTCCTTGGGTGTGAAAGTGTCCCGGGGTCCCGGTTGCGCTTCAGCATCCGGTGCGGGCCTTGGAGGATCCTTGGCGGCGCGTCGAATCGCGCGAAAACCTGATCTACCTCGTGTTCTGTGACATTCTGTGCGAGTGTCCGCGGGGGGATCCCCTTCGGGGGTTGTGACGTTTCTATTCACCGATATCGAGGGTTCGACCCGTCGGTGGGAGGCGGACGCGGATGCGATGCGGTTGGCGCTGGCCGCGCACGACAAGGTGTTTGCGGACGGCGATTGAGGCGCAAGAGGGGTTTGTGTTCAGCCACACCGGGGACGGAGTGGTTGCGGCATTCGCCTCGCCCAAATCTGCGGTGGATGCTAGGCGTCTTCGAGCAGGTCGGGCGTCACCGCGGATTCGGTATCGGGGATGCCCTCCTGCTTGGCCTTGCGGTCGGCCATCGACAACAGTCGCCGAATGCGGCCTGCCACAGCGTCTTTCGTCATCGGCGGGTCCGCGAGGCGGCCAAGTTCCTCCAGCGATGCCTGGCGGTGCTCCACGCGCAGCTTGCCCGCTGCCGCCAGGTGGTCGGGCACGGTGTCGCCGAGGATCTCCAACGCCCGCTCCACCCGGGCCGCCGCGGCCACCGCCGCCCGCGCCGATCGCCGCAGATTCGCGTCGTCGAAGTTGGCCAGCCGGTTCGCCGTGGCCCGCACTTCGCGGCGCATCCGCCGCTCTTCCCACGTCAGCCTGGTGTCCTGGGCCCCCATCCGCGTCAGCAACGCGCCAATGGCTTCCCCGTCGCGCACCACCACGCGATCGCTGCCCCGCACCTCGCGCGCCTTGGCGCTGACCCCCAGCCGCCGCGCCGCCCCGACGAGCGCCAGCGCCGCCTCGGGCCCCGGGCAGCTCACCTCCAGCGCCGACGACCGGCCCGGCTCGGTCAGCGATCCGTGCGCCAAAAACGCCCCGCGCCAGGCGGCTTCGGCATCGGCGACACTGCCGCCGACCACCTGCGCGGGCAGACCCCGGACCGGGCGGCCGCGTAGATCGAGCAATCCGGTCTGACGGGCGAGCGCCTCACCGTCCTTGGCCACCCGCACTACGTAGCGTGTGCTCTTACGGATACCGCTGGCCGACAACACGTGCACCACCGCGTTGTAGCCGTACAGGTCGTAGATGTCCTTGCGCAGCCGTCTCGCGATGATCCCGAGGTCGACCTCGGCCTCCACCACCACACGTCCGGACACGATGTGCAGGCCGCCGGCGAAGCGCAGCAACGACGCTACCTCGGCGCGGCGAGCGCTCACCGAATTGACCACCAGCCGGCTCAGCTCATCCTTGACCTCGGCCGTCATCGCCACGGGTCGTCACCTCTCGGTCCGTTCACTGTCGATGTGGGCACGGTCGGCTCCTGGATGCTGGGAGTCGGGGCCATCCCACGTACCCGCACACCCTCTAGAGCCGCGGCCAACCTCGCCGGGTCATGTAAAGGTGTACCAGGTCTGGATACGTCAGCAAACTCAACTTGGGCATTGAGGATGGTCGCCGTGCGACGCAACTGCTCACGCTCGCGTTCGCCGGGCACCCGGCTGGAGTCGACGATGATGTCGTGCACGGTGAACCCCGGCTCATGTTGCGCCAGCACATGGATGTGCCGTTCCACCGAGAAGCCGGCCGTCTCCCCCGGCTCAGCCACCAGATTCAGCACGAGCGCGCGCCTGGCCGTCGTGGCCTGAAGGGCTGCGCTCAACTGCGGCACGAGCACGTGCGGAATCACGCTGGTGAACCACGAGCCTGGCCCCAGCACCACCAGGTCAGCCGCCACGATCGCGTCCACCGCCTGCCGGGTGGCCGGCGGATCCCCCGGCAGCAGACGCACCCGCCGCACTTTGCCCACGGTAGTGGCGATCGCCACCTGGCCGCGGATCACCCGGCTCATCCGGGGATCCGAATCCAGGCCGGCCACGTCGGCCTCGATGCCCAACCCCATCGGGCACATCGGCAACACCCGGCCCTTGACGCCGAGGACGCGGCCCAACTCGTCGAGCGCCGCCACCGGATCAGCCAGCACCTCGTTGAGCCCGGCCAGTATCAGGTTACCGATCGGGTGGCCCGCCAGCGCGCCGCTTCCGCCGAACCGATGCTGGATGATGGTCGCCCACAGCCGACCGTGCGGGCTGTCAGATGCCAACGCCGCCAACGCCATTCGCAGATCACCCGGTGGCACGACATCCAGCTCGCTACGCAGCCGCCCCGATGACCCGCCGTCGTCGGCGACCGTGACCACCGCCGTGACGTGCGGGGTCAGCCGACGAGCTGCCGACAGAGTGGCGTAGAGCCCGTGGCCGCCTCCAAGCGCGACGATCCGTGGGCTCATTCGCGGCCCAGATCCCGGTGCAGTACCCGCACCGTGAGCTCATCGTCCTGCAGTCGCGACGCCAGCGCCTCGGCCATCGCGACACTGCGGTGCTTGCCGCCGGTGCAGCCAATGGCGACGGTCATGTAGCGCTTCCCTTCCCGGCGATAGCCTTCGATCACGACATCGAGCAGCTGATGGTAGGTGTCCAAAAACTCCGCGGCGCCCGGCTGTCCGAGCACGTAGTCGCGCACCGCGGGGTGCTGACCGGTATGCGGCCGCAGCTCGTCGACCCAGTGCGGGTTGGGCAGGAACCGCACATCCATCACCGTGTCGGCGTCCATCGGCAGCCCGTACTTGTACCCGAAGGATTCGACCGTGACGCTGGTCTGCGCAACGGTCTCGTCACCGAACGCGCGCTCGATGCTCTCCCGCAGCGCTGGTACGGACAGTGTCGACGTGTCGATCACCAGGTCGGCCACGGCTCGCAGCGGTGCAAGCATCGACCGTTCCGCGGCGATTCCTTCGGCTAGAGTCTGGTTGCCCTGCAAAGGATGACTGCGCCGATTCTGTTCGTAGCGCCGCACCAGGATGTCGTCGGAGGCCTCGAGGAACAACACCCTCGGGGAGATGTTGCGCGTGGCCAGATCGTTTCGCACCCAGTCCAGATCACCGGTGAACCCACGCGACCGCACATCCATCACGACGGCGAGCTGGGTGATCCGGGAACCGGCCGCCAGTCCCAGCTCTACCATCTGGGCGATCAGCTCGGGCGGCAGGTTGTCCGCGACGTACCAGCCGAGATCCTCCAAAACCTTGGCAGCAGTGCCGCGGCCCGCTCCGGAAAGGCCCGTCACGAGGACGACGTCAATGCCAGACTCCGCGGCACTATCATCGCCGGCGCTGTCGCGCAGTTCCTCGTGCATGTGCTCTGTCATCCGGATGCCCTGGTCTGATCATCGCCGATAACCGGGTCCGGCGCTCCAGAATCGGGCGGTACACCAAGCGCCTCCAGCACCGCCCTGGCAGTTGCCACGCCGATCCCTGGCACCGCGGTGATCTCCTCGACGCTTGCCTGCTTCAGCCGGGCGAGCGAACCGAAGTGCGTGACCAGTGCCTTACGCCGGTGTTCCCCCAGCCCTCGCACCGAGTCCAGCGCCGACGCCGTCATCCGCTTCGAGCGCTTGCTGCGATGGTAGGTGATCGCGAACCGGTGTGCTTCGTCACGCACCCGCTGCAGCAGATAAAGCCCTTCGCTGTTGCGCGGCATGATGATGGGATCCGGCTCCGACGGCACCCACACCTCCTCCAGCCGCTTAGCCAGCCCGATGACCGCGACGTCGGAAACGCCGAGATCGTCGAGCACCGCCTGTGCCGCGTTGACCTGTGGGGCGCCACCATCGACCACATACAGGTTGGGCGGGTAAGCGAACTTGCGCGACTTCCCTTCCGGCGCAAGCTCCGTCGGGTGCTGAGTGTCATGCAGATGTCGGTAGAACCGACGTCGCGTCACCTCCGCGATCGACGCCACATCATCGGACCGGCCTTCGCCGGCAGCCTCCCTGATCGCATAGTGGCGGTAGTCGGACTTGCGCGGCAGTCCGTCCTCGAACACCACCAGCGACGCCACCACGTCGGTGCCCATGACGTGGCTGATGTCGACGCACTCGATGCGCAGCGGCGCTTCGGCAAGGCCCAGCGAGTCCTGGATACTTTGCAGCGCAGCAGTTCTCGCGGTGAAGTCGCCTGCGCGCTTGAGCTTGTGCTGCGCGAGCGCATCCTGCGCATTGCGCCTCACGGTTTCGGCGAGGGCACGCTTGTCACCGCGCTGAGCGACCCGCAGCGAAACCCGCGATCCACGGAGCTGAGACAGCCACGTCGCCAGCTCCTCGGCGTTGTCCGGGAGGCACGGCACCAGCACCTGACGCGGCACCGGGTTGAGCGACTCGTCCGCCGCGCCGTCCAGCTCTGCCTGGTCACCGTAGAACTGTGTCAAGAACTGTTCGACCAGCTGCCCTTCACCAGATTCACCTGGCTCGCCTGACTTTTCGACGATCCACCCGCGCTGGCCGCGCACCCGGCCACCGCGGACGTGGAACACTTGTACGGCCGCCTCGAGATCGTCATCTGCGAACGCGACCACGTCGGCGTCGGTGCCGTCGCCGAACACCACCGCCTGCTTTTCCAGCGCGCGTTTCAGTGCGGAGATGTTGTCCCGCAGCCGGGCAGCCCGCTCGAAGTCCAGTTCGGCGGCAGCCTCATTCATCTGTTGTTCCATATCGCGAGCCAACCGGTCGGTCTTGCCCGCGAGGAAATCGCAGAAGTCATTGACAATTCGCCGGTGCTCTTCTGCGCTGACGCGTTCGATACAAGGTGCCGAGCACTTGTCGATGTAGCCCAGCAGACACGGCCGACCGATTTGCCTGTGGCGCTTGAAGACTCCTGCGGAACACGTACGGGCGGGGAACACCCGCGTGAGCAGATCAAGGGTTTCCCGGATGGCCCAGGCATGCGAATACGGTCCGAAATAACGGACGCCCTTGCGTCTCGCCCCGCGGTACACCATCAGCCGCGGATACTCCTCGTTCAGCGTCACCGCCAGCACCGGATACGACTTGTCGTCGCGGTAGCGGATGTTGAACCGCGGGTCAAATTCCTTGATCCAGTTGTATTCCAGCTGCAGCGCCTCGACTTCGGTGTTGACCACCGTCCACTCGACGCTGCCCGCGGTCATCACCATCTGCCGGGTGCGCGGCGCGAGGCTCGACACGTCGGCGAAGTACGACGTCAGACGGCTGCGCAGGCTCTTGGCCTTACCGACGTAGATCACCCGGCCGTACGGATCCCGGAACCGGTAGACGCCCGGTTCGACGGGAATCGACCCGGGGGCAGGCCGGTACGTCGCTGGATCGGGCACGGATTCCAGGTTACTGCCGCCGTCAGACGGCCCCAATGAACTACCGTCGAGTGATGCGGACCCCGCTCCTCAGAAAGGTCGTGGCCCCGCTGGCAGGCGTGATATTGGCACTGGCCGGATGCGCCACCAGGGAGAACGCAGCGCCCACGGAGGCCGGCCCCTGTTCGATCATTGCGAACGGCACGCCTGCGCCCAAGACGGCCGCGGCCCCGGCTTCCCCTTCTCCGGGTGCCGTTACCACGTCCCGCAACATCTCGACCAACCCCGAGGTCGCCACGGGCTACCGCAAGGACATGACCGCCGTGCGCACGGCACATTTCGCGGTGGCCACCGCCAATCCGCTGGCCACCCGGGAGGCCTGCCTGGTCCTGAACGAGGGGGGAACCGCGGCCGACGCGCTCGTCACGGCGCAGGCGGTGCTGGGCCTGGCAGAGCCGCAGGCCTCCGGCATCGGCGGCGGCGGGTTCCTGCTGTACTACGACGCTGCCGCGGGCACCGTACAGGCCTACGACGGCCGCGAAACGGCGCCCAAGGCGGCCACGGAGAACTACCTGCGGTGGATCTCCGATGCCGACCGCACCGAGCCCAAGCCCGGCGCCCGCGCGTCCGGGCGGTCCATCGGCGTACCGGGAATCCTGCGACTGCTGCAGGACGTCCACACCGAGCACGGCAAGACAGCGTGGCGTGACCTGTTCACTCCTGCGGTGACGATGGCCGACGCCGGCTTCGAGATCAGCCCGAGGCTGGCCGCTGCGATCGCCGACGCCGCCCCGCAGCTGAAAGCCGACCCGAACGCCTCGGAGTACTTCCTCACCCCCGACGGCGGCCCGAAGACCTCAGGAACCCGACTGACGAACCCTGCTTACTCAAAGACGTTGGGCGTCATCGCATCCGATCCACAGTCGTTCTACACCGGTGACGTCGCGCGCGACATCGTCGCCGCAGCGGCCGACACCACCGGTGGCCGCACCCCGAGCCTGATGACGCTCGAAGACCTGTCCGGCTACAGCGCCAAGAAGCGCGAGCCGCTCTGCACCCCGTACCGCGGCAAGGAGATCTGCGGCATGCCGCCGCCGTCGTCGGGCGGCATTGCGGTGGCGGCGACGCTGGGCATGCTCGAACACTTTCCGATGGCGGATCACAAGCCCACAGGTATCGACCTCAACGGCGGCAAGCCCACGGTGTTGGGTGTGCACCTCATCTCTGAGGCCGAACGCTTGGCCTACGCCGACCGCGACAAGTACGTTGCCGATACCGATTTCGTGCCGCTGCCCGGTGGTTCACCCGATACGTTGCTGGGCAGTGACTACCTCGCGGGGCGGGCGGCAATGATCTCCGATCAGCGCACGATGGGCACCGCGAAGCCGGGTCAGTTCGGTCCGCCGACGACGCCTGCACCACCGACGCCCGAGCACGGCACCAGTCAGGTCAGCATCGTCGACTCGCAGGGCAACGCGGCCGCGATGACCACCACGGTGGAATCGGCGTTCGGCTCGTTCCACATGGTGGACGGATTCATCCTCAACAATCAGCTCACCGACTTCGCCGCCGAACCCACGGGACCGGACGGTGCGCCCGTTGCCAATCGCGTGGAGCCTGGGAAGCGGCCACGCAGCTCGATGGCCCCCACGCTGGTGTTCGACGGCTCGGGCCAGCCGGGATCAAAGCGGTCGCTGTACGCGATAGCGGGTTCGCCAGGTGGCTCGGTCATCATCCAGTTCGTCGTCAAAACCCTTGTCGGAATGATTGATTGGGGCCTTGACCCACAGCAGGCGGTGTCGGCCGTGGACTTCGGCGCGGCCAACTCACCGAAGACCAACGTCGGCGGCGAGCATCCCGCCATCGACACGTCTGACAACGGCGACCACGACCCGCTGGTGGTCGGCCTGCGGAAGCTCGGGCACCAGGTCGACCTCGCCGATCAAAGCAGTGGCCTGTCGGCCATCGTGCGGGACAACGCGGGCTGGGTCGGCGGGGCCGACCCGCGCCGCGAGGGGCTCGTCATGGGCGACACCCGGTGACAGCACCGACAGCCCGCGTGGCCAGGCTCACGGAGTCGGACTGGCGTATGTTCGCCACTGTCCGGTTGAGGGCGTTGACCGATTCCCTCGGCGAGAACGATCCCCAGTACGAACAGGAGGCGGCCTTCACCGCCGCGCAGTGGCGCCGCCGCCTACGCGAGCACGCCCAATTCGCCGTGCTGATCGGCAACCGGCCCGCCGGGCTGATCGGCGCGCAACTCGAGAACGTCGAGAACGTGTACCTGTATTCGCTGTGGCTCGACCCGACGGCTCGCGGTCAGGGCCTGGCGCGGCCGCTGGTCGCCGCGGCGGTGGATTGGGCCCGCGACCGCCGAGCGCGCACCGTCACCCTTCGGGTGGCCGCCGACAACATCGTGGCCCGAGGGGTGTACGAAAGCCTGGGATTCACCCT
>Ga0105248_10009532_pt1 | contig 10687 bp, 14 predicted proteins | sample KBSS34metaG_FD_81524 | JGI IMG/M metagenome (GOLD analysis project Ga0105248, IMG submission 81524) | Switchgrass rhizosphere microbial communities from Kellogg Biological Station, Michigan, USA - KBS S3-4 metaG | ecosystem: Host-associated > Plants > Roots > Rhizosphere > Soil | place... | reverse complement strand
TGTAACCGACCGGCCCGGCTTGTAATATCGCCCCCGCAACCGACTTGACGGTCCACTTGACGTAGGGGATTGACTGGCCGGCAGGCGGGGCGTGGGAGCAGAAGGGGGTAGGGCCGGGCGTGTTGGTCGGCACCGGTACTGTTGGGGTTGGCGTAGCCGTCGCTGCGGTCGGCGTCGGTGTCGGGCTTGGGCCACTGGCAGTCGGCGTTGTAGTTGGGCCGTCTGAACAAGTCCCCTGAGATGTCTCGGGGTCGCACACGTTCGTTGTGCTTCCAACGCCGAGGCAACAACCGGGAAATAGCCCGTTGATGAAGTCGCAAGCGTCTTGGTTCGGCGGATTCAAAAAGCCGCCAGTCGTAGCGTTGTCCAAGCACGTTATGTTTGAGTCGGGACCGCCAATGGGATCGCAAGCGGGGGAACCGCCGCCGATGAGGCAACCAAGCACTCCTGGTGTTGGGGTTTCAGTCGGCGTTGCAGTAGATGTCGGCGTCCAGGTCGGACAGTTTGGTTGAGAGTCGAAGCACCACCCCGTATTGCCACTGCTATCCGTACTGTGCGTTCCTGCTACGCACGGACCCGCCCCCGTACAACCGGCGTTGTGCAGGTCCAGGTAGTCGGCAACGATTTGTTGTGCCGTATCGAAAGTGAGCACACCAGACTCAGGGCAACCGAAGTTGTTTACGCTCGCGCCCACTGTCACTAGATGTCCACTCGTCCCCGACATCGTGACCAAGTTAGTGTGGATGGTGTTGTCGTCCCGGCATGAAAGCACCGTGTCGGGGTCAATGGTCAGTTGTTGTTCGACGATTACGTCGTCATCGACCTGCAAGTCTGGCGGCGGCTCGCAGCCGAAGAATGACGGGCTATCCAGGTGCGTAATGTGCATGTTGTAGACGTCGAGCGGCGTTGCGCTGTCCAGCTCGCAGAAGTCGTTTTCAAAGCGCGACATGGTGATAGTTGCGGTGCCCGGCACCCAATTCACCAGGGCGCGTAGGTTGTCGCGTATGGTGATGTTGGCCGTGTCGAAATCGCACGTGCCGGGATCGCCACCGTCGATCACGTAGATGTTGTTGATTGTTACGGTGTGGTTGCCGAAGTCGAAGCTCCCGCCGTCGAAGGTCAGGCGATTCTCAGCGGATTTGGGCAAGCCAAATGAAGTCCAATCGTCAGCCAACGAGTAAGTGCCCGTGACGTGGAAGCCGACTGGCTGCCCCGCCGTCGTCACGGTGCCCGTGCCGCTCAACGTAAACGCAACGCTATCCGCGCCCACCGGATTGACCTGTAGATCGGGCGAGGCAATGAGAATCAAATCACCAGCAACCTCAGTGACCGGCGCCATCGTGAACAGCGCGGAACCTCCAGTAGCGCCACGCCAATCCATGTTTTTACAGGCAATGGACGACTCGCCCGAGGCATCGACAATCGAGTTGGGCGTGAAGCAGCAATTTTTCGTGGCGTCCGGGACGCCGTTCGACCAGTTTCCAGATGTCCCCCAGCTACCGGCCACCCCATCAATCCATACCGTGTCGCACGCGGGGTTTGGTGTAGGCGTCGGCCACTGACCGCCGCAACCACCAAAACAAGTTGCACCGCTCTCAAAAGCAAAACTCACCGGTAGCGGATCGCAGTTGTGGGCAAGGTTCGCTTCCGTGCATTGATCCCAGGCTTGTTGGCTCGCGCACGTATCGTAACTGCACCCCATTCCGCAGCACAGTACGCAACAGCCGTCCGCAGGTGTTGGCGTTGCTGTTGGCGGAACTGGAGTATTTGTTGGCGTCCTGGTGGGCGTCCGTGTCGGCGTACTCGTCGGCGTGAAACTCACACACACCCCATCAAGCACGTAACTCCCACACTGCGCGTTTGGTGTAATCGACCCGAGGCACGTGCCGCCCAGGTCATCGAGAAAGTCTGAACAGACCAGCCCCAAGGAAGAACAGCAATCGCCCGCACCGATGGTTTGGGCACGGGCCGGGAGCGCGAACAGGAGTAGCAACAACAAAACTAACCTACCCATGCTTCACACCCAACCACGTGAGGAAAGCTGTAACAGCCGCCGTGGCAACAACCTTGACCAAATCCCACAGGCCGCGCCGGTCAGTTTTCTTGAGTTCATTTCGCGTAGTGCAATCACGGTCATGCTGTGTCTGCCACTGCCTATTGACGCCGACCTGCTCGCGTACCTCATCAAGCCGGCTGTCGATGAATTGCAGATGTTTCTCAATTCGGCCAAGCGCCTCCCGAAACTCTGCGCTTTCAACGCGCAACTCCGCAACCGGCTTGAGAACTTGCCGTAGTTCTTCAATCGCAACAGCAAAACCGCCAAGCCTCTCTCCAAGGTCAAACTGCTGTTGCAGCGCATGTTGTTGCTCGACAAGTTGGCGGTACAACTGCGCGATAAGCTGATCGGCTTCACTTTTTTCCACATCCCCCACCCTCCAAGTGCTCTGAGAATCGGTGCATTTCGTCGGTGAGTTTTAGGAGTGCAAGCAGCGTCAGGTCGTTAGCTGCCATGATGTTGTGGGTCCATGTCGATACGATCTGAATTGATTGCTTGAATTGGTGAGCCAACTCGGGGAGCGTGGTAGTCATTTGCCCATCAACCGTAGTGCGATGTTTACGAGGACAAACAAAGCCCCAATGGCGGATGTCCAGACAAGCGAGCGTGTTTCAAGCGCGGTCAGCTTTGCGTTTACCGCATCATGCCACGGACGGTTGACGTCATCACGGACGAACACGTTGCGGTCGGTTTCCACGCTTCGGCGTAGTTGGTTCAACTCATCTAAGCGCCGATCAAGTTCTTTGTGGTTTCGTGCCTCGCTACGTTCAATAGCTTCTTTGGCGAGCACGATGGCCTGGTCCATCGCGTCGAGGCGAGATTCCAGAACGGCCCACTTCTCCCGTACAAGGACTTCAAAGTGCTCTTTGAGAGTGACGTCGCTCATCGCGCTCGTTTCGGTAGTTGTTCAGTTGATGTCACCGTGCACGGGCCAAGCGGCCTGTTCTCAGCCTCGAACACCGCCACGAGATTCCCCTTCACATCGTACCCGCCGTAGTAGGAGTGCAACCACCGCTCGCCTTCACCAACAGCCGCCCCGGTCACTTGACGACACTCGGCCCAGGGTGCGGGCAGGGCAGGGGTCGGTGTTACGGCGCGGGCCGTGCCGGCCATGAGCAGCACCAGCACGGCCAAGGGGGATCGCATGGCGTTAGGACAACACCAGCTTTTGTTTCACGGCGTCGGCGTCGATGGTTTCGATCTTGTCAGCGCCAGCGTTCAGGCTGATGCACGCGCCGGTCACACTGAAAGTACCCGCGTCGAGATACTGCACCGTGATTGCGAGCCAGTCGGGGTTGATATGCACAGCAACAGGACCAAGGAAAAGACGCGCCACCGGGGCAAGTCCATCACCGGAACCGATCTGCTCCCACACGAACCCGTTGGGGCCTTTGACGGTCCACTTCACGTCGTTCGGGGGCACCGCGAGCGCGGTGACTGCTGTGCTGTCGCGTACCTGCGACAGCTTGTACATTTTCGCTTGTCCTTGCTTCATCTGCCTTCTCTCCTTCTGGCGTCGCGCGCCGTTAACCGTTTCGGTAGCCGCCGACACGGATGCTTGGGACTGGTCCGACGAACAAGAACACGAGCCAGAGCACCACGGCGACCACCACTAGCACGTTGATGATCCGTAGAATCTTACCGTCCAACATGATCGACGGTGCCACGTAGTTGAGGACACCAAGCAGCACGCCGATCACTACAAGAATGAGTACGAGTTGGATCAAGTCCATATCAACCTCCTATCGAAGTTGCGTCTTCCACCTTGGTTGTCGTTGCCACGCTCGCCACGCTGGTTGAGGTCGTCGCAGCGGACTTCACGAACGCGCGGGAGATGGTGTAGGCGGCGCTTGCAATCGCGCCAACGATCACACCCCAAGGGGGCGGGATGATGCCGGCGATTTGACCGCCGATAGTTGCGATGGTGGTGAGCAGGGTCAGCCAAAATTCTGAGCTGAATACCCCCGGCTTCACGTCGCCGCTGCTACTTGCAGGTACTACGGGAATCTCAGGCATTTCTTTTCCTCCTTCACTTCGCGCTCTGTTTCTGGTCAATGCACATGCGGGTTTGTGGGTCCAGGCATGAGTATACATCATTCAGCATGTTTGCGCGTGCACGCCATTGCGGGTCGGTGTCAGCGGTCGTCTCGGGTTTCACGAGTTCGATTCGCCAGGTGCAGCCAGACAGTAAGACGAGCATAACGACAAGGAAAAACCAAATGACAACGACCTTTGCCAAGGACTCGAGGATCATGCTCGCCCCTGCCAACCAAAGCTGAAATGGTTTCCGTCAGCTCGCTTGAACCGCCCGCCCCACTTGCACACGTACGCGTCCGTTGACCACGACTCCCATAGCTCACCAAGCGGCGCGTAGTCTTCGCTCGCAGTCAGGTAGTTGCCTTCAGGGTCGTCGAGCAGAAGGTCCACAGCAAGGCGGTCAGGGTGTACACTAGATGCGCTACCGCGCCCGTCCTTGGCATACAGTTCAACGGTCTCGGGCGGGCGCCACGCTTCGCCGAACCGCGCCGAGTAGCCAAGCAGGTTTGCGTGGATGATCAGGTCAGCGACCAGCCGACAGAAGCTACGTTGGGCTTGGATGAGGGTCATGGGACTTGCCGGCACACGTCGCACTGCCAGTGGGTAGTTGACGGGGTTGGGGTCGGTCCCGGTTCGCACACGCCCGTTTGCTGGTTGCACACCGCACCGCCTTTACAGGTCGGGCATAGTTCCCACACCGGAAGCGGGTCGGTCCATAGGCTTGCAAGCCCGTTGTCGCAGTGCGCGTCGCCAGCACGAAAACCGCCGACCGTAATCACGGACTGCGACCCGTCACTCGGCAGCTTGGCGACGTGCGCGTTGAAGGCCATCTTGCACACAGCGGGTGTTGAACCGGGTAGCTCCAGCGGCGGCGTGGCGGTGAAGGTGATTTCGTTCCCACTCCCGTTGCTGTGCCATGTGATGCCGGGGCACGTGCTCGTGATTGTCGAGTCGCCGTCGTAGACAACTAGCGCTTCAGCCGGCACGCACGGCAACCCTTGCGTGAGGCAGTTCAAGTCCCAGCGCACACGGTCAACGATGCCCTTCGAGCCGCCCGTTATACCATCCGCGCCGAAACTGAAGTTGGGTCGGATTACATCTCCCGTGTTCAGGAAGCGCATCGTGTTCAGTTGGAACTCGGCAACGCCCGTGAACGCGAACAGGTTGCACGAGTTCACCGCGCCCGCTTCAGCTACGCGAACTGACAAGGATAGCAAAAGGGCAACTACCAACCACACCGTCTTCATAACTCCTCTCACCAACCGTACGCCATTTTACGGCGCGATCCTACGCGATTTAGCCGCACCTTTCTTACACTGTTGCGGGTTGGTTTACAAATGGAAAGCTGCATCAGGCGACCCTTGTGGAGCAGGCTATCGCGGATCGCCTCGGGGCACGCGCCTAGGATGGTACACACATCTGAGAACGGGATGGGCGCTTCGGCACCGCGCAGCCACAACTCGGCATACGCGTAGACGGGCGAGCCGGGCGGGTAGGTGCGGATGTCACGCACGGCGCCGGCTAGCAGTTCAAGGCACAGGCGCTGTTCGGGGGTCTGGGCGCCGGCAGCGGCGCGCTCGGGCATGATCCAACGGTCTTCGGCGACGTACATGCATAGCTCCTTCGTGGTCATGGGGTTGGGGTGCGGGTGCGGGTAGGCGTAGCAGTGCCAGAGGTGTTCAGTGCCAGGTTGTTGATGTCAACCGGGGAGGTGAGTGGGATCGAAGCGACCCAGGCGTTGCCGTTCTCGACGGTGATCAGGGTCTGGGTGTCGGCGACGGCGGTACAGTCGTCGGGCAGTACACCGTTCGCGTCGGTCATGTAGGTGTGCACGCTCGCGCGCACGACGCAGTTGCCGGGCGGCGCTTGGGACTGGAGCAGTTGAAAGGTCACGCGCCGGTCGGCAGCTGGGCCACCGGTTGAGTTGTACACGGTGCCGGTCACTTGGATGGGTAGGCAGCCAAAGGTGGGCGTGATGGTGATAGTCGGCGTGCGTGTGAGGGATGGGGTAGGTGTGATCGTCGCCGTGCGCGTGACCGTGTTGGTGAAGGTGCGCGTGTTGGTGCGGGTGGGCGTAAATGACCGAGTAGGTGTGAATGACCGCGTCGGGCTGCGGCTGGGCGTGCGTGTGGGCGTTTGAGTTGGCGTACGAGATGGGACAGTGGGGGTCTCGGTAGGTGTGTCCGTGCGTGTGCGCGTTTGGGTAACCGTGTTGGTCGAAGTACGTGTGGGAGTGACGGTGGGGGTACTCGTACGCGTGCGAGTATACGTGGGCGTTTCAGTGGGTGTATCGGTCGGCGTGTCGGTGATTGCCCGTGCAACAGAGGCGAGCAACATGACCGCCGTACAAACGAGTACCCTCATGGCAGCTCCGGCGTGACTTGCTGGAGCAGCACAGCGAGCGGGACGGCAGGTGCGAAGGGCATGACTACCTGGACCGGCACGTCGCCTTCGAGCGATACGTAGATTGTCGAGCCCACGATCGCGGTCGCGTCAGTTTGCAGGTAGCCGTCGTCATCGGTCTCGACCGTCTTGTGTGAGATGTGAATGAAGCAGCCTGCTACCACTTGTTCGCGCACGGTGTCAATAGAGAAGCGGCGCGCGGCGGCAGGGCTGGCGTTGACATCGTACACGCGCCCGGTGATGCGGGCGGGGAAGCAGGTGGGTGTGGCGGTGGGGGTGTTGGTTACACAGACGCCGGGCGGGGTGGGGGTGATTGTGGGAGTTTCAGTTGGGGTGTCGGTGGGAGTTTCGGTCGGGGTAAGTGTAGGCGTATGTGTCGGTGTAAGCGTTGGCGTACGCGTGGGAGTTTCGGTCGGTGTGTCAGTTGGCGTCACGGTTGGGGTAATGGTAGCACTGGTCGGTGTAGGCGTGTTGGTCGCTAGCGGGGTGCCGCATACCGCTGTGGCACCAGGTACTGGATCGGTTAGCTCAAACGCAAACACGGTTGCACCGCCTGTGCTCGCGCCAGGGTTGCTCAGTTTGACGTTGTAGAAGCAGCCTTCGCCGATAGTAATAGCTGTACTGGTGTCAGTGCAAGTTGTGGTTGCAGTACAGGCTGGGCGCGTGCCGGTGCAGGTCGGTGCTGTGGCCGTGTTACCTGCACATACTATGACCGTATACGGCGTCGGGGCAGGTAGCACTGACTGCACGTACAAGTTCTTGATTGTCGCCGCGCGCTCGGCACGTACTACATGCTGCGCGCTCGATGCACCAATGAGTGGGGCGTAGTAGTTGCCGAAACGAGTAGTAGCCGTCAGCGCAGCGTCGGATCGGCTGTTGTCCATTTGGGCCAAGCCGTTGATCGTGACCGTGGTGTTGCGAATACCGAAGCGGAAGGCTGGGTTAGCTTCAGACGTGTTGTACCGAACAACGATAAAGTCGCCGGGGAACACGAAACAGTTAGTAGTACAGGTATCGTCAACAGCCCGTCCAGCAGCGAGATTGGCAACTTGCAGGTCTGCGTCCAAACCAGCGGTGACATTGTGTACCGTGTATGTTTCCTGCGCCGTACTGGTTTTGGCGACACCGAGACCGCTTAGAACACCGTAGTCGGTTACGATGAATGACGCGGATATAGCGTTGCTACCTGTGTACAGGCTATTAGCTCCTGTATCACCGCCTGGCCCACCCCAACCACCGTTACTTGGTATACTGGTAGAGCTGCCACCACCCCACGTGATAACTGCATCATATGGATTGCCGCCAGCATCAGTGATTTCCGCGTTCGCGTCAAAAGCCGGCGCAGTCGAACCGGCTTGTGTCGATAGACTTTTCAGATCAATGGTATCGTTCGCAGCAAATGAAAGTGTGTCAGCACCGTTGGTATCGGAACAACTTGAGCCGGTTGCTGAGATGGTGCAGGTAAGCGAAGTGTCCACATCATTCTTACGTACCGTGAACACCTGCCCACCTACCGTAATGTTCGCGTGTGTATGCACGGATAAATTTCGCATCTTGCCGGCTTGCGGAAAGACAACGTGGCTATCTGACTCCGACGTACCGCCGCCGCCGTGGTAGTAGTTCGGTGTCGGGTCAGCTTCCATGCCCGACGCATACCAGTACATGACCGCGTGCTCGGGGCCGGGCGTCCAGTTGGTCGGTGTGGGCCGGGGCGTCCAGGGCGTAGTAGTGGGCGTGGGTGTAGATGTGGGAGTGCTTGTGGGCGTGCGCGTGTTGGTGGGCGTGCGCGTGTTGGTTACTGTGGGCGTGGCGCTCTGCCCCCACACGGCCCCAGCCCAGCACAGGCACAGTATTACGAGGGCAGCACGCATGAGCTACCTGCTGGGCACTGCCCCGGCGTGTCGATGTAACATGGTTGCGGTGTGAGTGTGGGCGTCGCGGTTGGGCCGGTTGGGCTGGGCGTCTGAGTGACTGTGGCGACCGGGCAGCCGTGCATGAAGTTGTTGACTACGACCGCGATGTCGTCGGTGATGCTTACGCTACCGGAACCGGTGCAGTCGCAGCAAGACTCGTAGGGCAACTCGCCGAGAGCGATGTCGATACAGAGCTGCACATCGTCGCTGGTGACCACGTTGGGTGCTGCGCATGCGCCGCAGCAGAGCGGGATGGCTAGCGTGGGCGTGTAGGTGAAGGCCGGGTTGCCAGTGGCGGTTACGGTTGGTGTACGCGTGACCGTTGGTGTCGGGGTGATGGATGGTGTGGGCGTGGTCGTGCGCGTGAATGTCGGTGTACCGACTACCGGTGTCCCGGTCGTTGTCGGTGCGGCCAACACACTGATGGACCCGTTCGTCGAGGTGACCGGCAAGCTGCGCCCGGCGCTGTCGCTCGCCTGATGCGTGGTGCTGGGCAGGGAGTAGACACCAAGGCCGGCGAGTGGGTTGATGGAGAAGGTACAGGTAAAGACTGCGCCGTTGGCGTAGGCGGTAGGACGGGCGAGCACGGCAGCGAGTCGGCCACACACGTCGGGTGAAACGCAGTCGCCGTCGCTTGTGCAGACGGTACCGGTTTGAATTACGCAGGTGCGCACAAGCGAGGATACGGTTGAGGCTTGGTTGACCGTGCAGTCGAGCGTGGGGTCTAGGGAGAACGCGGACGAGTTAAAGTTGAATGCTTCGGCGATGGCGGTCACGCAGGGGTTGGTGGCAATCAGGGTCACGGCGACCGAGGCAGTGCCGCCGAGTGGGCCGGAGCCGGCGCCTACGGCGAGCGTGACGGCTGCGCATGGAGTGGGCGTACGTGTCACGGTGGGCGTGGGCGTGAAAGTGGCAGGCAGCCCGCCGCAGCCGAATGAGAAGTTGTTGAGCGCGGTCTGTACGTCGGCCACGCTTACGGAGCCAGCACCTGTGCAGTCACACGCCGTACAGGCTGTGTACGCGACCGAGCCGAGGAAGATGGACTCGCAAGTTTGCACGTTGCCGATTGTCACTGCACCGTCGCCGTCACAGTCGCCGCAGCAAGTGACCGGGGTGCGGGTAGGCGCGGGCACAGTTGGCGTGGGCGCGGTTGTGTTGGTTGAGACAGGCGTGAAGGTGCGAGTGGGTGTGCGGGTGATCGTTGGCGTGTGGGTGCGGGTCACCGTCAGCGTGGGGGTGTTGGTCGGCGTTCGGGTCGCAGTTTGTGTCGGTGTACCCGTACGCGTGGGCGTCGCGCTGGGCACAGGGGTCATTGGTGTATTGGTTACGGAAGGTGTGGGCGACGGGGTGTTGGTTACTGAAGGTGTGCGGGTGATAGATGGAGTGAACGTGTTCACACGTGTGGGTGAGAAAGTGGGTGTGACAGGTTGGACGTTGATGAGCCCGTTGATGTAGGAAGTGGACAACGCGTTGCCGTCCACATCAGTTGCGCCGAAGTCGGTAGCCGGGCGGCCCTGGGTGCTGATCGTGACCGCGTACGGGCCGCTCGCGCTGGCGCTCACGGTCCAGGTACAGGTCCACAGTGCACCGTCTGGGATCGTGCTGGAGCTGAAGCCGAACGCGGCGACAGTTTTGTTCGTGCAGGTTTGGCCGCTCGGGCAGTCGGAGTCGGATGTACAGTTGCAGTTGATACAGTAGTCAGTCGCGTTGCACGCGGCGCCGAACATGCACGAGCCACTGGTTGGGTAGCAGCACGCGGCGGTGCCGGTGGTTGAGTCACAGGACGAGGAGATGGTCAGGGTCTTGCCTGCGTTGGACGGGCCGGAGGCGATCGTGCAGCCGGTGAAGGTTAGGGCGGTCGCATCGTAGGTGAAGTAATCGGCCACAGCGACCACGCAACCGTTCGAGTTGGACAGGCTCGTGGTCACGGTTGCCGTGCCGCCCGGCGCCGCGCTCACACTGTCCATGCCCACCACCGGGCTCGCACACGCCCCCCACGCCGCCACCCGGCCCAGGACCAGGACCGCCACCAACCCGCCTATGCCCAGGCCCACGCGCCGCACGCGTGCAGGCATACCACGAACATCCACTATTCCGCAAGGTAGAACATGGTTTGTGGGTCTGGCTGACATTGAGGTTGAACCACCCCCTACGACGTGGGTGTAGGTGTCAATGTCCCCCTGGGCCAAGGTATCCCCGACGGTAACAGCGAGGGTGGTCAGGGCGGGGGGACAATGCGGGTCGATCAATGCGAGGCGAGGACCATGTCAAATAAATG
>Ga0105248_10009528_pt1 | contig 10689 bp, 9 predicted proteins | sample KBSS34metaG_FD_81524 | JGI IMG/M metagenome (GOLD analysis project Ga0105248, IMG submission 81524) | Switchgrass rhizosphere microbial communities from Kellogg Biological Station, Michigan, USA - KBS S3-4 metaG | ecosystem: Host-associated > Plants > Roots > Rhizosphere > Soil | place... | reverse complement strand
TCAGCGCCGCGACGACCAAGAGTGAAACCCAGACCCTGGCTGGCTATGCTATCGCCATGGTGGTCGATAACTCCGCTTCTATGGGCACGAAGGATTGCCCCGGCGACATCAGCCGCTGGCAGTGGTGCAAGACTCACATAAACGAACTCTACAATCAGGAAAACGGTGTGCTGCAGCGCAATATCAGCATCGTTACTTTTGATTCCAACTTCCACTCGCGCCAAAATTGTTCACCGGAAGCGCTTAAAAGTGTTTTCGCCGAGCACACTCCAACAGGCGAGTCCAATATGGCACCAGCACTGGAAGAGGCATTCTTGCTGGTGCGCAATCAATTGAGCTCGGGGCGGCCTGCGATTGTCAGCGTCGTGTCTGATGGCCGGCCCAGTGATGTGGAGAGCGTCAAAAAGGCAATCATTAGAGAAACAAATGTACTGGTCAAGCCCAAACTGCTATCTATAGTCTTCATAGAAGTCGGCACTCCTGAGCGCTATTTGCAGGAGCTCGACAACGATCTGGTCAAGCAGGGCGCGGCGGCTGATATCGTCAAAGTCATTCCTTTTGCCGAGGCCAGTACGCAAGGCTTGTCAAAGACACTGGCTTCGACCATCCCCAAGACGCCCTCGACAACGCCTGGCGGAGCGGTCCTCAGCGGTGGGGCATCGGCATCGACTGTGAATAGAGCCAAAGAAGCTGTCTCCAGCCATGTTTTTACCTACAACCCAAATGCCGGCACCAGGCATACCCTAGTGATCAAGGCCGCTCCTCAGCCTGTGAACAGAAATACAGCGTCGCCGGCGCCTGTTGTCAAAATCAAAGCGCATCCAAGTGGAACTTCGGCTGAAGCGATTGCCGCGCCGCTACAAGCGAAGCCTCTTGAAGTCGATGAAAAAGCCGCGACATTGCGCGGGAGCGCCAACAGGACGTACAAATGAAAATTTGCTATGCTCTAGCTCTATGGCAGCAAAAAACACACCGACAGCCCTGTATACATTTCTCTCTGCTGCGCAGGCCTTAGCCGGCACCAGTCAGTTTGTCGAAGCTGAAGTGAAATACCAGGAAGCGCTGCGACTGGCGACTAAAGACTTTGGTCCGGAGAGCGATCAGGCAGTTCTAGTGCTCAGTATTTTGGCCGCTTTCTATCATTCTCAAAATCGTCCTGAGGAGGCTTTGCCTTTGGAAACACGATTGGCCGAGTGGACAATGCGCGCTCAGCCCGAGCCCCAGCCCGAGTCAAGCGAGAAAAAATTTGTCGGCTCCAACAGGAGTCATGTCGATCTTCCCAGTCAGGAAGCCGGTGTGCGGATACCGGGAAATTTGAGGCAGGCCTGTCAGATTTTGGGTATTCCCATGCAAAGTCAGTTGACTGCCGCTCTGGTCAATCAAGCTTGGAAGAAGCAAATGCTCTCCTCGGCTGCCCATCCAGATCTTGGCGGCAATACGGAAGAGGCAGTACTTTTGAATAAAGCAAAAATCGAAATGATGAGCTTTCTGGAATCATGCGCACCAAAGCTCGGCGCTAAATTCAAAAAAGACTAGTGAGCTACATAAAACTCTAGATAAGCCTCTACATAAAGCTCTAGATAAAGCTTCTGGCCATCGAGTGAAAATAATGGGGAACGAGTTCCAGATTTATTTTGAAGACCCCATCGTCCTTTTGTTCAAATTTCAAATGATTGGGATCGTCGGCCAGATGGAAGCGGCGGGAGCCGGCCCCGTGCGGATTTCTGAACGTGACCATATTTCTTGATTGATCGATGCCGATGATTGTGTAGGCATGTGAGCCAATTACAAGATCGGGCAAATCTCTCAATCTAGCATCATTCCACGTGCCTGCTGTAATAGGATTGCCGGAGCGCACGGCACCGCCGATAAAGGACGATAGTTCACTGGGGCTGGTATTAGCGCTCAGCATCAACATCTCGGCTTTGCCACCAGTGATGCATCCCATGCCTACTTCCAGGCGCGACTGGTCATCATAGGTGCCACCGGCACCCTGATTGTTGGGAAATTTCTTGATCTGAGCGCACTCCAATAGTGATGCCCAGACTGCTCTATTGGTGATACCGGCTTGTTCGCAGTCCGCCTCTGAAACGACATATTCTTTGCCGTCGCCAGGGAAGCGTACGACGTATTTGTCGCCGTCACCGAAGTGAATCATATTGGATAAAAGGCGCTGTCCGCGCGGTAGCTGAGCCAGCGCCGACATTGAGGCTTCAAACCAACAATTGGGGTAGCGTGACTGGTCAATGGCGTTGGCGCCTTCTTTGGCAATCTCTGCGGTGCTAAATGCAATCGCTCCTTTGACCCGAGGTGTGCCGCTCGCCGATGGTGCGGTTGCAACATCTCCGCTGGCGGCCGTGCCTTGAGCCGCAGGGGCATTCGTTGTAGAACCTGTCGCCGTAGCCGATTGCGCCGTTGGGGTGGAAGCCATGCCCAGTGCCCCCCGTGACAGCTGTCCTTCCTGGCTGTTGCCGAAATTTGTGGCGATGTATGAGAACAGTTGGCCGGCTCTGGCTTTACGGCCGGCGGCCTGGTTGGCCAGGGCGGCATAATAATAGAGTCTTGGTTCTGGAGTGGCCGTGCGAATTATCGCCTCGTAAGCATCGGCGGCTGGACCGTATTTCTTCTGATTGTAGAGGTTGTAAGCCTTGAGGACTGGCGAGTCGTCGGCGGCCGCCGGCGTGTGCCAATTGGTTTCTAAACCGGCTGAAACAGCAAGGGCGACGGCAAATGCCAAACTACGCGGAAGACCTGATCGCTTTACTGACATATTGGGCTCCATATAATTTCTCGTCGAGACAAAATCAGAGGGCAGATTTTGTCATGCTATCACGCCACTGCCCATGATTTCACCTACACGCCTGATATAATCAGCCAACTGAAATGGTTGATGGAGTCTTAATGGTTGCTCTCCTGCGCGAAAAATCAAGGCTTTGCCTGGGCGAAGGATTGGGCATACGTCCGCCTCTCAAGTGGGCTGGCGGTAAAAGGTGGTTGGTGCCGCATTTACAGCCGATTTGGGCCGCGCACAATCAGCGGCGATTGGTAGAGCCGTTCTCGGGTGGTCTGGCCGTGGCGCTCGGGCTCCTGCCTCACGACGCATTGCTAAACGATATAAATCCGCATGCTATTAATTTCTACAATTGTCTCAAGCGCGGTTTGAACAGCAAACTGGAAATGCAGAACGATGAAGAGTTTTTTTACCAGTGCCGGGAGCAATTTAACTATTTAATTTCCTCCGGCAAGGCCAAAACAAAAGAGGCGGCCGAGCTCTTTTACTATCTCAACCGCACCGGCTACAACGGCCTCTGTCGCTTTAACAGTCAGGGGCAGTTTAATGTACCCTTCGGTCGCTATAAAAAAATCAACTACGATCTCTACGTCAGCGAGTTTGATTCTTATCGCGACATTTTTGCAAACTGGCAGTTCAGCACCGGTGATTTCGAAAAGACGACGCTGAAAAAAGACGATTTTATTTATGCCGATCCACCCTATGACGTTGAGTTTACCCAGTATTCAAAGGAGAACTTCGGCTGGGACGATCAGGTAAGACTGGCTCACTGGTTAGCCAAACATCCCGGCCCAGTGGTGCTCTCCAATCAGGCTACAACGCGTGTCAAAAAACTATACAAGAGTCTAGGATTTAAAGTGCGCATCCTGGACGCCCCGCGTCGCATCAGTTGCACCGGCGATCGCAGCAAAGCTGCGGAAGTGCTGGCCGTAAAAGGCGTATAGATGTGGCTACATTAAACGACATCGCTTGGGCCAGCTTTTTTAACAAGAACGAAATCTTGGACGAAATAAAGTGGAATGGTTTTGCCCATGTATCCGCCGATGCGCTGCGCGAAAAGGGCGGCCGCGAACCGAGGCTGATGGCCAAACTTGATACTATCGCCGAGCGTCCTCATATTTTTCAAGAATTTGATTTGAATATTTTGCCGGTGCAAAATGGAGAGTATGTTCTGTTTCAAGATCGTGAGAACAAATCATACTTCCCATTCAAAGAGTTATTGGACGATGTTCCTGTCGAGGATTATGTCTCCCAGATTGATTTGCCTTCATTTGATACCTTCCCCTTAAACCGCGCCTTCAGTGAGTCTCAGGCTATCGATTTTGCTTTTGTTTCTTCTTTGTTGCAGCACTTTTGTCAGTGTCAGACTCTGCATCTGAGTGTAAGGGGTAGACTTTCTTCGGGCAGTTTTGATCTGCAGTTGCCGGATTTCGATAATCGGATAGATATATCCAATGTACAAATTGAGGTCGACTCAGGTTATGAAAATGATGATCAAATCGTCTTAATGGAAGCAAAGATTGGCCGCCGCAGCGATTTCCACATCAGGCAGCTGGTCTACCCTTATAGACAGTGGTCGGCCAAAACAAAAAAGAAAATTAGACCGATATTTCTTACTTATTCAAACGGTCAGTATGTATTGACTGAATTTTCCGTTGGGGAGAGATACGGTGAGCTCGGGGTGGTGAGCAATCGCGCGTTCACAATCAATGACAGTGACGTCGCAGTTGTTAACCTGTCGCAGTCTCTGCAATCGGTGGAGGAGGAAGGCGAGCCCAGCCTGATACCATTTCCCCAGGCCAATGATATGGACAAAGTCATTGACACGATCCAATTAATTGATATCGGTGTTAACACTAAATCTGCGTTGACCGAGTTTTTTGAATTCGGCGAGAGGCAGTCGTACTACTATAGTGACGCGGCGCGCTATCTCGGTTTTGTTGAGAAGTGCGGACAGACCTTTGTCCTAACTGAGATCGGTCGCGACTTTCTTACTTTGCCGGCGCGCACTCAGAGGACGAAGGCAGTCTTCAAGCAAATGTTGAAGCGGCCCAGTTTACGCGCCGCCTTGCAGCTTTTGGGCGAGAGGCAATTTGATCTCTCAGCTCTGAGCGATAAAGAGTTAGCCGATATTATCAAGCAAAAAAGCAGCTCTGAACTTTCGGATGCAACGCATGTGCGTCGCGCTTCTACTTTGCGCAAATGGTTTAAATGGTTGCTCAAAAACAGTTCACTGCGTTAGAATGGGCGATCTGCAGTTGCGAGTTCAAACCTATGAGCCGGCGTAAACCCAATCAGCTCTGGCGCTTATTTTTGTGCCCTTGCCTGTGCCTGTGTGTGTGGTCACCGGTCTTTGTTTTGCCTGTGCCTGCTCGCGATCGCATGCGGCACGGCCTAACTTTGAAGATGCCAAATTATCCCAGTCAGTCCTTACGTAACATTCAGCGTCAGGCCGCACTCGGTCTTTTGCCACAGGCCATGGCTTCAGTCGAAGACGGTCTCAAGCAAAACAGCCGAGATCCGCAGCTACTTTTTTTTCGGGCGCAGTTGAGAGAAGCCAATGACGACCTTGAAGGTGCTGAAGCGGATTATCGGGCGGCCTGGTTGACGAATAAGTTGGAACCGGATGAAACTATGCACGCAGCCTGGGAGCTCAATCACTTCGGTGGTTTGAAAACCTGTCTGGACATCTGCAATCAGATGGTCAAAAGTAAAAATATTGAGACCTCCGCTCGGGCTTATTTCATTAGAGGTCGTGTGAGGAGCGATCTTAAACGGTATCCCGATGCCATTAAAGACTATCAGGAGTCTTTGCGGCTTTCTCCCGACCGCATGTCGGCCAATATGGAATTAGGCCGACTGGAACTCAATGCCGGTCAGTATCAAGCCGCAGTCTATAGCTACACCAGGGCGATTGATTTGGCTACGGTCAAAGAGCAACAAAGGGTTGCCGATTCACTTCGTCGGCGTGGTGAGGCTTATTGTAAGCTCGGCAAGAACAAGGAAGCAATTGACGATCTTACTAAAGCTATAAAACTGTCCCCCATGCAATCGGAGTTGCTCACAGTGAGAGCCGAAATGTATAAGAGCATGAAAGAAAACGATAAGGCCGAAGCGGACCTGAAGAATGCCAAGGCAGTGCAGAAAAGCATTGATTTCTAAAGACTGTCTCTAATTTTTAGTGCGGTGTCAGGAAAGGGGCCTCTTGATACGAGTCGACCATTTGTCTGTTTAGCTCATTGCGGTCTTTCTTCGCCAGGTCCTTGCGCCCTAGCTTTTCGTACATTTGAGCTCGCAGCAACAGCACCTCGCGTTTTCTAAAGACTTCTGTAGACGTGAACACTCTGTGTTTCATTGGACGGTGTAATTCAAGATTTGCCGTCAGATCGTCCACGGCTTTTTGCCACTGTCCTGTGCCGGCGTAGGCTTGCGCTCGGAGCAGTCTGAAGTCTTCGTTATCCGGATGGTTTTTGAGATAATTATTGGTGGCCGTCAGGCATTTGGTCCATTGTTTGCTCGCCTTATAACATGTAGCCAATTGCTTTTCCATTGGCTCCGTGCGGTATCTTGGTTGAACTGTTTCAAGTGCCTGTGCAGCCGCATCATAGTCTTTCAAATTAACAAGTGCTTCCGCCTTACAGCGGGTCAATGGTCCTATAAATTCAGAACTCGGATCCGTACGTCTGTGTTCCCAAGCGACTTTTAGACCAGCATCGGCAATTGGTAGCGATTCGCGAGGTTTGTCGGAGGCAACCAATCTTTGCGCACATCCACATGCGGCGGCCAGCCAATTTGGATTGAGCTCAAATGCGCGTCGATAATAAGCGGCGGCTTCAAGATCATCGAGTCCGTTGTCAGCCAGTTTTGCCAAAATGAAATATGGAGTTGCCCATAATGGGTGACTTTTGCTGGCTTCCTTACAGAGATTTTTGATCTCGTTCACTTTCGCAGTCTTCAAAAGATAGTTGCCGGCTTTCCAGAAGGCAATTTCGTTGTTTGGCTCACGCTTGTACAGATAAAGGCATTCGGAAGATAGATTTAGCCGATTTGGATCCGGATAGCCCATTGGAGAAGTGAGGGGTGGATCGACATCGTCATCTTTGCGATGAGCCGTTTTAGAACCAGCTTCGTGTCTGGCTTTTACGGGGGCCGCGGAAGTTGCCTGACTAGTGGCTATGATGAGCAGCGCTAACCATACTGTAACGGAGGCGCTTCTTTTTTTGTTGGATGCCGAATTGGGCTTCATTTTGACAATACCAAAGCCGCCAATGCTACTAAGTATGTCTACCCTATCACACCGTCTGTATGATCGGTTAAACTACGGAATCGGTTTGGTATTTCACGGTATGTGAGGGTGCGTGGCGGTTTCGGTAGACATGCTTCGACGTTCAAGGTCGCTGAACGAAATTGCGTGCAATTTCCTTGGTGCGCCACTTATTGCGGTCGCAGTAACTCTGTCCATTAGTGCAGCAGGGTTTGCCCAGGAACTTGATCCCAAATTAGTGGAGTTGCAGGCGGCCAGGGAAAAGGCCGTCTCTGAGGCATTCGTTCAATTTTATGTACATGGGCAGGCCGACATGGAGAAGAGCGAGGCATATAAATACGCTCGGGAGGCCGACAAAGCATTCAAGAACAATGACTTTGCCGTAGCTCGTGATTTGTACAACAAGGCCATCGTTGCCATCGCAAAGCCCTCAGAAAAAGTGTTGATGACTACTCCCGACGCCATTAAGTACAGACTGGCAAACTTGTACTGTGCTCGCGGAGCTTGTGCTTTGGGCTTGAAAGACAGTACCGCCGCCGTCAATGACTTCGGCACCGCGATGAATAGTTGTCCTGATTTTCAGGTGCCATATGTTTACCGGTCCAAGCTCTATTCACAGATGAACGTTCGAAACGCCTCTACTCGTGATATGAAGGGTTCACATCGCTCCGATTATCCCCCTTTTCTGCAGCGGGTGCTAAACAAGGATCCGGTCTTTAAGAAGACTTCCGATGCCTTTGCTCAGGCATTGAGCAAGCATCTTGATAGTGAAGTCGAAAAAAAATTCTATGTCGACGGTAAGAAAGGAAAAGAAGCTTCGAAAGTGGAAAAGCTTCATGCGCGTGCGGTCTTACTAATGCATCAACAGCGTTTTAACGAGGCCATTGTTCCGTTGACAGGCGCCATCAAGGCCTTTGGTACACCTGCTGAAAAAGCGTTATATCGGAGTGAGAAGGCCGCCAACTACAAAAACTCTCTTAATTATGAGTCCAGGGGTTACTGCTACTTGATGATGCGTGACTATCAAGAGGCCGTTAGCGACTTGACTGCGGCTATTAAGCTTAGACCCGGATACCGAGAGAATTACGTCAATCGGGGCAAGGCGCTGATGATTTTGGGTCGAAAAGCCGAAGGCCAAGCTGATCTGGATAAAGCTAAAGTGATGAGACCGAACAAAGGGCCTGATATTTAGTCTTGTCGTCCTACGCCGTCGGCGCACTCAACATAGACTTGTAAAACTCTTTAAGATGCTCTGCAGCATTAGGCTTTCCTGCCAGCTCAATTACTTTTGATCCACTGATCACCCCGTCGCAGCCGGCCTTATACATGGCACCGGCATTGGTGGCATTGGATATGCCGAAGCCTGCCATCACCGGAATCTCGGTGCGTTTTTTGATTTCGCTGACTGTTGTGGCCAATGCCCTGTCCGCACTCTGTGAGCGTTCGTGCGTGCCGGTTACTCCAAGCCGCGACAGCAGATAGATAAATCCACCAGCTTTGCTCGTGATTAGATCCATACGTTTTGCCGCAGTGACTGGTGAGATCAAAAAGATCAAATCTATGTTGTTTTCTTTTGCCAGTGGTTCCACTTCAGACGAGCTATCCACGGGCAGGTCCGCAATCAGCACACCGTCTATGCCGGCGTCGGCGGCGTCTTTGAAGAAGGCCTCAGGCCCGTGAGCCAGTATCAGGTTGTAATAGATGAGCACACCAATTGGTATGTCGGCGTCATAGGCGCGCACTTCTTTAATTAGGTCCAGGCCCTGCGTCACAGTAAAGCCGGAAGCTATAGTTTCAAAGTCAGCTGTCTGGATAAGCGGGCCGTCGGCTACCGGGTCACTGAAGGCGAAACCCAGCTCAAGGGCGGATACGCCGGATTCGATCATTTGTTTGATCAGCGCAAGCGACGACTCTTTGTCGGGCCAGCCGAGCACTGTAAACGGCATAAAGGCCTTCAAATTTGCTTGCTTCAGTTCGGCGAAGCGTTTCGTATAGCGGCTAGTCATGCTTCATTACCTCGGCCAAGTCTTTATCCCCACGTCCCGATAGATTGACCAAAATTGTCGTCGTATTTTTTAGTTTAAGTTCCGTGGCCATTTTCTTTGCATATGCCAGGGCATGAGCGCTTTCCAGGGCCGGAATAATTCCTTCCATGCGGCACAGGTCGCGGAAGGCAGCCAGTGCTTCAGTGTCCGTCGCAGAGACATAGGTTGCTCGTCCACTTTCTTTGAGGAAGGCGTGTTCAGGGCCCACTGATGGATAGTCGAGGCCGGCGGCGATGCTGTGTGCTTCCAGTATCTGTCCGTCCGGTGTTTGCAGCACCCGACTTTTCATACCGTGTATGCAGCCGGGCACGCCCTTTTCCAATACCGCGCCATGGTGGGCGGTGTCGATACCTTTACCAGCTGGTTCGACGCCGATCAAGTTGACGTCATCGTCTTCGACAAAGGCTGTGAAGATGCCTATTGCATTTGAACCTCCGCCGACGCAGGCGACGACATAATTGGGTAGGGCTTCCATTTTGCTTTTAAACTGTTCACGTGCTTCGTCACCGATGACGCGCTGGAAATATTTGCCTATGGTGGGAAATGGATGCGGCCCGGCCACAGTGCCCAGCAAATAGTGTGTGTCTTCAACGTTAGTGATCCAGTCGCGCAGCGCTTCGTTAATGGCGTCTTTGAGTGTCTGGCTGCCGGTGTTGACTGAGTGCACGGTGGCACCAAGCAAGTGCATGCGGTGCACATTTTGTTTCTGGCGTTCGATGTCTACGGCACCCATGTAGACTTCTGTTTTTAGCCCGAGCAAAGCTCCGGCCATGGCGCAGGCCACGCCATGCTGACCGGCACCGGTCTCGGCGATGATGCGCTTCTTGCCCATGGCTTTGGCCAGCAGTGCCTGGCCAACGGCGTTATTTGTTTTATGTGCGCCGCCGTGCAGGAGGTCTTCGCGTTTGAGATAAATCTGCGCGCCCCAGGCCTCAGAAATATTCTTGGCATAAAAAATCGGTGTCGGTCGCCCGGCGTAGTTGGCCATCAGGTAGTTAAATTCATGCAGGAAAGACTCGGACTTGGTCGCCTGCAAAAATGCCCGCTCAAGCTCTTCCAACGGCCCCATCAGGGTCTCCGGTACATAAACGCCGCCGTAGGGGCCAAACTTTCCAGTGGAAATCATTTCATTGTCCTCTTTTTGCTTCCTTGATAAATGCTTCGACTAAGGCCGGATCTTTCTGCCCGGGTGTGCTCTCTACGCCTGATGCTACATCGACCCCGGCGGCATGCATCTGTGCAAGTGTTGCGGCCACATTTTTGTCGGTCAAGCCGCCGGCGAAGAAATATGGAGGCAGATTATGTTCAGGAGTTTTGAGGTCGTGCTCCAATTTTGTGATGCATTTAATGGCCTGTGGCAGCCAGTTTGCATCTTTGTTGCCCTTGGCCCGGTCAAACAATAAATGGGAAACGACATCCCCTCTATATGACGCGACCAGGTTTTTTAGCTGCTCATATTGGTCTTGATTGGGGTCATCGGAACTAGGCATAGCAATTACTATCGACTTGATCACAGGTTTGCCCAGGCGCAGGCTGATGCTGCGACAAAAGGCCGGGTCTTCGTCGCCGTGCAGTTGGACCAGGTCTAT
>Ga0105248_10009521_pt1 | contig 10693 bp, 14 predicted proteins | sample KBSS34metaG_FD_81524 | JGI IMG/M metagenome (GOLD analysis project Ga0105248, IMG submission 81524) | Switchgrass rhizosphere microbial communities from Kellogg Biological Station, Michigan, USA - KBS S3-4 metaG | ecosystem: Host-associated > Plants > Roots > Rhizosphere > Soil | place... | reverse complement strand
GTCCGACCCGGCGGCCGGCTCGCGTTCCTGTGCTGGCAGCACGAGCTGGCCAACGAGTACTTCGCGATCCCGCTCCGCGCCTTCGCCACGCTGATGCCGCTGCCCGGCCCCACTCCCGCCGGGCGGATCTTCGCCGACCCGGCCCGGCTCTCCAGCCTGCTGTCCGGCGCGGGCTGGGCCGGCGTGCGGATCGAGGCGGTCGCCGAGCCGGCCTGGCTGGGCGCCGACACCGCGGACGTGATGAGCTTCATCAAGGTCATGCCCCGGCTCCGCACGCTGGTCGACGGCCTGGCCGACGACGCCAAAGCGGAGCGGGCCTGGGCCGCCACAGCCGAGCAGTACGCGGCCCGCCAGCAGGCCGACGGGGTGTGGGTCGAGGCCGCCGCATTCCTGGTCACCGCCCGCCGCGGATGACGTTCAGGATGGATTACGGGATTTGCGGCCTCAGCCCTGGCCCAGGGCGGATCGCACCGCGGGCACGACCTCCGCGGCGAACATCCGCGACTGACGTTCCCGGTCGCCGGACGGCCAGTAGATGAACGTGTTCATCCCGGACTCGGTGTACAGGCTCGTGAGCGTGTCCACCCAGCGCTCGACCGGGCCGTTGAAGTCGTCCTTGTTCTCCGAGGTGATCAGGCCCATCACGTTGTACAGGCGGGTGATCGCGGCCGGGTCGCGGCCGGTCTCCTCGGCGCCCTCGGTGAGGATCTCGTTCAGCTCCGCCAGCAGGTCCGGGGTCACCATCGGGGAGGACACCATCCAGCCGTCGGCCTTGGCGCCGGCCAGCCGGACCGCTCTCGGCCCGCGGACGCCCAGCCAGATGCCGATGCCGTGGGCCGGCTTCGGGGCGGGCCGGACCGACGGGGCCTGGTAGTGCTGCCCGCGGAAGCCGAACGGTTCCCCGGCCCAGAAGGCCCGCAGGATGTCGATGGCCTCGCTGAGCGACTCCAGGGCGGTCCGCGGCGCCCGGTGCGGGCCGCCCATCCCGGCAATCCCCTCCCAGAACGCGCCCGCGCCCAGGCCCAGCTCGAACCGGCCGCCGGACAGGACGTCCATGGTGGCCGCCTGCTTGGCCAGCATCACCGGCGGCCGCAACGGCAGGTTGGCCACGTTGGTGACGAAATGGACGCTGGCCGTTTTCGAGGCCAGCCAGGTCAGCAGCGTGAACGTGTCCAGGAACCCGTCGTTGTACGGGTGATCCTGCATGCCCACCAGCTCCAGCCCGTGGCTGTCGGCAATGGCGGTGATCCGCTCGGCGATGGCGACCCCGCCGATGTTGGGGTCAGCGTTGAGCCCGAACCTGACGCGCTGGGTCATGGCACTCGCTCCTCGGCTTCCGTAACCAATCCTGGAAATACTGCCGTCGGCGGGAACCCTAGCCGTCGGCGACCCGCGCCAGCACGCGCGCGAGCACTTCCTGTTCAGCGGGGCTGATCCGGCCGAGCAGGGCCTCGTTGATCACGCTGGCGTGCACGCCGGCGGCGGTGGCCAGGACGTCGCGGCCGGCCGGGGTGAGCGTGACGAGGACGCAGCGGGCGTCGGCCGGGCTGCCGGACCGGGTCAGGAAGCCGCGGCCGGCCAGGCGGGCGACGGCCCGGCTCAGCGCCGGCTGGCTGAGCCTGATGGGGCCGGTGAGGTCGCCGATGCGCTGGCCGGCCCCGTGGTCGGCCCCGTGGCCGGCGTCGAGGCGGAGCAGGATCTCGAAGTCGGTGATGGCCAGCCCGCATTCGCGCTGCAGGGCGGCGGTGAGCTGGCTGGCCACCCGGGCGTGCGCCGCGGTCAGCGCCGCCCACGCGCGGGCGCAGGCGTGCTCGCTGACGCCGGCGCTGGGCGGCGGTGGCGCGGTCACCGGTACGGCCAGCTGGTCCAGGTCCGCAGCGTGCCGCCGATGGACTCTTCCTCGTACGCCAGGTGCGCGAGCAGATCGGTGCTCAGCTGGCCGAGCGCGGCGGCCAGGCGCTCGCGGGGGCCAGGGCCGTCCTCCTCGCCGAGCTCGCGGGCGGCCGCCTCGACGTCGTCGAGCAGGGTGGAGACGTGCTCGTGATCGGCTTGCAGCTTGTCCACCACGGGGGTCAGTGCCGGGTTGGAGCGGCGCAGCTCGGGAAACAGCAGCACGGACTCCGCGTGGTGATGGGCGTGCACGAAGCGGCAGTAGTGCAGGCAGTTGATGCGCAGCTGCCAGAGCGGGCTGGCCGCGGCCAGGGTCCGCAGCCGGGCCTGGATCCCGCTGGCCGGCTCGCCGCTGGCGGCGTCCGCGGCCATCTCCCTGACGATCTCCAGGTCGCTGCGGATCATGCTGTGGATCCACTGCAGCTCGGCGAACATCGCCTCACCCTGCGGCGTCACCGGCCCCAGGTCTGCGGCCTCCTCGCCCGGCGCGTCGCTCAAGAGATCCCCCGGCGAATTAGATGCATGCGTATGTATATATCACGGCCGGTGAGTTGCGGCGACGGGCCGGGTCGGTAAGGACGACCGCGAGACCAGCTGGGAGGAAGCCCGATGCGCGACCTGATCGTCACCGAGAACATCTCCCTGGACGGCGTCATCGACCTGAGCCAGGGCTGGTTCGATCCGCAGACCCAGGGCGACAGCGACCACAGTGACCTGATGGCGGTGCTGACCGAGCAGGGCCAGGCCGCGGACGCGTTCCTGACCGGGCGGGTCACGTTCGAGCAGCTGCGTGGCTACTGGCAGCACCTGACCGGTGATCAGACCGGGATCAGCGACTACCTGAACCGGGTGCACAAGTACGTGGTCTCGGCCACGCTCGCCGAGCCGGGCTGGGAGCCGGCGACGGTCCTGCGCGGCCCGCTGCGCGAGGAGATCACCGCGCTGAAGTCGGCGCCGGGCCGGGACATCGTGGCGACCGGCAGCATCACGCTGGTCCATGCGCTGATCGCGGCCGGGCTGGTGGACGAGTACCGGCTGTTCGTCTACCCGGTGGTGGCCGGGAAGGGCGCGCGGCTGTTCGGCGGCGACGGCGCGGGTGGGCTGGCCGGCCTGCGGCTGGCCGAGGCGCGGACGTTCCGGTCCGGCGTGGTCCTGCTCCGCTACCGGACCTAGCTCGCGCAGCGCCTTCCGGCGGCCCGCAGCGAGCGGCTAGCACAGCTCCGGGCGCAGCAGGCGGGCGTGCAGCTCCCGGGTTGGCGGGCTGGGCGCGACGCCGAGCTCGTCGCCGAGCAGGCGGACCAGCTGGTCGTAGACCATCAGCGCCTCGGCGGTGTTGCCGCCCGCGGCCAGGGCCTGCATCAGCACGCGGTAGCCGCTCTCCCGGAACGGGGCGCGTTCGACCAGTTCGCGGGCGCTGCGCTCGGCGGTGGCGAGCTCAGTGCCGGCCAGGTTCAGCGCGGAGAGGGCGTACGTCTCGAGGGCGCGGACCCGGAGGCTGTCCAGTTCGCGGCGGACCGCGGCGATCCAGGGAAGGTCGTCGCCGGGCAGGAAGCCGCGGCGGGCGGCGAACAGCGTGATCTGCGCGGCGCCCCAGGCCCGGCCCCAGTCCTGCTGGGCGACCGCGGACTCGGAGCGGTGGATGGCCTCCCTGGCCGCCTCGATGTCGACCCAGGCGCCCGGTGGCAGGACGAGGCGCAGGCCGGTCAGGCCGGCCGGGGCGAGCGCCGTGCGCAGCCGGGACAGCAGTGCGCTGACCGCGGGCTCGGGCGAGGCGGGCGGGTGGTCGCCCCACAGGGCGTCGTGCAGGTCAGCGCGGCTGATCGCGTCCATCCGGCGCAGCACGAGAAAGGCGAACATCCGGCGGCCCTGCGGCCCGGGCAGCCGGGTTTCCCGCCGGGTGCCGTCAATTTCGGCGCACACGCGGCCGCAGAGCTGGATCCTGACGCGGGGGTCCGCCAAAGTTTCTCCAAGCTCACGCCAGCAGGGTAATGACTTACTGATTGTGCAGCCGGAGGGGGCCGCGATGGCCAAGGCGATCAACTGCGAATGCGGGTTCGTGGCCAGAGGCGCTACCGACGACGAAGTGGTCGAGGTGATCCGCGGGCATATGGCCACGGATCATCCCGCTCTGCTCGCCTCGGTGGACCGCGCGGATCTCTACGGCTGGATCGAGGAGATCTAGCCACAGGGAGATGGTCCCGGTGACCACAGCAGCGTCAGCGGCGAACGCGGTCGTGGCCGCGGTGCAGGCCACGCCGGCGTTCCTGGACCTGGACGCCACCGTGGACCGGGCCTGCGAGCTGACCGCGACGGCCGCCGCGGCCGGTGCGTCGCTGGTCGTGTTCCCCGAGGCGTTCGTGCCCGGGTACCCGGACTGGGTGTGGCGCACGCCCGCCTGGTCCGACGGCAAGCTCACCGGACGGCTGCTGGCCAACGCGGTCGAGGTGCCGTCACCTTCGGTGGACCGGCTGGGGGCGGCGGCCGCCGAGGCGGGCGTGTACCTGGCGATCGGCGTCAACGAGGCGGACGGCGGCACGCTGTACAACACGCTGCTGTACTTCGCCCCGGACGGGACGCTGGCCGGGCGGCACCGCAAGCTCATGCCGACCGGCGGCGAGCGGACGATCTGGGGCGCGGGCGACGGCTCCGGCCTGGTCGCGGTCCCCACCCCGTTCGGCACGGTCAGCGGCCTGATCTGCTGGGAGAACTACATGCCGCTGGCCCGGGCCGCGGTCTACGCCCTGGGGACGGACGTGTACGTGGCGCCGACCTGGGACAACAGCGACACGTGGGTGGCCACGCTGCAGCACATCGCCAAGGAGGGCCGGGTCTACGTGGTCGGCGTGGCCCCGCTGCTGCACGGCGGCCATGTCCCGGCGGACCTGCGCGGTGACCTGTACCAGGACGACGGCGACTGGATGAGCCGTGGCCACACGACGATCGTCGAGCCCGGCGGCCGGATCCTGGCGGGCCCGGTCACCGAGCGGGAGGAAATCCTCTACGCGGAAATCGATCCCGCCGTTATCGCCGCCAACCGCCGCCAGTTCGACCCGGTCGGCCACTACTCCCGGCCCGACGTCTTCCGCCTGGAGGTGGACACCACCGCCCGCCGCCCGGTGACCTTCCGGTCAGCCTGACCCGGGAGACGCGGCCGCCGCGTCCCGGCTCCGTCGTGATGCGGGCTCGCGCCAGCGAGCCGTATCACTAAATCCGTGATCAGCAGGCCGGCTGTGGCCAGCCTCTGCGTTACCTGGTCTGCCGCCGGAGGGTCGCCGACGCGGCCAGCACCGAGGCGGCGGCGAACCCGGCCAGCACGGCCAGGTCCCGGGCGAAGTCGGCGCCGACAGCCGGATTCGCCGCGACGAACTGCAGCGCCTCGACCGCGTACGAGACCGGCATCACGTTGGAGATCCACTGCAGCACGGTGGCCATCTCATCGCGCGGCTGGAACAGACCGCACAGCAGCAGCTGGGGCAGGACGACGACCGGCATCAGCTGGATGGCCTGGAACTCCGTCTTGGCGAACGCGCTGGCCAGCAGGCCGAGGCCGACGCCGAGCAGGGCGTCGAGCAGGGTGACCACGAGCAGCCAGGCGATGGGCCCGGCCACGGTCAGGCCCAGCCACAGCGACACCCCGCTGGTCACCGCCACCTGCACCAGCGCCACCAGGCCGAACGCCGTCCCGTAGCCGGTCAGCAGACCCAGCTTCGGCAGCGGCATGGTCATCAGCCGCTCCAGCGTGCCGGACGTGCGCTCGCGCAGCGTGGCGATCGAGGTGATCAGGAACATCAGCAGGAACGGGAAGATGCCGAGCAGTGCCGGGGCGATCCGGGCGAACTCGGCCGCCGAGTCGAACACGAACCGCAGCAGCACCATCAGCAGCGTCGGCACCGCGACCAGCAGCACCACCGTGCGCGGGTCGTGCCTGAGCTGGCGGAGCACCCGCTCCGTGGTGGCGATCACGCCCGGCTCCCGGCAGGCTCGGGGGCCGCGGGGCCGCCGCCCGCGACCTGTCTCAGGAAGCCCTGATCCAGGTCCGTGGCGCCGGTCCGCTCCCGCAGCCCGGCCGGTGTGTCATGGGCCAGCAGCGACCCGTCGCGCATCAGCAGTACCTTGTCGCACCGCGCCGCCTCCTCCATCACGTGGCTGGACACCAGCAGCGTGATCCCGTTGTCCCGGAGCCGGCCGAACATGGCCCACAGGTCCTCGCGGAGGACCGGATCGAGCCCGACGGTGGGCTCGTCGAGGAGCAGCAGCCGCGGCGTGCCCAGCAGCGCGACGGCCAGGCTGACCCGGGAGCGCTGCCCGCCGGACAGCCGCCCGGCCAGCGCGCCGCGCCAGGTGCCCAGGTCAACTTCCGTGATCACGCGGTCCACGTCCCCGCGCGGTGCACGCAGGATCGCGGCGAAGTAGCGGATGTTCTCCTCGACGGTGAGATCGAGGTAGATCGCGCCGGACTGGGCCGCGTAGGCGACCTCACGGCGCAGCTCCGGGTGGCCGGCCGGGCGGCCGAGCACGGTCAGCCCGCCGTCGGCCGCCTGCGCCCCGGCGATCGCCCGGATCAGCGTGGTCTTGCCGCACCCCGACGGCCCGACCAGCCCGGTGGCCTGCCCCGGCTCGATGCCGAAGTCCAGTCCGTGCAGGATCTCGTTGCGTGATCGTACGACTCGCAGCGAGCGGGCCGACACGGCATAATTAGCCATGCGTTTAATTTAACGCAGCCGGGTAAGGCCAGGCAATGCCACCAGGCGGATCAGTGAGGGAGGCGGGTGCGCATGTCCCCGGCAGGGCGCCGGCCAGGACCGTCAAGCACGGCGGACGACGTGCTCGCCGCCGCGCGCGAGCTGTTCGCCGAGCGCGGCTACCAGGCGACCACCGTCCGCGCGATCGCGGCGGCCGCCGGGGTCACCCCGGCCATGATCCATCACTTCTTCGGCAGCAAGGAGAAGGTGTTCCTGGCCGCCGCCCGGATCCCCATCGACCCGGACACGGTCCTGGCGATCCTGCTGGCCGGCCCGCGGGAGCAGTTCCCCGAGCGGCTGGTCGCCGCCTTCGGCGCGGCCTGGCGGGACGAGCGGACCGGCCCGGCGCTGCAGTCTGTGCTCCGCGCCGCCGTGGCCCGGCCCCAGGAGGCTCTGACGGTCCGGGTCTTCGCGGAGCAGTTCATGCTGCCGCGGGTGTCGGCCTACCTTGGCCTGCCCCCGACCCAGGTGGCCGCCGCGGTTGCCATGCTGCTCGGCCGCGCAGTCGCCGCCGTACTGCTCGGCATCGAGCCGCTCGCCTCCGCGTCCGACGAGGAGCTGGCGGCCTACTACGTCCCGGCCCTCCGGGCTGCCCTCAGCCTGTAGGCCGCAGGACTGCGGCTGCTACCGGCTGAGGTGGCTGTACTGCCCGGACTTGACGCCAGACAGCAGGGAGCGCCACTGTGCCGAGGTCAGCGAGAGCTTCCCGCCAGCAGGTTGCTTGGAGTCCCGCACGAGCATCCCGCCGGCGCTATGCCGTGCGACCTCGATACATTCGCCGGACTGGCAGTAGCTGGCCCTGAACCAGGTGGGCTGATCCGTCTCCTCGGCACCAGGCAATGGCATGGCCGATCACTCTTTCAGGGGGGCGGGAGAAGTCATAGGTCGAAACCAACGGAGGTACGTTAGCGCGGCTGGGCTTGGTAGTGAGTGATCATGCGCGAAATCAGGTCGTGTGTTTTGCCGGGCCCCATCGCAAGATCAGAAAGCGCCCGGAAGGTTGCGGTGTATACCTCTACGTCCGCGGGGTCCTCTAGGTACAGATCGCCGGTCAGGCCCTCGATGAACACGACGTCAGCAACGTTGGGCGAGGTGAACCTGAGGAGGATGAACTTGTTGTTCCCCGAAGGAAGCGCCCCCGCAGAGTAGGGGATGACGCCGAGGTTGACGGAGGGGTGTTCGGAAAGGTTGAGGAGGCGCTCCAGTTGCTCCCGCATGATGGCGGGGCTGCCGACCACTCGGTGCAAGACGGATTCGTCCACGACAGCCTCGAACTGCGGGGCCCCGGGTGAGGTCAGGATCCGCTCCTGGCGGTCCAGCCGTCCCTGGACCCGTTGGTCGACTATCTCGGGTACCCACTTCGGTACCGCCGCGCGGACTATGGCCCGAGCGTAGTCACGCGTCTGCAGTAGTCCCGGTACGACGCCGAGGCCGTAGTCACAGATAGACGCGGCTTCGGCCTCAAGACCTAGATAGGTCCCGTACGGGAGTTCGGCGGATTGCCACCAGGCCCGCTGCTTGCCTTCGTTCGCCAGGTCGAAAAGCCGCTGGCGCTGCTCGTCTTCGACGCCGTAGAGGTCGCAGAGGGCGCGGATGTCCCGCTGGCTGACACCGCGCTGGCCCGTTTCCTGGCGGCTGATCTTGGAGGGGCTGACCAGGAGGCGCTCGGCGACTTCCTCGGCGGTCCAGCCCCTCTCGGTTCTGAGGGCCCGCAGGAGGGCGCCGAGTTCGCGGCGGCGGACCGTTGGGCTTCGATTAGCAGGCACTTCAGTCACACCTCTTCCCTGGGGCATCAGGTGCAACGACCGCACCAGGATCTGGCGGCTGAGCAGGGCGTAGCTAGAAATGGCACTTGCAAATGGCACGTGCCAAAGTCACCATTGAAGCAGACGCAAGCACTGTCCTCAAGGCCTAACGCGGGGTAACGGCCAGCAGGTGGCAGCAGAGCCACCGCAGGGAACGTCAGGTTGGGGTCTGACGGGAGAGGAGGCGCTTGCGGCCCATCCAGCCACCCCGCTCGAGCTGAGCCGGACTCAGCGACCGCACCGCACAGGGTCCGGCCACTGACTGGCCGGAACACAAAGCACGGCCGATGTTCGCCGCATCGGCCGTGCCAGTCGCACCGGAAACCCAGCCCATAGCAAGGAGGGGTCAGCGCTGAGGATCATGCTACCGACCTGGTGACGGAAAGCAACAGTCCGCTATCTGGCTCGGCAGCCGCTCCCAGCGTGCCCTCCGGGATGACGACACCCAGGGAGGAGGGCTCAATGATCGTCACTCAGGAAGCTGCGCAGGGCGCCGAGACAGTCAGGCTTGTCGTGATCATGGTCGGCGTGACCGCCGCGCTGTTCTGGCGCGCGCTCATCCGGCTAGCGCTGGTGATCCTCGTGGTCATCTTGGTGACCACGGTCGTCGCGGGCGCGTTCGCGCTCACCCACCCGAACATTCTGTAGACGAGGGAACCTGCCGGTCGGCTGTCTCATCAGCGCCGAGAGCGCCGGCCGGCAGTGCACAAGGCAACACGGCGCTGCGCGCCGGCCGGCCGCCTAGGGAGTACCGCGCTCGAAGCCGGCCGAAGAGAGCCTCGGTCTCACCGGGGCTCGATCCATCTATCCTTTTCTATTTAATTAAGCTTTCTTGCACTCCGGTTGGGCTTGAGGGGATGCAGCCGCCAGTGCTGATGCCATCCACCCGGTTCCGCCCGTCCTGCCCGGCCTCGTAGCCGCCCTGCAGGATCGCACGGGCCATTTTCAGATAATCTGCCCAACGGGATTTCATGTACGGGCTACCGTATAGTCCAGACCGCGAGGCGCTGAGAGTCCCGGTAGCGTCTGGTGATGATCATCGGCCGGTGACTGGGCCCGCCCAGTCATGATCGATTGGTTACTCAATATGAGCGCCACGCTGCTGAGCACGGCGGCCGCCTGCGGACCCGGGGTCGACAGCCGGGGGAGATTCGGGCTGATGGCGCACACCTCGCTGCTGGGCAGCCTCACGATTCCCGGCCGGCCCGAGGCGGTGAGCGGCGTCCGGGCCTTCACCACTGGCCTGCTCGGCCGCGACTGCCCCACCACCGCCATCGCCGTCCTGCTGGTCAGCGAGTTAGTCACGAACTCTATCCAGCACAGCCGGTCACGGTGCAGCGGCGGGATCGTCGCTGTCACCCTGAAGGCGCTGGCCGACGGCGTCCGCGCCGAAGTCCACGACCAGGGCAGCGTTACCGTGCCGACCCTGCACCGCGAGCCGCCGCCCGCGCCCGACCTCCAGGAAGGCGGCCGTGGCCTGCGCCTCGTCAACGCCCTCGCGGCTCGCTGGGGCTACTGCCGGGACGCGGCCAGCGCAGTAACCTGGTTCGAGCTGTCCGAAGCCGCTCCGGAACCGTAGGCCAGCAAACAGCGCCGAGCCCGGAGGGGAGTGCCTGCTCGCCAGGACGGATGTTCCGTCCGCCCCGGCGAGCAGGCACACATTTACCAGCCACTTCGGCGCAGTTGCTGCTGCCGCCCTGTGACTAACTGCTCTTGCGCCATACCGCAGTAGATAGATCCATTGCTGAATCTGGAAAATCTACTCTATGAGTTCTGAGCTATCGGCAGATGATTCATGTTATCTGCCACATTGCACGTAGTTGTGCTGATGCTGGAATCCGTATCATCCCAGGTCGCCAAACGAATTTATGGCCAATAATGGCGACCCGCCCGTTTCACCAGGCCTGACGGTCAGCCCGGCAGCGCCCGGTAGCCCTGCTGGAACTGGCCGTCGGGAACCGGCCAGCGCTCCCCGCCGGGCGACTCCACGATCCAGGCCCCGGCACCGGCCGTCGACGGGCCCTCCAGGGTCCGCACCACCGTGGCCTCGGTCACCTGCCAGGCCAGGAACACGCCCGTGCGGTCCCACTCCTCGCCGGCCCGGTGCAGGTGGCTGGCGCGGAACTGCGGATCGCCGACGGTCCGCTCGCCGCCTTCGGGATCCACCACCCGCCAGTCGCCGGCCTCGCCCTGCAGCACGTCGCCGTTCTCCTGCACCCAGGTGTGCTGCCCGGTCAGCCGCTGGGCGCGCACCGC
>Ga0105248_10009519_pt1 | contig 10694 bp, 9 predicted proteins | sample KBSS34metaG_FD_81524 | JGI IMG/M metagenome (GOLD analysis project Ga0105248, IMG submission 81524) | Switchgrass rhizosphere microbial communities from Kellogg Biological Station, Michigan, USA - KBS S3-4 metaG | ecosystem: Host-associated > Plants > Roots > Rhizosphere > Soil | place... | reverse complement strand
CAGCCGACACTTAGCCGGCGACTGAAGGAGCTTGAGCGTTACGTCAATGCGCCGCTTTTCTTCCGAGCGTCCTCGGGCGTGAAACTCACGCAGGAGGGCGAGGACCTGCACCGTTCGGCCGGCGACATGATGCTGGCGTTCGAGACGTTTCAGCGCGATCTGCGCGCCCGTGTCGGCAGACGCTCGGCCGTGGTCAGGATTTCAGCCACTGAAGGTCTGACAAAGCACTGGCTGTTGCCGAGGGTCAGGAAACTGAGGGAGATCAATCGACGCGTTTATCTGGAGATCGTCGCCACGATCCAGCAACAGAGCGTTGCCACCAGCGACCTCGACTTCGTGATCAGGATGGGCGATCCCGGTGAGAACGACCTTATCGGAAAAAAAGTGGCGACGATGCCGTTCGGCATTTTTGCATCCGAGGATTACCTGGCGCGCTGCGGTGCGCCGCTGTCACTGTCAGAGCTCAAGGAGCACGACATTGTCGGACACACGGCCGACTTCCAGGGAATGAGCAATACGCGTAACAACCAATTGCCGCTGTTCGAATATTTCTCGGCGGCTGCCGATATGCGTAGCTCTGTACGCGTCAATCCGGTTGCCAATCATTTCGCAGCCGCCGAGCATGGCCTCGGTCTGGCGCTGCTCGCGATTCCCTTCGCGCAGGCTGAGGGACTGATCCAGGTTCTTCCGACCGAAACCGCATTGACGAATGTATGGCTGTTGCGACGGCGCGAAAGCGACTTGCGGCGGCTGACGCGCGATGTCAGGAAATATCTGGAGGGCGAATTCGCTGCGTCCAAACAATGGTTTGCCGGCGATCTAAAGGTTCGCAAGATGAGCCGCCGGCGGGCATAGTCCTTCATCCGCTCCAGCTTGTGCCGGGCTCCGACGCCGAATGGCCGCAATGGCGTCATTCGTCCGTGAATAACAGCGAGAAAAGATTTCTCCTTCTCATTTCTCCGGCGGCGGCGATCATCCGGTCACGAAAAGATCGGAGCTAGGGAGGGCTGCGTGATCGAATCCGCTTCTTCTGCGTGCGCGGAGACAGCCGTAACGCTGGCTGATCTGGTGCGACGGCTGGCGAGGCAGTCACCTCGGGCGATTGCCCTTGTGTATGACGGCCGCGAGACGACCTATCGCGAGCTGGACGCTCTGTCGAACCGGGTCGCTCATGCACTTGTTGCGGCCAGAATTAAATCCGGCAGCCGCATCGCAATCCTCGACAAGAATAGCGACGTGTTTTTTCAGATCGTGTCCGGCGCGTCGAAGGTAGGTGCCGTGCTGGTTCCGATTAACGCACGGCTGGCTCCGCCGGAGATCGTCTTTGCCATAAATGACTCGGAAGCGGAGGTGCTGTTCGTCGGCGAAAGTTTTACCTCGGTTGTGTCCTCGATCCGCGAACAGCTGCGCACGGTCCGGCACATTGTCATCCTTGGCGGCGAATATGAGCGATGGCGCGATGGCCACCCAGCGGATGACCTGGAACACCAAGTCAGCCTGGATTCGGTTTGTCTTCAGCTTTACACCAGCGGGACGACTGGATTTCCGAAGGGCGTTCAATTGACGCACCGAAATTTTCTGTTGTCGCCGCCGCGGGGACGCGGAAAGTGGCGATGGTGGACACCTGGCGACATAATGCTGCTGGTAATGCCGCTCTTTCATATTGCAGGCTGTGGTACGGGAATTTTCGGTCTTTATACCGGGCAAAGGATCATTATTCATCGCGAGTTTAATCCGGTCGACGTCCTGCAGACCATCGAACGCAACCGCGTAACGGTCGCATTTCTCGTACCTGCCATGCTACTGGCTATCGTTGCGGAAAAGCGCAGCGAGACAATGGACCTTTCATCGCTACGACAGATCATCTACGGGGCTTCACCTATTCCCGCCGAACTTCTCAGGCGTTCGCTGCAACTGTTTCGCCAAACGAACTTCTTCCAGGTCTACGGCCTGACCGAAACCACTGGCGTGATTACGGTGCTGGATCCTGAGGATCATCGTGAGCCCGGCCACAGCAGGATGAAATCCTGTGGCCGCGCCGTCGACGGCGTGGAGCTTCGTGTGGTTGGCGTCAACGGCCAAATCATGCCCGCCGGCAAGGTCGGCGAGATTCTCTGCCGAACGGTGCAAAACATGCAAGGCTACTGGAAGCGTACCGAGGATAACGCCAAAACGTTGAAGGACGGCTGGTTGCGCACAGGAGACGCCGGATATCTCGACCAGGACGGCTATCTCTTTATCCACGATCGGATCAAGGACATGATCGTTTCGGGCGGCGAAAACGTTTACCCGGCCGAAGTCGAGAGCGCCTTGTACGGCCATTCCGATATCGCAGACGTGGCCGTTATCGGCGTGCCCGACGAGCGGTGGGGCGAAGCGGTGAAGGCCCTTGTGGTGCTAAAGCAAGGTCGTCGGGCGGATGCGCCCGGGATCATGGAATATGCCAGAGGCCGATTGGCTGGCTACAAGCTGCCGAAGTCGATAGATTTCGTGGATGAGCTCCCGCGCAATCCGTCCGGGAAGATACTCAAGCGCGCGCTAAGGGAGCGCTTCTGGAAGGGCCACGAGCGCCAGGTCAACTGACCCGGGCGCTCTCGACACGCTGTCGAGGCGGGCCAGGCCGCCGATATTCATGTCTGAATAACCCCATTGGCAGCATTGTTGTAGCCGTCCACCTCCTTGCCTCTGTTAGCTACGTGGCGCTCCTGCCGGCCTGTTCGCTGGCGTCGCCGTTGTGCGAGGAGCCGTACCAGGAGGGAAGATGAGCGACGTGGTTCACTGCAAGGCCGACAATGAAATAGCGGTGATCACCGTTAACCAGCCGCCCGTCAATGCGCTCAGCACGGCGGTTCGGCGCGGGCTCCTGGCGGCCGTCAAGAAAGCCGCCGCCGATCCTGCAATCAAGGCACTCATCATCGTCGGCGCCGGGCGCACCTTCATCAGCGGTGCCGATATCCGCGAATTCGACCAGCCGCTCGAGTCGCCCGGGCTTGGCAACGTCATCAACGAAATCGAAGCTTGCGCGAAACCTGTTGTCGCGGCCATTCACGGCGTCGCACTCGGCGGCGGCCTCGAAGTCGCGCTCGGCTGCCACTTCCGGATTGCGGCAAGCGGCGCCAGGCTCGGTCTGCCCGAGGTGAAGCTTGGGCTCTTGCCGGGTGCCGGTGGAACACAACGTTTGCCACGCGTCGTCGGTCCGGAGTTTGCGGTCAGGATGATCGTAAGCGGCGCGCCGGTCTCTGCGAAGAAGGCGCTGCAGCATGGATTGATAGACGAAATCTTTGAAGGCGATCCGCTTTCCGCCGCAAAGGATTTCGTCGCGGATGTGCTTGCCAACCGGCGGACCCTGCGCCGTCTCAGCAAAGATGATTCGATGCTCGCGGGCCCGCGGGCGGTAAGGTCCGTCTACACAAATGCCGCAGCGGAAGCCCTCAAAAAGAGCCGCGGTCTGGAAGCACCTCTGGTCGCCGCTGAGGCGGTGGGATGGGCGCTGGACCTGCCCTTCGAGGAGGCCGAAAGGAAGGAGTCGGAGGCATTCTTGCGCCTCATGCAGGGAAGTCAGTCCAAGGCACAGCGACATGCGTTTTTCGCGGAGCGAAATGCTTCGAAGATTGCGGGCATTCCTGCCGGCACGAAGCCGCGCCCGGTCCGCTCGGTGGCGATCATCGGCGCAGGCACCATGGGCGGTGGCATCGCGATGGCTTTTGCGAATGCTGGACTTCCGGTGGTGCTGATCGACGCAATGCGACAAAATCTGGATCGTGGCCTTGAAACAATTCGGCGCAACTATCATGCGACCGCGGCGCGTGGCGGGCTTTCCCCGGGCGAAGTCGAGGGCCGGATCAGCCTGATCGAAGGAGCGATCGGAATCGAGCAGGTTGCGGGCGCGGACCTAGTGATCGAAGCCGCATTCGAAACCATGGCGGTGAAGCTCGACATCTTCGAAAAGATCGATCGCTTTGCCAAGCCTGGTGCAGTGCTGGCGACCAACACCTCGTATCTCGACGTCAATGCAATCGCCAGCGCGGCAAAGCGCCCGCAGGACGTGCTGGGGATGCATTTCTTCAGCCCCGCTAACGTCATGAAGCTTTGCGAAATCGCGCGAGGTCGCGAGACGTCGCCCGACGCGCTCGCGACGGCGGTCGCCGTGGCAAAGCAGATCGAAAAAGTGCCGGTGGTGGTTGGTGTCTGCTTCGGCTTTGTCGGAATGCGCATGTTGGAGGTACGTGGCCAGCAGGCCAGCAAACTGCTCTATAGCGGTGCGACGCCACAGCAAGTCGACGGCGTTCTCACCAAATTCGGCATGCCGATGGGCCATTTTGCCATGGTCGATCTCGCCGGCCTCGACATTGGCTGGCGATCCCGGCAGGACCGCGGGGAGAAGTCTCCGATCGAGGACAGGCTCTGCGAGGAGGGCCGCCTCGGCCAGAAGGCGGGCAGGGGATATTTCAAATACGAGCCCGGGTCGCGGTTTCCGTCTCCCGACGAAGACGTCGAACGTTTGATCGAACAGACGACTTCGGCTCTTGGGTTGAAACGACGCCCCATCGACGACCAGGAGATCTTGGAGCGGCTGCTGTATCCGATGATCAATGAAGGCGCGAGAATTCTCGAGGAAGGCATAGCAGCGCGCGCGAGCGACGTCGATGTGGTCTGGCTGTACGGCTATGGCTGGCCAATCGCCACTGGCGGTCCGATGTTCTATGCGGAACAGGTCGGGCTTGCGCACATTGCGGAGCGGCTTCGTCACTACGCCGCCGAGGACAAGGACCCCTCGCTGCAGCCTGCGCGACTGCTCAGCCGGCTGGCTGAAGCCGGCAGCGTGCCCTTGGCAGCGAACTAAAAGCATCTACGAAGGCCTGGAACGACATGTACGCCATCCAAATATCTTCCTTTGGCAATCCCGCAGAAGTGGCGAAGCTCGTGGGCATGATCGATGTAATGGACTTGCCCATCAAACGAACTTCTTCAAATGTTCAAAGAAGGGAAGAATTGTGATGCCTCTGGTTCGCGTGACCCTGTCCAAGGGCTGCCTCTCGACCGAACAACGCAGTCAACTGGCTGAGGAGATGACCGGTGTGTTGCTCCTGGTCGAGGGCGGCACAGACAACCCAGCCGGCCGCGCCATCGCCTATGTCCTGTTTAACGAGGTAGATCCCGCCGACTGGTATATCGGCGGCCGTCTCGACGAGACCTACGTTCATCCTGGCGGGCGATTTATCTTCGATGTGACCGTACCTCAGGGTTCCTGTAACCAGGAACGCAAGAACCAGGTGCATGCCGCCGTAAACGATTCGCTCTGCAAGATACTCGGACTTGCGCCGGACAAGAGAACGGCCGCGAGCGCCTGGGTAATCATTCATGAGGTTCGCGAAGGACACTGGGGTGCCGCTGGCCGGATGGTTGGCATCCGGAATATCGCACAGTTCGCGCAAATGGCGCCTGATCGGGCCGACTATTTCGAGCCGCTGTTAGCCGCGCAAAAGAAGCTCCACGAGGCTCACGGCTTTCCTGAAGGAACCGGAAGCTATTGAGCCCCGCCGGAGATCAGGGCAGTGTTCAAACCGCGGCAAGCCGGCCGCTGAACCCGGCAGCGCGGCAATCGTCGGCTTACGCACCCCGACCAGCGCGCCCGTCAGCGTCCGCTGCCGGGTCCGCAAGGCGGCTACCCGTTCGTCGTATGTGAGTTCCGTCCTGGGTCCGATGGCTTCATTTGAAGGAACGGGCAATCAACGCGCTGGCTCGAAGCCGATGGGTTGGCTATCTCGACCGGCCCATAGCGATACTTGCCACGCAGGCCTTTCATTTCCGTGGCGAGAACTTCACTGCAATCCGGGCAGGTCGTGATGCCATCGAAAGGCGGGGCCGACTGTTCGCACGACAGCGGCATCGCTGATCTCACGGCGAGGCTGAAGTCCCGCCCTCCTTGGGTTAGGACAAATCTGGAATGGTCAATGTTGCGAAGCAGGCCGGAAGCCACCAGCCTTTCCAGCTTTTCGGCAAGCAGCGAGGGCGCAATCGAAAAGGCTGCCAGGAAATGGTCGTGCGTCCGCGCGCGAAAGCACTCGCGCAGGATCAACAGGCTCCAACGATCCGTGATTTCGATCGTGAGTGTCGGCGGGCAGAACTGTTGCTTTGCTTCTACGTGGCCCACGGCTTGGTCCTGCTTTGCTGGAAACGAATGCCGGAGTTTCCACACTTGGACTTCGCCGCGTAGAAAAACTTTGTTCAATCGTTACTCAAAATTCGGTCCGAAGGCTCGCCGGCTCAGACTTTCGCGGCGCGTGCACTTCGCTCCAGTCCTGTGGTCACCTCGCTGAGCCAGCGCTTCAGCGCCCTTATTCCCGCGCTGTTGGCATGAGCCGTACGATAGAGCAGGTGGAAGTCAGGTCGGTCAATCGGCAGTGACGGGCGAAACAGCGGGACCAGCCGCCCCGTTGAAACCAGCGCCGTCACTAGCGGAAACGGCGCCAGGAGCACGCCAACGCCGGATTCCGCCATCTGGATCGCTGCAAGCAGGCTGTCGCTCGACAGCGACAGATCGGTGATCTTGATGCGGTGGTCGGTCTGCGCAAACCACCGGTTCCAAAGGCCCGGAATATTGTTGAGCTCGATCAGCGGCAGACGTGCGAGGTCCTTTGCTGTCCTTATCGGCCCGAACTTCCTGCACAGTTCAGGGTGGGCGAGCGGGCCGAGCCTGGATTTGAAGAGCCGATGCGACTGCAATCCCGGAAAGGGCGGGCTGCCGACTTCGATCGCAGCATCGATGTCCTCGGTTTCGAAATTCACGCTGGTGTTTCTGGCTTCCAGCCGAAGCTCCAGCGCGGCGTTGCGCGCCCTGAACTCGCCGGCATGGGGAAGCGCTGCGAACATCGCAAAGCTGGGCGAAGCGGTCACCCGGAGCACTTTCGAACGCTCCTCCCTTAGGAAGGAATTACCTGCGTTGGAGAGCTCGGCGAGCGATCGCGCGACCGCGGTACCATAGGCTGCGCCTTCCTTCGTGGGGATCAGGCGGTTGCCCTGGCGGGCGAACAGCTTGGTCTGAAAATGTTTCTCGAGCGAACTGATCTGGTGGCTAATCGCCGACTGCGTGAGGTGAAGCTCTTCCGCCGCAGCCTTGAAGCTGCCGAGGCGCACGGCGGCCTCGAACGGGCGAAGTGTCGACAGCGGCGGCAGCGGCGAACGCAGGCGATGCATGTGAATTTGGCTCACGTCGGCGGGAAGGAAAATCATTTGCGCCGGGTTGGTATCGCCTCCCATGCTGACACCAAAAGCGGAAACCAGCAAACGCCGGACCGTCCAGGCGCTCAAGGGAGGATGAAAATGAATGCACCGCAAAGATTTAAAGAAGCGGCTTCGACCGGAAATGAGGCGGTGGAGCGAATGAACGCCAGCCTTCCGACGCCGCCAGTGTTCGCGACCGTGGAGGAAGAGCGACTGCACCGCAAGCAGCGACTCGCGGCCAGTTTTCGCCTGTTCTCCAAATTTGGCTTCGACGAAGGTGTCGTCGGTCATATCACCGCACGCGACCCGGAATTCACCGACACCTTTTGGGTCAATCCGTTTGGATTGCATTTCAGCCTGCTAACTGTCTCCGATCTGATCAGAGTCGGCGATGACGGCAAGGTCCTGGAAGGAAGCTGGCCCGTCAATGCGGCAGCTTTTGCCATTCATTCCCGCGTTCATGCGGCGCGGCCGGAGGCCGTCGGCGCCGCCCATGCTCACTCGACCTATGGCCGTGCCTTTGCCGCCCTTGGACGCAAGCTCGATCCCATCTCGCAGGACGTCTGCGCCTTCTACAACGATCACGCGCTCTACACTGACTACGGCGGGGTTGCAGTCGAACTGGACGAGGGGCGACAGATTGCGGCGGCGCTCGGGTCGTGCAAGGCAGCAATCCTGCAGAACCATGGTCTGCTGACGGTCGGTCAAACTGTGGATGAAGCGGCGTGGTGGTTCATCACGATGGAGCGCTCCTGTCAGGTCCAGCTTCTCGCCGAAGCGGCCGCAGCCCGCAGCGGCCAGCCGCTGAAGATGATCTCGGAGGCATCGGCACAGCAGGCGTTCAGCATTCTCGGAACGCCGTCTACCGGCTGGTTCCAATTCCAGTCGCTGTACGCACGCATTCTGAAGGAACAACCCGATTTTCTGAATTGAGCCGGTGCATTTGTGGGGAGCATCGAGATGAACAAGCATGCAATGGCGCCATCGAAATCGCCACAGCCCAAGGGAATGCCAGCCGCAGAATGGGAAGCACGGGAAAACCTCGCTGCCTTCTATCGGATTTGCGACCTGTTCGGGTGGACGGAGCTAATCTATAATCACATCACCGCGCGTGTGCCCGGTCCGGAACGGCATTTCCTGATCAACCGGTTCGGCCTGCTGTACGGCGAGATTACTGCATCCAATCTGGTCAAGATTGATCTCGATGGCAACGTCGTGGACGGCAGTGGTGCGCCAGTCAACGCACCGGGCTTTACTATCCATTCGGCAATCCACGCCGCAAGGGCCGACGCGCATTACATCGTGCACACCCATACGACCGAAGGCGTCACCGTTGCCTGCTCGGAACACGGATTGTCGCCGCACAATTTCTACGGTGCCCAGCTGCATGGCCAGGTAGCCTATCACGATTTCGAGGGCATTTCGATCGATCTCGGCGAGCGCGAGCGGCTGGTGAAATCGCTCGGCGACCGGAACTACGTGATCCTCCGCCATCATGGCCTGCTGACCTGCGGCGAAACCGCGGCGGCGGCCTTCTTCCGGATGTACCAGTTGCAGCGCGCCTGCGCAGTGCAGGTCAACACGATGCGGATGGGGCAGGAGTTGCGTTTGCTTGACGATACCGTGCTGGAACGTACGGCGCAGCAGACTCAAAGCGCCGTCGCCAAGGGCTTTGACCGCGATCATGGTTTCGGCGCCGACACCTATGCGGCCCTGATCCGGCAGCTGGATGCAAAGGGCGCAAATTTCCGCGCTTGATCCGCGAACGCTGGTGGATCGGGCTGGTCGGGCCGCTGCACGGGCTCGCAAATTGTCATTTCAAGTCAACGGAAACGAGCAGGGGAGGTTTCACGTGAGCCAGGCAGCCATCGATTTGCGATCCGTTTCGTCCGAGGCCGATGATGTCGAGCGCTCGACCGTTGCGGCTGTGTCCTGGCGCGTCATTCCCTTTCTGGTGCTCGCCTATTTCTTCTGCGTGCTCGACCGGGTCAATGTCAGCTTCGCGGCGCTGACGATGAATGCAGATCTAGCCTTTTCGCCGCTCGTCTATACTTGGGGAGCCGGGATCTTCTTTATCGGATATTTCATTCTCGAGGTTCCCAGCAACATGGCCTTGGCACGTTTCGGAGCCCGGCGCTGGATCGCGCGCATCATGGTTACGTGGGGACTGGTCTCGGCGGCGATGGCGTTCGTCACTGGGCCGAACAGCTTCTACGTGTTGCGATTTCTCTTGGGTGTCGCGGAGGCAGGCTTCTTTCCCGGCATCGTTCTTTATCTGACCTACTGGTATCCGGCCAAATACAGAGCGCGGGTGATGTCGGCGTTCATCCTCGGCGCGCCGCTCTCGGCCATGTTTGGCGGGCCGCTGTGCGGGCTGCTTCTGGGACTGGACGGATTTCTGGGCCTCAAGGGTTGGCAGTGGTTGTTCATCGCAGAAGGGATTCCGTCAGCGTTGCTCGGCATTGTCACGCTGTTCTATCTCACCGACAGGCCTTTTGAGGCGAATTGGCTTTCGCCGCAGCAAAGGAGCTGGCTCGAAACGACGCTGGCTAACGAGCGCGCCGCCCGGGAAGCCGTTCATTCCCTCACGCTTGGCGAGGCGCTGCGTTCTCCCAAGGTCATTGCGCTGGGCCTGGTCTATTTCGGGCTGCTCGCCGGACTTTATGGGGTCCAGTTCTGGCTGCCGCAGATCGTGAAAGGCTTTGGTCTTTCCAACTTGCAAACGAGCATGGTAAGCGCGCTGCCCTTTGCGTTCGGGACGCTTGCCATGCTGCTCTGGGGCCGCCGGTCCGACCGCAAGCAGGAGCGCATCCACCATATCGTGCTGCCGCTCCTCGTTTCCGCTGTCGCGTTGGGCTTCTCCGCTTATGCCGGGAGCCTGACGCTGACCATGATTGCCCTGATCGTCGCAGCCATGGGAGGGTTTGCCGCCTTTGGGCTGTTCTGGACGTTGCCGACGGCGTTTCTCACCGGCGCTGCTGCAGCCGGCGGCATCGCGCTGATCAATTCAATCGGGAGCCTGGCCGGCTTCGGTGGGCCGTACATCGTCGGTTGGACCAAGGAGATGACGGGGAGCGCTACTTCCGGCTTGCTGTTTCTTGCGGTGCTGCCGATTCTGGCGGCCCTGCTCGTTGTTGTGATGCGCGGCGCGGCCAGATCGGAGTTCGCTGCCGGCCTGCGGTCGCAGGCCTAGCAAGCCAGACTTTTCGGCGAACCGCCGGACTCCGACAAATCAAACAAGAAGGTCAGGCGAAACTCATGCGCGTGCTTGTGATGGGGGCGGGAGCCCTTGGCGGATATTTTGGGGCAAGGTTGATCGAGGCCGGACGTGACGTAACGTTTTTGGTGCGACCGCAGCGCGCCGAGAAACTCAAGCGCGGTCTGATCGTAAAGAGCCCTGCGGGCGACATCAAGCTGGCTAATCCGCAACTTGCGACTGCGGAAACGCTGAAGCCGCCGTTTGATCTGGT
>Ga0105248_10009518_pt1 | contig 10694 bp, 8 predicted proteins | sample KBSS34metaG_FD_81524 | JGI IMG/M metagenome (GOLD analysis project Ga0105248, IMG submission 81524) | Switchgrass rhizosphere microbial communities from Kellogg Biological Station, Michigan, USA - KBS S3-4 metaG | ecosystem: Host-associated > Plants > Roots > Rhizosphere > Soil | place... | reverse complement strand
CGGCAACAAATCAAAGACTTTCCATAATGATCCGGCCTGTTTCGAGGGCTTTTGCAATTGTCTGCGGGTAGAGGCACCGCATTTCGACGAAGACACAAAACACCCGGTCCCAGCCATTCTGGGAACGATATACCAGCACAACTCGGACACTGGCTGCGCGCAATCGTACTTGCTAAACGGTGGCGTTTATCAGACCACACTCTGGGATTGCAAAAGCGATGGCGGGATACCCGGGCTAAATGATTCCACCATGTATTGGAACACGCATGGGACACACAAATCGGTTGGTACAGTAGTCTCGACATCAACAGGGGAATCTGGAAAAGATTCACCCTAGCCCAAAACCGCAAGGGGTTTGAGCATCTTCGGGACCTCTGTAGGAGCATGGGGGACGAGACAAGCCAAATTAGTGGCACTGTCGTATTTCCCCCACTTCCATGACCCAGTCTTGCCCCATTCAGAGCCCTAAAGTGAATCTAGAAAGCCCCCAAGCCCCATCAATTTTTCTTTCCGGAGTTCGAATACATGCCCAATGTCGCAGAAGTAGCTCTGGTCGCAAGTGTAGTAGAAAGTGCAATCGCCAAAATCGCTCCCACTCTTTCAGAAAGACTGATAGCCGACCTCCCGCAAATTTTTGGCGGTGCAGGCATGCGTGTTGCCGAGTTGCTTGGCCATGTCCCAGCAACTGCAAAACCGATTGTCGAGCTAGGCGAAGCCTATCAAGCTAGTCTTTCGAGATTCGGTCTGGAGAGAACTGCCAGCCCCCGCAGTTTATACGAAGCAGCCAGTAGAGGCGGATTGGAGCAGAAATTGCTTCCCGGGCACAGCGGTTTCTGGAATCCACTTTCCCCGAAGGAAATTAACTTGGGCAATGGATTCAAGCTCAGCACCAGAGGATCTCTAAACGGTAAATCTTTTGACAGTATGGCCACATTTTCCAATCCCAGTATCAACGCTCAGATAGAATTCAACAATTTCTGCAGTAACTCGCCCGGAGTTACAAATAGCTGGCTCGTCCGTGCTCAAGATTTCAGCCACGAAGTTAAACGCTTGGGCTGGTAGAGCAAGAAAGCGTTGACCACGCCCATTAATGGGCACCTTCGTATACTCCCCACTTCCGCGACCGACGTTTGCCTCATTTGAAACACTATGATGCAATCCAGGCAACCAAACTACCGGCAATTTCGGAGAATAAAGTTTATGACTAACGTAGCAGAAGTCGCACTTATTGCGAGCGTAGCCGAAAGTGGTTTGGCAAGAATCGCTCCAACAATTTCGGGAAGACTGGCGGCGGAACTACCGGAAATATTCGGAAGCCCTTTCAGCAGTCTAGCCAGGAGCGTAGCCCACAGTCCTGAAACTGCAAAAACCGTTCTGCAAATAGGCGAGGCATATCAGGGTAATCTGACCAGATTTGGATTAAGATCAACAGCCACCCCGCACGAGCTTTATAGTGCCGCAAGACAGAGCGGCCTGGAGCCCATACAGACCGCAAGTCATCGAGGTATGCGCAACTCTTCGTCGGCTCACGAGCTTGTTCTTGGTGACGGCTTCATGGTCAAGACCGCCGGCAGATCCGATCGGCACGCCGCACAGTCGAGTGCCATCTTTTTGAATCCGAACATTGACGGCAAGCTGATTTTTGAAACCGTGAGATCAAAAGTCTCAGGAAGATCAGCCCAGTGGACTATCGAAACTCCGAACTTCACACGCACAGTAAAAGTACGCGACTATTAAGGCACTCCTACAGCAACGCGTCTGCACATTCAACTAACACAAAATCGCCACGAAGTTTCCACCTGCCAGACACAATTGGTTTGGTATGGTGCAAAGTGCTCGAAGTTAGTAGAAGGTGAATACAAATGACAAACGACAATTTTGGTGCGACTTCAGGCGACAGCACACGCTCGATGTATCACATGGCGCCGGACAGCGCGCCTAGGTTTTTAGAAGAAGCAAATCCACTTGGTCACAGTAAGACAATTGAGTTACCACAGCAAAAGAGCGTCACAGAGCTGGGATTTCCAACTATTGATCCGGCATTCTGGCAGGAGGCGCCTCACAAGAGCGAGGGCGTAGTCGACTCGGTAGTGCAAGGTGTCGAGCACTTCTTCGGCCAGGCTCCTACAGTCGAGGAAAAGCTGCGTCAAAACATAGAAAAGAACATGACGCCCAAAGAGCGCGAAGAGTATGACAAAGAAACCGAAGAACAGGAAAAATACGGTCGCAGGTTAGCGGGCACTATGGAGCCCCCCGTGCCGCCATCTATGACAATGCACGCCAAATTGCAGGAGCGCCTGCGAGAAGTAGAAGCTGAAATTTCAAAAAGTGTGCGCGACAACATGAGTCCTGAATTGCGCAAAGCACTGGATGAAGAACAACAGGCCTCAATCGAAAAGGCTAAACAGAATCATGATCGACCAGAGTCGATGCATAAGCAGGTTGTCGACTGGGAGCCGGGTCCGGCGACCAAGGAATACAACCGGCTCATTGCAGCGGCTACTGAGCAGTACATCAACAGCCACTAAGGGCTGCAACTAAACCTGCACTTCCAGAGGCAAACTGGCCCAGAGAATGTGCGCGGTGTCGAAGGAGCTGGCCATATCATCGTGATGAGGCAGCACACGCACGGTGAAGCCGTGACGGCCGCTCTGATAATAGCGGATAGCGCTGGAGAACAAAGTCATACTGCCTTTCTTCTCGTCGCCCACTCCCATCGGTATCACCACTCCGTCAACGATGTTGCCGGTTTGATCGATAGGTCCATGATAGATCTGTACTGTTAGTTTAACCGTTTTGAAATCACCGAGATCAATCCAGGCACTGACTTTCATGTCATCGCCCACTTTCATGGTTTCGCCCGGTTGTGCTTCGACCGAACCAATCTTGACCCGGTTCCATCTGTCTTTCAACGACTTCTTCCAGTGAGCCAAGTTTTTGGCCTTGCTGGAATCGGCAGCCAGGAATTCCTGGTAACGCGCGGCGGCGGGCCAGTACATGTTGGTTGAGTATTCACGCACCATACGGTTGATGCTGAAGACAGGGCACAAAGCAAGAAGAGATTTCTTCATGCGTTGCAGCCAGGCCTTCGGTCTGCCGTCGGCTTCACGGTTGTAGAAAGCGGGTACGATTTCTTTTTCCAGCAGGTCATAGAAAGCGTTGGATTCTACTTCGTCCTGATAGTCGGTGTCAGCGTACATTTCACCCTGACCGATGGCCCAACCAATTGATGGTTCATAGGCTTCGTCCCACCAGCCGTCCAGAATGGAGCAGTTGAGGCCGCCATTGAAGGCCGCTTTCATGCCGCTCGTACCTGAGGCTTCCAGAGGACGGACCGGGGTATTGAGCCAGACGTCGACGCCTTCCACCATCCAACGGGCTACGTTCATATCGTAGTCTTCGATGAAGACAAAACGTTTACGCACATCTTCGCGTTTGCAGAACTGCATCACCTGGCGAATAAGCTCCTTAGCTGGAGTGTCCTCGGGGTGCGCCTTGCCGGCCATGATGATCTGTACTGGACGCTCTTTATTGGAGAGAATCTTTGCCAGACGTTCGGGGTCGGAGAGGAGCAGTGTGGCACGTTTGTATGTGGCCATACGACGGGCAAAACCAATCGTGAGAATGGTCGGGTCGAGAACATTGAGCGCATCGTCGGCGGTAGACTCGGTGGCACCACGCGATTCCAACTGCATCTTCAAGCGCTTGCGGCAAAAACTTACCAGTCTGTGGCGACGTATTTCATGCACGCGCCAGAGTTCTTCATCGGGTATTTCTTCGACCTTGTTCCAGATATTCTGTTGATCAGAAACTTCTTCCGACCATTTGGTGCCGAGGTAGCGATCATATAGATCGGCCATTTCATCGGAGATCCAGCTTCTCGCGTGGACGCCGTTCGTAATCGACGAGATGGGCACTTCGTGCTCGGGCACGTCTTTCCAAACATCGTTGAAGAGTTCGCGCGAAACAACACCGTGCAATTTGCTCACAGCATTTGTTCTGGATGAGAGCTCGATTGCCAGGTTGGCCATCGAGAAAGGCTCGGTGTCATCGTTAGCTTTGGTGCGTCCCAGGGCGAGGAATTCGGAGCGAGTGAGACCCACCGTCCGGTAATATTCAGCCCAATATTTCTCGACCAGCTCAGGGGTGAACTTGTCGATACCGGCCGGTACAGCCGTGTGAGTGGTGAATATCTGACCGGCTTCAGCAACTTCCTTAGCTTCATGGAAGGAGAGCTTGTGCTCTTGCATCAACATGGCGATACGCTCAAGACCAAGGAAAGCACTGTGGCCTTCATTCATATGACAAACGTTAGGCTCGATGCCGATTTTCTTCAGCGCCTTCAGACCGCCCACACCAAGAATGATTTCCTGCTGCATGCGGATTTCTCTATCGGCGTGATAGAGAGCATCGGTGATGTCTTCATCGGTTTTGGAATTTTCAGGAATGTTAGTATCGAGCAGGTATAGAGGCACGCGGCCTACCTGGGCTTTCCAAATGCGGGCGTGAACCTTGCGGCCGGGGAAGTCGACCGAGATTAGCACCGGGCTGCCGTCTTTTTCTTTTACGGGGATAATTGGCAGGTTGTAGAAATCGTTCATCGGATAACGTTCTTGCTGCCAACCGTCAGCATTTAAATACTGCCGGAAGTAGCCTTGTTGATAAACGATACCGACGCCGACGAGGGGAATACCCAGCTCGGAAGCGGCTTTGATATGGTCACCGGCGAGGATGCCGAGACCACCGGAGTAGATCGGCAGCGCTTCACTCAGACCAAACTCGGCGGAGAAATAAGCGATAGTGCCGGGCTTTTGCTTCTTGTAATTTTTTTCGAACCAGGTGCCTTCAGCCTTCATATATTCGACGTGCTTTTGATAGATGCGATTGAGTTGCACCAAAAAGCCTTCGTCGTTGGCCGCTTGATTCAGTCTTTCCTGACTGACCAAACCCAGTACTAGAGCCGGGTTGTGGTTGGACGTTTCCCACAGGTCACGGTCCAGGCGGCGAAACAATTTTATAGTTTCGTGATCCCAGGTCCATCTTAAGTTGTATGCCAGCTCCCGCAAGCATTCCAGCTCGGGCGGCAAAAACGGTGTCACTTCAATGGTGCGGATTGGTTTCAATTGTTTCGGCTCCTGCGATAACCACGGGCACAATCAGACTTGTTTGCAAACCCTGTCGTGTTGCGCGACAGGGCTAAAGTCAGTTGCGTTGCCCCCGTTGCCAAGATTGTAGAATCTTACAACTATGGGACCGTAGCATGTTAGCACTTATTAAGCGCCTTACGGCACCAGATCCCGCTATAAGACACGACCTTTTTAAAGTCCGGTTACAAAGCAGCGTTCAAAACCCACATAAGGCGCCAAAAACATGTCCCCTCTATATACATTCGCTCGCATCCTCAGACTCATCTCCCTAGCCATGCTATTCGGCGGCTCGACTGCCACCGTCTTTGCGGCAATCACTTTGATTTTTGCCGCAAAAGCCCACGGGGTGCCGGCTATGGAAGCGGCAGCCACCAATGCCCCTGTCTTTATCGAGTATGCAAAAGTGGCAGCCATTTTTGCAGTAACCCTCGTTATCGCTGAAGCAATCGAGATCAAAGGCGATCTCCACAGCCTCGAGGGCCGCAATCACAAATGGCGCATGGGCCGCTATGCCGCGAGCATGGCCTGCGCAATCTGTACCTTTATATTTTCATTCGGCATCGTGCCGCCGATGCAGCAATCGATGACGCAGATGAAAACAAACCCTGCTGCCCAAGAGCAATTCACCAAAATGCACAAACTATCCCAGGTAATATTCAGCGGTACTATCGCCTTTGCCCTGGTATCGCTAATCATCCCAGCTCTCGGTGGTCGCAGAATCACAAACTAAACGACGCACTAAATTTAAAGAAAACACTAGGAGGAAATATGTCAAAGCTGACGGATAAACTCTTCCTAGCGCTCGCCCTGGGCCTTTCCTTTCACCTACAACCGGCCCTGGCAGACTATCAAAGTCCGGCCTTCGACAAAGGTAGAGCCAAGATGGCGGCCGGCGATTTCGACGGTGCCGTCAATTCATTTGCTGAGGCGATCGGCATGAATGATCAGGAGCCGAAGGGCTATCTTATGCGCGGCCAGTGCTTTTATAAACTGCAAAATTACAAGTTAGCCATACAAGATATGGATAAAGCCCTGCAACTGGCTCCCAACAATGTCCGAGCACTACTCGTCCGCGGCAGTTGCAAAGCCAATCTTGGCCAAGACGATGAGGCCGTGAGCGACTATGTGGCGGCGATTAGACTGGAACCAAATCTGGGCAAAAGATATTTCCAGAACGGCGGACCGAATGTCACAGCAGCCGCCGACAATAACGCAAGTGATACCGCCGGTAATGGCGGCAAGAAAAAACGCCGCCGCGCTAAGGAAAACGCTTTCGGAAAATTGGCCTCCAATACATCGGATCACCCCGATGAAAACGTCGACGGACACGCCGATCTGCGATTGCACGCGGTGGGCGACTACAAAAAAGCGATGAACATTGTTTATCCCAAAGGAATGGACGCTGTCGCCAATTCCAATGAACCCGCGGTGCCAGGCTCCGGTGAATTTCAGGGCGACGCCCGCAAAGCACTGCTGGATCTAAACGAAGTTATTCGCAACGATCCCAACAACCCAACCAGTTATTACAAACGCGCCAAAGCTTTGCAAAAACTCGGTCGAGTCGATGACGCCCTCAAAGACTACGACCAGGCAATTGCAAGAGACCCACAAAAATCGCAGTATTACATCGGCCGAGCATCAGTGTTTTTCCAGCTCAGTAAGCCTCTCCTTGTTGAGGGCGAAATCGCCAGGGCTCGCGCAGTTGATCCCGAAGTGCCGGCAAAAGTGCGTTTCGAGCTTCCCAAATACGGCGACACTGTCAAATGGTCAACCGGAGATGGTCCAGATAATCATTAACCGGGGCTGAGTTTCTCAATCTTGGCCAGGAGATCATGGCCCTCAAGGCGCAATCTCAGGTCGCGATAAAACAATCCATAACCGGTGAATCCAATGCCGAAAGATATCACGTTGAATGTGGTATCAAGCATTGCTTCCAAAAAGACAATGGGAACGGACCTGGTTTGCAGACCCAGATCCGCATGGGTAAATTGTTCCACCAGAGCCAGAATAATAATTGGGCTGTAGCAGGCGACGAAGACCAGTAGCAGCGACATCGTCATCAGACAGATGAAGGATCCGCCGCGCAGCATGCGCAATTTGAAAAAATAATAGGCGCGGTTGAGACAGGCACCAAAAGGCAGGCCTTCACTGGCGATGATGGCCAGAAGCAAGGCGCCGAAAAGCGCGCTCAGCGAAATCGAGACGGTTAAGCCAAAGCCAATCAGGCCAAAGCCCAGGCTGCCGACAATAACCCTTTGCGGTTGCGGTATAGGGATAAAAGAAACGAAAAGAAAGGCGACGAAAGTCCAGAGCAAAAGGCTTATCAACGGTGGCAAAATGATGATGTTGTAAGCACCAAAAATGGAACGAGACCGCGATTTAATCCACTTGTAAGCGGCTTCATAGTCTTTATCCAGGCCAAGAATCAGGCGCAAAATGGCGCTGGAGCGGGCAATAAGCTCCCAAACTCCGACGAACCAAATCACTATACCCAGCAAAACCAGGCTCATATGCATGGCAAAGGGGCCCACCGCCAACATCGACTTGGAGGCAATACTGACCCAGTGATCAAAGGCGAAGTAGGCGCCGTTGCTGCCAATGGCCGTGCATAGAGCCGGGACGATCAGCACACTCCAGTACAGGCGCAAATTTTGCCTGAACTTGCGAAAGGAGAGGCTAACCAGGTCTCCCAGAGATAACACCTTTTCTGGCAGTTGGTCTATCAAAGCAAGCAACAAATAGTCAGATTAAGAGGCACGCAGGACGCCGACAAGTATAATATCTACCATCTATATAGTAGCGGATACGGCATGCAAAGAGTCGCAAACAAACGCACCTACCTGGATCCCATCCACCAGGATATCGTCCTCGACCGGTCAATACCGGCCGAAAGGCTCGTCGTCGACCTGATTGACACGGTTGAATTCCAGAGATTGCGTCGAATTCATCAACTTGGCGTCAGCCACTTTACTTTTCAGGGTGCGGAGGGCTCGCGCTTCACCCACTCTGTCGGCGTCATGAACGTGGCCTGCCGCATGTACGCCATTCTGGCCTCGCGCAATGATTCCGCCAGGGCCGAGCGAGCGCTTATCTTGGCCACCGCACTTTTGCATGACGTTGGACACGGGCCATTCAGCCACGTTACCGAGAAAGTACTTGGCTACGACCACGAAGACTGGTCCTGCAAAATTATTTCGGGCGATACCGAAATCCGTTCCATTCTCGACAATTTTGAAGAAGAGCCCGGCCTGGCAGACAAGATAGTCAAGGTGCTCAAAAAAACTTATAAACCGGCCTATGTCTCGCACGTCGTCTCCAGCCAGTTGGACTGCGACCGCTTCGACTACTTGCTGCGCGACTCCTATATGACCGGCACATCCTACGGTCACTTTGCCCTGCAGCGTATTTTGCGCTCGATTGAAATAGACGAAGACAATGACCGTCTGTTGGTGGTGGGGGAAAAGGGCCAGATAGCGGTGGAAGATTATTTATTCGCCCGCTACAGCATGTATGCCCAGGTTTATTACCACCGCAAAAATCTGGCAGCCCGAGCCCTTCTCGGCAAGCTGATCAAACGTGCCAGACACGTTATAGAAAACACGCCGGGCAAAATAGCCTTCATCGACGACCAGACCAAGCGCTGGCTCACAGGCGAACAACTATCAGTGGAAGAATATCTCACGCTCGATGACGTACAGCTCAACTATCACATCAAGCGCTGGCTCAAGGAAGACGACAATATCTTGCGCGATCTCTCCGGCCGTTTCCTCAACCGCCGCATATTCAAGGCGACGCGCATCAATTCGCAGGACCAGGACGAGATAGACGCGATAGAAGAAAAAACGCGCAAGGTTGTGGCCCAGTTAGGCTTCGATCCCGACTACTATGTCGCAGTCGAATCGACCGGCTTCCGCCCTTACGACTACTACCGTCCGGAAGAAGAACATCCGCAAACAAATATTGTTGTGCGCACCGACAATGGTGAGGTGAAAGAGTTGTCGCAATTATCACCGACCGTGAAGGCGCTGGTCACTGGAGATTACACAGCCTACTGGCTAATCTATCCCCAGGAAGCGGCGGAAAAATTAGCCGAAACAATTGAATCGGCAATGGCCCATGTGGTGCCGGCAAAGTAAAATCCGGCCAATTTAAATCGTTCTAGTTAATAAGGACCCAGGTTATGTTCGACACTCTTTCAGACAGACTGCAAGGCGCATTTCGGTCGCTGGCCGGTACGGATAAGCTCACGGCCGACAATATTGAAGAAGCTATTCGCGAGGTGCGCAAATCGCTCCTGGAAGCCGACGTCAGCTTGAAGGTCGTCAAAATCTTCATCAGCAACGTGCGTCAAAAGGCGCTCGGTATAGAAGTAATCGAAGCCGTTTCGCCCTATCAGCAATTTATCAAAGTCGTAAGCGACGAACTCACCACCATCCTTGGTGGCGAGGTTGCACCGCTGGATATGAAAGGCGGACCGAGCATTATCATGATGGTCGGCCTGCAAGGCGCCGGTAAAACCACAGCCTGCGGCAAACTGGCGCTCAAGCTCAAAGGCGAAGGCTTCAAGCCTCTGCTGGTCGCCTGCGACGTGCAGCGCCCCGCAGCTATTCACCAACTGGAGACCCTGGGCAAACAAATAGACGTGCCTGTCTTTACCATCGCCGGCGGGCAGGACGTACAGGACATCGCTGAAGGCGCCGTGGCCAAGGCCAAAGCAGAAGGCTACAACCCGGTCATCCTTGATACCGCCGGTCGCTTGCAAGTCGACACACCGCTTATGGCCGAACTTCTCATCCTCGACAAAGTGCTAAGTCCAGCCGAAAAGATTCTCGTTATCGACAGCATGACCGGCCAGGAAGCGGTGAACGTGGCGGAGACGTTCAACACCCAGCTTTCGGTCACCGGTCTGCTGCTCACCAAAATAGACGGTGATGCCAGGGGTGGTGCCGCCCTTTCCGTAAGAGAAGCGGTGGGCAAACCAATCAAGTTTATTTCCACCGGTGAAAAGCTCGACAATCTCGAAGCCTTCCATCCGGACCGCATGGCCAGCCGCATCCTCGGTATGGGTGATGTGCTCTCACTGGTGGAAAAGGCTCAGAAAAACATCGATGAAAAAGAAGCCGAACGCGCGGTCATGGACATGTTCCAGAACGACTTCAGCTTCGAGATGTTCATCAACATGCAGCGCATGATGAAAAAGATGGGCCCGATGGGTGACGTCATGAAAATGATGGGCATCGGCGGCATGATGGGAATTTCAGCTGAAGATCAAAACAAAATCGCCGAGCAAGGCGAAGTAATGATGAGCAGATATGAAATTGCTATTAACTCCATGACCGTGGCCGAAAGAAAAAAACCGGAGCTTATCGACTTCTCAAGAAGACGCCGTATCGCCAAAGGCGCCGGCATTAAAGACAGTGAAGTCGGCCAAATGTTAAACGAATTTGAGAAAATGCGCGACATGATGCGCATGATGAAGAGCATGATGGGCGGCGGCGGTATCCCCGGGATGCCAGGCGGCTTCCCAGGCATGGGCGGTGGCGGCGG
>Ga0105248_10009517_pt1 | contig 10695 bp, 10 predicted proteins | sample KBSS34metaG_FD_81524 | JGI IMG/M metagenome (GOLD analysis project Ga0105248, IMG submission 81524) | Switchgrass rhizosphere microbial communities from Kellogg Biological Station, Michigan, USA - KBS S3-4 metaG | ecosystem: Host-associated > Plants > Roots > Rhizosphere > Soil | place... | reverse complement strand
GCAACATTGACCGGCTTGCCCGAGAACGCGCCGTCGAGATCGACGACATGGAGATACTCGAAGCCCTGCGCCTCGAACGCGCGCGCCTGCGCCGCCGGATCGCGGTGGAACACGGTCGCGCGCGCCATGTCGCCCTGCTCGAGCCGCACGCAGGCGCCGTCCTTGAGGTCGATGGCGGGGAACAGGATCATGGCTTAACCCGCGCTGGCGCGCGCGACGGAGATGGCTCGTGCTTGGTGTAGGCGGCCCGAGACGACCGCGCGGTCCAGCGCGTCACGGTTTCCACTTCAGGAAGTTCGCGATTAGCCGCAAGCCCAGGCGCTGGCTCTTTTCAGGGTGGAACTGGGTGCCGACCATGGTGTCACGGCCAACCACGGCGGTGACGGGGCCGCCGTAGTCCGCCTCGGCGATGAGATCGGCGCGCTCGGCCGCCTTGAGATGATAGGAGTGCACGAAATAGGCGTGCAGTCCGTCCGCGCCGACATCGATACCGTCGAACAACGGATGCGCCCGCTGCGCGTTGAGCGTGTTCCAGCCCATATGCGGGATCTTCAGGGTCGGGTCCGAGGGTGCGATCCGGTCGACCTCGCCCGGGATCCAGCCCAGTCCCGGGATCACCTCGTATTCGCGGCCGCGCTCGGCCATGAGCTGCATGCCGACGCAAATCCCGAGGAACGGGCGGGCACGCGCGCGCACGCTGTCATTGAGCGCTTCGACCATGCCGCCGACGGCGTCGAGACCGCGCCGGCAATCGGCGAAGGCGCCGACGCCGGGCAGCACCACGCGGTCGGCCCGCCTGACCTCTTCCGGGTCGGACGTCACCATGATCGGTTCGTTCAATCCTTCCTCGCGCGCGGCGCGTTCGAACGCCTTGGCCGCCGAGTGCAGATTGCCCGAGCCGTAATCGATGATCGCCACGCTCACCGTGACGCTCCCGGTTGCGGAAACAGGCCGAGGACCTCGGATGAATCCTGCGGCCGGCGTGCCGTCGCCATGCCTAACGACCTGCGCGATCCGCCGCCGGCAGCGGATGGGTTGGCCGCGGACGGATCCGTCCAGGATTTGTCGACCCATGTATCGAAAAACCGCCGCTCCGCCGATTCGAGATCGTCACCGACGACGACGGCGACGTTGTTCCAGCGCCGGCGCGACAGCGTGAACCGACGTAATGTCGCGGCCTCGAAACCGACCAGCAACGCCAGCAGGAAGCTGACGATGATGATCACCCCCGACGAGGCGCCGATCAGCCGCAATCCGACCTGGAGCGCCACGGCCACGATGACGTAGCCGACGAACACCAGCCACAGCCGATGCCGCAGCATCCACAACGGCGCCAGCAGGAACGCCCAGAACGAGAAGCCGTCGCGCACGAACACGAAGCGATCGGGATCCGGCGTGGATTCACCCGCCTTCAGCGGCGGTTCATGCACGGTGTAGATGGACATGGGTGTTTCACTTTCTCGGTCCCTCGCGGGAGCGAATGTCAGCCGCCGAGCGAGCCTTTGGTGGACGGAATTTCGTTCGCCGCGCGCGCATCGATGGCGACCGCCGTACGCAAGGCCCGCGCGAGTCCCTTGAAGCAGGACTCGGCGATATGATGGTCATTGCTGCCATAGAGCGTGGCGACATGCAGCGTCATGCCGCTGTTCATGGCGAATGCCTGAAACCATTCCTGCACCAGCTCGGTGTCGAAGGTGCCGACCTTGTCGCGCCCGAACTCGGCCTTGAACACCAGGAAGGGCCGGCCGGAAATGTCGAGCGCGACGCGGGTCAGCGCCTCATCCATGGGCACATGCACGTCGGCATAGCGGGTGATGCCCTTCATGTCGCCGAGCGCCTGCTTCACCGCCTGGCCAAGCGCGATCCCGACATCCTCAGTGGTGTGGTGATGGTCGATGTGGAGATCGCCCTTGGCCTTGATGGTCAGGTCAATGCGAGAATGGCGCGCCAGCAGGTCCAGCATATGGTCGAGAAAGCCGATTCCGGTCGAAATCGACGACGCACCGGTCCCGTCGAGATCGATCGCGACCTCGACGTCGGTTTCCTTGGTGGTGCGCTTGACCGAACCCTTGCGCATGAATGGGTCTCTTCGCGTTAGACTGGAGCGGCGCTGAGCCGCGCGCCTTTTATCAGGGGTTTGCGGCTTTCGCCACTGCGGCGACCGGAATTGCGCCTCCCCCGCATAATGCTTACATCATCGGCGAGCACGGGATCCGCGAATGCAGCCTACCTCCTCCGACCTCTGGCACGGCACCACCATCCTCACCGTCCGCAAGGGCGGCAGCGTGGTGATCGGCGGTGATGGACAAGTCTCGATCGGCCAGACCATCGTCAAGGCCAACGCCAAGAAGGTACGCCGCCTCGGCAGGGGCGACGTAATCGGCGGCTTCGCCGGCGCCACCGCCGACGCCTTCACCCTGTTTGAGCGGCTGGAGGCGAAGCTCGAGCAGTATCCGAGCCAGCTGACCCGCGCCGCGGTGGAACTGGCCAAGGACTGGCGCACTGACCGCTATCTGCGCCGGCTCGAAGCCATGATGATCGTCGCCGACGCGCAGGTGTCGCTGGTGCTCACCGGCACCGGCGACGTGCTCGAGCCGGAATCCGGCATCATGGGCATCGGCTCCGGCGGCAACTACGCGCTCGCCGCCGCCCGCGCGTTGATCGACGGGCCGCTGGAGGCCGAGGCGATCGTGCGCAAGGCAATGGACATCGCCGCCGACATCTGCGTCTACACCAATCGCAACATCACGGTCGAGACGTTGCAGGGCGCCTGAGGCGTGACGCCGCTCGCCGATCATTCCGGGCTGCGGCTTGCCTTTGATCGTGCAATGACTCGGTCGCCCCCAGACCGCGGAATGGTGAAACGGTGACCTCGGCACAACGTATCCCGCCGTGGGCCTTCTTACTGGCCGTGCCCGCCATGCTGGCCCTGCAGGCGCTCACTCTCTTGCTGATCGGCCGCCTGCCCATGTGCGCCTGCGGCACCATCAAGTTGTGGCACGGCGTCGTGCACAGCGCCGAGAATTCCCAGCACATCTTCGACTGGTACACGTTGACGCACGTGGTGCACGGTTTCGGTCTTTATTTCCTCCTCTGGCTGGTGCTGCGGCGGACGTCTGTGGCGCTGCGCCTCGCGCTCGCCGTACTGATCGAGGGCGGATGGGAAATCCTCGAGAACAGCGACTTCATCATCAACCGCTACCGCGCAGAGACGATCGCGCTCGACTATTTCGGCGACAGCATCGTCAACTCGATCGCCGACACGGTCGCCATGATACTCGGCTTCGCGCTCGCCTACCGGCTGTCACCGTGGAGCGTGGTCGGGCTTGCGATCGCCTTCGAACTCATGCTGGCATATACCATCCGCGACAACCTCACGCTCAACGTCATCATGCTCGTCCATCCGACCCAGGTCATCAAAGCATGGCAAGCTGCGCCGCTATTGCGCTAGCGCGCCACGAGGGCCAAATATTGTCCCCATGACCGACTTTTCCCCGCGCGAAATCGTCTCCGAGCTCGACCGCTACATCATCGGTCAGCATGACGCCAAGCGAGCCGTCGCGATCGCATTGCGCAATCGCTGGCGGCGCCTTCAGCTCGATGAGAAGCTGCGCGAGGAGGTGCTGCCCAAGAACATCCTGATGATCGGCCCCACCGGCATCGGCAAGACCGAAATTTCCCGCCGGCTCGCCAAGCTTGCCGGCGCGCCCTTCATCAAGGTCGAGGCGACCAAGTTCACCGAAGTCGGCTATGTCGGCCGCGACGTCGAGCAGATCGTGCGCGACCTGGTGGAAGTGGGGATCGCCCAGACGCGGGAAAAACGCCGTAAGGACGTGCGCGCCCGCGCCCAGCTCGCAGCCGAGGAGCGCGTGGTCAGCGCGTTGGTGGGCGAGAACGCGAGCGCGACGACCAAAGACTCGTTTCGCAAGCGGCTGCGTGCGGGCGAGCTCAACGACAAAGAAATCGAAATCGAGGTGCAGTCGGCGGGCGGTGGCGGCATGCCGCTGTTCGAAATTCCCGGCATGCCCGGCGCGCAGATGGGCGCGATCTCGATCGGCGATATCTTCGGCAAGATGGGGGGCGGCCGCACCAAGACGCGGCGCGTCACGGTGTCGGAATCCTACGACATCCTGATCAACGAGGAATCCGACAAGCTCCTCGACAACGACCAACTGGTGCTGGAATCGATCAAATCGGTCGAGCAGAACGGTATCGTCTTTCTCGACGAGATCGATAAGATCGCCGGCCGCGAGGGGCGCTCGGGCGCCGATGTCTCGCGCGAGGGCGTGCAGCGCGATCTGCTGCCGCTGATCGAGGGCACCACCGTCTCGACCAAGCACGGAGCGGTGAAGACCGACCATATTCTGTTCATCGCGTCGGGCGCGTTTCATATTTCCAAGCCGTCGGACCTGCTTCCCGAGTTGCAGGGCCGGCTGCCGATCCGGGTGGAGCTACGCCCCCTCACGCGCGACGACTTCCGCCGCATCCTCACCGAACCCGAAGCGTCGCTGATCAAGCAATACATTGCGCTGCTGGCGACTGAAGGGGTGAAGCTCGAATTCAGCGCCGACGCCATCGACGCCATTGCCGATGTGGCGGTGCAGGTCAATTCCAGCGTCGAGAATATCGGCGCGCGGCGGCTGCAGACGGTCATGGAACGCGTGCTCGACGAGATCTCGTTTGCTGCCACCGACCGCTCCGGCGACACGGTGGCGATCGACGCCGCTTATGTGCACAAGCACATCGGAGACCTCGCGAAGAACGCGGACCTGTCACGGTTCATTCTTTGACAAGACGCATCCGGATCGCGCTTGGGCTCAACCGGGTTGCGCGCTCGAGCCATTTTCACGACTGCCGAGACCAGCCATAGTATTCCGATCGCGCACCGGGAGGACGACATGCGCCTGGGAATGTTCATGATGCCGGTCCATCCGCCGGGCCGCACGTTCTGGAGCACGCTCGAGGAGGACAGTGAGAAGTCGGTGCTCGCCGATGCGCTCGGGTTCGACGAGCTGTGGCTGGGCGAACATTTTTCCGCCACCACCGAACCGATCCCCTCCCCGATGATGTTCTTCGCGGGTCTCCTCCCGCATACCAAGAACATCACGTTCGGCACCGCCGTCATCAACCTGCCCAATCATCATCCCGCGATCGTGGCCGCTGAGGCCGCGCAGTTCGATCACATGAGCAAAGGCCGCTTCATGCTCGGCGTCGGACCAGGCGGCCTCGTGTCCGATTTCGAGCTGTTCAACAATCCCGACGTGCACGCGCGCCATCGCATGGTGATCGAGGCCGTGGATTTCATCCAGCGCATCTGGTCCCAGGACCCGCCCTACGATCTTCAGGGCGAGTTCTGGCAGGTGCGTCTCAAGGATGGGATCATTCCCGAGCTCGGCGTGGGCTTTATGCCGAAACCCTATCAGACGCCGGGACCCCCGATCTCCATCTCGCTGGCGAGCCCGAACTCCTCCTCCGCGCGCACCGCCGCGCTCAAGGGATGGGGAATGATCTCCGCCAATATCATCCCGACCTACGCGGTCGCGAGCCATTGGGACGTGTACTGCAAGGCCTGCGGCGAAGCCGGTACTCCCGCCAGCGGTGAGAACTGGCGGGTCGCGCGCAATGTGCTGGTGGCGCCCTCGGATTCCGAGGCACATGACCGCGTGTTCGGCGAGCAGGGCTCCAACCGGTATTTCTACACCTATTTGCGCACGGTGCTGAGCCGGGTCGGGCTCCTCGTGATTCTCAAGCCGCGCCCGGACATGCCGGACGAGCAGGCCACGGTGGACGCCATCACCAGGGAATGCGTGACCTACGGCTCGCCCAAGGCCGTGCTGGACAAGCTGGTCGCGTTCCGCGAGCGGGTGGGCCCGTTCGGGACACTGCTCATGACCGGCCTCGATTGGGGCGGGCCGAACGCAGACTGGGAGCGCGAGTCCATGCGCCTGCTGGCGCAGGAGGTGATGCCGAAATTCCGCCAGCATGTACTGGCGCGCGCCGCCGAGTAGGCGGCCGTCGCAAGCGGATGTCCCCGTCCGGGCCGGGGGCGCGGCAGCCTTCTCCGCCGTCAGAAGTCCGAGGCGATGCCTTTGACCTCCCAGTCCCCGTAGCGAACGGGATCCAGCCCGTCGCGGCCTTGAAATTCCTGCGGCGGTTGCGCAGCGCCGCGCGCGGCGCGCCGGGCGGCCGCCTCGGCAAGCGCGCGTTCCGCTGCCGCGGGAATGGGCTTTTTGCGGTCGGACGTGGGCGCCGTGTCAGTTGGTTTTGTGCGGTTCATGCAGCTCTCCATCCTCCGGGAGCGGCAAAATCAAGATGCGCCAAGAAAAGCGAGAAAATGTGACATCCAAGTGCGGCACGAGGAAGCGGCCTCTGGCGGCCGGACAGCACCGATCCAACATTTTCGTCGTGAAGGCCGGACCCCACGCGGGTGGTAACGCGTTCTTGCTGCAAGCCGGCGACCGGAGGAAGCGACCATGAACTACCTTCGTACCGCCATCCTGCTGGCGGGGCTGACCGCCCTTTTCATGGGCATCGGTTATCTCATTGGTGGCGCGGGCGGCGCGATGATTGCTCTCTTCATCGCGGCCGGCATGAATCTCGCCACCTATTGGAACGCGGATCGGCTCGTGCTCTCGATGCACGACGCGCATGAAGTCGACGAAACCACCGCGCCCGATCTCGTGCGTCTGGTGCGCGACCTGGCGCGGAACGCGGGCCTGCCGATGCCGCGGGTCTACCTCATGGACAATCCGCAGCCCAATGCATTCGCCACCGGGCGCAATCCCGAGCACGCGGCGGTCGCGGTGACGACCGGGCTGCTGCGGATGCTGTCGCGCGAGGAAATCGCCGGCGTGCTTGCCCACGAACTCGCCCATATCAAAAACCACGACACGCTGACCATGACGATCACGGCGACCATTGCGGGCGCGATTTCGATGCTGGCGCAGTTCGGGATGTTCTTCGGCGGCGGGCATCGCGACAACAACAGCGGTCTCGGCGTGATCGGCACGATCGCGATGATGATCCTGGCGCCGATCGCGGCCATGCTGGTTCAGATGGCGATCAGCCGCACGCGCGAATACGCCGCCGATGACCTCGGCGCTCGCATCAGCGGACGGCCGGACGCGCTGGCATCGGCGCTGATCAAGATCTCGAATGCCGCCCAACAGATCGAGAACCCCGCCGCGGAGCGCAACCCGGCGACCGCGCATCTCTTCATTATCAATCCGCTCACCCACCACGGGATCGACAACCTGTTCTCGACCCACCCCTCGACCGAGAACCGTATTGCTGCGCTTGAGCGACTGGCGGCCGAGATGGGGCGTGGCGGTTTCAACCAGCGGGCAAGCGCGACCGACCATCCGGCACGGTCGGCAAACCCATGGGGCAATGCAGGCGGCCGCAGCAGCCCGTGGGGTTGACGGCCGCAGGTTCAGCCGACAGCGAATTGTCGTCGCCGCGAGCAGTGCATCCGGTACACTCGGGCCCGCAATCTAACTCGGGCTCGCGCCACAGCCGGTCATCGGGCGGTGGAAAGCTCGACCACGGACCCTGGCACCCGAGGATTCCGCTCCTGCCCATTCAGCGCATGACCACGCGCGCATCCGGAGTTGATCCTCCCGGCTTTCCCGCGCGCAGAATCGCCGCCGAGATCCTCGATGGCGTGCTGCGCCGCCGCCGGCCCCTGGATGAGCAGCTCGACGATCGCACGGCGCATCCCGATTTTGCTGCTCTGGCGGATCGCGATCGGGCGCTGGTGCGCGCCCTGGTGACGTCAGTACTGCGCCGCCTCGGTACGCTGCGCCATCTGATCGGTCGTCGGCTTGCACGCGGCCTTCCCGCCGACGCACCCCGGGTCGAAACCGCGTTGCTGATCGGCGCAGCGCAAATCCTTTGGCTCGAAGTGCCGGATCACGCCGCCGTCGACCTTGCCGTGCGTCTCGTGCAGGCGGACCGCCGCTCAGCGCGCTATACCGGTCTCGTCAACGCCGTGCTGCGGGGCATCACGCGCGACGGCGCACAAGAACTCGCCACCCTCGACGTGACCGAGCTGGACACCCCGGATTGGCTGATGGCGCGCTGGGTCGCGCATTATGGGGTGGAGACGGCGCGCATGATTGCCGTCGCCAACGGCCGCGAGCCGGCGCTCGATCTGACCGTGGCGAGCGGCCCCGAGCAATGGGCGAGCACGCTCGGCGGACGCATCCTCCCCACCGGCTCGGTACGGGCACAGGTGCATGGACCGGTCTCGCAGCTTCCGGGCTATGCCGATGGCGCCTGGTGGGTCCAGGACGCCGCCGCGGCGCTGCCGGCGAAACTCCTCGGCGACGTACGCGGCCTCGCCGTCGCCGATCTTTGCGCCGCCCCGGGCGGCAAGACCGCCCAACTCGCCGCTGCCGGCGCCCGGGTCGTCGCCGTCGACCGCGCACCGGCCCGCCTCGAACGGCTGCGACAGAACCTGGCCCGCCTGCATCTGTCCGCGGAAACCATAGCCGCCGACGTCACGCAGTGGCAGGCCGAGCCGTTTGACGCCGTCCTGCTGGATGCGCCCTGCACGGCGACGGGCACCATCCGCCGCCACCCCGATATCCCCTGGCTCAAGAGCGAGGACGACATCGCCGCGCTCGCGGGACTGCAACGGCGGCTCATTGCGCAAGCGGTCGAACTGACCAAACCAGGCGGCGTCCTCGTCTACTGCACCTGCTCGCTCGAACCGGAAGAAGGCGTCGAGATCGTCCGTGACCTCCTCGACCGCAACCCTAACCTGCATCGCCAGCCGATCTCGGCCACCGACGTTTACGATCATGCCGAGTGGCTGACGCCGGACGGCGACCTGCGGACGCTGCCTTGCCACTTGCCCGACGCCGATTCGCGCATGGCCGGCCTCGACGGCTTCTATGCCGCGCGCCTGCGCAGGAGCTGAAGGGGGCGTTATCCGCGATTGGCCGAGGGGCCACCCTTCCGCTATGTTCTCGCCACGGGAGTGAGAACGCCCGCCAAGAGGGGAGCCACCGCCTCGATGTCGCGCGTTTCCGTCGCGGAACGTACCAAATTGTCGGTATTCCTGGCGCGCGGCCTCGTCCGCAAGCTCACCAGCCGTGTAACCACGCATCCGATCGTCAATTGGCCGTTTTCCTTCGGGAAGGCCGACCGCGTCGTCATCGCGCCGCAGGACTTGCGGACCACCGACTCGACGCGTGCAGCCGAGATCTATGCCGGCCGCTTCGTGTTCGCCGGCAAGGTCATCCTCTGCGACTCCCGTTCGCCGTTCGAGATCACCCCGCCGTCCGAGGATTGGGCCGTCGCGCTCCTGGGCTTCGGCTGGCTGCGCCACCTGCGTGCCGCCCAATCCGGCATCACCCGCGCCAATGCGCGCGCGCTGGTCGACGAATGGGTCGCCCTCAACAGCGCGCACGACGCCATCGCCTGGCGTCCCGATGTGGTCGCGCGGCGCGTGATCTCCTGGTTGAGCCAGGCGCCGTTGCTGCTCGACGATGCCGATGTGCAGTTCTATCGCCGCTTTCTGCGCAGCCTGACGCGACAGGTCCGCTATCTCAGGCATACGGTGTCGCAGGCGCGTGACGGCGTGCCACGTCTCCAGGCCGCGATCGCGCTCACGTACGCTGCGCTGTGCATGGCGCGGCAGCAGCGTTACATCCGCTCCGCCACCAAGCGCCTGTCGGAGGAGCTGGCGCGGCAGATCCTGCCCGACGGCGGCCACATCAGCCGCAATCCGGGGGCGCTGATCGAGCTGCTGGTCGACCTCCTGCCGCTGCGCACCGCCTTCACCGCCCGCAACATCGCGCCCCCATTGCCGCTCCTCAATGCCATCGATCGCATGATGCCGATGCTGCGCTTCTTTCGCCACGGCGACGGAAATTTCGCGCTGTTCAACGGCATGGGCCCTACCCAGACCGATCTGCTGACCACCATCCTGGCCTATGACGACGCCCGGGGCGCGCCGCTCGCGAATGCGCCCCATTCCGGCTATCAGCGGCTAGAGAGCGCCGGGACACTGGTGCTGATGGACGCCGGCCGCAGTCCGCCGATGCCGGTGAGCCAGGAGGCCCATGCCGGCTGCCTGTCGTTCGAACTCTCGGCCAAGCAAAGCCGGATCGTGGTCAATTGCGGATTGCCGTCGACCAGCCGCGAAGGCTGGCGGCAGGTGGCCCGCGCGACCGCGGCACATTCCACCGTCACGCTCAACGATACGTCGTCGTGCCGTTTCGTCGACTCGGGGCCGCTCAAGCGCATGCTGTTCGGCACGCCCATGATCGGCGGTCCCCGCCAGGTCACCGTGGTGCGCGAGGAACAGCCCGACGGCGTGCTGCTGCGCGCCTCGCACGACGGTTATGCCGACATCTTCAATGTCGTCCACCAGCGTGTGCTCGTGCTCTCCACCGACGGCCGCAGGCTCGACGGCGAGGACCTGTTCACGCCCGCGAGCGGCCAAGCGATACCCGCGGACCGCGATCAGTTCGCATTGCGCTTCCACCTGCATCCCTCGATCAAGGCAAATCGAGTGGCGGACGGGCACAGCGCAATGCTGCTCCTGCCGAACAAAGAAGCCTGGATCTTCAACGCCTACGACGACCCGGTCGATCTTGAGGAGAGCGTCTATCTGGCCGGTCCCGACGGCCCGCGGCGCACCCTGCAACTCGTCATCTATGGCCGCGCCCGCAAGATCATGCGCGT
>Ga0105248_10009516_pt1 | contig 10696 bp, 10 predicted proteins | sample KBSS34metaG_FD_81524 | JGI IMG/M metagenome (GOLD analysis project Ga0105248, IMG submission 81524) | Switchgrass rhizosphere microbial communities from Kellogg Biological Station, Michigan, USA - KBS S3-4 metaG | ecosystem: Host-associated > Plants > Roots > Rhizosphere > Soil | place... | reverse complement strand
TGGGTCGGTTCCGCCTCTCAGGATATCCACGCGGGCCTGTTGATTCAGAGCGGGCGTACTGAAATCCAGCGTAGCCGGAGTGAAAAAGCTGTTTGCCCGATTGCCGATGAAGAGACTGAAGCTCAGGATTGCGTTGCCAGTCGGCACGACGAAATCCTGATAGAGGACATGGCTCCCGGGCCCGAAGGCATCGGTCATTGCCGCAAATGTTCCTCCAGGCGGCGGCGGTACGGCGTCTCCATTTGTCGGGCTCAACGTGCCGCTCTGCAGCAGGAAGCTGCCTTCACTACCGAGCTGATTCGCACGAGTCCATGAGGTGAAGCCCGATTCAAATCCTCCGTTCAATATGATGGGCGTTGCCTGTATTGCCCCGGGCACAAAGAAACAGAAGATCAAAAGGATCGAAATTGCGGTGAAGTGAATGGACTTTGTCATCGATCTATTCCTCCAGCTTTGAGGGCGGTTCGTGCGAAACGCCCAAGGTCCAGGGTGCGATCGCAATTGGATTGTCTTTGGGAGGGACTGTATGAATATGGAACAAAATGCGAGGGTCATTCCAGAAAATTCTGAGTGCGTTGCAACGCTACCAGGGTCACTGGTACTTCCTTGGTTTTCGAACGCCGATCTCAGTTCGAGATAACTGAAGATGTTTGCGTCGAAGATCAGTAGCAGGGTCGTTCAACCATTGAAAGATTCAACGTGGATTGATGAAACATCCCTCTCTTTTACAGAGGACGACGTCGTCGAGACTTCCACATTGGTCGAGGTTGCCGTCTCGAAACAGTATTGTCAAAGTGCCGTGGCGCTTATTCCGGGTGCCCTGCGTTCGAAAGCTTGAACGATGGATTGCGATGGAGTTTCAATTGAAACATATGCGGCTCGTGAACATTAGCGGTTTTTGCCGCGGCTCAGCCGCCGCCTTCGCTATGAAGGCTGTGGGGATGATTTCGACTGCGGGCCTCTGCCGATGTGCTGTGCCGTAATCTGAAAATCGACCGCGCGACACTTCAGGTGCTCCGAACGCGCAATCGGGATTGCGTTTGCCCGCGTTGTTTGCAAAGTTTCCCGAAGTAGAATCCAGAATTCAGTTTGAGGGACGACATCCGTGTTCAGCCATGAATTGATGCCGATCAGAGCGTTGTACCTACGAGACGGGAATCATAAATTGTTTCGGGCTCCGTTCAAGCGCTAGCGCGGTCCGCCATGCGCCGCACGGTGTCCGTGAGGTTCCAGGGTGCAGTGGCACGTCCCATGAAACGAGTGAGGGCTTCAACGTCCGGTTCCAGCGCATCGCGCAACCGCTGAAGGCTATCGAAGTTCGGCAAACGAGGCCGTGGCGGACCTGGAGAGAGCAATAACCGTGAAGCACGATCACGGATTGCCGCCGGAATTTGCGGTGCAATGTACCGTCGATACCAATGAGCTCGCCGAACGACGTTCCACCTGCCTACCCTTCGTTCTTCACCGAGGTTGTGCCTGGCAGATTCGTCCACAGCGATATCGGGCACACCCAAAAAGTTGCAGATCTCGCCGATTGTCGCCTGGCGGGATGCGTAATACTCCTCGGCAATCACAACGCGAACCTGAGCAGCAGGAAACACTGCGCGCCAGGTATCAAGTTGCATCGCATATCGACTGGTGGAGAGGAAATCTGGATCCTCATGTAACGCGATGTCCGGATCAACATGGGCTAGCCCGTAACTCATGGAATGGTAATGGTGGCTCAACGCACGCTGGATGGGGTTGCGAACGAGGTAGAGGATCTTAAGGTCTTGTCCAAAACAAGCGAGCGCCTTTTCCGCAACACCTGTAAAGCGCGGAAGCATGCTGTATCCCGTCGAGCCCTCCCCCACGATCTGGCCAGGTTCCACCCGACGAAAGAGCTCGCGGTATGCCGTAACCGCACCGGGAACATCGTAGCGAGTCAGATACGCCGGTTCTTTCTTGGGAAAGCAAATCGCCCGGTTTTGTTCCAGGTCGTGAAAGAGCGTGGTTGTGCCCGCCTTCATCGCTCCAATGACCAGAAACGCAGGGTGATCTATGCTCAGCAAACCGAAATCCCTGGTACGCATATTTTTTGCATTATATTGGATACTCTCTCGTTTGCGGGATTCGGACCACAAAGTGAAGAAAAGCATGTGTCACCATAGGCATTTGCCGCTGATTGAAATTCGGATGTGATTCATAGCAAAAATGACAGAAAACAGTCCTGACAGGCGGGTTGGCCTGTGTGTGCTGCTCACAGGCTTTTGCGGTGCGGGTAAAACGACAACCGCAAGAGCCCTGATGAATCGACTGATCGAACACACGAATCGGCCCGTCACATTACTCGACGGGGGCGCAGTCCGCACAAATCTTTCGCCGGAACTCGGTTTTTCCAAAGAGGATCGGGACACGAACATGCGCCGAATCGGTTTCGTTGCCTTCGAGATTATGAAGCATGGGGGCCTGTGCATTTCGTCGGCTATAGCCCCGTACGATGCTGCGCGCAAGGAAATGCGAGCCAGGATCGAGGCTGTAGGCGAATTTGTGCTTGTGCATGTGGCAACGCCCATTTCAGTTTGTGAAACGCGGGACTCTAAAGGGCTCTACGCCCGGGCTAGAGACGGGACGCTGCCATACTTCACCGGAATTTCCGATCCGTACGAGAAGCCGGCGGATGCCGACATCACCATCGACACTACATCAATGACGACTGAAGAGGCGGTCGACCTTATCGTTTGTTACCTCGAACGCAGGGGATTCTATAATTCGCCTTGAAAAGGAGCCGTACCATACATGGAACTGCTTCCAGACAGGCACATATCAAACGCTCGCCTCAGCGTAGAGGCGAGCGAGTTTCGGCACAGCCTCAAAGCCCCTATCGAATCCTGCGATAGATGTTAAAGCCGATTCTAAAAAGGCCCGTCCCCTGCACGGCGTACTGAGCAGTCGTCATCGGTATCTGCCGTGAAACCACAAGCTCGAATGTATGCCGGTTTGTCGATTTCTGCAGACCCATCGACACCCCGCCCCGATCATCCCGCTCACCCTGGAAACCCCACAACCGCGGTATGAATTCTCCAACAATCGAAGTGGTATCCAAAAGTCGGATGCCAGCACCGACTCCGAGGGAAATCGTATCGTTATGCTCCTCGCCATAGCGGGATTCCGGAGGGACATTGGAGAATTCATCCCGTGTATTGAATGCGAACGTGGGCGACAGCGTGAATGAGAATCGAGTCCCCACAGTGTGTGTGAGGACCGGCTGGATGAAAGGTGAGTATCGCTCGCCGAAGTTCTGGCGACCCTCAACCCCTCCACGCAACAATAAGGTCAGCGGGGAACGCTTGCCCTGCCGAGCGATATTCAACGTGGAACTGATTTCGATGGTTTTGTCAAAGTTGGTACGGAGAATTCCACCACTTATACGATCTGTGATGCCAACCTCGACTCCAAACATGACAACGGCAGGGCTATCGAGTCCCCATAGTGAGGACGGGCCGCCGGCATCGATATCCTGAATGAATCGATGCTGGAATATGACGTCCACACCGCCGGCCTTCATTGGCTTACCATTGGGGAGGTTGACGACCTTCATACCAAAAAAGGCGCCTTCATGCGCGTATTCATCGACTGGCGAGGTTTCTTTGGCTATGGCTGGCGGTGCAGCTCCAGCAGTCGCCCCGGTAGCGGCAACTCCATCCACAGCTTTTCCTTCGAGGTCGACCAGCATTCGCATACCTGATCTTTCCACAACAACCTGGCGGGCGGCCGGATCTGAAAAGTAAAACGCAATGTCGGCGGCGGGTCGCGAAATCGGAAACACAAAGCGATCCGGGAATTGAGCGCGGAGTATCGGCGTGATTCGACTTCCCGAACTTTCAAACGCCTGGCCGAAAGCATTGCGCGCGTCACCGCCCTGCGGACTGTTATGGCAGGTATTACAGCCATCAATTTCCGCACGACGGAATGGATCGCGGCGGAAATCCTCCAGAAAGTTCGGACGGGCGAAAGCAGTCGAAGCAGAAAACAGAAACACGAGCAGCAACACGTATCTTCGTAGATGCATCATGATTCACACCCCCCTGAGTGTGTCCCCTCGTCGACAGGTCTCGAGAGGGGTCGATATTGTGAAACATGTGGACGCCCCTGAATTCTGAGTCAGAAGTGCCCATTTGTCCTCCGGCGCGGGTACTTTCGAGTGAACTGGCTCGATCGGATGGAAATTCATTTTCCAGCCTTCGACCCGGAAATCCTTCCTCGTCCAGCACCTCGCCGTTGATTGAAGCTCAAATATTATGATTGCAAAGGAATGGAATCCAAAGAAGTGTTAGCTCTCCCCCATAGCAAACCTGGCGCGGGAAGCTCTGAACGTTATTCATTCCTCTCCAGAAAAAGAGAACAAACGCAATTCCGGCAGATCGGGTCAGTCGCAACATCAAGATGTCGGCGAAAATCCAGGGCCTCATTGCCATTGAGTACCTCAACAAGAGTCTGGCTATGTATATTGCCGATCGGACGATGAAAGAAACAGGGCCTTACTGCGCCATCGGACTCTACTACGGCGGAAACCCAAGGCGCGTTGCAGCGAGGGGATACCCCGTCCGCTCGCCCGAGTTGCGTGCGGAAGTGACGCGAAATTCTGCGAAGCTTATCCGCATTCTCTACAACAAACCCGGATTCGATGTCGTCCGAGTAATCACGAAGCAGAGACTCGACTTCGTGGTCCAGCGCATCGACTTCGGCCTCGTTCAGAGCTATACCTTTTTGTCGTTCTGCCGGCCAGCCTTCGGGGCGATTGAAAGCGTCCGAACTGACGTCCGCTGCCAGGAATGAAATGGAGTTCAAATGCAATTCGTGGGCTGTGCGAACCGTTTCGCAGAGCAACGAGAAGTTCTTCTTCTGGATGGTACACCTTCCTCGTATTGGCAGCTCGGGCCGCAGACGTCGAAGGGCTTGTATTCCGCGTTCCAGACGCATGAAAGCATGCGGTACTGAGCGGATATGATCATGCGTCTCCGAAGGCCCATCCAATGAAACGATCACTTCGTCCATCCATTCGGCCACCGCTACGGTATGCGTCTCGAGAGTCAGCCCCGCTGTCAGTAGCGTGAGCCGGATGCCTTCCCGACGAAGCAGACGGCACAGTGACGGCAGATCCGAATGCATCAGAGGCTCGCCACCGGAAAAAACGATCCATTTCACATTGAGGGCTCGCATGCTCGCAACATGGGGTTCGAGATCCACGTCCGTGATTTCGCGGACCTGACGTATTCGCCAGATGTCACACATCACACAACGGCAATTGCAGCGATTGTGCGGAAAGAGAACGAGGATCGGCAGTTCGGTAATACGATGTCCAGGCTCAGTCATATCGAAACTTCTTTTCCCGCCAGACGCACCGGCGCAGAAAGATACCGGCTCGCTTCATCCAACAGTCGACCTATGGGGGCGCGAACCATGCGGCGCGTTCCCCCGACGCTGATCCATTCCAAGCCCTCGAACAAGTCAGGCGGCCAACGACGAGCCATCTCGGCGGAAATCAGCTGCAGCTTCCCGGCAATCATGACCAGTTCGATTTGGTTCAGCCCTGCCCGCACCAATGTTTCAGCTGGAGTCGCATTGCTTTCCCGGAAAGCGATCAAGTTTGCAATGGAGCCCACCTGAATTTTCCCTTCGCCGTCACTCAAGCGCAAGATGGCCGCTGCGGATTCGGTGACCATCTCATAAATCGCGTCCGCCGTCACACCCTCTTCATCGTGCGCAGCGTGGATTTCATCAAGCAGATCTCCATGGGCTGTAAGGGTGGAATCGCTCCCAAGAGCGATTCTTTCTTCAAGGCAGATCGTCCGGGCATCCAAAGTTGCGCCTATCGTGAACCGGTTCGATGTCGGACACCAGACCAGCGTGGCACCTTTCCGCCGACGCAGTACGTGCCCATCCGCTGTCAAACCAACTCCATGAACAATGACGGTTCGACTATCCAAAGCACCAAGATGATTGAGAGCAAAGATTTCATTCTGACTACGCGCGTCTGTTCCTTCCGCGAGATGAATGATAAAAGGAGCGCCACTCGCGGTAGATCGAAAAGCCAGAGTTAAGTCCTTCTCGAACGCGATCGAATGCGCCCAACCATACCGCTTAAGGACGCGGACGGGGAATGCTCCGTCAAAAACAACTTCCTCATAAGGATTGTGGTGACAGACTGTTGTGACACCGCAGAGCAGATTCTTGATCCCACCCCACCAGAGTCGCGTGTGTTTTGGTATGGAGAGATGCTCACGTATCGGAGAAAGTTCGGGCCGATAGATGTCGTTTGCCCATTCCTCATAGTTTGGGTAAGGACCGTTGCCTAACCTGGGGAAGAGGTTGAACTCCAGATGATCATGGGCGTTGATCAATCCAGGCAGGATCAGGTAGTTCTCGAGATCAACCTGCCCAGAAGAGAACCTGGCTGGGAATTGGGAAGAGTCTTCCCGAGTCACTTTATGGATGCGGCCGTTCTCAATGTCGATACTCGCGGGGACGGCCGTCCGTGAATCAACGGCAACGCGTCCTCCGGATAGCCGCATCACGGTGTGCGATCGGTAGATCGCCTGAAGTGGCAGATGAAAATGGCAGGTTCTTTGCGTGCTTCTTCAAACAAAAGTCCTTTTCCTGCTCCCTCGAAAATGGACCTTTCTTCTTCACCGAAGCAAGGTTCGCTCCGGGTTACCAGATTGAATCCTGCAGTCGCGAACTTTTCACAGATACTGCTGATGGAATACTGGAAACTGGAAATTTCGACCACGCCTCCGTCGTAGCGAAAGCTTCGCTTCCAACCTCGACGATGTGCCGCCGGGTGGAAATCGGTGATGAAGATTTGACCTCCCTTCTTCACGACTCTCGAAAGCTCACTCGCAAAGCGGCAGAGATCGTCGAGATAACTCACCGCGAAAGAACAGATCGCAACATCCATAGTGTTACTGAGAACCGGAATCGACTGGCAATCGGCCTGCAGCAGCTGGTCTTGAAGCAGCGACTTTCCGCGGGCGACATTCAACATTTCCGGCGAAAAATCAAAACCAACGGATAGTCGCGCGCCGCGGTTCTGGAAGTGCTCGAGCCATCGGCCTGTTCCGCATGCAACATCGAGCACCGCCATTTCCGTGATTTCCGCCGGGCCGGGAAGCAGAGGATCGATGATCCGTTCTTCAAGAGAAAACATCGGATTCGGATTCCGATCGTAGGAGGGAGCCCAGGCCGCATGTGCCTCGCCCGCAGATAACCGGATTGCCGTGTCGCTGTTCACAGGCTCTCGGCCTCAGGTTTGCGGAGCTGAGTGAGCCGTTGCATTAATTTCAGTTCGTAGGGAAATGCATAGAAGCCCAATCGATAGCGCCAGGCGCTGAGAGCAAGCAGGCCGCCGCGGCCCCATGAAGTCAAGCGCAAGTCCTGCACGGTCGGCCAGCGCGAACTCACAACGAGTCTGAAATTGTCCAGTCGCCTTAAGGTGGATGGCTTGGACCATGGATTTCTCGGATCCTTGCGTACCGCAAAGTTCTGCCACCGATCCGTGGTCCACTCATCCGGTGTTGATGGGAATTTTATCTGGTCCTCGACGTCACCGTACATCTTCTCTCGCTGCGGAACCGGCGTATAGGGATAGATGATGATTTCCGAAGCGGGATTAATTTTCTTGATAGTCCGGATGAAACTCAAACATTCGGTCGTATCACGCTCCGGATCCTTCGGATTTCCGACGACGAAGGAAAACTCGGGAATAATGTCAAACTGCCGGATACGTGCAGCGAGTTCCAGGGTTTGTTCTGTTTTCAACTGCTTGTTCATATCTTCCAACACCCAGTTCGAACCCGACTCTGCGCCGAAGAAGATCATCTTGCAGCCTGCGCGACGAATGGCGGCAAACGTATCATCAGAATACCGAAGCATGAGGTCGATGCGGGCTTCACACCACCAGCGGAGACCCAGCGGTGACATTCGATCCATCTGCTCGCGAGTGTGGTCTTCCTGCAGAAAAAAATTATTGTCATAGAACTGGATCGAATCGACACCGTATGTCTTCACCAAATGTCGCAGAATAGCCTCGGTCCGCGCGGGTGATTCCATTTTCTGCAGACTCCCATAGGCCGAAATCACGCCACAGAATCCGCAGTGAAAAGGACATCCGATGCTCGCCTGGTGGACCGCGGTGCGGTCGCCGAAAAACGAGGGGCGGATATATTTGTCGGCTTCAATTCGATGATACGGATACCAGGGAAAAGCATCCGGCCCTTTCATCGGGCGCTCGGGGTTGTGTCGATAACGACCCGTTGCGTCTTTGAACGAAAGGCCTCTTACACTTTCATAGGAGCGCCTGCCCCGTAGTGCGTCGAGAAGTTCAAGGAGCGTATCTTCTCCCTGGCCGCGAATAGCAAAATCAACGTAACTCGCATTAAGTACCGTGTCGGCATAAATCGATGGGAAGTATCCGCCCCATACAATCGGAATTCCAGGATACCTGGCGCGCACCTGCCGGCAGCTTTCCACGGCTGGGACCATCTGAGGACCGGGCATCACGGAGACGGCCATCAATTCGACCTTCTCGGATCCAAGGATATCCAGCAGAGTCTCCGTCTCGTTGGCATCGGCATTTCCGTCGACGATGACATACTCTTCGTGTTCTTCGAGCACCGCCGCGAGGGAAAGAATCGACAGCGGAAATCGCCGGTTTCGCGGCCTCGTTGCTCTTGGATGGTAGAGCACGATCATGATCGGGACCTTTCGAAAGTCAGCACCACGTGGTCTGCCAGAGCACGAAAGCCAGGGCATGCGCCAAGCTGCGGATCAATATTTACGGCAAAGCGAAAGAGGCGCGGGAATCGAATCGCGAGAGACTCGAGATAGGATGGAGGCACGACGACACCGATGCCCTTCCAATTCTCGAGATGAAAATAGGGCGAAAATATACGCTTGAGCGTCCCTACGGATACATAGTGCACCATCACTGTCGATCCAGGATTCAGAGTTGCTTCGACTCCTTTACGTCGAAGGCGCCGGAAAGCTTTTCGGACGTTCGCATGTGCAAGGTACCAGACAGCCTCCCAGAGACAAAAACGTCCGAACAGGCAGACGATCACCTTTCCGCCAGGTTTCACGAGACATGCCATATCGCGGGCTACCGATTTCAGGTCGGGAACGCAGTTCAAGCCCGAAAAATTCGAAAGCACACCGTCATACGGTCCGTCCTGCTCGAGCATCGCAATCTGCTCCGTAGCGAGACATCGAACGTCGACCAGAGATCGATTCGAAGATGCGTCGACTCGCTGCTGCGCGACTGCAATCATCCCGGAAGCGGAATCGCACGCCACAACTTCAACTCCGCGACCAGCCAGATGGAGCGCGTCGACGCCAGTCCCGCAATTGATCTCCAGAATGCGCTGTCCCTTCTGGAACGTGCGATCCATCGCCTCCCATACCGATCTGCGCTGCGCACGACCGATTTCGGAGGCCGAGAACGTAGAGTCATAGGTTCGGGAAACGACGTCGAAAGGCGCCTCTGGAGTTATCGCAGGTTCCACTACGGATTCTTGAGAGCGATTGCCGTAAACGTAGTTCACAAACTCAGGCCTCCGTCTCGGAGAATGTCGCCTTCAATGTTTCTCTCGCCTGCTCAATTTTCCGCCGGAGTTCAACCATATGTGAATTGGTATCCGAGGTGGTCGAATTGGACAGGATCTCGACCTCGACTTCGGCCCGCAGGAGTTGGTCTGCACTTTGGTAGAACCTTCGCGAATGCCGCCCTTGAATTCGAAAATCGCGGTCGGAGCCTGCCGCCCACGTACTCGTGCTGGTGACTCGACTGGCGACTTCCTCGAAGTAGTCCGTGTCACGAATGGGATAAGCAACGGTGGTAAAAAAAATATCCGGACGTGTGCGCTTGACGTGACGGATGGTCGCTTCGATGTCTTCGAGTTTTTCGCCTTCGTAACCCCACATGAGGAACATCCCGGTCTGAATGCCTCTGGATTTGCACAGTTCGACCGCCGTCTGGACCTGCTCCACCGTAACTCCGCGCTGCATTGCGTCAAGCACGCGCTGTGAGCCACTTTCGGAACCGATCCATACGCGGAAGCAGCCGAGATCGGCTAAATGGTCGGCGATTTGGGCGTTCACCCGGTCCGCTCGCGTAATGCATTCGAACGGAATGCGTATCCGGCGGCGTTTCATTTCGGCTGCGAATTGAGTCAGCCAACCCTGGTGGATGGTAAAGACATCGTCCGCTATCCAGAGCATGTCCGGGTTATACCGATTAAGGATCCATTCCACCTCGTCGACCACAGAGACAGGCTTTCTCCGCCGATGCGTTTTTCCGTACACCGCGTGGCTGCACCAGGTGCAATGGTAGGGACAGCCTCTCGCGGTGATTACAGAAACCGATCCGGTGCCATGATGGGTACGCCAGGTTTCCAGGTAACGCTCGATTGGCACGGATTCGCGACTTGGCCACGGCTGAATATCGATGTCCGGTATCTGCACTCGCGGAGCGGTGCGTCGAACCTGTCCATCGGCTCCACGAAAAGCAATGCCGGAAATCCGATCGAGTTCGCCTGGTGATCCAGCTCGCAGGACCGGAAGCAGTTCCTCCAACGTGTGCTCTCCCTCACCGATGACCACGACATCCGCGCCCGCCGCCAGGTACTCATTAATGTAGGCTCCCGGTTCCGGACCGCCA
>Ga0105248_10009512_pt1 | contig 10698 bp, 5 predicted proteins | sample KBSS34metaG_FD_81524 | JGI IMG/M metagenome (GOLD analysis project Ga0105248, IMG submission 81524) | Switchgrass rhizosphere microbial communities from Kellogg Biological Station, Michigan, USA - KBS S3-4 metaG | ecosystem: Host-associated > Plants > Roots > Rhizosphere > Soil | place... | reverse complement strand
GTCTCCAGAACGATACGGACAGCGCCTTCCTTGAACTCCCGATCGAACTTACGACGCGATTCCACGACAATCGCCTCACCCTCTGTTCGCGATGTTCTCCACGCTCAAAGGGGAAACTCAGGTGTCAATGAGCGCAGTGCTGACTTACCAGGTTCCGATGACACTTCTGTGAGAAGGAGTTGCCGGGGCCACCGGCGCGAGGATGCAGCCTGCGCCGGCAGGTGGACGCGGCCTGGCCGCGCGTTGCCGGCGCGGACCGGCCCGGCGGCCCGGCGGTGCCGGCCCGGATGCCACGCCCGCCGCGCCGGCGGCCGTGGACACCGAGCCGGCCTGAGCCGGCGGCGTCCTCACACCCGGGCCGCTGCCTCCGGTTCGCTGGCGTCGGCGGCACTCGCTCCGGCCGGTGGGAGGTCGGGTCGGGACGGCGGCGTGGCTCGTGAGTCAAGGCCGAACGAGGCGAGGGCCGCTGCCACGAGCGCTCCGGCCGACACGTACCAGGCGTGCTGGAAGATCGCGTGGCTCGCCGCGCCGGAGGCGCGGCCCAGGATCGCCACCAGGACGCTGATCCCGATGACCGAGCCGAGCTGGGTGGCCATCGTCACGATCGCGCTGCCGGTCGCGGAGTCCTTCGGTGGCAGGCCGACCGTGGCCCGGGTGATCGCGGTCGGCACCGCCAGGCCGTAACCCAGGCCGAGGACCACCCAGGTCGGCAGGAACGCGGCCACGAACCGGGGCTCGTCGGTGACCAGGCGGGTCAGCATGATCGTACCGATGGCGGCCAGCAGCGCGCCCGCGACCGCGATCCGTCCCGCTCGCAGCCGGGTACGCGCCTGGAGGGTCTCCGCGACCGCCGAGCCGACCGCGAACATCACCGGGCCAGGCGTGGAGGCCAGCCCGGTGCGGATCACCGAGTAGTGCCAGTGACCCTGGAGCCACAGGATCGTCGAGAGCAGCTCGATCCCGAAGGCCATGAAGGCGACGGTGGCCACCAGGTTGGCAGTGGTGAACACCCGGTCCCGGAACAGGGAGAGGGTGACGACCGGCGCCGGGTGGCGGGCGGAGCTGACCAGGAACGACGCCAGCGCGACCGCCGCGAGGACGAACGCGACGACCACCCGGACGCTCGACCAGCCCCAGTCCGGCGCCTTGACCAGCCCCAGGGCCAGCGCGCCGATCGCGACGATGAGCAGCCCGCCGCCGCGCAGGTCGGGCAGGTGGTCGCCGGCGTCCCGGCTGCTGGGCAGGTAGCGGGCGCCCAGCGCGATCGCGGCCACCGCGACCGGGATGTTCACCAGGAACAGCCACCGCCAGGACGCCTCCACGAGCAGGCCGCCCAGCACCGGGCCGGAGGCGGCCGACAGCGCGCCGGTGGTGAACCAGATCTTCACGTAGGTGCCGACCTTCGCCGCTGGCGCGGTCAGCAGCACCAGGCCGAGGCTGGCCGGGGTGAGCAGGGCCGCGCCGACGGCCTGCAGGACCCGGAACCCGACCAGCACCCAGATGTCGCCGGACAGGCCGGCGCCGATGCTGGCGACGGCGAACACGGTCAGGCCGAGCAGGAAGCCACCCTTGCGGCCGAACCGGTCCACGAGGCGGCCGGCCGGCACCAGCAGCGCGGCGTAGACGATCGCGTAGCCGTTGAGCACCCAGCTCAGGTCGGCCAGGGAACCGGCGTGGGTGCCGCGCCCGATGGCGGGCAGGCCGACGTTGGTGACCCACACGTCGAGCTGAGCCAGGAAGCTCGCGATCGACAGGATCGCCAGCAGCAGGGCCGGGGAGACGGGCCGGGCGCCGGCGCCCGCACGGCGCTGGCTCGGGATGGGCGGGACGGCGCCGAGGTTGGGACCGGCCCGGTCTGGCTGGGCTTCCTGCTGAGTCATGAGGTGGCTCGCATCTCGCGGTCGGGGGCCCGGCGTGTGCGGCGCGGCGCCCGGTCGGCATGGAGGCCCAACGATCTGGACTGTTCAGTAAAGAACCCTGAGGGTTCTGGACTATTCCGCCAACAACCAGACCCGTGGATACGATCGCCCGATGGGGCGCCCACCTGGCTTTGACCGGCGGGAGGTGTTGGCGGCCGTCGAGCACGAGTTCCGCAAGAACGGCTACGACGGGACGAGCCTCGATGACATCTCGGCCGCGACGGGGCTCGGCCGCGGCAGCCTCTACGCCGCCTTCGGCGACAAGCGCACGCTGTTCCTGACCGCGTTGGGGGACTACTGCGACCAGGACGAGGCGTCCGGCGCCGCCGCGTTGGCCGGCCCGGACGAGACCGCGATGGAGCGCCTGCGGGCCTACTTCATCGACTCCGTCGACCGGCAGCTGAACGACCCCGAGCAGCTGGCCTGCATGGCCAGCCGCTTTACCGTCGAGCTGGCCGGGCGTGATCAAGACGCCACGGCCCGGCTACGCCAGGGCTTCGAAGCGCAGCGGGCGGCCCTGGCTGGCTGTCTGCGGGCGGCGCAGCGCAACGGCGACCTCGATCCAGCGGCCGAGCCGGTCACGCTGGCGACGTTGCTGGTCGTCGACTTCCGGGGCATCGGCTCCCTGATCGGGATTGGGCTGGACCGGGCTGAACTCGTCGCCGTCGTCGACGCGACCCTGGCCGGCCTGCCGTGCCGCCCCCGTCGGCCGCCGCGCCCTGACCGGTCCTCGACCATGAGCTCGGCTATTGGAGCCACGCCTACCGCCGCCACTTCGGTGACCGGGTGCCCACGCGCACCGTGCTGCGGGCCGCAGGCGCCGCAGTCACGCTGCTGGCGCCGACGCCGTCCCGGCTGGCTCCCGCGCTGGCGCACGCGCCGGTGCTGGCGCGGGCCGACCAGCTGCGTGACGAGGTCGCCGAGACCTTCCTGCGGGTCCTGCCGGCCGATCCGGCTGACGGCACGATCGCGGTGCGTCCCGACCGGGTCGGTGACCATCTCGCGACGAGCGTCTACCAGGGCGACCCGATGCGGCTCGTCGCCGAGCTGACGGACGCCGACGACGACGAACGCCTGCATGCCTGCCTGGCTCTGGCCCGGGCCGCGGACACCGCCGAGGACCCGGCGGTCGTCGACGTTCTCGCGTCCCGCGCCGTCGAGGACGTTCCCGGGCTGTGGCGTTCGGCGCTCGCGGTCGCCGCCCTGCGGGGCGGGCCGCTGCTCACCGCCCTCGTCCGGCTGGCGGAACGCCCGGATACTCCCCTGCCGCTCGACCAGCTCGCCGGCAGCCTGCCGCTCGGCCACGGCACGCTGCGGCCGCTCGCGCTCGCCGCGGCGGCCCGCCAGGCGGCCGACGCCCAGTTCCCGTCGGCCACCGCGCAGGAGTCGGCGATCGCCGCGCGGGCGGGTGCGCTGCACACCTACGCGGTGCGACTCGCGGAGTCCGGCGAGCGTGAGAAGGCTTTGGCCGCGGGACGGGCCGCGGCCGACCAGTACCGGGAGCTCGCCGCGGGCAACCCCGCGAGGTTCATACCCGACCTGGCCGGAGCGCTGAGCACGTTCGCCGGCGAGCTTTCGGAGACGGGCGACTCGCGGCAGGCCGTCGCCGTGGCCCGGGAGGCAGCCGAGCTGCGCCGCCAGCTGGCGGGCGCCGACCCGGCGAGGTTCGAGCCCGCCCTGGCCGGCACCCTGCACAACCTCGCCACGTTCCTGTCGAGGTCAGGCGACCGAGGCCAGGCGCTCACGGCGGCCCGCGAGGCGACCGGCCTGCGCCGCCGGCTGGCTGAAGCCGACGCGGCCTTCCTGCCCGACCTGGCGACCTCGCTGAACAACCTGGCAAGCTACCTCGCCGAGAGCGGCGACCGGGCCCAGGCGCTCGCCGCCGCCCGCGAGGCCACCGCCGCGCGCCGCCAGCTCGCGGAGGCCGACCCCGCCGCGTTCACCCCCGACCTCGCCCGCTCGCTCGACAACCTCGCCCAGGCGCTGCGCGACGCCGGCGACCGCACCACCGCGGCCGCGGCGGCCCAGGAGGCGGTCGCGCTGCACCGCGGCCTCGTGGCGGCCAACCCGACGGCGTTCCTCCCGGGCCTTGCCTCGTCGCTGAACAACCTCGCGAACCGGCTCGCGGACGTCGGCGAGCAGCCCGCCGCGCTGGCCGTGATCCGCGAGGCGGTCGACCTGCGCCGCGAGCTGGCCGCCGCCAGCCCGGCGGCGTTCACCGGCGATCTCGCGGTCTCGCTGAACAACCTGGCCGGCCGCCTGGCGGCGACCGGTGACCGCGACCAGGCCGCCGCCGTCGGCGCGGAGGCTCTCGCACTGCACCGCCACCTCGCCGGGAACGACCCGGCAGCCCACCTGCCGAACCTCGCGACCGCGCTGGCGAACCTCGCCCTCTACCGCGCCGACCTCGGCGACCGGCAGCAGGCATCCGCGCTGATCGGCGAGGCCGTCGCACTGCGCCAACGCCTGGCCGAAGCCGACCCGGCGGCGTTCACGCCCGCGCTCGCCGGGGCGTTGACCAGCCTCGCCAGCCTGCTCGCGGACGACGGCGACTGGCCACGGGCCCTCGAGGCGGCCGGCGACGCGGCCAGGCTCTACCGGCGGCTGACCGACGCCGACCCGGCCGCGTTCCTGCCCGACCTCGCGACCGCGCTCACCAACCTCGCCGCGATCCTCTCGCACACCGGCGACCGCCAGCAGGCCCTGGAGGTCGCCCGCGAGGCCGTCGCGCTGCACCGCAGGCTGGCCGAAACCAGCCCGGCCGCGTTCCTGCCCGATCTCGCGTCGGCACTGAACAACCTGGCGGCCTTCCTCGCTGAGACCGGCGACCGCGACCAGGCCCTCGCCGCGGCCCGCGAAGCCACCGACCTGCGGCGCCGGCTCGCCACCGCCGACCCGCTCTACCGGCGGGACCTCGCGGGCGCGCTGAACACCCTGGCGAACCGGCTCGCGGACGCTGGCGACCGCGACCAGGCACTGGCCACCGCCGAGGAGGCCGTCGCGCTGCGCCGCCAGCTCGCCGACGCGGACCCGGCGACCGCTCTCCCCGGGCTCGCGACCACCCTCCACAACGTCGCCGTCCACCTTTCCGACGCCGGCCGGCACGACCAGGCAATGGCCGCCGCGAGCGAAGCCGTCGACCTACGGCGACGCCTCGCGGCCGACCACCCGGCGGCGTTCCTGCCCGACCTGGCCGCCGCACTGCGCACCCGCGCGATCGAGCTCTCGCACGCCGGCGACCACGCCAGCGCGCTCGCGAGCGCCCACGAGGCACTCGGGATGCACCGCGAACTCGCCGAGACCAGCCCGGCGGCGTTCACACCCCGCCTCGCCGGAACGCTCACCAGCCTGGCCACGCTCGCCGCGGCGGCCGGGGACGACGACGGCGCGCTCGCGGCCGCCCGCGAGGCCGTCACGCTCCGCCGCCGCCTCGCAGAGACCAGCCCGGCCGCGTTCCTGCCCGGGCTTGCGTCGTCGCTCGACTCCCTCGCCGACCGGCTCGCCGAGGCCGGCGACCACGCCGGCGCGCTCGACGCCGCCCGCGAGGCCGCCGCCACGTACCGCGCTCTCGCCGACGAGAACCCGGCCGCGTTCTTTCCCGAGGTAGCCATGGCGACCGGCACGCTCGCGGACCAGCTGACCCGGGCCGGCCGCCGCGACGAGGCCCTCGCCGCGTTCCACGCCGACGCCTCGGGCGCCGACCCGGTCGCCCCCCGCGCACCGGCAGCGGACGGGTACCTGCTTGCCGCACGAGCGGCGTGGCGCGCCGACGACGACCCGGCGGGCGCCGCGACCGACCTAGCCGCCGCGGTCCGCCGCCTGGACGACGCCGACACCGGGCCCCTGGCAACGCAGGCACGCAGAAACCTCCGCGCGACAGCACGGCGACTCCCGGCCGCGGCGCACACCGACCTGCCCGGCTGGGCCCACCTCGCCGTCCGGGACAGCACCCTCGACGCCGTCGGTACCTGGGCCGACGCGGAGACCTGGGACACGCAGGAAGCCGTCCTGACGCGGATCGCCGACCATCTCCCTGATCCCACGCTGCGCGCCGAACTCGACGTCCTCGCCCTGCTGTTCCCCGACCTGCCGGCCTGCGGCGAACTCGCCCGCATCCTCGACGACGTCGCGGCCGACGGCTTCGACGCCACCCTGCGCCGTCTCCGCGACGACGACAAGCTCCGCACCCTGCTAACCCGCTGGCTCACGGCACCCAGCTGGGCCGCGTCCCGCGCCTTCCTCGCCCAGCACCCCGAGCTGATCGCCGACGCCCGGGCGCGCTCCCTACTCGAAGGCGTTCCCGGCCCGGGAGCCGCCCAGCACCTCGGCATCCTCACCCTGCTCGCCGACCAGGACCTGGACGACGTCTTCGACCTCGTCGCCGCCACCGCCGACGCCATGGCGGCCGCCGCGGCCGGCGACACCGACCGACTGACCACCATCGGTGCCGTCGCGCCCTACCTCGCCGAGCTGCCCTTCGTCGGCCATTTCCTCGCCGCCGTCCACGCACTCCTCACCGGCGACCTCCCCGGCGCCAAGGACCTCGCCACCACCGCGGCCGACAACGCCACCGACCTCCAACGCCGCGCCGCCGCGACCCGCCTCCACCACCTCCGCCAGTCCCACCCAGAACTCACCAACACCATCACCCACCTCATCAACGCCCTACGCAACACCTCCTCACAACTCCCAAGCTGACACCCGGCGACGATCCTCGCTTACGACAGCGAGCGACCGCGACGGCGGAATGGGGTTTGCAATCCGCCCGGAAGGCGTTCGCGAAGCTCCAGGCTGACGTAGATTTTCAATGCCCTCATGATCGGGCTGGGGATTGTGAGACTACGTTCTTCGGAAGCATCCGCTTCATCTAGTTTCTATGCCCTCATGATCGGGCTGGGGTTTGTGAGTCGCCGCGTAATTGCGCTTGTTCTGGCGGTCTTCTTGTTTCTATGCCCTCATGATCGGGCTGGGGTTTGTGAGGTGGTCTTCAGGACCAGCACAGGTTCAGTGTACGGCTTGTTTCTATACCATCATGATCGGGCTGGGGTTTGTGAGGGCACCCCTGGTGGGACCGGGGCTGACCTGCGGTGATGAGGGTATCGCGCGAGGACCTCGTTGTGCAGCCTCCCCTCTGACCGGATCGACGCCTGCTACAAGCCTTCCACATGGCCCTCTACCTGCGGCGATGTGGCTGTCGGGGACCGAGATCCACAACGACTGTTTCTGTGGACCCAGTACCGATCTTGCGGTACTGGCCGGGGGTATCAGCGGACGATCCAGAGGTCGGTAGGTTCATCGGCGATGTGGACGCCGAGGATGACGGGGCCGGGCGCGACGCGGGCGGGCTTCTCAGGAGATGACGTCGCCGCGGAGGCTGCCGATCGGGGGGTCGCAGACGCAGAGGTCGCCGGTGAGGCTGCCCAGGCTGCCGTCGAAGAACGCCCTCCAGGTGCTCGGGCTCCACGACGCGGAGATCCCGTAGAAGTCGGAGCTGACCTCCACCTGCACGCTCGACCCCTGTACGGACAGCGCCACGGGGCCGATCAGTCTGCAGCTCAGGCCCCATTTCTTGAGGTTCCCGCTCTCGGACAGCGGAACGCCGACGTCGCAGCCAGCGAGCGGGACGGACACCGAGTCGGGATCGCCCTTGATGAAGCCGTCCATCATGCCGTTGGCGAGGACCGCGATGTCGTTGCCCTCGCCTCCGACGACGGTGTTGCCCATCGGGTCCGCGCGCAGGAATGCCGGGAACAGCAGATCGTTGCCCGCGTTCCCGTAGAACTGGTCGCCGAATCCCAGGACGCCCACAATGACGTCGTTCCCCGCGCCGCCCTCGACGACGTCGACCTGGGTATTCGTTCCTGCGTTGACGACGTCGTCGCCGCTGCCGGCGAACACCGCGTCGTTGCCGCCACCGGCATCGACGGTGTCGTTGCCACCTGGCCCGGTGACCGAGCTCGACGCGTACTCGTCTCCCCAGACGACGTCGCTGCCGGAACCCGCGGTGATCAGGTCGTCGCCGAGCCCACCGTAGATCCATTCCGATCCGGGCCCGCCGTGGATCGTGTCATCACCCGTGTCGCCGTGGACCTCCACGACCGGCACCCCGTCCCGATCTCCGATGGTGTCGCCGACCTCGATGATGTCGTCACCCGGCCCGCCGTAGAGGACGTCGTGCCCACCCTGCCCGTAGATCACGTCATCACCGCCCTGACCGCACAGGACGTCGTCACCCGAGGTTCCGATGATCACGTCGTCCCCGCCGGTACCCCACCTGGTGCAGGCGATATGACGCGGATACCCCTCCGGGCTCGGCCCACCGGCCGCGGCAGCGGGGTGCACCGCGATCGACGTCGAGGCCGAGGCGGCGACGTCCACTGAGGCTCGGCGATGAGGCGTGGTCTCGTCACCGCCGGCGCCCGCCCGGGCCGGCGTGGTCCCGTTTCCCGTCGGAACGCATGCCGCCGCCACGGTCACCGCGACCGCCACGGCGACCGCCGCGGACAGCAGGCGCCCGGCCCGGTGACGCCGCCGCCGACCTCCTGACGACCTGGATCGTCGCAGCGCACGACTGTTTCTCATGACGGCCCCCCGTGGCAACGTCGAGAATTCAGCTACAGACGGCCTCGCGGCCGACGTTTCAACCGCCAACACCACCTTGGCCGGGATCAGAGCCTAATACCCGCCGTCGTCCCCGATGCACCGGCACGTGACGGCCGCGCCCAGCACGCACCGAGAGCTGGCGGGTCATCCCCCACGTCCGCCGATGGACGGGCCAGTCAGGTCGCGTGCCTGTTCAGATCACCGCACGTACCGCCGCATCCCCAGCACCACGACCTCAGAAGCGAGCCGCGACCCGCCAAAATCGGCGGCTGGGACCCCCGCCCTTAACATGGCGCGCTTCCGAGCACCCATATACACGTAGTAGCGTTGCGGTCGCCAAAAGTATTTGTGATCAGTCGACCGGATGTACTCTGCCGGTTCTGCCGCGAAAGGGATATGCGTGGGTCGCCTCGTTGGCTTCCGGCGAAGTGGGCGCGTAGCCCTCGGCGTGGCGCTTATCGCAGCCGGGCTGGTGGCCGGCTGCGGTTCGGACAACCCGACCACCGAGGCAAATGAGCGGATCTCGGTCCCCGATGTGATCGGGCTGAACCTCAAAACGGCCAAAACTCGCCTTGAGCCCGATTTGAAGGTCGACTCTCGGGATGCGGCGGGGCGGAACCGCGCTCAGATCATCGACAGCAATTGGCACGTAATCGAGCAAAGTCCTGCCCCGCGGTCTGCCGTGCCCAAGGGTGCGACCGTCGCCTTGGATGTATTGAAGGAGGGCGAGACCGCCTCTCCATCGGCAAGTCGAACAGCGACGACAATGCCCAGTTCCAGGCCATCCATCATCCCCAGTGGATCGGCGACCACACGGCCGCCGACACGGGCACCGGCCAGCCAGCCGCAGGCTTCCCCACCAGCCGTCACTCCGCGTACCGCGCTGCCAGCTCCCACGAACAATCAATCGCCAACGACTAAGGAGCCACCCGCAGGCATCTACTACGCGAACTGCACCGACGCGAAGGCAGCCGGCGCGGCACCGCTACATGCAGGTGAACCCGGCTACCGATCTGGACTCGACCACGATGGCGACGGGATCGCCTGCGAGTAGCCGCACCACGGCGACAGCGCCGCACCGGCCCCTTGGCGACCGCACCACCGGGTCAGCTTTCAAGGACCGGCAACAGACCCGGCCGGCATCGGGCGGGACAGCACAGTCGAGACTGTCGAAGCAAGGCCACCTCACACAGGGTCACGACCATGGACGTGCGCGACACCCGCGACCGGGGCCAAACCGGGGACGAACTGCGGCGCCCTCGACGGCACGAGCCGCCACAGACCGACACGAACCGCGGCCACGCGGGCAGCTCCCCCCACCAGAACCCCAGACGCCGCAGCACAATACGACTGCGAGCGGCAGCTGACGTCACCCGACGGAGCGGGGCGCAGAATGCCGGAGAGAAATACTCATAATCCTCCGGTCGTCGATTCCCTATTACCTTCGGGACCACGCGGACGCGCTCATAGTTCGAAGCCGGCGATTCCCACGGTCGCGGACCTGCCTCGTCGGTGTCATCGGCGGAGTTGTCGGCGGTGGCTGGCGGGGTGTGGCGGGTGTGCCGGTCCGGGGGCGGTGCTGCGGGGATGTCGGTGCGGGTGTTCCGCGGGGTGTGGTGAATATCGAGGGTTGTCCACAGCCCGTGGCGCGGTGACGGCGGCTGGTGGTCCACTGCGCCGTGCTTGGTCGTCGGTGTGGAGGAGTTGGTGATGATCAACGACAGGCACGAGCCAGGATCGCCGTCGGGGTCGGATCCGGAGGGTCTGGCGGACCCGCGGTACGGGGTGGATCCGGTGCGATGGCGCGGGGTGACGCTCGCGCTGCTCGCGGCCCCACCGTCGCTCGAGGTCGCGGCGGGCCTGCTGGAACACGCGGGCGCGGGATTCCTGTTCTCGTCACTCACCGACCGCCGGCGCGCGCTGCGCGCACGAGCGGACGTGTCATCCGCGGCAGCGCAGCTCGAATGGGCAGGGCTGGTGGGTGGTCCGCCGCCGCCTCCGCGGGCGGTGGCCGCGTCGGCCGGGCCGGTGAGCTGGGCCGAGGTCCGCGCGGTCCTCACCGCAGCTATCGGCCTGCTCCACCAGGCGGTCGAGACGGCTCCGGATCCGATCGCAACGGCCCGCGCGGTGCTGTATGCCCGGGACGCACTGACCGCGATCGACGATGGCTGAACCC
>Ga0105248_10009510_pt1 | contig 10699 bp, 12 predicted proteins | sample KBSS34metaG_FD_81524 | JGI IMG/M metagenome (GOLD analysis project Ga0105248, IMG submission 81524) | Switchgrass rhizosphere microbial communities from Kellogg Biological Station, Michigan, USA - KBS S3-4 metaG | ecosystem: Host-associated > Plants > Roots > Rhizosphere > Soil | place... | reverse complement strand
GTGGCTTCGCTTGCGGCGACCTTGATGGTGGTCTTCGGCGGGCCATCCACTGCGTGGGCAAGCGAGATCGGCGTAAGCGCCATGAAGGCGATCAGCGCCCCCATTGAGGCGGCGTGGGTAAGTGTTTTGGTCGCCATGTCCCCTTGATCCCCCAATCATTCACCTTGGTGTGGTCGTCGTGCTCACGCCGAACCGAACAACATTGACGTTTTGACGGGCCGAATCGTCCGTCGTTTCTTCGATCGTCCCGTCGGCAATGCTTCGCAGCGACAGCGACAGAATGCCGACCTGGTGTGACAGCGCCAGAGTTTCCGCCTGACCGGGCGTGAGCTCGAGCGTCGCTGTCTTGCCGACGACGACCTTCTGGCCATTCTTCTCTTCCACGTTCTGGTCGATCGCCAGAACGCGAATGTTGCGGAGAATCGTCTCGGTCCCGCGCGCACCGCTCTTATCGTCGCGAGTGCGCGGCGTCATGATGACGTCGACGCGGTCGTTCGGCAGAATGAAGCCGCCAACGCCCGATTCAGGAGTAATTTGAGTCGCCACGGCGCGCATGCCCGACGGAAGAATCGCGGCCATGAACCCGGAGCCCTTTGAATTCACGAGTTTTGCTTCGCGGATCGGCTCGCCTGCAACAAACGGCGCGCGCACGATCATACCCGTGAGGTTTTCAAGAGCTTTCGGACGATCGCTCTTGCGAATGAAATTTCCGGCGGCTGTGGTCGCCGGCCAGGCCTGCCAACTCACGTCGGCTGGCGACAAGGCTTGACCTCTGGGAAGGTCTGCTTTGGCCACAAGAATATCGACGGTGTCGAACTTTGGCGCCTCGACTTTCGGCGCCGGCGCCTTGTCGGAACGGCCAGCCAGCAGTGCGGCGACGCCACCTGCAGCCAGCGCGACGGTCAGAACTACGACACGTGCAGCTTTCATACGCTCACTCTCACCATGACTTGGCGGCCTGCTGGCCGCGTAAACCAAATCGCCGCCAGTGCGGCCTTTGCACCGGATTTCAGCAGCTAAAGGTCAAGGTATGGTTAAGGAGCGGTATCTAAATCGAGTTAATATTGTATTGCTTCGCTAACGATGGCCGGCCCTCAGAGACCGTAGCCGGGCATCCAACCGGTTTTGGGATAGACCGCGAGCGCAGCGGCGGCGAGCGCAATGCCGTACGGCACATCGCCTGCACTGTCATGCAGGCGCATGATCCAGGCCTGGCGAGTGAGCACGCCCGGCAAAGGCAGCTTGCGGAATTGCAGCAGGACCAGCGTGAGTACGCCGCCAAAAATCGATGCGTACAGCAGATAGTCGAGCAGATGGGCAAAACCAAACCACAGGGCGGTTGCCGCCGCGAGCTTCGCATCGCCGCCCCCGATCCAGCCCTGCGAAAAGAAGATGAACGCAACGGCCAGCACAAGCGCGGCAGCAGCAAGGTGCATGCCGATGGCGTGGAGATCCATTCCGGTGACCAGCGCGAGCAGGAAGAAGCCGGCCGCGAGCGCGATCGACAATCGGTTTGAGATGGTCATCGTCAACAGATCGCTGGATGCGGCAAAGGCCATCAAAGCGGGGAAGAAGAGCAATCTGATTGCGTCTGCGGCCATCATCTGCGTTCCAGCTCGTAATCCGTGCAATCGCGAAGGTTAGGTCGCTCAGCTTGCGGTTCGGTTACCGCGATGGAGTCCGGAGTACCCCGTAACGTTTTACTTCAGCTGAGTGGAGATATAGTCAAATTTGCTGTTCAATTTGCTTCCAAGTCCGTTCACGACAGCGATGATGGCAACCGAAATTCCCGCGGCGATCAAGCCATATTCGATCGCCGTTGCACCGGTATCGTCCTTCAAAAATCGCACAAGCAAGTTCTTCATTTCCACTGTCCAACGTCCCGATCTTCCAGGCGACTACGCGCCAAACTACGGTTCGCGCCTTGCGCCGCCGTTAATGTCAGCGTGAAAGAGGGGTTCCTTCAATTTTGCCAGCGGGCATGACTCGCCTGGTTAACAAAGCGTTAGTGCGCTCAGCGCTCTCGTCGACACGAACGTACGGGTGCAAAATACCGCTCTTTGCACTTCATTCACCAATTTGCAGTCAACTTGATTCATCGGTGCCGGCCGTTATCACGCCGGTTTTGTTGTAGCGAGCGGCTGGAGGGCTTGATGGCGGCCTTGTCGAAGACCTGCTGGCGTTCATCGGGCTTGTGGGTCCTGGCATTTCTGACCGCAGGGCTTTGCATCCAGACGCCTGCGCGCGCCGACGACAGCCTCATCATCAATGTCGACCAGGCCCAGCTCCTTAATTTACCGGACCGCGTCGCGACGATCGTCATCGGCAATCCGCTGATCGCCGATGCCACCGTACAGAACGGCGGCATTTTGGTGGTTACCGGCAAGGGCTATGGCAATACCAATTTGCTGGCGCTTGACCGGAGCGGTCGCGTGCTGATGAACAGAATGGTGGAAGTCCGTGGTGCTGGCACCAGCGACATCATCACCGTTTACAAGGGCATCGAACGGGAATCCTACAGCTGCGCGCCGAATTGCCAGCGCCGGATTACGCTCGGAGATTCGACTGGCTTCTTCAATGCGACCCTCAATCAAAGCGGTCAGCGCAACGGCCAGGCTCAGGCTGCGAAATAGCAACGCCCGTCGCGGCTCACGGCTGTCACGCTTACCGATCGGTTAACGCCGGCTCCCGGGATCGACGCGTTTAAGCAACAAATCGACAAGGTGCCTTTGCTATGCAGGCCGGTGTTTCGACACCGTCGAGCCATCGAGACATTTGCATGCATAAACCCACGCGAGATAAGTTTTCAGCCTGGTTTCGCCGGTTGGTGCCGTCCCGTTTGGCGCGCCGCTTTGTCCGGCAGCAGGATGGTGCCGTCGCCGTCGAATTCAGTTTGGTCGCGATTCCGTTCCTGGGACTGACGTTCGCGATCCTGGAAACGGCGCTGGTTTTTTTCGCCGGCCAGACCCTCGAAACGGCGGTCACCGATTCGGCTCGCCTGATCATGACGGGACAAGCCCAGGACAAGGCCTGGACAAAAGACGATTTCAAGACTGAAGTTTGCAGCCGCATCCACGGTTTGTTTGACTGCGCGGGCGGTGTCTATGTCGACGTCAAGACATTCGATAATTTCTCTGCCATCAATAATGATTTGCCGCTCACAGACGGGAGGATCGACGAGTCGAAGCTAAACTACAGCCCAGGCACGCCCGGTCAGATCGAAGTCGTGACGCTTTACTATCAATGGCCGATCTATGTTTCGCTGCTCGGAAACAATCTCACCAACATAAACGGCAATAGGCGCCTGTTGGTGGCGACAGCAGTGTTCTGCAACGAGCCGTTCTCAACTGCGACACCCGCAAACTCCTGCCACTAGGCATTCCACCATGAGAGCCGTGACATTGCGTATGACCAAGCTCTTGCGGTCCTTCAAGCGTGACCGCCAAGGCGCCTCCGCGGTTGAGTTCGCCATTCTGGCACCGCTCTTGATCTCGCTTTATTTTGGCTTGGTCGAAATTACCGACGGCATCGCAGCCGATCGCAAGGTCACGCTGACGGCCGGCGCGCTTGCCAACCTGACGTCGCAGACCCAGACGGTCACCGTCGACGGCATGAGCAATATTCTGAATGCCTCCGCGGCGATCATCAAACCGTACTCGGTCGGCAATCTCGCGGCCACGATCACCTGTCTCAAGATCGATGCCGACGGCAACGCCAAGGTGAAATGGAGCGCGACCTTGAACGGCACTGCGCGCACCATCAACTCCGACGTGACGCTCCCGGACGCGGCCCTGGCTGTTCCTAATTCGTCGCTGGTGTGGAGTGAAGTGAACTACAACTATACCCCGGTGGTCGGTTACACGATTACGGGCACGCTGACGCTGTCGGACCAGATGTTCATGAGCCCGCGCGTTTCGCCGCCGGTTTACGACAGTAAAACTTGCTCCTGAAGTCTGTATCTGTTGCAGGGAATCGCGTCAGGATCCGGCATCGGGCGTAGCGTAAACACGCCCCATTTTTTTCCAGTCACCCTTTTGCGCAAGCATCTGCCGTAAATAGGCGACGTTCGCCGCCGCCTCGCTTTCCGGCAAATCTGCGCTAGCAATCTTCTCCGCCTCATCGAAGCGGCCGAGCAGGCCGACGACCAGCGCGAGATTTTGCCGCACTCTTGGCCCTGCATTCGGCTGGGCCGCGGCGCGCCTCAAAGTCGTCTCGGCCTTTTTCAGATCTTTTGTAAGCATGTAGGACAGGCCGAGGTTGGAAAGGACCGACGCTTCGTTCGGCGCTATTTTGAGCGCGGACGCGTAATACCTCTGCGCCTCGGCATGACGGCCCATCTGGTCGAGCACAGCCCCCTGCGCGTTGAGAATGCGCCAATCCGGGTTGTCGGGTGTATGCGCGCGCTCGAGCGTCGCAAGCGCCTGCTGATATTGCCCGGCATCCGCCATCGCCCGTCCGTACGCGCCGAGCAAAGACATGTTCTGGGGATTGCGGATCGATGCCTGTTCCAGCACCGCCACGGCTTGCGCGCGCTGATCTGTTGTTCGTAGTGCGCGGGCATACGCGATCGCGACGTCCGCATCGTTCGGGTTCTGGCGATAGCGGGCCCCAAGCGCCTCAAGCGAGCGTCGGGATTCGTCCGCGCCGGGCGAGGCCGCGTCTGCGATGCCCACAGAACCTGTCGTCTCGCGAGCGCCTATATTTGAGCAGCCGCCTGCCGACAGGGCGAGAATGCCCGCCAGGGCAGCCGACGCGAGCAGATAGGTGGGGCTGGTCCTCGATGGCATAATCGAGCAATAAAGCGTTAACCCTAATGACTGGTTAACTTGTAAACTCCAGCCTGCACCGGATTTATAGTCGCCGACATGGACTTGGACCTGGGCCTTTCCACACACGAACTTGAGTTGCGCAGTCGCGCCCGCGCTTTTGCGGCCGACATCGTTCGGCCGCGCGCTGCAGCCATAGACCGCGACGAGCAGTACCCCTGGGACATCGTCAAGGCGCTGAGCCAATCGGGCTTTTGCGGCATGACAATCCCGAAGATCCTCGGCGGCCAGGGCCGCTCCTTCCTCGACGCGGTTCTGGTGATCGAGGAAATGGCGAAGGCCTGCACGGTCACCGCGCGAATCGTCGTCGAGACGAACATGGGCGCCATTTCGACCGTGATGGCCTACGGCAGCGATGCCCAGAAAAGGCTGGCAGCCCAACTCGTGCTTGAAGGCGACAAGCCGGCGATCTGCATTACCGAACCAGAGGCCGGCTCAGACGCGACCGCGATGACCACGCGCGCCGACAAGCGTGGCGATACGTACATCATCAACGGCACAAAACATTGGATCACCGGCGCCGGAATTTCACGCCTGCACCTGATTTTCGCACGTGTATTCGATGAACGCGGCGAGGAGCTCGGCATCGGTGGCTTCCTCGCGGTGCGCGACCAATCGAATGGGCTGCGCGTCGGCAAGCGCGAGCAGACCATGGGGTTGCGTGGAATGCCTGAGGCAGAGATCATTTGCGAAGATCTCGAGGTACCGGCAGACATGGCCGTACTGCCGCCATCGGGATTCCGCCGCGGATTTGCCGACCTGATGAATGCCTATAACAGCCAGCGCGTCGGCGCAGGCACGGTGGCGCTCGGTGTCGCGGCCGGTGCCCTCGACCACGCACTGGAATGGGCCAAGACCCGTGAGCAATTCGGCCGCCCAATCGGCGAATTTCAGGGCCTGCAGTGGATGCTTGCCGATATGCAGACACAGCTGACCGCCGCCCGCCTGATGCTCTATCAAGCGGCACGTTCCCGCGGCCCCGATAGCAGCGGGTTCCCCGACCCGATGCTGGCCGCGCAGGCAAAGATATTCGCGTCCGAAACGGCCATCAGGATCGTCAACGATGCGCTGCAGTTTTTTGGCGCGCGCGGCTACTCGCGTGAGCTTCCCTTGGAACGCATGGCGCGGGACGTGCGGATGTTCACGATCGGCGGCGGCACCGCGCAGGTGCTCCGCACTCTGGTTGCTTCAAAAATGCTCGGCTGGAAACTGCCGCAGAGGCGCGACGGTTACCAACTCAAGCCTTCGATGCGCGACGCCGCGGAGTAATCATGCATTCCATTTTTGCGACCGCCGGCAAAAGCCAGGCGATTCCGATCTGGTTCGTTAGTGCCGCCAACTTTGACGAAGTGCGCAAAAAACTTGGCAGCTCCGAGCAGGCGTTCATCAGCACGGCTGCCTTCGAAGCAAAGCCTGGCCGGTCGCTGCTGCTGCCAGGTAGCAACGGCAAGATGGCCGGGGTGCTGTTTGGTATCGAAAACCCGAAAGACCCGGAGCGCGACCGGTTTAGGCCGGGACAACTGATCGGTCTTTTGCCGGCGGGCACCTATCGTTTCGCCAACCAGCCGCATGATGCACGTCTTGCGGCATTGGCGTTTGCGCTCGGCAGTTACCAATTTTCGCGATACCGCAAATCGGAAGGGCGCAACATACGCCTCGTTCTTCCGGAAGGCGTCGACGGCGATGCGTTGAGCCACGTGGTCGAGGGCGTGACGCTCTGCCGAGACCTCACGAACACGCCGTCGAACGACATGGGGCCGGCTGAACTGGAGGCCGCGGCCAGAGCGCTCGCGAAAAAGCATGCCGCCAAAATTCAAGTGACTAGCGGTGCCACGCTCGCCAAGAATTTTCCGCTCGTGCACGCGGTCGGCGCCGGATCGGCCCGCGCACCGCGGCTGATCGACATGACGTGGGGCAATGCGAGCGACCCGAAAATTACGTTGGTTGGAAAGGGCGTTTGTTTCGACACGGGCGGGCTCGATATCAAGCCGGATACGGGCATGCTCAATATGAAAAAGGATATGGCCGGTGCGGCCACTGCGCTCGCGCTTGCGCACATGATCATGGCTGATGGATTGAAAATCCGGCTGCGCGTGATCATTCCAGCGGTTGAGAACGCAATATCCGGCACCAGCTTCCGCCCCCGCGACGTCTACGTTTCGCGAAAGGGCATTTCCGTGGAGATCGGCAACACCGACGCCGAAGGCCGGCTGATCCTGGCAGATGCCCTGACACTCGCCGAGGAAGACAAGCCGTCACTGCTGATCGATTTTGCGACCCTCACGGGAGCAGCACGCGTCGCCCTCGGACCCGATATGCCCCCGTTCTTCACGGACGACGATGCACTTGCCGACGAAATCATGCGGGTGGCCGCAGCCGAGAGCGATCCTCTCTGGCGCTTGCCGCTGTGGCGTCCCTACGCCAGCATGCTTGATTCAAAGGTTGCTGATCTCAACAACGTTGGAACCGGAGGACAGGCCGGAGCAATTACCGCGGCATTATTCTTGCGCCGGTTCGTCACAACGAAAGCCTGGGTGCATTTCGATATTTTCGCATGGACGCCCGTGACAAAGCCCGGACGTCCGGAAGGCGCCGAATGCCAGTCGGCGCGTGCCCTCCACGCATTGCTCCGCTCCCGATATTCTTGACCGATGGTCGCCCTCGACCCACGCATCAACCCTTTCCGGCCTGAGATCGCCGCCAATCATCTGCGCGGACATGTCGAGGCTAAACGCTTCGTCGAAGGGAGCCGCCACCAGATCATCGAGCCGGTCACGGTGCTGCGTCGCACGCCATCGCATGACGCGAGGCTCGACACCGAGGCGCTGCTGGGCGAACGGATCACGATCTACGAAACAACCGATGAAGGCTGGGCCTGGGGCCAGTTGGAAACCGACGGCTATGTCGGCTGGCTTTCGTCTAATGCGCTCGGGCCTGTCGGCACCGCACCAACCCACAAAGTCATGGTGCCGCGCGCATTCGCCTTTGCGGGCCCGGATATCAAGCTGCCACCAACGGTCGCGCTGCCGATGGGTGCACGTGTCGCCGTTACACGGCAGGACGAGCGGTTCGCCGTCACGGCCCTTGGCTGGCATATTCCGGAAGTCTACCTGGCGCCCGTCAAAATGCGGCAACCCGATTTCGTCGCCGTTGCGGAGCGGTTTGTTGAAACGCCCTATTTATGGGGAGGCAAGACCTCGCTCGGGCTGGACTGCTCGGGCCTGGTCCAGATTTCACTTCAGGCCGCCGGCGTGGCGTGTCCGCGTGACAGCGATATGCAGGAGCTCGCGCTCGGAAAATTGTCTTCACTTGCAAGCCTGCGCCGCGGCGATCTCGTATTCTGGAAGGGCCACGTCGCCATCGCGATTGATCCCGAAACGCTTGTTCACGCGAATGCCCATCACATGATGGTCGCGATTGAACCTGCCGAGGACGCGATCATGCGTATCAAAGCGGCGGGGTCCGAGGTCACAAGCGTCCGCAGAATCTAGCAAGCAACCTTGCGGCAACTGCGTACCGCACGGATCACGGCCTGCAATGACTTAAGACCGGGATGGCCGAGAATGGCCACGCCGTTGATGACATAGGCCGGTGTTGCAATCAGCTTGGCGTCCGAGCCGAAATCGGCGTTTTGTTTGAGAACGGCGAGCATGCTTTCGGTATTGGCGGCCTCGGCCAGTTCCTGACGATCGAGACCGATAACTCCGGCGGCAGCAAGCACGCGCGGCGCATCGATGAGGCCACGGCCGGCGTATATCTGGCGATGAAATTCGAGATACTTTTCCGGCGTAAGTACTTCACCCGCCGCAAGCTCGACGAGCGCACCCTGGGCCGATTGCACGGATAGAACCGCATAGGGCGCAAACACCAATTTGAGTTTTTTGTCGGCACGCACGAGCGCGTCCACGTCCGCCGCTGCCTCCCGGCAAAACGGACAATTAAGGTCGTAGAATTGCACAAGGGTCACATCCCCGTTCGGATTTCCGACCGCGACCTGGCCAGGCAGCTTTGCGAGCCGCGTCAACAGCTCGGGCTTCAATTCAAAATTGGTGATTGGATCACCTTCGTCGCTCTTGATGGGATACTGGTCGGGCCCGAATTGGGCCGCACCCACCGCCGTTGCTACGACGCAGAGGAGCGCCACCAGCCATATCTTCGTCGGACGCATTACTGGGACACGATGCCTTCGGGAGCGGTTTCCAATTTGAAAGCAGCAGCAAACAAGGCACGCGTGTAGTCGCTCTTGGGTGCCTTGAACAATTCGGCAGCCGCGCCCTCCTCCACTGCCTTCCCATGCCGCATGACCAATAACCTGCTCGCCAAAGCGGCGACCACACGCAGATCGTGCGAAATAAACATGTACGTCAAGTCGTGTCGCTTTTGCAGGTCACGCAGCAAATCGACCATCTGCGACTGGATGAGCATGTCGAGTGCACTCGTCGGCTCATCGAGAACGATGAAGGTCGGCTCCAGCACCAGTGCACGTGCAAGGGCTATACGCTGACGCTGGCCGCCGGAGAACTCGTGCGGATAGCGATTTCGCGTCTGGGCGTCGAGACCGACGTCATTGAGAGCCGCGACCACGCGCCGTTCGCGTTCCGCCGCCGGCAATCCCGGATGATGAACGCGCAGACCTTCTTCGATGATGTCCGACACCGACATGCGCGGTGACAAGGAGCCGTACGGATCCTGGAACACGATCTGCATGGCGTGGCGGTATGGCCGCATCTCCTTGAATTTGAGCTCCTGGATAGCATCGCCCATGAACACGATCGGCCCATCCGACGAAATCAGCCGCAGGATGGCGAGACCGAGCGTCGTCTTGCCGGATCCGGACTCGCCGACGACGCCGAGCGTCTCGCCCTTGCGCAGCTCAATGCTGACGCCATCGACGGCCTTGATGTGACCGACCACTTTGCGCAGCACGCCGCGCTTGACCGGAAACCACACTTTCAGATCCTTGGTTTCAACGACGATGGGTGCTTCCGGCCGTGGGAGCGCAGGATCGGGTTTTGGCTCCGCCGCGAGCAGTGCGCGCGTGTACGGATGCTCAGGTGTGTTGAAAACTTTCTGAACATCTCCCTTCTCGACGATCTTGCCGCGCTGCATGACGCAGACTTTGTCGGCAACCTTTCGAACGATTCCGAGATCGTGGGTGATGAAAAGTACGGACATCCCGAGACGTGCCTGCGTGTCCTTGAGTAGCTTCAGGATCTGCGCCTGGACGGTGACGTCGAGCGCCGTCGTCGGCTCGTCGGCAATCAGCAGATCAGGCTCATTCGCCAGGGCCATCGCAATCATCACGCGCTGACGCTGACCGCCAGAAAGCTGGTGCGGGTAGCTTTGAAGGCGTCCGGCCGGGTCCGGAATGCCGACCTGATCGAGCAAATCGACAATTCGCGCACGTGCCGCCTGACCTTTAAGGTCCTGATGTAATGAGAGAATTTCTCCGATTTGCTTCTCGATCGTATGCAGCGGATTGAGCGAGGTCATCGGCTCCTGAAAGATGATCGTGATGTCATTGCCGCGCACCTCACGCATCTTGCGCTCACTGAGCGGAAGGACGTCACGGCCCTTGAACATGATCGAGCCCGACGGATGATGCGCCGCCGGATAGGGGAGCAATTTCATCACTGACAGGGCCGTGGCCGATTTGCCGGATCCGGATTCCCCAACGAGCGCAACCGTCTCCCCCTTGCCGATGTCGAACGAAATACGATCGACGGCCAGAAACTCTCGCGCACCGCTGCCGAATGCAATCGACAGGTCGCGGATAGACAGCAGGGGCTCGTTCGCGTTCATCTGAAGGTCTTCCTCGGATCAAACGCATCGCGAACGGCTTCACCAATGAAAATCAGCAGTGAAAGCATGAT
>Ga0105248_10009509_pt1 | contig 10700 bp, 2 predicted proteins | sample KBSS34metaG_FD_81524 | JGI IMG/M metagenome (GOLD analysis project Ga0105248, IMG submission 81524) | Switchgrass rhizosphere microbial communities from Kellogg Biological Station, Michigan, USA - KBS S3-4 metaG | ecosystem: Host-associated > Plants > Roots > Rhizosphere > Soil | place... | reverse complement strand
CACCCGCGCGGCGGGCGAGCTGCAGCGCCGCCATCCCGACGCCGCCGGTGGCGGCATGCACGAGCACGCGCTCCCCCTTCCTGATCCCTGCGAGGTCGCGAAGGGCGTAGTCGGCCGTCAGGAAGGTGACCGCAATTGTCGCCGCTTCGGCGAAGGTAAGGTTCGCCGGCTTGCGCACCGTCAGGTCCGCCGGTGCGATCACGAAGGTGGCGAAGCTGTGATCGACCATTGCTATCACCTCGTCACCCACCCACAGATCGTGCACGTCCGCACCAATGGCGGTGATGACGCCGGCGCACTCGTTGCCGAGCGGCCCCGGATCCCCGGGATACATGCCGAGGGCGTTGAGCACGTCCCGGAAGTTGAGGCCGGTCGCGACCACACGTATCTCCACCTCGCGCGCCCGGGGCGTTTGCCGCTGCATGGGCTGCAGCGCCAGCTTCTCGAGCGTGCCGCGCTCGGTGATCTCGAGGCGGTGTGGCTCGCTTGATGGGTGCGCCACGTGCTCGGCCGGCTCCAGGCGCGCGACGTGGCGGCGCCCGGTACGCAGTGCGACGCGATCCTCTCCGCCCGTCGCCTGGAGTTCAGTAAGGAGCAGATCGGCGTCGTCCGGCCGTGCTTCGGGATCGAGGTCGACCCGCACGGCGCGGAGCGCCGGGTATTCCGACGCGATGACGCCGGCCAGTCCCCACACTGGTGCCTGCGCAAGATCCGGTTCGACGCCGGCGACGGCCTGGGCGCCACGCGTTACCACCCATAGTGGTGCGCCGGCATCTGCCAGTGCCTGGACGAGGTGCAGCGTGCTCCCGAGCACCTCGGCCTGTGCCCGCTCCAGTGCCTCGAGCGTCAGCCCGCGTCCAAAGGCGTCGAGGGCCCAGAGCGTGACCACGCCCTGCAAGGGGCGGGAATCGTCCCGGCCGACCTCGGACAAGAGGCGGCGAACCTGTCCCGCATCGGAAGGATCGAGACGCCAGCCATCGTCACTGGATGCGAAGGCGTCGCCTTGCCACGCGAGCACCACACTGGCACCCCGCGCCTCGAGCCGGGCCGCGATCGCCCGCCCGACCCCGGTGGCATCCGCGCACACAAGCCACAGCCCAGTCAGGGGAGTGTCCGCCGTCTCCGCCGGATGCTCCGGCCACTCGATGGCATACAGCCAGTGCGCAGGCGAGCGCGTCAGCGCGGCACTCGAGGGCCGTCGCATCCGCAGTCCCGTAACCTCGGCGATGGCAGTACCATGCTCATCGTACAGCGTCAGGTCGCTCCTGAGTTCCGGCGTGTCTCCCCCGGTCCGGGTCACGCGCGTGTGGCACCAGGTCGTGATCTCCCCGTCCATGAAGACGCGGTACTGTTCCACGCCGACCGGCACCCAGAGATCGTCTTCACCGGACTGGTCATCATCCTGGGGGATGCCGATGCCGACCAGCTGGAGACATCCGTCGAGAAGTGCGGGGTGCACATGCATCCGGCCTGCGTCTGCCGCCAGCGTGTCCGGCAACCGCACCTCGCCAAACACCTCGTTACCGGCTCGCACCATCTGCCGGATCCCGCGAAAGGCCGGGCCGTATTCCGCGCCCTCCTCCTTGAGCCGCTCGAAATAGCCGGCCACGTCCACTGGATCTCCTGCTGTCGGAAAGCCAGCCACGTGCACCGGCGCCGGAGGAGCCTCCTTCTCGAGCGCTGCAACGGCACTGGCGTGCAGGCGCCAGGGCTCCGCCGGATCTTCCGTGGCCCCGCGACTGAACACCTCGATTTTCCAGGCCGCGCCCTCCTTCGGTGTGGCGATCACCTGGGTCACCACGGACGCCTCGTCCGGGAGGGGCAGGCCCTCGCGAATGACGATGTCGCGCAGCCGGACGCGCGGCCCGACGGCATGGCGCGCCGCCGCCAGGACAAGCTCCAGGAATCCAGCGGCGGGAAGGAGCGTGAGATCGAGGATGCGATGGTCGGCAAGCCACGGCTGGGCGGCTACGCCGATCCGGCCCTGGAAGATGTGCAAGGGACTCTCGAGCGCTTCACCAAGCAGGGGATGGCCCGTGCCGGTGGACGCGACCTCCGCCCGCCGTGCGACAGGCACGAAGTCCTCCCAGTAGCGCTGTTTCTGGAACGGATATGCCGGAAGCCTGGCGCGACGGCGCCGCGCGCCCTCTCCCATGATTCCGGTCCAGCGCAGCGGCACCCCGCGCACGTGCAGCTCACCCGCGCTCTGCAGCATCGAGACCTGCTCATCGCAGGCTTTCCGCAGGGAGGGTACCCAACTCGAGTCCCCCGCGACCTCGCACCGCTGGGCCATGCCGAGCAGAATCGGCGTCGGTCCGATTTCAACGTGCAGCCGGTAGCCTTCGTGCTGCAGCGTGTCGATGGACTCCATGAAGCGCACCGGGGCCATCACGTGGCGTCGCCAGTAGGCGGCGGTACAGACTTCCTCGCCGGCGAGGCGTCCGGTGACGTTGGAGACGAGCCCGATGCGTGGTGGCGAAAAGCGCACCGACTGGAGCTCGGCCTCGAAAGGGTCGAGCATCGGCTCCATGAGCGGCGAGTGAAACGCATGCGACACCTTCAGGCGCTGCGACTCCACGCCGGCGGCGGCGAGACCTGCCATGACCTCCTGCACGACGTCGGTGCGCCCGGAGACGACGGTGCTCCGAGGCCCGTTGGTCGCCGCGACCGACACCCAGCGCTCGTGGGGTGCGATGGCCCGGCGCACCGTTGCCTCGTCGGCGAACACGGCAACCATGCTGCCTTCGCGCGGCAGGAGGCTCATCAATCGGCCGCGGGCGGCAATGACGCGCAGCCCGTCCTCGAGGCTGAAAACGCCGGCGACGCACGCCGCGACGTACTCGCCGACGCTGTGACCCATCACGGCGATCGGCTCGACACCCCACGAGGCCCACAGCCGTGTGAGCGCGTACTCCACGGCGAACAGCGCGGGCTGGGTCCAGGCCGTGTCATCGATCCGTTCCGCCCCATCGCCGCCGGCCCGCAGTACCTCGAGCAGCGAGTGGCCCAGCTGCGGCTGCAGCAGCGCATCACAAAGCTCCATCGCCTCGCGAAAGACGGGCTCCGTCTCGATCAGGCGCTGCGTCATGCCGGGTCGTTGCGAGCCCTGCCCCGTGAACAGGAAGACCACTTCCGGAACCACGCCGCTCGCCCGCCCTTTGGCGACGCCGGGAACGAAGTCGCCCGCGGCGACCGCCGCGAGCGTGGCCCGGGCCGTCGACGCGTCGTCCGCCACCAGAGTGAGTCGTTCCGTAAAGTGGGTGCGGCCGAGCGCGGCGGTCGCGGCGACGTGCGACAGTGGAGGCGCCTCCGGCGCCTCCAACATGGCTGCGTACCCCTGTACCACTTCGCCCAGGGCGAGGGGCGTCTGGGCCGAGAGCACCAGGAGTTGCGGCCCGGCGACCGGTTCCTCCGTGCCCGGCAATGGCGCTTCCTCCAGCACGACGTGCGCATTGGTGCCGCTGAAGCCGAAGGCGCTGACGCCGGCGCGGCGCGGCGCGCCATCCGCAGACTCCCATGGCACAAGGGAGGTCGGCACCGCGACACACACGCGATCCCACGGAATGTGGGGATTGGGTGTGTGCAGGTGGAGGTGCGGCGGAATGGCACGATGCTGCAGCGCGAGGACGGCCTTGATGAACCCGGCCACCCCTGCCGTCGCCTCGGTGTGTCCGATGTTGGTCTTGACCGACCCGAGGAGGAGGGGACGGTTGGCTGGGCGACCCCCAAAGACCTGGTCTATCGCCTTCACTTCGATCGGGTCACCCAGTGCGGTACCCGTGCCGTGGGCCTCGAGATAGCCGATGCTGCCCGGGGCCAGGCGGGCGTCGGCCAGAGCCGCCCGGATCACGGCCTCCTGCGCCGGGCCGCTCGGAACCGTGAGGCCGGCGCTGCGCCCGTCGTGATTGACTGCAGATCCTCGCAGAAGGGCGAGCACGTGGTCACCATCTCGCTCGGCATCGGCGAGCCGCTTGAGCACCACCATCGCGCACCCCTCGCTCCGGACATAGCCGTCCGCGGACGCGTCGAACGCCTTGCAGCGCCCCTCCTACGACATCATCCGCCCGCGACAGGTCAGTATGGTCCCGACCGGGGAGAGGATGACGTTGACGCCCCCGGCGATGGCCACATCCGCCTCGCGGTTGCGCAGCGCGCCCAGCGCCAGGTGCATCGCAACAAGCGAAGACGAGCAGGCCGTGTCGATGGGGAGGTTCGGACCATGCAGCCCGAGCACGTAGGAAAGGCGACCCGCCGCCATGCTGTGCGCAGTCCCCGATCCCGCGTAGAAGTCACCGGTCCGTGCGCCGATGCCCTCCATTCTCCGCACCGAATAGTCCATTCCGGAGATGCCGACATAGATCGCCGTCTGGCTGTCCGTGAGCGACGCCGGCGAGATGCCTGCGTCCTCCAGCGATTGCCAGGTCACCTCGAGCAGGAGTCGTTGCTGGGGATCCAGCGCGACCGCCTCACGAGGGCTCACGCCGAAGAACGCGGCATCGAAATGCTCAACGTCACCGAGAAAGCCGCCCCAACGCGTGTAGACCTTCCCCTGGGCATCGGGGTCGGGATCAAAGACCTCGTCAACGTCCCAGCGGCTCTTCGGCACCTCGGTGATGGCGTCCCGTCCCTCCCGGAGGAGCTCCCAGAACGACCGGGCATCGTCGACCCCTCCGGGGAAGCGGCAGCCGATGCCGACAATCGCGACCGGCTCTTCACTCGAGCGCCTGGTCGCGGCGAGCTCCTCCTCCAGTTCCTCGATGGCCCGGAGCGAACGCCGAAGCAGCAGGGCATAGTCGGGGCGCGGTAGCTCGTTCACTGAGACTCCCGGGACTGGAGTTGGTCGAGGCGGTATTCAAGTCGCGAGATGAGCTCGCCCTCGGAGAGTTCTTCGTGCTCGGTCCGCACCGCACCGGTTGCCGCCGTCGCCACTGCCGTGGCGAGCTCCTCCGAGAATGCCTCCGCAGCGATGTAGTCCACGATCGCCAGGACGGACGGATGATCGAAAGTGATCGTGGCAGGCAGCGTGCTGCCGACGGCCTTGCCGAGCAGGTTTCGGAGTTCGACCGCCATGAGCGAATCGAGGCCCAGCTGCTGAAGCGGCTCGCTCACGTCAAGCGCCTCTGCGCGTGGCAGGCCAAGCACCTTCACGGTGAGCTCGCGCACCTGTTCGAGCAGCACCGCGCGCCTTCGGTTGGGCGCGGTGGCACGCAGACGCTGCCGGAGCGTCAGCACCGGTGCCGCCGGCTCGGCACGCGAGGCGCGCCTGGCCTCGCCGTTCGACCCGGATGGGGCAAGCTCGCTGAACAGGGGTGCGACCACGCCGTCAGGCGACTCCGGGGCCAGCCGCGACCAGTCTGCGGCCAGCGCAACAAGCTGTGCCGTGGAGCAGAGGCGCCCGTTCGGCACCCGGCTCAAGGCATGCCCGAGTGCCGCGAGTCCATCATCGGGAGGCATCCCTTTCAGGAAGCCACCCGTGGCCACACCGCGCTCCACCGCGGCGCCGACTTCCGCCCACGGGCCCCAGTTGATGCTCACCGTGGGCAGGCCCCGCGCCTGCCGGTACCATGCGAGGGCGTCCTCGAACGCGTTCGCGGCCGCATGGTTCGCCTGGCCAGCCGAGCCCGCCAGCGACGCCCCCGAAGAGAAGAGGGCGAAGAAATCGAGGTCGCGCACGAGCGTGTGCAGGTGCCAGGTACCGAATACTTTCGGGGCCATCACGGTTGCGAAGCGGTCCCAGCGCTGGGATGCGAGCGCGCCATCATCGAGCACGCCAGCGGCATGCATCACGCCGGCGAGCGGCGGCAGGTCGCGCGCTATCGCGCCGAGCACGCGTTCCACGTCCGCGCGCAACGAGACGTCGGCTTGATCCACCACGACGCGCGCTCCGGCCGACTCCATCCGCGCAATGGCGCCTCGCGTAGCCGGCCCGGGCGGACGTCGCCCCACGAGAACAATGTTGCGCGCGCCGCGGTCGACCAGCCACTCCGCCGTGCGCAGTCCGAGGCCGCGGAGCCCTCCGGTCACGAGATAGGTGCGATCGGCCCGCGGTGCTGCCGCTGCCAGGCCGCGCGGCTCCTCGGCGGCAGTGCGGCGACTCAGGCGTCGCACCAGGCGCCGATCCGCCCGGAAAGCGATTTGATCCTCCCGCGACGAATGCTCGAGTTCCGCGACCAGGGCCCGGGCGGCGACCAGCGCGTCCGCGGCAGGATCTAGATCGATTCGAGCGCAGTGCAACTCGGGGTGTTCCAGCGCGATGACATGCGACAGCCCCCACATCACGGCCTGAGCAGGATCGGCGCTTTCTAGGGCGCGTGTGGCCTGGGCCCCACGCGTCACCATGACGAGCATCGGCAATGCTTCGCCGCCCCCGGATACAAGCGCCGGCAGCAGGTCCAGCATGGAGCGCACGAGCCGTTGCTCGTCGTGCGCAAGCTGTTCCGCGGTGGTTGCGTCGTCGAGCGTCAAATCGAGGGCGCCCATGTGCAGCACTCCCCGGCAAGGGGGCCCACTGGTGAGCGCCGCGCGAAGCGAGGACGCCCGGCGCTCCGGTTCGCCCGGGAGGTACTCGACCAGGTCGCCAGCCTTGCGGAGCTCCTCCGCCACGGCCTCGGCGATGCCGCCCGAATCGGGAAGCACGAGCCAGCGCCCCGGCACTCGCTTCGCCATCGCGGCGCGGGCGACGAAGACTGCCTGCTGCGCGAGCACCGGGTGCGCGGTCTCGCCGGGTAGGGCCACCGCGTCCTCGAACCCGGTTTCATCGAGCAGCGACAGCCACGAGGGCCGCGGCATGAGCGCGTAGCGGCGCCGCTCGAGGTCGCTGAACGCCCACCAGCCCTCGAGCAGGCCAACGGTGAGATCGCCGAAGCGCTGCGGCGCCGTGGCTTCCAGCAGGACGAGCAACCCGCCGGGCGACAGCAGCCGGCGCACGTGTCCGAGCGTCACCGCGAGGTCGGGTGTGGCGTGCAGCACGTTGCCCGCGATCACCAGGTCGTACGACCCCGCGCCGAATCCCTGAGCGGTCGGGTCGCTCGCAATGTCCAGCAGGCGATACTTCATGGACAGCCGCTCGCCGAACCGCTCGCGGGCGCGATTCAGGAAAAGCGGGGAGACGTCGGTGAACGTGTACTCCGCTCGGTCCGGGAGCCGGGGAAGGACGAAGGAGGTCGTGCTGCCAGTGCCGGCACCGATCTCGAGCAGGCGCAGCGGACGGTCGGCGGGCACGGCGGCGGTCGCCGTGCCAACCACGTCTGCAATAAGGCCGTTGTAGGCCTGCGCGGGCGGAGAGCTGCCATAGAGGCGTTCCGTGCGATCGAGCGATCCGCCCGGGAAGAGAAGCCCGACGGGGTCGGTCACGCCCCGCAGCACCGAAGCAAGCTCGGTGGCGCACTGGCGCGTCAGCTCCAGTTCGGCGTCGCACGCCGGAAAACGCAGCAGCAGCGCCGCGCAGGCCGCATCGGGATCCGTGGCCTCGGGCACCGTCGCCACGTGCCACGCATCGCCGCTCGCAACGAGCAGCCCGTCTTCTGCGAGGATCTCCAGCAACCGCCGGAAGAGCCGCCGGTGCCTTGCCACCACGCCAAGCTGGTCAGCGAGCGACTCGGCACTCACCTGAGCGCCCACACGGAACTCCCACCCAAGATCCCGAAGGGCCCGCACCACGTACTGCGTCGTGAGCGCGTCGAGGGTCGGCAGAAAGTCGGTGTACGCCTCGACGCCCTCCCTCGACCCGAGTGCGGCGACCAGCGCCGCCAGCTCTATCTCGAGTTGCCCCGGACGCGGCAGGCCTGATCCAACTGCTGGCGCGTCACGCCATACTACTTCGTACAGCAGGTCGCGCACGCGTGCCGGCAAGCGGTCGGACACCGCGGGAAACGCCTGCGGCGCCACAGTGTCCACCCAGCACCGCTCGCGCTGGAACGGATAGGTCGGCAACACTACCCTGCGGCAGGCTGACCCCGCATCGAAGCCCTTCCAGTCCACCCCGGTGCCGCGCACGTAGAGCGCCGCGAGGCTCTCGAGCAACTGCTCCCAATCGCCGCGTCCGCGCCGCAGCGACGGGAGCCAGGCGCCGGGGTGGTCGGGCAGGCACTCGCGCCCCATTCCGAGCAGCACCGGGTGCGGCCCGATCTCCAGGAAGGCGTCGCAACCGGCGCCCGCGAGCGCCCGCATTCCGTCCGCGAACCGCACCGGGGCGCGAACGTGATCGCGCCAGTAGGCCGCGCTCGCCATCCGGGCACCGGCAAGTTCGCCAGTAACGTTGGAAACGAGGTCGAAAAGTGGCGCAGCATACTGCACGGTTCCCGCGGCCGTGGCGAATGCATCGAGCATCGGCTCCACGAGCGGCGAGTGGAAGGCGTGCGATACCACGAGCGGCGTGACCTTCACGCCTTCCTGCTCCAACTTCGATCGCAACGCGGAAAGCGCACGACCGTCGCCGGAGACCACCACGCTCCCGGGCCCGTTGAGTGCGGCGATGGCAAGTTCCGCGCGCCAGGGCGCGAGAGCGGCGTCGACGAACACTTCGTCGGCCCGTATCGCGGCCATCGCGCCCCCGGGCGGGAGCGCGCCCATGAGGCGTCCCCGTTCGGCGACCAGTGCGAGGCCATCCTCCAGGGAGAACACGCCCGCGATGCACGCGGCCACGTACTCCCCGACACTGTGCCCCAGTGCCGCCGTCGGCATCACACCCCACGACATCCACATGGACGCGAGCGCGTATTCCATCGCGAAGAGCGCGGGCTGAGTGTATTCCGTCCGGTCGATGGGTGAAGCGCACCCCGGCACCGGCATCACTACGTCACGCAGGCGAGTGGGGAGGCGTGTCGCGAGCAGGTCGTCGCAGCGGTCGATCGCGGCCCGGAACACCGGCTGCGAGGCGTAGAGCTCGCGTGCCATGCCGGGATACTGCGAGCCCTGTCCCGTGAACAGAAACGCGATGCGCGGCGGCCGTACGGCGGCTACTCCCGCGTGAACCCCAGCGGGATCCGCCCCGGCCAGGTGGTCCTCGAGCTGCGCTCTCGCCGCCTCGGCCGTTGCCGCAACGACCGCGATCCGGTGCGCGAAATGCGAGCGCCCCGCGTTCGCGGTATGCGCCACGTCCGCCAGGGGATCGGCGGCATTCCGAAGCCAGTCAGCCCTGTCGGCGGCCACTTGCAGCAGTGCTGCCGGCTGCCGGGCGGAAACGGTCAGCACATGCATGGGCCGGTGAACGAGTCGGGTGGACACGTCCGCCGGCGGCGCCTCGAGCACCACGTGCACGTTCGTCCCGCTGAAGCCGAATGAACTGACCCCTCCCCGGCGCGGTGTATCGGCCGCGGGCCACGACTGGCGTCCGGCTGCCACGCGCACCGGCAGGTCGCCCCAGGGGATCGCCGGGTTCGGCCGCTCGAAATGCAGTTGCCCCGGTATCTCCCCATGCTGCAGCGCGAGGGCCAGCTTGATGAGGCCGGCCACCCCGGAGGCCGCCTCGAGATGGCCGATGTTCGCCTTCACCGACCCGACCAGGAGCGGCACATCGGCGGGCCGCGCCTCGCCGAGCACGCGCGCCAGCGCCTGGACCTCGATGGGATCGCCGAGTGACGTGCCGGTGCCGTGCGCCTCCACAAAACCGATCTCGTGCGGCGCCACTCCTGCATCGGCCAGTGCCTCGCGGATCACCGCTTCCTGGGCGGGGCCGTTGGGCGCTGTCAGCCCGTTGCTGCGGCCGTCCTGATTCGCGGCCGAGCCACGGATCACGGCGATGATGCGATCGCCATCGGCGTGTGCGTCCGCCAGCCGCTTGAGCACCAGCATGCCGCAGCCCTCGCCACGCACGAAGCCGTCGGCCCGCGCGTCGAACGCCTTGCATCGGCCATCGGGCGCCATCATGTGCGCCTTCGAGAGGGCGATCGTCACATCCGGAACAAGCATGAGGTTGACGCCGCCGGCCAGGGCGAGCGAGCACTCGCCGCGCCGCAGGCTGTGCACAGCCTCGTGGACCGCCACCAGCGACGAAGAACACGCGGTGTCGATCGAGAGGCTCGGTCCCTGGGCGCCTAGCGCGTAGGAGAGGCGCCCCGACGCGACGCTGTGCGCCGTGCCCGACGCGGTGTAGGCGTCCAGGGCCTGCGGTCCGCCGGCCCGAAGCAGCTGGAAGTAGTCCGACGTCGAGACGCCGAGGAACACTGCCGTGCGGCTGCCGGCCAGCCGGTCGGCCGCGATGCCGGCATGCTCCAGGGCCTCCCATGCCACCTCGAGGAGCAGCCGCTGCTGCGGGTCCATGCCCTGCGCCTCGCGCGGCGATATACCGAAGAAGTGCGGATCAAAGCCGTCCACGCCCGAGGTGAGGAACCCGCCCCAGCGGGTGTTCATCCTGCCGGGCGCGTCGGGATCGGGGTCGTAGAGTTCGTCCACCGGCCAGCGCTCCGCCGGAACCTCGACGATGGCATCCCGCCCCTCGCAAAGCAGCGTCCAGTATCGCTCCGGCGAGTCGGCGCCGCCGGGGAAGCGACAGCCGATCCCGACAAGCGCGATCGGCGCATGTCGTGACGCCTCGAGCGCCTCCAGCCGACCATTGAGCTCGTCGGCGAGCAGCGCGAGGCGCTTCGGTGAGAAGTGGCTGATCCGGCTCAGGAAATCCTGCATCTAGTGCCCCTGCATGCGTCGCGCGAACAGGTGTTCGATCTGCGCGTCCGACATGTCATCGATTGCCACAACGGCGT
>Ga0105248_10009507_pt1 | contig 10700 bp, 7 predicted proteins | sample KBSS34metaG_FD_81524 | JGI IMG/M metagenome (GOLD analysis project Ga0105248, IMG submission 81524) | Switchgrass rhizosphere microbial communities from Kellogg Biological Station, Michigan, USA - KBS S3-4 metaG | ecosystem: Host-associated > Plants > Roots > Rhizosphere > Soil | place... | reverse complement strand
TTCTGGCGCAAGGAGTCGGGCATTGCGAATCCGCGCGCTTTTGATCCAGTGGTCAGGACCGCTTTCAAAATTGCAAAGTCGGACGCCGTGGTTACCGCCGGCAGCTGTTTTGCCCAGCATGTTGCCCGCTTCCTGGCGGCGAACGGGTTTAACTTTCTGGTTACCGAGTCACTTAATCCTTCGATCGATGCCAAAGTTGGTGCCGAATACAACTATGGCCTGTTCTCTGCTCGCTATGGCAATCTCTACACCGCGCGTCAGCTGAGGCAGTTGTTGGAGCGGGCTTATGGCCAGTTCGACCCGGAATCCAACTCATGGGAGCTGGATCAAGACAGAGTCGTCGATCCATTCCGACCGCAAATCCAGCCCGGCGGCTTCATCTCGAACCGCGAACTAGTGCTGGATCGAGCGTGCCATTTCAGGGCGATACGCGAAGCGGTGGAAAAGATGGACGTCTTCGTCTTCACGCTTGGCCTGACCGAAGCTTGGTTTGACAAGCGCGACGGAGCGGTTTTCCCGTTGGCACCGGGCGTGGCGGGCGGATCCTATGATCCTGAGATTCATGGCTTCTGCAACTTCACTGTCGATGAAACGGTAGCCGATATGCAGGACAGCATCGCATTCATCCGCAAGGTGAATCCGATGGTTCGCATCATCATCACCGTTTCTCCGGTGCCACTGAATGCCACTGCTGTCGACCAGCATGTCTTTGTTTCAACCACTTATTCCAAAGCGGTGCTACGCGTGGCTGCGGAGCAGATTTGCGCGCGGAATGACAACTGCGATTATTTCCCGTCTTACGAGATAGTCACATCACCCTTCGTGCGCGGCGCCTATTACGGACCGGATTGTCGGGAAGTGCTCCCTACCGGGGTAGAGCACGTGATGAGCCTGTTTCTCAAGCATTACGGCGAAGTAACGCCCGAAGCATTAGATACCGACAAAGAGGAAAAGATTTCCAGCCATCAGGCGCAACTCGAACGGCTACTCTCTACATTGTGTGACGAGGAGGCGATCCGGAACGATTGAAATAACGATAGACCATAGCCTATCAGCTCGCAGCGGCGGCGGTTCTCGATTGACCTAAAATCCAACAGAATTGAAAGTCTGACCGATCAGATCAGCGGTCGCCGCGAGTGACATCGTAAACCTATCGAGATCTGACCCACGCCATACAAACTTCCAGGATCCAAAAAATCACCGTATCGAGTAGGTGAAAAATTCGGAAAAACTCCCTTCCATCGCCAGATGGATCAGCACCTAGGGCATCAACGACATGAAATTTATTGTTGTAACAACGATCAACTCGCCGACGCACGGCATGATCGAATTGGCGCGAGGTGCCGCGCAATTCGGCCACCGCTTTGTGATCATCGGAGACAAGAAAAGCCCGCCTGATTTTTCACTGGATAATTCGGATTATTACGACATAGCGAGTCAGGTTGCCACCGGCTTGGATTTCGCCAAAGCGGTCCCGATGGGCCATTATGCGCGCAAGAATGTCGGATATCTGATCGCTATCAAGAACGGTGCCAGTTCCATCGTCGAAACGGACGATGACAATATCCCCAAGCCCGAATTCTGGTTCGATCGAAGCGAGCGGCAACAGGTCAAGACAATCAGCGATTCACGCTGGGTGAATGTCTACAGCTATTTTACGCAGACGCCGATCTGGCCCCGCGGATTGCCACTTAATGAAATCCAGGTACGGCCACCTGCGCTCGACGCGTGTCCCATGTCAGTTGTCGACTGTCCGGTGCAGCAAGGGCTGGCCGACGACAATCCCGATGTCGACGCAATATTCCGTCTGGCATTCCCGCTGCCGCTAAAATTCACGCACGAACCACTCAGCATAGCCCTGACGGACGGTGCTTGGTCTCCTTTCAACAGCCAGAACACCGTGTGGCACGCGCAGGCGTTTCCGCTAATGTACCTTCCCTATCATTGCTCCTTCCGAATGACAGATATATGGCGCAGTTTTGTAGTCCAGAGGGTTTTGTACGCGAACGGTCTCGGCATCCTCTATCATGAGCCCACCGTTTATCAGGAGAGGAATGAACACGATCTGATGAAGGACTTCGCCGATGAAGTCGTTGGCTATCTGAATAACAGGGAAATCCGAGACACGCTGCTCGCCCTTCCACTGAAGGGCGGTGAGGATCATTTTCTGCACGATATGGAACAATGCTATTTCGCCCTGATAGAAATGGGCATGATTGGCAAAGAGGAAATCGCACTTTTAGCTGCTTGGCGCAGGGATATCGAAGATATCATGAGAAAAAAGCTCCCATAATGCACTCAATATACTATGAAACAAGCCCCACGCGGAAAAATTATATTTCGACTCATTTCGTCGAACTATTTAACTTTCTTCCCATCGACAGCCGTCAAACCGTAAATCCGGGCGATGCCGAAAAAACGCTTTATGCGTTACGCCTGCAGAACCACAATCGCATGAGCCGTCAGCTCACGACAGCGGCGAAGGATGGCATATTCGTGTATGACGGATTGGACGGCGATGCCTGGAAGCGCATCGCCGATCGCGGTGGCGCGCTCGTCCTCGATCTTTCGACCGAGGTTTTCTACAACCGGGCCGACCTCGTGCGAGGGCTGCACGACGGGATAGCTGAAGCCGGCCTAGACCCCGAACGGGTCCTTCTCATCAACAACAATATGAAATCGCTGCATGCCTATGAGCATCATCGTGCGGCGCTCGGCCTCCCCCGCGGCCCAAGGATCATCCCTTTCAACACCTGCTACTGGCTCGTGAGGGGCCATAACGCCGCGACCAGCGACGAAGTGGCACAACTCACCCATCGATTAAACACGGCGCGGGAAGCTGCGCAGCTGAACGAAAAACCTTATAAATTTGTTAGCTTCAACGGTCGAACCCGTCCCCACCGCCTCTACGCGTTGCTCAAAATATTTGCCGACGGCCTGTTCAAGGAGGCGCTCATATCCTTCCTCGGCCATGAAAATCATGAGGGAACGAATGTCGAATCCCTGACGCGGATGCTCAAGAAGAGATATCCGGACGCGGCATCATTACTTCCATACATCGGCGAGTTCGCCGACCTTCTGCCGTTGACGATTGATGTGACCCGCGACGATGCCCGCACGGCGGGCGCCTACAAAAATACACTCCCGTGGGCGAGCCCCTCGCCCGAAGCTTATGATCAGTCCTATTTTAGTGTCGTAATAGATACATCAATCCAGGATGACCTGCTATTTTTGACCCCCATCGCATTCAAATCGTTCATGAACCTCTCGCCTTTCGTGTACATTGGTAATCCCGGCGGCCTTCAGGAGCTGAAACGCCTTGGCTTCATGACGTTCCATCCCTTGATCGATGAATCCTACGATCAGGAACCGGACGAGTATCGGCGACTGTCGCTTTGCCACGCCGAAATCAAACGCTTATGTTTGCTTTCCCCTAAAAAACTTAGGGAAATGTATCTCGAACTGTGGCCCGTGCTCGAACACAATTACAGGCTTATCCATAACCCCGATCGGTCACAACTCTTGAGAGAGGCCGAGACTGAAATTTTTGCCGGAATATAGGCCGCACAAAAACCGACCGATAATTCAACCCTCAAATTTTGGCGAGCCGTGGAAAACGCACGTCATGAGATATAGTATGCGCCATTTATCTTGGCGGAAGGGCAAACTACCCAGCCACATCTTCGCCACCATCGCCTTCAAATATTGCCATCGCTGCTCTTGCCCAAGGCAACCGCCAGCTGGTCGTGCTGCGCCGCCCCGATGAAGCGCTGACAATAGGCTAGCTCTTCCAAGCTTCGCCACGCGCTACGATCGCCGAACCATCCACTTCAGCGGCTTCGTCGATCTCGCCGCCGCATGGTTTGGCAACGATGAATGTCGATCCGGCCTAGGGGAGCACTGAATCTGACAACACCTTTTCACGCAAATATGGCAGCACCCGTCCAGGTTCCATAGCACCCTTGGGTATCTTGTGCGTGAGTTTGAGCAACTGGATTCCAAATCCAACAAGTTGCGCCAATCCTTGTCGGAAAATGGCTGCATCAAAGATCGATAATCCGCGCAGGCCTTCCAGGAGCGTCGCGATCAATCTTGCCCTCAGGACCCATCCGCTGGCGAGATTCCGCTCATTTCCCAGCAAGAAATATCGCTATCGCCGCTTTCCTTCTGCGCAAGAAACCGTCGGCCCCGCTCTTCGACGGTCATCAGCGAATAAGGGGTACGATCTGACACGGCCAATCCAGTAACTTTCACCAAAAATCGATATCTGAGAAGGGCTTAATTCAACTCTTCCTTAAAACGGTCTTTTGCAAATAGTGTCCATAGCTGCTCTTGCCCAAAGCAACCGCCAACTCTTCAAGCTGGGTCGCGTCGATAAATCCCTGATCAAACGCGATCTCTTCCGGACAGGCGATCTTGAACCCCTGTCGCTTCTCGATAGTGCGGACGAATTCGGCTGCCTCAATCAGGCTGTCCGGTGTTCCCGTATCGAGCCAGGCAAAGCCGCGGCCCATGATCTCGACCGAAAGCGCGCCGCGTTCGAGATAAGCGCGATTAACGTCCGTAATCTCCAGTTCGCCGCGGGCCGACGGTTTCAAATCGCGCGCAATTTCGATCACTTGGGCATCGTAGAAATAGAGGCCGGTGACGGCCCAGTTCGAGCGCGGCATGGGCGGCTTTTCCTCGATCGACAACGCCTTCATACCGCCATCGAACTCGACCACGCCATATCGTTCCGGATCGCTGACATGATAGGCGAAGACCGTCGCGCCAGCTGGCCGTGCGATCGCCTTGCGGAACAGGTCGGTCGAACCATGACCAAAAAAGATATTATCCCCGAGGATTAGCGCCGATGGCGAATTGCCGACGAAGTCAGCACCAATAATATAAGCTTGCGCCAGCCCATCGGGGCTCGGCTGCACTGCATATTGGATCTCCATCCCCCATTGCGATCCGTCGCCTAGCAGCGCCTGGAAACTCGGTACATCCCGTGGCGTCGAGATTATCAGCACCTCGCGAATGCCCGCCAGCATCAGCGTCGACAGCGGATAATAGATCATCGGCTTGTCGTAGATCGGCATCAACTGCTTCGACGTCACCAGCGTCATGGGATGCAGGCGGGTGCCGGATCCGCCGGCGAGTATGATGCCCTTCATTATTCTAATGCCCCCGCCTGGGGCAGCGCCCCCAATAGTTCGTCCATAATGTCGCGCACCGCCGTCCGCCAGTCGCGCGGATGGATGCCGTAGTCGGCGGTGATCTTTGCTGTCGCCAGCCTTGAATTGGCCGGCCTTCTGGTCGGCGTCGGATATTCAGCGGTCGTGATCGCCTCCACCTGCGGCGCAGGTCCGCCTGCAGCACTGCTCAACGCGAAAATTTCGCGGGCCAGGCCGTACCAGCTTGTTTGGCCGGCGTTGACGAAATGGAAAATGCCGACGGGCGCCGCATCGTCTTCGATCATGCGGCGCACGATCGTCCTCAACGCGGACGCAATATCCTGGGCCGACGTTGGGCAACCGATCTGATCATCGACGACCCGCAATACAGGGTTGGTCGTCCCCACCCGCAGCATGGTCTTCAGGAAATTATTACGGTGCGCCGAGACGACCCATGCCGTGCGCAGCACCACCGATCGATGATTGCCTTCAAGCGCCGCGTTTTCCCCGGCGAGCTTCGATGCCCCATAGGTCCCCAACGGCGCTACGGCGTCATCTTCGTCATAGGCTTCGCTCTTGGCACCGTCGAAGACATAGTCGGTTGAAACGTGGATCAGCGGAATGCCTGCCTTGCGTGTGGCGGCGGCAAGCACTGCGGGGCCATGTCCGTTGGCCAGAAATGCAACATCCGGCTCGCTCTCCGCCTTGTCGACGGCGGTATAAGCGGCGGTGTTGATGACGGCCGCCAAACGCCTGCTCGCAAAATACGCATCAACGCTGGCTTCAGATGTAATGTCGAGTTCGTTGCGCGTCGGAAAAAGCGGTCGCACATCGGCGGGCCAGTTCTGGCGCGCGAGCTCAAGTCCCACCTGCCCCTGTCCGCCGGTGACAAGAACATCCGCCATCAAGCCACCTTGCCCGCTAGACCTAGCCGGCCCGTATCATACCGCCTGGCCAGGATATCCCCCCACCAGCTACGGTTGTCGAGATACCAGGCTACCGTGCTGGCAATCCCCTGCTCGAACGTCACCTGCGGCACCCAGCCGAGCTCGTCCCGGATCTTGGCGGCATCAATCGCATAGCGCTGATCATGCCCGGGGCGATCCGTTACGAAAGTGATCTGATCGGCATACCGCGTCCCGTCTGCTCGCGGCGTCAGCGTATCGAGCGTCGAACAGATGGCATGCACGACATCCAGGTTGGTCCGTTCCGAATTCCCTCCGACATTATAGGTTTCGCCCGGAACGCCCGTTTCGAAAACGGTCCGGAGCGCGCGGGCATGGTCCTCGACGAACAGCCAGTCGCGCACGTTGCTGCCATCGCCATAGACGGGCAGCGGTTCACCGGCGAGCGCGCGGATGATGATCAGCGGGATGAGCTTCTCGGGGAAATGATAAGGCCCGTAATTGTTGGAGCAGTTGGTCACCAACACGGGAAGGCCATAGGTATGGCCCCAGGCTCGCACGAGGTGATCAGAGCCCGCCTTCGATGCAGAATAAGGCGAGCGCGGATCATATGGCGTCACCTCGGTGAAGAAGCCATCGTTGCCCAGCGAACCAAACACCTCGTCGGTGGAGATGTGGTGGAAGCGGAACGATCCTCGCCGTCCGGCATCCAGCGCCTGCCAATAACCCAGGGCCTGCTGCAGCATCGTGAAGGTGCCGACGACGTTGGTCTGAACGAATTCGCCGGGGCCATCGATCGACCGGTCGACATGGCTTTCGGCGGCGAGATGCGCAATCACGTCGGGTTGAAACGCGGCGAGCAGTTTGGCCACCAGAGGGCCATCGCAAATGTCGCCCTGCACAAAGCTGTAGCGGGGCGAACCGCTGATAAGCTCCAAAGAGCTCAGAACGCCTGCGTAGGTCAGCTTATCGAGGTTTAACACCTCGTGATCGGTCTCCCCGATCAGATGCCTGACAAGGGCGGAACCGATGAAACCGGCGCCGCCGGTAACCAATATGCGCATAAAGTCTCCGCGAAAGGCGATCAGAGCGGCTGTAGCGGATTGCCGTCATACGCAAAGGGGCTATCGAAGTCCGCCAGCCCGGGCAACACATCATCCTTGGACGACAATAAGGGCTTAGCGGTCGCCAGGGGCCAATCGATCGCGAGCGTCGGACAATCCCAGCTTATGCCGCCTTCACAATCCGGCGCGTAGAAATCCGAGACCTTGTAGATGACTTCGCAATCGGGCTCCATCGTCAGGAATGCATGACCAAAGCCGACGGGAATGAACAATTGATCGCCATTGTCTGCCGACAACTCGGCGGCGACATGATGACCGTAGGTCGGCGAGCCCTTCCGAAGATCGACCGCATAATCCATGATCCTGCCGCGCGTGCAGCGCACCAACTTGTCCTGGGCGTGGGGCGGCCGTTGGAAATGGATGCCGCGAATGGTGTCGGTGGATTTTGAATAACTATGATTGTCCTGCACGAACGCACATGCGACGCCCTGCTGCGCCCACCGCTCCATCTGAAATGTCTCGGTGAACCAGCCGCGGTCGTCGCCGAACCGGCGGGTATGGATCAGCTTCACGGGATTGGAATGCACTTAACCTCCGATATTTGGTTTGCTGGGCGAATGCTTCTTTCCGTCAGGAAGGGGACTCCGGGAAACCACCAACCACGGATGTTCCGATGCGCTCCGATCGATGCGATGGAGGATTTCCCGCATCGTCGGTTCGCGGAAGCCTCCATATACATGCTGGCGCGACCAATGAAGGCTGTAGCCTGGGTCTTCGGTCAATGCGCTGCCCCAACGATCATGCATCGTCGCGAGTTCGCCCTGATCCCAAGCCACGCGAGCGCGTGTATCGTTCATGCCGCGCGTTTTCGATTCATGATGGATCGCCTCGATCGCCGGCGTGTAGAGGATTTTCCGGCCCGTGGCGCGAACGCGCAGGCAAAAATCGATGTCATTATACCCGACGGGCAAGCGCAGAGCATCGAATCCGCCAACCTGATCGAAAACAGCGCGGGTTACAGCCATGAAGGCGCCGGTCACCGCTACCGCGGCATGGGTCAGGTCAAACCGATCCTGCGGGCCAGTGACATGACCATCGGCATGCACGCCATCGTGAACCGGCGAGCCTTCACCGGTACCGAACAGCATCGCTGCGTGCTGCAGCTTCCCATCAGGATATAGCAATCGCGCACCGACCAGGCCGACATCCTCGCGCTGCAGGAAGCCAAGCAGGATGTCGTCCCATCCCGGTGTCAGCATCTCGATATCGTTGTTGGCGAAGACGATATTTTCCGCGCTGGATGCGGCCACCGCCACATTATTGGCGCGTGACCAGTTGAACGGTTCATCGAGCGGCAGGATTCCGATATTGCCCAACGCCTTCAAGCGATGGAAGCAGGCGAGGGTTTCGGAGCACGCACTCCGATTATCGACGATTGTAATATCGATATGATTGCGCTGTGTGGCCAGATCGAGCAACGACGTCACCGCCGTTTCCAGCATGGCGCTCTCGTCCCGTGTGGGAATGATGATGTGGATCCGCTCGCCTGCCCTGACGATCGGGGCGATCGCGACGGCCGGCCTGTGTCGCCGGTCCACGATCTCCACGGAAAGATCGATGACACTCCCCGGCCGAGGTGGGCTCCCACGCGGGTCACTCGACCAAAGATCGGGGGCATCGTCGCCGGTTGGCGCAATCTCGGCGCGTTCGGGAATGCGAAGCACCGATGCGAGCAGCCGCGGAATATGGGCAGCGGATCGTTTTGCGGCAGCCTTCAACAGCAACCCGCGACGCCGTTCGGCGGGATCTGCATCCAGATCGAAGGTCGCCAAGGATGGGTGAACAAGAATCGCCGCCGGCGGATTAACCACCTGCGCGAGCAGATCCGGGTCAATCACACCCCATAAAATCGGATTTTCATAACGCGGCCGATCATGCCAGTTTTCCACCGCATGATCATGATCGCACCAGATCGCCAGAGCGCCTGTCCGCTCCGCAACAAAAGCGAACCACGCGAGCGCATGAGGATCGAGCTTCGTCCCGGCGCCGATATGAAGCTGGTGATCCGTTTCACCGGCCGTTTCCCGTGCGGTCACGAACCGGAACCTGTCGTCCGCCGCCATGCTGGCCACGGGATGCGCCATCAGATCGGGACTTGCGACGACGAGCGCCTGCCATTCGACCCCGCCCTGATCGAGCAGGCTCACCAGCGTCGAACGGAGGAAGAAGGCGGTCGTTTCCCTGGCGTCGATCACGACGCTTATCCGGAAAGGAGTGACGCTGTCGGGCGGCGGCTGGATCGGAAAGTCCTGGCGGAACGCATCATAGCGTGGCGATGGATAGAACGCCGCCTCCCGCCATTCTTCGATGGCTCCTGCCACATTGCGCAGGGCGGCCCCTACGCGCGACAAAGTCGTCACTTGGTTGTCCCGATGAAAAGACGTACCCAGCAGATTTCGTGCGCCACCGTGAATCAGTTGCGCATAAGCGTCCCGATTGTCCGGGTCGCGTTGCAGGATATCCGCGAAGCAGGCCATGGCATCCGCCGGACGGCTCTTCTTCAGTGCATGCGCCAGATGCCCCAGCGTCTCTATATCGTCGGGGGCATTGTCGAGCGCCGCGCGATAGGCCGCTTCCGCCCCCGCCGGATCACCGAGTTCCTTGAGCGCGTGACCATGCTGCACATGGATCGCGGTCCTTTTGGGATCGCGCTTTACGATTTCGGCATAAGCCGCAGCAGCGGTCGCCCAGTCCCGCCGCGCCATGGCATTATCGCCACGGCGAATAAGACCGCTGACACCGAACTTTCTGAAGAAAATCATGAAATGTCGTTGCCGAAGCTACGGGAATGGGCGAATAGCATCCCTCATTATTCCATGTTCGCGAACGACGAACAACGGTTCAATCCGCCTAATCCCCAACGCCTGTAAAGCAGGGCGCGACGGTTGCCGCTGCCGGCTATCGGCAATGCCCGAACAGAGCCCTACATCAGCGGCAGCCCGTTCGGAGCGAGGACTTGCCCCGAAAGGTTCGGACAGGCCATATCCTATTGCCACCGACCATGGGGCGATAGCCGTCCCGCAATTCACGATTGTCGCAGAGATACGGGCTATGTTGAACGTGTCGGATCTGCATTGCTCGCGAAAATCCTGTTCCATCCTACGAACAGGATCTATTGCAATCAGGAGAGGGCGCAAAATGTCACGCCACGTGGGGACGAAGCTATGCGTCGTGGCTGCTGTTGACCGCGACGTTTCAAGTTTGATTCAATGCGCACGATAAAATTTCGACTTTCGAGGGAAAGATAATGATGCCGCGGAAAAAGGCCCTGATCACCGGCGTAACCGGTCAGGATGGTTCGTATCTCGCCGAATTTTTGCTGGCCAAGGGCTATGATGTGCATGGTATCAAGCGCCGCGCTTCGATGTTCAACACCCAGCGCATCGACCATATCTATCAGGATCCACACGAGCCCAACCCGCACCTCAAGCTGCATTATGGCGACCTGTCGGACACATCGAGCCTGATCCGCATCATCGGCGCGATTCAGCCCGACGAGGTTTACAACCTGGGTG
>Ga0105248_10009506_pt1 | contig 10700 bp, 10 predicted proteins | sample KBSS34metaG_FD_81524 | JGI IMG/M metagenome (GOLD analysis project Ga0105248, IMG submission 81524) | Switchgrass rhizosphere microbial communities from Kellogg Biological Station, Michigan, USA - KBS S3-4 metaG | ecosystem: Host-associated > Plants > Roots > Rhizosphere > Soil | place... | reverse complement strand
GGACTTGGGTCTAGGTTGCAAGATGAAACGGTTCAAGTTCGCCAACCGACATAGTGGCGATTAAGTTTCGGTAAGATTGAGCAAATGCGTGCTTCAAGAACATCAATCTTGTTCGGTTGCCGGACCGCGCCGCCGCGGACGGGCCGGCGCGTACTCCGCCTCGTCGCCTTGATGCATCGCCTCCGTCATGCTGGCGACCTTGCCGGGAGGCAGCTCTCCTCGCTCCTCGAGCTCGGCGATCTCGACCAGGTGCGCGTAGGCCTTCGCCATTTCCGCATGGGCCCGCCGCGCCTCGGGGCACGAGGCGTTGAGCGCCGCCTCGCATTCGGCACGCTCGCGCTGGCGATAGTAAAGGAGAGTGTCGCTTTTCATGTGTGCCCCCCGAGCGTCGGAGGGGGCGGGGTAACCATGTTAAAAACAACCCGTTTACCGCCACCGGCGGCAAGCATGCGGCGACTTGAGGGAACCATCGCGAGCCGCCATTAACGACTTAACGGCGGCACTGCCGTAGGTTTGATCCTTGGGGAATTTCTACCGTCGATGCTTGTGCGCTCCCCCGGGGTAGCGCCCGCGCTCGGCTTTATTTTCGTCATTGGGCTCGTTGGCCTCGGCTTGAAATCGCTCGAGCTGAAACTCAGCCCGAAGCGTCGCCGTCGCAGGTGGCGCGACGACCGTCGCAGCTCGCCGTCGGCAAGCGTTCTTCCTTTCCAGCAAAATCGCGCGCGCGACGCCGCCGACCAGCTTCGCATCGTGATGAAGGCGGACCTCAAGCCGCAGCCGTTGCTCAACAACAAACCCGGCGGGCAGACGGCCAATCAGTAGTATTCGCAGTCAACTTCGAAACGCTACTTCGCCGCAACCAGCCCTAGCTCATCGTCCTCAACATTCCTCGACTTCGCTCGGGACGCCCGCGCCGGACGCTTCGGCTTCGTCTCAACCACTTCCGGCTTGACGCTCGCCCGCTCCAGCAGCGGTTTCAGATAAGCCCCGGTGAAGCTCTCCGCCGTCGCCGCCACCTTCTCCGGCGTTCCCTCGACCACCACGCGGCCACCGTTGACGCCTCCGCCCGGCCCCAGATCAATCACCCAATCGGCGGTCTTGATCACATCCAGGTTGTGCTCGATCACGACCACGGTGTTGCCTTGGTCGGCAAGGCGGTGGAGGACTTCGAGGAGTTTGCGGACGTCCTCGAAATGGAGGCCGGTGGTGGGCTCGTCGAGGATGTAGAGTGTCTTGCCGGTGGCGCGCCGGCTGAGCTCCTTCGAAAGCTTGACGCGCTGCGCCTCGCCGCCGCTGAGCGTCGTCGCCGGCTGGCCGACCTTGACGTAGCCGAGGCCGACTTCCTTCAGCATCTCCATCTTGTCGCGGATTCCGGGGACCGCCTTGAAAAAGTCGGCCGCGTCCTCGACCGTCATGTCGAGCACGTCGGCGATCGACCTGCCCTTGAACTTCACCTCCAGAGTCTCGCGGTTGTAGCGGGCGCCGTGGCAGACGTCGCAGGTGACGTAGACGTCGGGGAGGAAGTGCATCTCGATCTTGAGGAGGCCGTCGCCCTGGCACGCCTCGCAGCGGCCGCCCTTGACGTTGAAGCTAAAGCGCCCGGGCTTGTAGCCGCGCGCCTTGGCCTCCGGCAGGCCGGCGAACCAGTCGCGGATCTGGGTGAAGGCGCCGGTGTAGGTCGCGGGGTTGGAGCGCGGGGTGCGGCCGATCGGCGACTGGTCGATGTCGATGACCTTGTCGAGCTGCTCGAGCCCCTTGATGCCGCTGCACGGGCCGCACGGGATGCGGGCGCCGTTCAGCGCGCGGGCGGTGCCGGCGTAGAGCGTGTCGATGGTGAGCGAGGACTTGCCGCTGCCGCTGACCCCGGTGACGCAGGTGAAGGTGCCGAGCGGGAACTTGACCGTCACGTCCGCCAAGTTGTTGGCGGTCGCGTTCTGGACGGTGACGAACTTGCCGCTGCCCTTGCGGCGGGTCTTGTGGAGCGGGATTTCGCGCCGGCCGCTGAGGTAATCGGCGGTGATGCTGGTCTCGCAGGCGAGGAGCTCTTCGAGCGTGCCCTGGCAGACGACCTCGCCGCCGTGGACGCCGGCGCCGGGGCCCATGTCGATGACATGGTCGGCGTGGCGGATCGCGTCCTCGTCATGCTCGACGACGAGCACGGTGTTGCCGAGGCCCTTGAGGCGTTTGAGGGTCTCTAGGAGGCGGTCGTTGTCCTTCTGGTGGAGGCCGATACTCGGTTCATCCAGAACGTAGAGGACGCCGGAAAGGCCGGACCCGATCTGCGAGGCGAGGCGGATGCGCTGGCTCTCGCCGCCCGACAGCGTGCCGCTGGTTCGGTCGAGGTGAAGATAGTCGAGCCCGACATTGTGGAGGAAGCCGAGGCGCTCGTTGATCTCCTTGAGGATGGCCTTGGCGATCTCGTTCTGGGTGGTGGTGAGCTTTTCGTGGAGGCGCGCGAACCAGGCGAAAGCGTCGGCGACGCTGCGGCGGCTGGACATGGAGATGTCCTCGCCGGCGATCTTCACGCTTAGCGCTTCGGGCTTGAGGCGGGCGCCGTGGCAAACCTCGCACGGGCGGCTGCCCTGGTAGCGGCTGAGCTCCTCGCGCATCCAGGCGGACTCGGTCTGCGCCATGCGGCGGTTGAGGTTGCCGATGACTCCTTCGAACGGCTTCTTGACCTCGTAGCTGCGCTTGCCGTCGATGAAGCGGAGGGTGACGGCGCGGCCGCCGGTGCCGTGGAGGATGACGCGCTGCGCTTCCTCGGGGAGGTCCTTCCAGGGGACGTGGAGGTCGAAGTCGTAGGCACGGGCGAGGCTCGACAGCACCTGCATGTAATAGGGCGAGGGCGGGTTGGACTTGGCCCAGGGGACTACCGCGCCCTTCGCGATCGAGAGCGCGTGGTTGGGGACGACGAGGTCCTCGTCGAACACCAGTTTCTCGCCGAGGCCGTCGCAGGCGGGACAGGCGCCCTGCGGCGCGTTGAAGGAGAAGAGGCGGGGCTCGATCTCGGCAATGGTGAAGCCGGAGACGGGGCAGGCGAACTTTTCGCTGAAGACGATGCGGCCAGGCGCGCCGAAGTCGAGCTTCATGCCCTTGGCCGCAGGTTCCTCCGCGGGCGGGTCGGCGGGGTCGAGATAGGCGAGCCCTTCGGCGAGCTTGAGCGCGGTCTCGAAGCTATCGGCGAGGCGCGGCTCGATGCCTTCGCGGACGACGATGCGGTCGACCACGACCTCGATGTCGTGCTTGTACTTCTTGTCGAGCGCGGGGGCGTCCTCGATCGCGTAGAATTCGCCGTCGATGCGGACCCGCTGGAAGCCCGCCTTTTGCCACTCGGCGAGCTCCTTGCGGTATTCGCCCTTGCGGCCGCGAACGACGGGGGCGAGGAGATAGTGGCGGCTGCCCTCGGAAAGCGCCATCACCCGGTCGACCATCTGGCTGACCTGCTGCGCCTCGATCGGAAGGCCGGTGGCGGGCGAGTAGGGGATGCCGACGCGCGCCCAGAGGAGGCGCATGTAATCGTAGATCTCGGTGACGGTGGCGACCGTCGAGCGCGGGTTGCGGCTGGTCGTCTTCTGCTCGATCGAGATGGCGGGCGAGAGGCCGTCGATATGCTCGACATCCGGCTTCTGCATCATCTCAAGGAACTGGCGTGCGTAGGCACTCAGGGACTCGACGTACCGGCGCTGGCCCTCGGCGTAGATGGTGTCGAACGCGAGGCTCGACTTGCCCGAGCCGCTGAGGCCCGTGATGACCGTCAGGCTCTCGCGCGGGATGTCCACGTTGACTGCCTTGAGATTATGTTCCCGGGCACCCCGGACTGAAATATGGGTCAGCATCGGATGGGCTTCGTTCCGTTTATGTTCTAATCTAGCGTGAGGTGCCGCAGCCGGTCAACGCGGCTCCAGCAATATGGGTTCGGCTCGTTGGATTGCGAGTCAGTTCCCCACTTGGTCGATTGAGTCCTCACGCTCGTCGAAGCGGTATCTGGACTCTTGCGCGCGAGTTCCCCAATTAGGCCACCTCATTACATTGGCGGGGATTTCATGAGCAATATCAATAAGAAGGCGTTTGTGCGCGCCGCCGCGGCACTGCTTGCCGCTTCGACGGCGATGGTGGTGACGAACGCGGCCGCGCAGACGACGCAGGCCGCTGCGGCGAGCAGCGTGAGCGCGCCGAACAAGACGCTCCTCGGCACCTGGGGCGTCGACCTGACGGCGCGCGACATGTCGGTGAAGCCGGGCGACGACTTCCAGAAGTACGCGTCGGGCAACTGGCTGGCGAAGACGCAGATCCCCGCCGACAAGCCGGAGGTCGGCTCGTTCTACGATGTGTTCGACCTCAGCCAGGAACAGCTCAAGACGATCGTTACGAGCGCTCCGGCGACGAACAAATATGGCGCGCTGTACCATAGCTTCATGGACGAGAACCGCGTCGAGCAGCTTGGTATCGAGCCGCTCAAGCCTGACCTTGCCAAGGTCGCCGCGATCAAGACCAAGGCCGACTTCGCGCGCCACATGGGCACGACCTCGGGCGCGTTCGGAAGCTCACTTTTTGCGTTCGACCTCGAGGCCGACACGGCCGATGCGTCGATGAACTCGCTGTACCTCTACCAGGCCGGTCTCGGCCTGCCGAACCGCGACTATTACCTGCTGCCCTCGTTCAAGCCGCAGCGTGACGCTTACCGCGCCTATCTCGAGCGGACGTTCAAGGCGATTGGCAACCCGACGCCGGCAGCGGCCGCCGACCGGGTGATGGCGTTCGAAACCGCGATCGCCAAGGTCAGCTGGGCGAGCGCGGACCGCCGCGACATCGAAAAGACCAACAATCCGATGAGCACGGCGGCGCTCGCGAACTACGCGCCGGGCATGGACTGGAACGCGTTCTTCGTCGGCGCCAAGGTGCCGGCGCAGAAGCGGATGATCGTCAACGAGAATACGGCGATCAAGCAGATCGCCGCGCTGTACGCGAAGACCCCGCTGACGACGCTAAAGGAGTGGGAGGCCTTCCACACCGCCGACCAGGCCGCGCCCTATCTCAACAAGGCGATGGTCGACAGTCGCTTCGACTTCGTGAAGACGCTGAGCGGCGTCAGCGAGCAGCGCCCGCGCTGGAAGCGTTCGCTGAGCCTCGTCGACGGTTCGCTCGGCGAGCTGATCGGCCAGGACTATGTCGCCAAATACTTCCCGGCTTCGTCCAAGGCGAAGATGGTCGAGCTGGTCGCCAACCTGAAGACGGCGATGGCTGCGCGAATCCAGGGCAACAGCTGGATGAGCGATGCGACGAAGAAGGCCGCGATCGACAAGCTGTCGAAGATGGACGTGATGGTCGGCTATCCCGACAAGTTCCGCGACTATGGCGCGCTCGAGATCAAGGCTGACGACCTCTACGGCAACGTCGAGCGGGCGAGCGCCTTCAACTACGCCTACGACATGGAAGACCTCGGCAAGCCGGTGAACCACAAGAAGTGGGTGATGAACCCGCAGACGGTGAACGCCTATAACGGCGGCGGCGAGAACAAGATCGTGTTCCCGGCCGGCATCCTTCAGCCGCCCTTCTTCGATCCGAACGCTGACGACGCGGTCAATTACGGCGGCATCGGCGCCGTGATCGGCCATGAGATCAGCCACGGCTTCGACGACCAGGGCCGCAAGTTCGACGCAAGCGGAAGCGTGCGCGACTGGTGGACCGCCGAGGACGGCAAGCGCTTCGACGCCGAGGCAAAGGTGTTCGGCGACGAATATGCAAAGTTCGAGGCGGCGCCGGGCGCATTCGTGAACCCGAAGCTGACGATGGGCGAAAATATCGCCGACTTCGCCGGCGTTCAGGTTGCGCTCGACGCCTATCACCACTCGCTCGGCGGCAAGCCGGCGCCGGTGATCGACGGCCTGACCGGCGACCAGCGCTTCTTCCTCGCCTATGCGCAGGTGTGGCGCGAGAAGCAGCGTGAGGATGCGATCCGCAGCCAGGTGACGACCGACCCGCATAGCCCGGGCCGGTTCCGCATCTGGGGCCCGCTGCGCAACGTGCAAGCCTGGTACGACGCGTTCGGCATCACGCCCGACAACGCGATGTACATCCCGCCGGAAAAGCGCGCGAAGATCTGGTAAGCGCGCCGGAGACGGAAAAGGAGGGGAGTCGCCTTCGGGCGGCTCCCCTTTTGTTGGGGTGCGGCTGTCTGCAATGGGTGGAAAGCCGGCCCTCGGTGGATCCTCCGGCAGGCGCACGCCTTACTTCCCCGTCCAATCGGGCCTATGTTGCGCCCGCTACTATCGCAAAATGACGGTCTACGGATGCTTTGCGGCTCCTTTTTCCATCTCTGCCTCTCCTAGCGCGAAGCGGGCCGGCATCTTCGGCCGGCACTAGAAGGACAAAGCTATGACAACCGGAACGGTGAAATTCTTCAACGACAGCAAGGGCTATGGATTCATCGCGCCCGACGGAGGCGGCACCGACGCCTTCGTTCACATCAGTGCGGTCGAGAATTCGGGTATGCAGACGCTCCGCGAGAACCAGCGCGTCAGCTACGAGCTGCAAGAGGATCGCCGCGGAAAGATGGCCGCAGTGAATCTGAAGCCGGCCGACGACGCGGCCGCGGATGAATCCTCCAGCACGCAGGGCGAGTAACTTGTCCGGGCCGGTGGCCCGCAGCACGAACCTCGGTTTCTTCCTCGCCCGGGCCCAGCAGGCACGGGTCGAGGGGGAAGCGGCGACGCTCGAGCATGTGCGCGAGCGTTGCCTTCGTTCCGAAGCTGCGTGGACGGCACTCGCCGACAAGGCGCGGCGCAGCGAGCGGCTGCGCGACGAGGAGCTCGAACGGAAAGCACAAGCAGCTGCCGCGGATATTGCGAAGTAAGACGGTCCGCCGACCGTAGGAATAACGCGCCAGTGCATGCTATTCGAGGCAGAAGGTCGCGACCTCTTCGTAATGCGCGCCATGCTTCGAGAGATGGCTTTCGAAGAGCGCGAAGCGGTCCACGGGGAATGGTTCGGACGAGAGGCCGCGATGGCGTTCGAGATAGTCCTGCACTTCGCGCGAGCGGCGGCCTTTCCAGCGGGCGAGGGTGATGTGTGGGTGGAAGGCGCGGCGCTCGGGTTCGAGGCCGACCTGCTGACAGACCCGTTCGGCCTTGGCGGCGAGCGCGGCGACGGGCTCCTTGGGCTCGACGGCAGCCCACAGGGCGCCGGCGTGGCGTTGCTCGAAACGGCCCGCGCCGACGATCCGAAGTTCGAACGCTGCGGAGCGGATCCGGGCGAGCGCGTCGGCGAGATCGTTCGCCACTGGCCGCTCGATCTCGCCGATGAAGCGCAGGGTGAGGTGCAGCTGCTCGTCGTCCTGCCAGCGGAAGTCGGGGCTGTCGTCCATCGCGTCGATGAGGAGGTCGCGGATCGGTTCGGGCGGGCGGATGGCGACGAACAGGCGGTGCATCAGCCCTCAATCCTGTCCCGCAAGGTTGCGATCCAGCGTCTTGTCGGCGCCGAAGTTTCGGGCGGCAGATCGTCCATCGCGAATTCGCGCACGGCTTCGACCTCCAGCGACCAGCGGGGAGGGCGGTAGTTTACGTCCTCTACGATGACGAGCGCGGCGAGGTCGCGCTTAAATTCGACCTCTTCCTCGAGCTCGCAACCCAGGCGGACGCGCCCGTGGCCGGTCATGCCGATTTCCTCGCGGGTCTCGCGGAGCGCCGCTTCCTCGGCTGACTCGTCGGCCCGGCGGCCGCCGCCCGGAAGACGCCAGCCGGGCGCGTAGCGAAGCTTCACGAGGATGATCTTGTGCTCGCTGGTGAGCGCGACGGCGTGAGCGCCGAAGGTCCGCGGGCGTCGGATGAACCAGCCGAGCTTCATCAGCTTGTGCGCCGCCGTCATGGAAATGCGCAGCGGACGGTCGAACCAGCTCATGGCACTGTAAGTAGCGGCTGTGCGAGGCTGGTTCCAATCGCGCGCCGAGCGTGCGAGAACAGATGCAAGGGGGCACCTGATGAGCGGAAAGAGCGAGCTCGGCAGGAAAGAATATGAAGAGCTGCTCGAGCCGATGGCGCTCGAGCTGAGCGGAATGGCGCGCTGGGTCGCCGAGACGAAGCAGCGCCTCGTCGTCGTCTTCGAGGGCCGCGACACGGCGGGCAAGGGCGGCTCGATCGACATGTTCGCCCGCCTGTTGAACCCGCGCCAGTGCCGGGTCGCCGCGCTCCCCGCGCCGAGCGAGCGCGAGAAGACCGAATGGTATTTCCAGCGCTACATCGAGCATCTGCCGGCAGCCGGCGAAATCGTGTTGTTCGACCGCAGCTGGTACAACCGCGCGGGCGTCGAGAAGGTGATGGGCTTCTGCACGCCGGAGCAGACGCAGGCCTTCCTGAACGCCGCGCCGGAGTTCGAGCGGCATCTGGTCGACGACGGCATCCTGCTCTTCAAATATTGGCTGTGCTGCGACCAGGAGGTTCAGGAGAAGAGGTTCGAGAACCGGCTCGACAATCCAATGAAGCGCTGGAAGTTGTCGCCGATCGACCTCAAGGCGCGCGAGCATTACGAGGATTACACCGAGGCGCGGGAGCTGATGCTTTCGGCGACGCACACCGACTTTGCGCCGTGGACGCTGGTGGACTTCAACGACCAGCCGCTGGGCCGGCTGACGCTCCTCCGGGACCTGCTCGACCGGGTGCCGGACACCGACCTGCCGCTTGCGAACATTCCGTGGCCGGCGCTCGGCCATCCGCCGCTCAAGGAACGTTTCGGCGTGCTCCAGCCGCTGCCGCCCTATCCGGTGCCGGCGGAAGCCGAGCATAAACATCATCATCATCACCACGACGACGACGACGGGGGCAAGTGATGCGAGCGTCGAAGCTGCTGCTGCGAATCACGGTCTTTTATCTGGCGATCGGCCTGATGGTCTTCCTCGCGCTGAAGATCTGGCCGCAGCTTCGCGGCTACCTGCCCATCGGAGGGGTGGAGCAGCTGATCACGCAGCCTTCGAAGAACCCGCTGGAGGCGAGCGAGGCCATCCGTGCCGCACACGTCGAGAATTTCGGACAGAGCGTCTTCTGGCTGGTGGCCGCGATCACTGCGGCGATCCTCGTCTCGCTGCCGGTCAGCTGGACCTATATGACGGTGCGCGGAGGCGAGGAGTACGACCAGAGCCTCGTCAACACGATCATCGTCCTGCCGATGGTCGTCACCGGAATTGTCATCATCGTCCAGAACAGCCTGGCGCTCGCCTTCTCGCTGGCGGGGATCGCGGGCGCGGTGCGGTTCAGGAACTCGCTTAAGAGCTCGGGCGATGCGCTCTTCATCCTGCTCGCAGTGGCCATCGGGCTCAGCGCCGGGATCGGCGCGATCGAGCTCGCCGCGGTGATCAGCATCTTCTTCAACTATTGCTTCGTCATCCTGTGGATCACCGAATTCGGCGAGCGCGAAGGCATGAAGCGCTTCCTCGTCGATTATGACGGGATCGACCGCGCGGCGCCGCCCGCGCCGGCGAAGGTCAAAACTCCCGACGACGACTAGAAGCAGTGCTTCAGCACGCGCTCGCTGACTGCGACATCGGACGAAATGTCGGCGAAGAAGGGTTCCAGGAAGGCGATCGCCCGGCTTGCCCGTGAGGGGTCGAGGCCGGGCGTCGACGTGATCGCTGCCATCATCTGCGGGCGCACCTCACGCATCTGGCGAGCGGCGGCGAGCACCTGCCCATTGTGGGCGCAATAGCCGCGATAGAAGCGCTGGCGGACGTTGGGGATGGCGATCGCGTCCGGCGGGGTCGCGTAGGGCGCGTTGACGAAGCCCGAGAAATCGAAGTCGTAAGGGATCACGACGATGCTGCCCGCGGCCATCGGACCGATCAGCTCGGCATTGTGGCAGCAATCCTTGCCAGCTGGGCCGGCGCGCATCGACCAGTCGTGATTGGCGATCATGTGCTGGAACAAGGCGTAGCGCGCGGCATCGGCGGGCTTGAGGTAAGCCATCGAGAATTGGGCCGGCGCATGGGTTGGCTTCATGCCGTTGCGCTTGGCGACATCGCCCAAGTCCTCGATGAAATAGCCGACCCTGGAGACGATCGGGCTTCCGTTCGCGTCTCGATAGTCGACGTTCGCAAGCCGCACCTGGAAGCTGTGTGGCGTGAGCAGATTGTACATCCGGTAGGCAGAGTATTCGAGCAGCACATATTGCTGGAACGCGGGGTCGTTGCGGCAGTGGGTGACGAGCTTCAGCTTCTTCTGCCCGGCGAAAAGCGAGGTAGGCGGCGGGGCGGCGGCGAACCGCACCCGGAGCGGCGGGAATTTGCACACGTCCGTCGCCCGGCGCGTGATTCCGCGAACGCTCAGGGCGACGGGAAGCGGCTGGCCGGCCTGGTCGGTCAGCGTTCCCTGGATCACGACATTGGGAGAGCGGTTGCGGACGAGCGTGGAAAGCGGCGCCTGAATGACAATGTGGATCGGGTCCGAGGCCGCGAACAGCGGTTCGACCGGTTGCCCGACCGCAGGCGTGGCGACGGCAAAGACGAGAAGGGCAATGATGACTCTCAAGGCGTCAGCCTTGCGACCGGATGGGGTGTCATCGCGCCGCCCACGATCTCGAGCCAGGTGAGCGGTCCGCCGTAAAAGCGCGAGATGCCCGTATCGATCCGGGCGAGCCTGCCGCCGTAGAGGATCTCGATTCCCTTGAGGTCGGGCGTGTGGCCGACTACCAGCCGCTGCGCTCCATAGGCCGAAAGG
>Ga0105248_10009505_pt1 | contig 10701 bp, 7 predicted proteins | sample KBSS34metaG_FD_81524 | JGI IMG/M metagenome (GOLD analysis project Ga0105248, IMG submission 81524) | Switchgrass rhizosphere microbial communities from Kellogg Biological Station, Michigan, USA - KBS S3-4 metaG | ecosystem: Host-associated > Plants > Roots > Rhizosphere > Soil | place... | reverse complement strand
GTGGATAGCGGCGCTGGAGCGATGCGTCGCCAAAGCGGGATTCTTGGGGCGGGGCGTAGTCCAGGGTTTCGGCGCCGAATTCGCATTTGCCTGAAGGCGTTCCGAATCCGCCTTCGGAGAAGGGCAGGAACGGGGTGCCGGGCTCCGAAATGTTCAGGCGGATGGAGTGCTCGGTGTTCAGGCGATCGAGGGTGATGCCTTCCAGGAACTTGTGTCCCGAATTTAGCAGCGAGCGGATCATGATGTCTTCGGAGTCGCGGAAGCACTGGTCGTCGAAACCCATGCGTAGGGCCAAGTCGCGGAAGACTTCAACGTTGGAGCGGGCTTCGCCGGGGGCGTCTACGACGGGGCGCGCTAGCTGCACATGGTAGTGGCCGTAGGCGCGGTAGAGGTCGGTGTGTTCCAGGAACGTGGTCGACGGCAGGAGGATGTCGGCGTAGTCGGCGGTGTCGGTCTGGAATTGCTCGAGCACAACGGTGAACAGATCTTCGCGGCGCATTCCGGCTAGCACCTTCGCCTGGTTGGGCGCTATGGTGGCGGGGTTGGAATTATAGACCACCATGGCTTTGACGGGCGGGTTGTCTAGCTCCGTGAGCGCTTTGCCTAGCTCCGACATGTTGACAATGCGGGTGGGACACGGCTGAAGTTCCGGTATCTCCAGAGCGGCGCTGTTGAAGTGGAACGCGTGCGAGGTGGAGAGTTGCAGTCCGCCGCCGACTTCCTTCCAGGATCCGGTGAGGGCAGGGAGGGCGGTGATGGCTCGCACGGCGGCGCCGCCGTGTTCGCTGCGTTGGACTCCGTAGTTGAGGCGGATGGCGGCGGGACGCGTGGTGGCGTAATCGCGCGCTAGTTGGACGATTTCTGCGGAGGCTATGCCGGTTAGGGCTGCTACCCGAGGCGGGTCGTAGGCGCGGGCTAGCGCGGCGAGTTCGTCGAAGCCGTTGGTGTGGCGGGCCACGTAATCGGCGTCGTACAGATTTTCACCGATGATCACGTGGATCAGGCCTAGCGCCAGCGCCAAATCGCTGCCGGGGTTGACGGAGAGGTGGCGGTCGGCTAGCGCGGCTGTGCGGGTCTTGACGGGGTCGATCACCACCAGCTTGGCTCCGTTGCGGCGGGCTTCGAGGATGAAGGGCCACAGGTGCACGTTGGTGCCGTGGATGTTGGCTCCCCAGGCGATGATCAACTTCGAGTGGCGGAATTGTTCGGGTTCGGTGGCGTAGCGCAGGCCTAGCGTGGCGGTTAGGGCGGCACCGCCGGTCGAGGAACAAATGGTGCGGTCGAGGCGCGAGGCGCCCAGGCGGTGGAAGAAGCGGCGGTCCATGCCGGAGCCGTTGAGCAAACCCATAGTGCCGGCGTAGCTGTAGGGAAGAATGGACTCGGGTCCGTGCTCTTGCGCGATGGCGGCTAGACGCTTAGCGATGGTGTCGAGGGCTTCGTCCCAGGAGATGCGAGTGAAGCGGCCCTGACCTTTGGCGCCGCTGCGTTTCTGCGGATAGAGCAGGCGGTCTGGCGAATATTCGCGCTCCAGATACTGGGCGACTTTGCCGCACAGGAATCCGCGAGTGACGGGATGGTCAGGGTCGCCACGGAGGCGCGTCGCGCGGCCGTCTTCGATGTGGACTAGCAGGCCGCAGGCGTCGGGGCAATCGAGCGCGCATACAGAGTGCCGGACCTGTTCCGAACTGCTGCCAGATGGCATATCCGCAGGATAACAATTGAAGCGGCTGGGCGTGCGATCCTTGGAGGCGCTATGAGAGTTGCTGCCGTGGTAATCCAAAACGTCGTGCGCGTGCTGGGCCTGACTTTGCTGGTGCTGGGGTTTCAGTTCTGGACGGGCCGATCCCTGCAATTGGTGCCCGTGCACATGCGGATCGGGGAGATTCTAGTGGCCTTGCTGTGGATTCTGGCGGCGCTGGGTCTGCGCAGAGGAGTGCCGCCGGGGTTGGTGCTGGGCGGTATGTTTTATGGGGTCATCGTGCTGGCGTTTGCCTACCGGATGGGGACGTTCCTGCCGGGGAGTGCGCACGAAGTCATCCGCGTGGTGCATTTTCTATTTGGTTTGGGAGCGATCGGGCTGGTGGAGATGATCGGAGCCAGGATCAAGCGCGCGGCGGTGACGTAAGGAAGATCTAGCGCGAAAGAGGGCGTGTATGGCGCCCTCTCTCCGGGCCTACTGCCTACTGCATGAGGGCCATTGCGAATTGGATCAGGAGACTGGCTTGGGCCGTCGTCAGGCCCGCCTTTCCGGATTGCGCGATGACTTGGCTGATGAACGCATTCAGCTGGTTGTCGCCGGACTTTATGTTGCCGCTGGCAAAGGCCGCTTGCGCGCCCTGCAGAGTTGCCACCATGGTGGCCGCAACGGCGGGCTTGGTCTCAAACTTGGGCACCAAGTTGATCAGACTAGCGGATGTCACCGTAACGGTGAAGCTGGTGGAGCCGCTTCCCGTGTTTCCGGCTTTATCGGTGGCGGTAGCGCTGTAGCTGTAGGTTGTTCCCAGAGTAAACGAGTAGGCCGGGCCACTGACCTTCGGGCCGCACGTGGAACTGGCGATACCCGACAGCGCATCGGTCGCGTCGCAGGTGATATTCACGGTCTGATCGACGGTGTACGTTCCGCCGCCGGTATAGGAAACAGTGGGATTGGTTTCATCGATGTTGACAGTGATCTTTGCCTGGGCCGTATTGCCTGCGTTATCCACGGCCGTTCCGGTTACAACCTGAAGGGCTCCCTCGGCGTTGAGCGTCATGGCACTGGAGCAGGACGCGATACCGGATAAGACGTCAGAACAGTTAAAGGTTACTGTGACGCTGGTCTTGTTCCATCCATTGGCATTGGCGGCGGGGGTTGCCGTGCCGCTGATCAGCGGCAGCGTAGTGTCGATAGTCCAGGTGAAGCTTGTAGGTGTACTCAAGGTGCCGGAGCTATCCTTGGCTTCCACGTTAAAAGTGTGGCTACCCTGGGCGAGATTGGAGTAGCTCTGTCCGCTGGTGCAGGCCGTGTAGCTGGAAGCATCCAGACTGCACACAAAAGTGACTCCCGATTGGGTGTCGGAAAAGTTAAAGGCGGCGCCGGTCTGGTTGGTTGGATTCGCCGGGTTCGAACTGATCGCCGGCGCCGGCGGCGGTGTGCTGGTGCCGCTGGTGCTCACGAGCGCCAGGTTGAACATCCATCCCGAGGCAAGCGAGGTCACGTCGGTAAGCGGGCCAGTAGCCGTAAGATTCAGAACCTGTACCGCAGTGGTTACCGCCTGGGGGTTTGTCGTAATCACCGATCCGTCGCCGACACCGCCATAGAGATCGTATCCCCAGCCCCAGACTTTGCCATCGGCCGCGACAGCGTGGCCGGCGCCATACCCCGCCGCGATCGCGGTGATGACCGGAAGTCCCGGCACCGGCATCGCCGAGCTCGTTCCAAAAGGAGGGAGGGGCCAGCTGTTATTGTAAGGAAAATACGGGTAGCCGATGATCCCGTCGCCCAACCCTCCCTGGTCATTGGCCCCCCACATCCACACCGTACCGGACCCATCGAGTGCCATGCCGTTGGTCACGCTGGCGGCGATGGCAGTTATCCCGGTGAGGGCCGGACCGGGGGATGCTAACGGCCCCGGCCAAGGAACACCGCTAACGCCGCCGAGCCCACCAATGCAGTTTGTGCCGTACGTCAAGACCTGGACGGGCGCATTGGTATAGTCGGGCGAGCAGTGGCCAAGGGTTCCCAGATCATTGCCGCCCCAGGCCCACACCGTGCCGTCGTTTTTGAGGGCGAGACTGAAGTAAGAACCTGCCGCGACAGCTTTCACATCAGTAAGGCCGATGACTTGCACGGCGACGTGACGATCAATATTGGTGCCATCGCCCAGTTCCCCGTACTGATTCAGCCCGAAAGCCCACACCGTACCATCGCTTTTTACAGCCAGGCTGTGTCCCCATCCGGCGGCGATGGCGATGATGCCGGAAAGACCGGACGCCTGCACGGGATATCCCAGGTTGCTAACCGTCCCATCGCCGAGTTGGCCGACGTAGTTTGCTCCCCAGCCCCACACGGTACCGTCATTTTTCAAGGCCAAACCGTGGTTCAGTCCAGCGGCAACAGCCTTGACGTTGTGGAGTTTCTGGTCGGTTGCGTCGGTGGGGTCTTGCACTTGGACGGGCTTGTTGTAGGGGACGTTACTGGCTCCAATGCCCAAATCCCGGAAACTCCCATCTCCCCACGCCCAAACCGTTCCGTCGCTCTTTACGGCCAGGCTGTGTGTAGCGCCACCGGCAATTCCGATGACCCCCATGATGGATCCAGTGCCGGTTGGGCCGACTACTTGGGCGGGCGAGAGGCGGTCCGCGTACGGGTACGTGGAGTTATCGCCCAATTGCCCATAGGGGTCGCTTCCCCAGCTCACAATCGTACCGCCGGTCTGCGCAACCGCTGGTCCCGCTGGAACCATCCAAGCCAGGACCAATGTTCCCAGCGCTGCGCGGATAGACTTCCTCAACTCTACATTCTGCACCTGAAGTTCTCCTTCGCTCAGCAGTGCGCATCGGAGATAGAAAAACCGTCAAGGAGTTTCAGCCAAGATGAGCCTGGGGGCGGAGAAGTACGGCGGGTACTATTGGAGCAGGTGCGTGATCTGCATTGAGCCCCGTGCCAATCTGCGATCCGCTAAACTGAGTGAGCCTCCCTTATGCCGCTCGCTGCCGGTGACAAATTAGGCCCTTATGAAACTCTCTCGCCCATCGGGGCCGGAGGCATGGGCGAAGTATGGAAAGCCCGCGACACGCGGTTGGGGCGTGTCGTCGCCATCAAGATTTCGCATCAGCAATTCAGTGAGCGTTTCGAGCGTGAAGCGCGCGCGATTGCGGCGTTGAATCACCCGAACATTTCGCAGCTTTACGATCTGGGGACGCTGCCGGAGGGCGGCGGCTTCCTGGTGATGGAGTATATCGAAGGCTCGCCGATTGGACCCGTTGACTCACCGCGCAAGCTGCTGGATTTAGCAGTGCAAATCGCCGACGGTTTGGCGGCGGCTCACACGGCCGGGTTCACGCATCGTGATCTGAAGCCTGATAACGTTCTGGTCACGGGGCCGCAGACGGCCAACCCGGGGCGCGTGAAGATTCTCGATTTCGGGCTCGTCAAACGCGCCGGTGGCGTCACCCAAACGGACGCTACGCAGACCATCGCTCAGGTTACGAATCCGGGTACAGTCTTGGGGACGGTGTCGTACATGAGTCCGGAGCAGGCGCGCGGGGAAGAGGTGGATTCGCGCAGCGACCAGTTCTCTTTCGGACTGATCATTTACGAAATGGCTACGGGCAAGCGAGCGTTCGTTCGCGGGAGCGCGGCCGAAACCATGACGGCCATCATTCGCGACGAAGTGGAGCCGTTGCCGTCGACGGTACCGGCGCCGCTGCGCTGGGTGGTGGAACGATGCCTGGCTAAAGATCCGGCGGAGCGCTATGACTCGACCAAGGATCTTTATCGCGAGTTGAAGCTAGCGCGCGAGCGGCTGTCGGAGGCGAGTTCCACCGGTTCGCAGGCTCCTGTGCAGGTGGCGCCGGCCGCGGTGCGCCGCCCGTCGTACCGCATGTGGGGAGTGGTGGTGCTGGCGGCGCTCATGGGATTCGGCGCGGCGCTGTTCTGGCCCATGCCGGCGCCGGAACCGCCGCGCTTGCTGCCCTTCGCCACCGAATTCGATTTGCAGAGTAGCCCGCGCTGGGCGCCTACCGGAGATCGTATCGCTTACATCGCGGCGGTGGATGGGATATTTCAGGTGTTCAGCAAGAAGCTGGACGCGGCTGCGCCGACCCAGATCACGCATGAGGCGGTGTCGTGCTCCGCGCCAGTGTGGTCTGCCGACGGCACGCGCCTCTACTTCATCGAAGGCTTTTCGCCGTCGATGAGCGTTCACTCGATCGCGGTGGCGGGGGGGCCGTCGCAACTGGTGCGCGACAACGTGCTGATGGCGGAACTGACGCCGGATGGGAAGACCATGGCCCTGCTGCTGCGCGACGAGGGCAGCAAGTATCGTTTGGCTTTTGCCTCGCCTCCGGAGGCCGCGCCGCAATTTTACCAGCGTGGAAAGTTCAGCACTATGTTTGCCGCCAACGAAACCAGCATGCACGTCCATCCCAGCGGCAAGTTTGTGGGACTGATGTTCGGCAATCGAGAGTTCTGGAAGGTGCCATTGGGGGAGGGCGAACCGGAAGTGATTCAAGGGCTGCGGAACATCGACGACTTCGCGTTTTGGAACGACGAGCGCCACATTCTGGCCCTTCACGTAGTTAATACGTCCGATTCCGATCTGGCCGTGGTCGACTTAGCCAACGGATCTTCGCGGCGGATTTTTGCGGCCGCCAACCAAACCATTCCGGCGGTGAGCGTGGACGGCCGGGTCCTGGCGCTACCGGTGATGGAACGAGGCTACGACGTGATCGAGGTACCGCTGGATGGATCGCCGCCGCGCGACGTGATTGCCACGCCGCGCGACGAAGTGGCTCCCAGTTGGTCGCCAGACGGTTCGCGCTTCGCCTATGCCACCAATCGCAGCGGCGAAGCTCAATTGTGGCTGCGCAATCGCAGTCAGGGGCTGGAACAGTTGATTAGCAGCCCCAAGGACTTCCCGGGCACATCCTCACCCGCGTTTCTGGATTCCTCTATTTCGCCGGATGGCAGGCGTGTGGCTTACCGCATGGAGGACGGGCGGGATTTTTCCATATGGATCTCCCCGCTTTCCGGCGACACACCGGTGCAATTGTGGAAAGATCCAGCCCAAGTGCAGCGCGGTGCGACGTGGTCTCCCGACGGTGCCTGGATCGCATTCTACGGGGCGAAAGACGGCCGCTTCACGGTCTCCAAAGCGCGCGTGGGCGGCAACTCAGCGCCGGATCTGATCACCTACACCAGTGAGCCGCAGCCGGTGCGCTGGTCGCCCGATGGCGCTTGGATCGCCTATCGCGACGGACAGCAATTGCTGCTGGTCAGCCCGGACGGGAAACAGAAGCGCGCGGTGAGTATGCATCGCTGGGAAACGTACGGATGGTCCAAGGACGGCGCGACTCTCTATGGAATCTTCGTCGACGAGCGGCGTCACATGATTCTGGGGAGCATTCAGGTGGCGAGCGCTCGCGAAAGCAAAATCGCGGATTACGGTTTGACCGGCGGAGAGGTCGATTTCGGGTCGCTACAGGCGGATTTTCCATATCGCGGGTTCAGCCTGAATCCGGACGGCAAGAGTTTCCTGACGTCAGTGTATCGCGCCAAGTCGCAGATCTATCTGCTGCGCGACTTCAACCGTCCGCTGCGCTTGATTGACCGCTGGCGGAATTAGTTTTGCGTGGTTTGAATTTCGTTGACGACCTGCTGCACGTTGGCAATCTGTACGGCCGCCAACTCCGCTTGGCTGCGGGTGGCCGCGGCGGCTACTTTACCGGTGAGGGTGACGACGCCGTTCTTGGTTTTGTGTTTTACGCCGGTGAGTCCCGCGGATTTGAAGGCGGCATCCAGATTCTTGCTGATGGCTGCGTCTTGATCCGCACTGACTTCCTTGGCGATTTTCGCGAAGGGCGCGGGCTGCACGCCCACTTCATTAGCGACTACCTGGCCTGCCGCGGCGGCTTTTGCCAGGGATTCCGCGCGATCTTTGTCTTCCTGCGAATCGACGTGGCCGCCTAAGGTGACGACGCCTTTGCTGCGGTCCTGGGACACGGTGACGTCTTTAAACCCAGCGTCTTTCAACGACTTTTCGGTGGCATCCTTCACATCCGCCGATTGGGGCTGACTGGAGCAGCCGACTGAAAGTCCGAGAACGATCGTTAGCAATGCAAATCTAAACATGGATTTATCCTCCGGGGCATGAGCCCACAATGGTTTGAGCAATTTTACGCCCAGTTGTTTCGTCAACAACGGCCGCTATACGGAAGTGTTTGACGGTGGATAAGATAACCACATATGGTCATATTTTGCATGCGACAATGAGGGCCTGCCATCTGGGAGGGGCCCGCGACGAGATATCGCAATCGAGTCCTGGGTCTCTTGTTCCTGCTGATGGTGATCACGTACCTTGACCGGGTTTGCATTTCGGTGGCAGGGCCGCGCATGCAGGAGGCTTTGCACATAGGGCCGGTGGCCTGGGGTTGGGTGGCCGCGATTTTCACGATTTCCTATGCGGCCTTTGAGATTCCCAGCGGCGCGCTAGGCGACCGCATTGGGCCGCGCAAGGTACTGACGCGGATCGTGTTGTGGTGGTCGGTTTTCACTTCGCTGACGGGTCTGGTCACGGGCCTCTATCCACTCTTGTTAGTCCGGTTTTTGTTTGGCATGGGCGAAGCAGGGGCCTTTCCTAACGGATCCGTGGCGGTGGCGCGCTGGTTCCCCATGCAGGAGCGCGGGCGCGCTCTGGGAATTTTCTTGATGGCGAGCCAAGTGGGCGGCGCCGTGGCTCCCTTGTTGGTGGTGCCGATCCAGGCTCGTTATGGATGGCGCGCTTCTTTCTTCGCGTTCGGGAGTTTAGGAGTGGCCTGGAGCATTGCGTGGCACCGCTGGTTTCGCGACTCTCCGGCGGAGACGGCGGGCGTGAGTCGCGCGGAAATAGAAGAGACTCGCGATCTGATGCCCAAGGCGCAGCACGGTCTGCCGTGGAAGATCGCACTGCGCTCCGGAAATTTATGGGCCATGATGTCGATGGCGTTTTGCTATGTGTACACGCTCTATTTTTTCCAGTCGTGGTTTCACACTTTTCTGGTAAAGGGCCGTGGGTATAGCGAGAACGATCTGCTGTTGTCGTCTCTGCCTTTTGTAGTGGGCGCCTGCGCGAACTTGAGCGGAGGCCTTGCCAGTAATGTGCTCGTGAAGAGAGTGGGACTCAAGTGGGGGCGGTGCGCGATCGGAGTGGTGGGGTTGGGAGTGGCGACAATTTGTACCGTAGCGGTGATGTTTACCGGGCAGTGGTTCGGGGCGCTGATTCTGTTGTCGCTCGCTTATGGCGGGATTACTTTTGCACAGCCTGTGGTGTTCGCGGTCTGTCTGGACATCGGCGGCGAATACGCCGGTGCGGTGACGGGCGCCATGAACACCGGAAGCCAAATTGGATCGTTTGTGGGATCGGTGGCATTTGGATATCTGGTGGACCGCTTCGGGAACTACGACGCGCCCTTCATCCCTATGGCGGGACTGCTTTTGATCGGCACATTGCTGTGGTTTAAAATTGACCCGGGCGAGCGGCTCATTCGAGATGTCGCATGAAGTTATTTTTATCTTGCAGTTCTCTTTTTCTTCGCCTACTATAAGTCTATGGCTCTTACGAAACGCCAGAAAGAATTCCTGGAGTTCCTAGCGGGGTTCCTGGAGAAGCGGGGCTACAGCCCTAGCTATGAAGAGATCGCAGAGGGGCTGGAGCTGGCATCGTTAGCGACGGTGCATAAGCACATCCTGGCGCTCGAATCCAAAGAATATTTGAAGCGCGGGTTCAACCAGAGCCGGTCACTCGAGGTGGCTCCCAAGTATTACGACGAGCAGAGGCAGCACCGGCAGATGCCGGCACGGGTTGAAGTACCGTTGCTGGGGCGCATCGCGGCGGGGCAGCCGGTGGAGGCGATCGCGGGCGAGGACACGCTCAACTTCGCGGACTTCGCGGGCGATCCGGATACGTTCGCGCTGAAGGTGCGCGGGGATTCGATGATCGAGGACCACATCTGCGACGGTGACTACGTGCTGATTGAGAAGGCCAGCGACGCGCGCAACGGCGATATCGTGGTGGCGCTGGTGGATGGTGTCGAAACCACGCTCAAGCGGTTCTACAACGAGCCGGGAGAGCGGGTGCGGCTGCAGCCGGCGAACGCGTCGATGCAGCCGATTTACGTGCCCAAGGCTGCGGTGCGGGTGCAGGGGAAGCTGTTGGCGGTATTGCGAAAGTATTAGTGTCCGCTTGCTGCGCGCGCGGTTCTGTGCGGGGGGGGCACGCGGGTGGAGTAGGCGGGGCGTCAGACGGCGATGCCAATGCGCCACAGGCCGTAGGCGATGGCTTGGCGGAAATACAGCCAGCGCTCCCGCCAGGTGTCGCGCGGCTCGGACGGGCGCGGGGAACCGAAAACGTCCATTCCTTGGGATTCAAGCATCTTTTTGACACGGTAGATGTGGTAGCCGTCGCTCACTACGATGCACGACTTCAGATCCAAACGCCGCATGATTTCCGCCGCGGCTACGGTGCTTTCGACAGTGCTTGAGCCCTGGGTCTCAGTGAGGATGGCTTCCGATGGAATGCCATGGCTGCTTAAGTATGCGCGGCCCACTTCGCCTTCGGTGAAGGTGGGGTCGCCGCCGGCGCCTCCGGTGGTGAGGATGCGCGGGGCCCACTGCTGGCGGTAGAGAAACAGGGCGTGGTTGAGGCGGGCTTCGAGCACCGGCGAGGGTTTCCCGCGATACTCGGCGGCGCCTAGAACCAAGATGACGTCGGCGGGACGCACTTCGTCGACGGTGGACTGGCGGCGGATGTCGCGGGCTACTGCGAGCACCCGGGTCAGTGTCAACACAGCGGCCAGGCACACGAGAAGTAGTGCGATCCATGTCAGTGGCCGTCTCATGTGCGTTATGCTGGCGTTCAGAATCATTGTAGTGGACTCTCTCAGCGACAAGAACCCGCTCGTCAAACAAATCCGCCGCGCCGTTTCCAAGGGGACTCTCACGGAAGACGGCTATGCGGTGGC
>Ga0105248_10009504_pt1 | contig 10701 bp, 6 predicted proteins | sample KBSS34metaG_FD_81524 | JGI IMG/M metagenome (GOLD analysis project Ga0105248, IMG submission 81524) | Switchgrass rhizosphere microbial communities from Kellogg Biological Station, Michigan, USA - KBS S3-4 metaG | ecosystem: Host-associated > Plants > Roots > Rhizosphere > Soil | place... | reverse complement strand
GGAACGTGTCTTTCGCTGGGCCAGCGAGGCCGCCGAGCTTCTGGTCGATCCGGCCGCCGCCGGGATTGTCGGCGACGTGGTGTTGCATCTCGACATCGAATCGCACCCCTACGCCGCCGATTCCTGGCTCGACATCGAGGCCCGCGACAACCAGGCGACGCTGGTGAGCACGCGTATCGCGGGACGGGTGACCCTCTTGGTACCGCTCGGCGCCGCCTGGCAATCGGGACCGCGGCCGATCGGCCTGCGGCTGGCCAAGGAGCATCCTGACTGGCGTCGAGAGCTGCCGATGTTCGAACGTCGGGACGCCATGTTCTATCGAATCTATTCGGCGACGCTCGCCCCCGCGGCGATCGAGGCGGTCGGGTTCGACTATCCGTTGTCGGGATGGACCAACGCCAACCCGTCATCCGGGCTGACGACCGGTCTCACGGCCGACGGATTGAGCGTAACGAGCGATCCAAGGAAGTGGTCCTATTGCGTGCGCTACGGGCCGGTGCACGTGCCGCGGCGAGGTCAACACCGGTTCGACCTGACGTGTTCGGTTTCGGAGGGCCGCATGGCCGTCGGCGTGTTGAGCCGCTCCGACCGGTTCTGGATTCCCGCCACGGTGACGCAGTTCGAGGAGGGGAAGCGGCGGCGCTTCGAAATTGCCGTAGACCTGCCGTCGAACGAGCAATGCTCGCTGGTCGTCTTCAACGATCATCCCGACGGAGATGGCGTCACGCGATTCGTCATTCACGGTCTGCGCGGCACGTGTGAACCGACCTGGACACCGCCTGTCCGCCGGCGCCGTCTGCGTGCAATGCTGCGGTCCGACCGCGCTGCGGTCGCTTATGCGAAATGGGCCGCGCGACTGCGAGCGGCGCGGCTGCGGTGGACAAGCGGCGGGTGGAAGCCGGCGGTCGCCGATCGTCTCTCCCGGATCATCGGAGGTATCGGCGGCGAAGGTCTATTGAACCGCATCGCGCGATCGGCTCCCGAGTTTCAGGCCATCGAGCGGGCGCTCGTCGCGGCCGACCAACAGATGCGAGCTGTGGCGCCGCTGCAGGAAGTCGCCGACGTCCATCGGTTCCTCCGCGATCGCCGGCCGCACAACCTCCACGTCAACGGTTGCGGTGATTTTCAGTTGATGGCTCGCGAGCACTGGGACGAGCTGCGCGGCTATCCCGAGCTCGAAACGTTCTCGATGAACATCGACGGCCTGTTCTCCTACATCGCCGACGCCGCCGGCATTCGCGAGGAAGCGCTGTCGATGCCGATCTACCATCTCGAGCACGAGGTCGGATCGGGCTGGTCGCCGGAAGGGGAGGCGCTGCTGCGGGACCGGATCGCGCAGCGCGGCATTACGTGGATCGATGCAGCAACCGTCTACGTCTGGGCGGCATATATGCGTTGGCTGCAACGCCCCATGATCTTCAACGGGTCCGACTGGGGGCTGGTCAACGCGCCACTGGTTGAACGCACGCCGGCGATGACGAGCGCCCTGGACGCCTGACACGTGCGGTTGAGAGAATGGCCACGAATGTCTCGCGATTGGCGCGTTCACCACAAAATATTTCTGGCAAACTGGATGGCAGATGCACCATTTCGTTCGCCGTCACTACCCTGCGCCGTTCTCCGCGCAGCCGGCCGTGGGATGATGACGGCCTGTCAGGTTCTGCGCCGTAGTCATCCAAGCCGCTCAGACCGATGATGAAGGTTTGCCTCGTTCGGCCCTCGACGATAACCACGGCGGACGCGGTCGGCGAGGATGCCGCGCCGCCGCTCGGCATCGCCTACCTCGCCGCCACGCTGGTGCAGTGTGGCCACGACGTCACGGTGGTCGACGCCCTCGGTGAAGGCCTTCGTCAATACTCACGGGTAGCGGAGTTGCCGACCGGTTTGCGGCATGGCCTGACTGACCGTGAGGTCGTCGAGCGCATTCCCGCTGACACGGACGTGATCGGCGTGTCGATCATGTTCTCCCTCGAGTGGCCGTTCACCCGCCAGCTACTGCTGGAGATCAGGCGCGTGTTTCCCGCGGCGGTGATCGTCGCAGGCGGTGAGCACGTCACCGCGCTCCCTGAGTTTTCGCTGAGCACCTGCCCGGCGATCGACTACTGCGTCCTCGGCGAAGGCGAGCAGACGTTGGTCGACCTGCTCGAAGCGATTGATCGCCACCACGACGTTGCCGGTCTCAACGGTCTGTGCGTGAGGATCAACGGCACGCCCACGCGTACGGCGTCGGCTCGTCGCCTCAGACAGCTCGATGCCATCCCGCCTCCGGCGTGGAATCTCGTGCCGATCGAGTCGTACCTGTCGCACGGGGTGATGACAGGTGTCGACTACGGCAGGTCGATGCCGATGCTGGCCAGCCGCGGCTGTCCATATCAGTGCACGTTCTGCTCGAATCCCGTCATGTGGGGACCGTTGTGGCGCGCGCGGTCGCCGCAGGACGTGGTCGCTGAGCTGCAGGACTATGCGGTCCGGTATCGAGCCCGCAATTTCGATTTTTACGATCTCACGGCGATCGTCAAGCGAAGCTGGATCGTCGAATTCTGCTCATTGCTCATCGAGCGGGGACTCGACATCACCTGGCAGCTGCCCTCCGGCACCCGTTCGGAAGCCATCGACGAGGAGGTGTGCCGGCTGCTCTACCGTTCGGGTTGTCGATACGTCAACTACGCACCGGAGAGCGGCTCCGAGGAAATCCTCAAGAAGATCAAGAAACGGGTCAAGAAACCGGCGATGACCGCGTCGATCCGCGACGCGCTTGCAACCGGGCTCAACGTGAAGTGCAATTTCATCCTCGGGTTTCCCGGGGAGAGGCTGCGTCACGTGTGGGACACCTACCGGTGGATCGTGACGCTGGCGTGGCTCGGGGTGCACGACGTCTCCGTGTTTCCGTTCTCGCCGTATCCCGGGTCCGAGCTGTTTGCCGATCTGATCGCCGCCAACCGCATCGACTTGAACGACGATTACTTCTACAGCCTGTCGCAGTACACCGATCCGCGGTTCATGCGATCGTACGGCGAGCACATGTCGGCCCGTCTCCTGCGCGTGTTGTGTCTCGCGGGGATGGCGATTTTCTACAGCATCAGCGCCGTCCGCTATCCTGCACGAGTGCTCCAGATTGCCAAGTACGTCAGGCACAATGACGCGAAAACGAAACTGGCGGCCGCGCTGATCAGGGTCCGCAAGAAGCGGGAGCAGCTCAGGGACCAACGCGGCGCGTCCGCAGCGCCGGCCGTCACGAAATGAAGACGGGGCGGCCTGCCATCCGCCGCCGCTGGGATGAGCCGCAAGCGCCGCACATCAGGTGAGTCTCGAGTGACGCTGAAGGGCTCGAGCGACCACCTCGCATCCATCATCCTGCCGGTGCACAACCAGGCCGACCATATCGAGAGCGTGGTGAAGGAGTTCGATGCCGCGCTCGCCAATGCTCTTCGGATCCGTCGCGAGTTCATCCTCGTCGTGAATGGGTCTACCGACGGCTCGGCGGCAAAATGCCGCACCATCGCGCAGCGTTACCCCGGCGTGCAGGTGATCGAGACCGAACAGAAAGGCTGGGGACGCGCGGTCAAGCTGGGCCTCGCCGCGTCGCGTGGCGACACCCTGTGCTACGCGAACTCCGCCCGGACCACGGCCCGTGATCTGGTGATCATTCTCCTGCACGCCGTGCTTGACGACGACGTCGTCGTCAAGGCGACGAGAAAGATCCGCGACAGCGCGCTCCGCCGAATCGGTTCGCTCCTGTTCAATCTCGAATGCCGGGCGTTGTTCGACCTGGCGAACTGGGACGTCAACGGCACCCCCAAAGCGTTTCCGCGCCGATTCGCGAATCTCCTCTCGCTCGAACGCACGGACGACTTGATCGATCTGGAATTCGTGGTCCGCTGCCGGCGTGAAAACTACCCCATCGTCGAAGTGCCGATCTTTTCAAGGTCCCGCCACGGCGGCCGGAGTACCACAAACCTGAGGACGGCGGTGGGTCTGTACCTCGGCTGCTTCACGATGTGGCGCGAACTGAAGGACCATCGGCGCCGCGCGGGCGCGGGGTCGTAGCGCCCTCAGCCATGCCGAGCGCGCACCCGAGCCGCAGCCAGCCGGCGCGCAGTCGCGGTCGTAGCCTGTGGCGTCGTCACGACGAATCCTGGCGGGAGCCGTCGCAGGCAGCGATGCTGTGGCGCGACGCTGACGACATCGATTTCCGTCTGCTGGCGTTCAGGACCTACGGTCGCTGGTGGGAGACGCTCCACCAACGCCAGCTCACGCTCATCGTCACGCGCGAGTACGAGCACCTGATCATCGCGATGAACGCCACCAACGCCGGCCCGCTCGTGACGTTCATGCCGATGCCGCACCCCTCGGGCATTGCCGTCAATCGCGCGAGCGGCGGCGCGTACATCGCCAGCACGCGCAATCCGAATCAGGTCTTCGAGTTCGAGCCGGTCGTGCCGGCGTCGGGCAGCGCGAGCGGCGCGCGACAGGCGGGCGCGCGCTTGCTGCCGGTGCGGTCGTGGTTGTATCCCGGCCGGTTGTACCTGCACGACCTGGCGTTCATTCGGGGAGTCCTGCACGGGAACTCCGTGGGGCAGAATGCGATCGTCACGCTCGCCGATCGCGGAGCACCAATCGCCTGGTGGCCGCGCTGCATCGAGACTACTCGGGGACCGGATTTCGCGCGCAACTACATTCAGTTGAACTCCATTGCGGCAGGCGGCAGCCTGGCCACGTCTTTCTTTTCCGCGTCCGGCGACGCCGTTGGCCGCCTGCGCCCGGGGCACGCCCGCTACGCGGTGGACCGTCGCGGCGTCCTCCTCTCGGGTCTCACCCGCGAGCCGGTGATTCGGGGTCTGACGCGGCCTCACTCAGCGCGCCTCGACGGCCGGACGCTGTGGGTCGCCAACAGCGGCTACGGCGAGCTCTGTGTGTGCGATCCGGTGCGCGGTTCGTTCGCAGCCATCGCCCATCCCGGTGGATGGACGCGCGGGCTCTGCTTCAAGGAAGGCGTGGCGTTCGTCGGCACATCGCGCGTCATCCCGCGGTTTCGCGCCTACGCGCCGGGAGTCGCCCCTGGCAACAGCGTCTGTGGCGTGCACGCGATCGACACCACCAGCGGAACGGTGCTCGGCGGCCTGATCTGGCCCCAGGGCAACCAGGTATTCGCCGTCGACTGGATCGAGCGGCAGCGCGCCGGCGGCCTGCCATTTCTGGCGTCGGGGCGCGCCCCGACGAGAGCAGAACGGGATCTGTTCCATGCCTATCGAGTGGTTGATTCGCCTGCGCCGGAGCGTCGATGACTGAGCTGGCGCCGCTGCTGATGCTCGGCGCCATGTACGAAAACGGCGGCAACACGACGCATCGCCTGCTCGACGGTCACCCCCAGATGTTCGTCTACCCGTACGAATCCCAGCTTGGCACGCGGCTCGTCAATGACGAGCTGTCGGCGATGTTTCCGGTGAAGTACCGGTGGCCCGTCTTTGCGCTGCACGCGACCGCTCGCGATGACTACCACGCCATCATCGACGAAGAAGCGAAGGTCAGGTGCCGCACGCCGCATGTCAGCAAGTTTCGTCACCTGCCGTTCGACATGTCCGACGACGAACGGCGCGATCGCTACGTGGCCATTGTCGCGGAGCGGGGGCGCGACCGTGCGACCAACGTCAGCGCCTTCTTCGCAGCCACGTTCGATACCTGGAAGGACCACAAGAAGACCGGCCGCGAGGTCTTTCACGTTGGCTACAGTCCGATTCTGGTTGTCGACGCCGACAAAGTCTTGCGGGAAATGCTGAACGCGCACTTCGTTCACGTCGTGCGAAATCCATGGAGTGCCTACGCCGACACGAAGAAGAGGCCGGTGCCGCTGACGTTGGCGCAGTATCTGCTTGGCTGGGTGATGAACCAGCACGCCGCCCTCCTGGTGCGACAACTGTTTCCAAAACGCCTACACATCGTCAGGTTCGAGGACATCGTCGCGGATCCGCGCGCGACGCTGGGCGCGCTGTGCCGTGAGCTCGGGCTCGAGCAATCCGACTCGCTTGGCACGCCGTCGTGGAATGGGACGCCACTGGCGCAGGTATACCCTTGGGGCACGATTCGCCACGCCACGCCCGAAGCGAATCTACAGACGGCCTACGAACTGTCGGGCGACGAGCTCGATGAAATCCGAATGCGGGCCGCCAAGTACCTCGACGATTTCGATTACCGTAGTATGGTGTCGTCGAGCCGCCGCTGATGTCGAAACGTCGCGCGCTCGTGACGGGCGCGAACGGTTTCGTTGGCGCGAACCTCACGCGTCGGCTGCTGCGGGACGGACACGAGGTTGCGGTGCTCGTTCGGCCCGGTTCGAGCGGGTGGCGCCTCGAGGACGTCAAAGGCGACATCGTCATCCATGAAGTCGACATACGTGACCGGCGCGCGGTCGCGCGCGCGGTGCGAGCCGCGAAGGCCGAATGGGTATTCCACCTGGCGGCGCGCGGTGGCTACTCGTGGCAGACAGAGATGCGGGACGTTGTCGAGACCAGCGTGCTCGGCGCGATGAATCTGCTCGAGGCTTTTCGGTCGGATGCGTTCGACGCGTGTGTCGTCGCGGGCTCTTCGTCGGAGTACGGTTTCAAAGAGCAGCCCCATGCCGAGGCCGACCTCCTGGAGCCGAATAGCTTCTATGCGGTCGCCAAGGCATCGGCCGGCATGCTGTGGCGCTACGTCGGCCGATCGACCGGCAGACCCATCAGAATCCTGCGTCTCTATTCGGTGTTCGGTCCGTGGGAAGATCCGCGCCGGCTGCTGCCCACGCTGATCGTTCGGGGACTCGACGGTCGGTTGCCGCCGCTGGTCGAACCTGAGACCGCCAGAGACTATGTCTACGTCGACGATGCAGTCGACGCGTTCATGGCGGCCGCCGCATCGAGCACGATCGAGCCTGGCGCCGTCTTCAACGTCGGCAGTGGCGTTCAGACAACACTGAAGGACGTCGTCGCGCTCACGATTCGCGTGCTCGACATCAAAGTCGAACCACAGTGGTCCACGATGCCATCGCGGCCGTGGGACACGAGCTCCTGGACCGCCGATATTCGAGCGGTGCGCGACGCCCTCGGCTGGCGGCCGGGGCGTACGTTCGAGGAATCGTTCCGCTGTTTCGTCGACTGGTTTGTGCGCCATTCAGAACAATTGCGCGCCTACGAAATCGGCGCGCATGCACCGTGAGCACGGGAACACCGATCACTCCGACACCGGGTGACATGTCGCCGGCGGCTCAGCGCGAACGGCCGGGCATGAACGGTCCGAGAGCGAGCGTGGTGGCGGGCGATAGCGCTGCACCACGTTGGCGGCATCCGTTATGGGCCGCCCTTCTCGTGGCGTTAATCGTGCTGCCGAGTCTGTTTGCGATCCGGCAGTACCGATGGACCGGCGGCTATCTGTTCTATGCCAACGCGTTCGATGAGCCGACCTACTTGTCGTACGACGGCGCACGGGTCACGGCGTCGCCCACACACCTTGCCGAATACCTGGTCGTGGCCCTTCACCACCTTGGAATCTCCGGCGGTGTGATCAACCTGCTGTTCGACATCGCTTGTCCGGTGGTCGCGGTGGTCTTCCTGCGGCGTCTTGCCGTGGCCCTGGGGTTTTCGCTGCTCGAAGCGACGGTGTATCCCTTCGCGATCGTCGCCATTCCCGTGCTGTTCGGATATGCCAACCCATACTACGGGCCGTTGTACGACGCCAACTACTATTCGCGGGGACTGTCATGGGTGACCTTGCCGCAGGCCTACTATCCGCCGTTCCTGCGCACGCCTGAGCCTCAACTCTCGTTGTGTGTCCTGGCGATCGCCACCTGGCTCGGCGTCCGTCGCCGCTCGTATCTGATTCCGTTCGCGGTGTCGCCTTTCGTCTACGCGTTTGTCGGCATTCCGTATTTCTTCGTCGTGCTGGCGCTGTTTGTTTACCAACGCACGATAGTCATGACGGAGCATCCGGCGGTACGGGCGTCGATCGCGATGATCACCAGTTACATCGCGATCGCGCTCGTGCTGCGCATCGCCTACACCGTCCTCATCGCCGACACGCAGATGGCTGACTACCTGTTGTCGACGCACCTGCCGCTGCTGTCCGGCACCGCCGTCGCGGCACTGATGGTGTACGCGGTCGCGCGATCGCGATTGGAACCGTCGCACCGTGTGCCCGCGCTCTTTCTGTCGGTTGCGCCTCTCGCAGTCGTGAATACCCAGATGCTGACCGGGTTTTTCGAACAGCCGAACAACCTCGAGCAGAATTTCGGCGTGGTGGCGCTCGCGATCGTCGCGGTGCTCGCCTTGCGCACGCTGGGACGCAGCCGTTTTCAACTGGTGGGAACGGCGGCCGCCTGCTGCGGGCTGCTGGTCATGTATGCCGTGCACATATTTGCGGTGAACGCGTCGGCCTGGCAACGAGAGCGTCTGTCGGATGTGTTGCTCGATGCACTCCGTGGCCATCCGGAGTCGCTGGTCATCGCCGATCCCGTACTGGCCAATCTCCTTTCACTCGTCGCTCCCGGCCTGCACTTCTCGGCGTTAGCGCCTGCCCAGGTACTTCCGGAGACCGGGTTTGGCCGCCCATCGACGACCCCGAGGTTCGACAACTATCTGTGCGTGAAACGCCTCTTGACTACGACGCAGTCGCCACCGGTCGTCGACTCGGACGTCTTCGTCAGTATGGACCGCAGATTCCGCTTCCTGGGCCAGGATTTCCCACTGCATCACTTGAACCGCCCGCACCAACTCAGGCAGTACTTCGACCCGTCGCAGGAACCAAACAGCTGCACGAGTCGCCAGTTGCAGATGTTTCCGGCGCTCGCGCTGAGCGAGGAACTGGGACGAATCAGTCTTCCTGCCGATGTTCGGACTCCGGCGCAGCAATGGGCCTACGCCGCTCAGGTTGCGATGCCGGAACAGACGTTACGGAACGGCCGGCTGGAGGAGCGTATCAACGTGCGGGTGACCTTGACGGTCACCACCGGTTGTGTCGGCGCCGGGGTGTTGTCCCCCGACCAACGCACGTTTGTCAGCCACGCCGAGATCGTCTCTTCTCCGGAGATCAAGGCGCCCGACCTTGTATTCGATGAGACGGATCGGCCACATTGGCTCGTCCTGCGGAACTGTTCCCCAAGCGGCGTCTCGACCGCGCTCGTCCACCAGACGCAGATCTTTCGAGTCGAAGGGGTGACCGTCAGGCCGCTGGGGGCGACAGCGCCAGTCTCCAAGGCCGGAGCCTGACGGCGCATCGAGTAGTGCGAGAACAGCGATGCTGAAAAGGTACCATCGTCCAGTGCGCGGCGGAGTCTCCTCCTAAGTCATGTGCGGCATTGTCGGCAGCTTTCGACCTGGCGGGCAGGCCAGCGATCCGCAGATCGTCTCGCGCATGCGCGATCGCATGGCACACCGCGGCCCGGACGGCGTCGGCCTGTGGACGTCGCCCGATCGCCACTGCACCCTCGGCCACCGGCGCCTGTCGATCATCGACCTGTCCGACGTCGCGGCGCAGCCGATGTCCAACTGCGCCGGCACGGTCACGCTCACCTTCAACGGTGAAATCTACAACCACGCCGAGCTTCGTCGCGAGCTGCAGGCGCTCGGCAAGTACCAGTGGAAGACCGACCATTCCGACACCGAGGTGCTGCTGCACGCCTACGAGGAGTGGGGTGTCGATTGCGTGAAGAAGTTCTACGGCATGTTCGCCGTCGGCATCTTCGACGCGCGCGATCCCGATCGGCCGGTCCTGCATCTCATCCGCGACCGCGTCGGCATCAAGCCGATGTACTTCACCCGCACCAGCCGCGGCGAGTGGCTGTTCGCATCCGAGATCCGCGCGCTCGTCGCCCATCCGGACGTGACGACGGAGATGGATCGCACGGCGTTCTGGCACTACCTCACGTTCATCGTGGCGCCGGCGCCGCTGACGATGTTCCGCGGCATCTTCAAGCTGCCGGCCGGTCATGTCCTGACCATCGACCACCGCGGCGACGCCAGGGCCAGGCAGTACTGGGACTGCGCGCCCGATCGCGCCACCACCCTGACCGAGCGCAGCATCAGCGAGCCGGAAGCCGTCGCCGAGCTGACGCGGCTCCTCAAGCAGTCCATTGCCCGCCGGATGGTCTCGGATGTGCCGTTCGGCGTGCTGCTGTCCGGCGGCGTCGACTCGTCGATGAACGTCGCGCTGATGAGCGAGTTGATGGAGCGTCCCGTCACCACGTTCACGATCGGCTACGAGGGCAAGGAGGACTACAACGAGTTCCAGTTCGCGCGCCGCATCGCCAGCCGCTATCGCACCGATCATCACGAAACGCTGATCAACCGCCAGGAGATGCAGAACTTCCTGCCCTTGCTCGTCCGTCTGCAGGACGAGCCGATCGCGGACAACGTCTGCATCCCGCTCTACTTCCTCGCCAAGCTGGTGAAGGAGAGCGGCACGACCGTGGTACAGGTCGGCGAGGGCGCGGACGAGAATTTTCTCGGCTACTGGTGGTGCGAGCACTACCGCCGCATGGACGAGGCCGTGTATCAGCCCGCTCGCCGCCATCTGCCGTGGTGGCGCCGCCTGCAGGCCGCGCTCGGCCAGCCTCGAGCCGCACTGTCCGGCGAAGCGCTCGAAGTGCAGCAGCGCGCGCGGCGCGGAGAAGAGCTGTTCTGGGGTGGCGCGACGTGCTGGTGGGGCGACCGCCGCCGCAAGCTGACACCCGAT
>Ga0105248_10009503_pt1 | contig 10701 bp, 6 predicted proteins | sample KBSS34metaG_FD_81524 | JGI IMG/M metagenome (GOLD analysis project Ga0105248, IMG submission 81524) | Switchgrass rhizosphere microbial communities from Kellogg Biological Station, Michigan, USA - KBS S3-4 metaG | ecosystem: Host-associated > Plants > Roots > Rhizosphere > Soil | place... | reverse complement strand
TGAACGCGCTCGCGAAGGAGAGCGGCCTGGATCCCGAAGCCGCCGAGCGCGAGTACGTCAAGAGCGGAGCTATCGCGCGCATCGGCGAGCCCGAAGACATCGCCGCGCTGGTCGCTTTCATCGTCGGCTCCGAAGGCAAGATGCTCCACGGAGCGTTGATCGACATGGACGCTGGCGCCACTAAGACTATTTAGTCTTAGTCAGGCTGCGATACGCGGCTTCGACGAACATATCCGCGTTGGCGCCGTATTGAGGATCGTAATCGCGCGTGGGGCGGGCCCCTTTCACCTGCGCGAGCGTCATGCCTTTGCGGATCATGTCCTGGATACGATCGCGAATGATGGTCACCATGTCGCGATACTCCAGCACATCGAACTCATCCGAGATGCGCCCGCGGCCTGGAATAATCATCGTCCCGCCTTCTTCGTGATGCTCGGGAATCGCAAGGTCCAGCAGGCGATTCAGGCCGTCAATGACTCCCTGCAGGCTGCCGCCGTTCGCCAAATCGATCTCGGGATAACTGTCGGTTACGTAAATGTCGCCGGCGCTGATCACGTCGGAGCGGCGGAAGTGGACCATCGTATCGCCGTCCGTATGCGCCGCGGGTTGATGCAGCAGTTGGATCGATTCGCCGTTAAAGAACAGATCTTTGTTACCGCCGAAGTAGGTATCGCCGGGCTGCGAGATGAAGGAAACCTCGGGCTGACCGGGCGGCGGAGCGTTCATACGTTGGAGCACGTTATCGTGCGCCAGGATCTTCACGATCTGTCCCTCCAGATCGCCGGGCGTGTTTCTGATATTCCGCTCATCCTGGGCGCCGCCCGCGCGCGCCAGAGTTTCATTACCCCCCGTGTGGTCAGGGTGAAGGTCCGTGTTGACGATGTAGCGGAGCGGCTTGTCCGACAGCTTGCGGACGGCCGCCAGAGCTTTTTCCGACAGTGCCGCGGTACCGGTGTCCACCAGCAGCACACCCATGGAACCGGTCTGCACGGTGATATTGCCGCTGCGCGTCGCGATGAGATAGACATTGCCCTGCACGGGAAGAATCTCGACATCCGAAGTTGCTGCGGGCAGCTTGGGAGCCGCACGATCGCCGCTAACGGGCGCAGGCGGACCGCCCGGCGCTTTCAGCTTGGCCTGATATTCCGGATACATGGTCTCCGCGCCGCCGCGGATCGCCTGCTCTGACACCTTGAAGTGATCCGAAAACTCTTTCAGGTAAGGATTCGCGCCGGGCAAGTAGTGCGGCACGTCGGTCTTCTTGCGGTTGGTGATCTCCTCCACAGGCTCGCAGGGCCACAGCCAGGATCCCTGATCCAGTTCGTCGAGCTGAAAATCCTCCGACTTAATCAGAGGTTCAGTCGTATACACGGGATCGGTGACCACGCTCACGTGGGTAAGAATGTTGCCGTGCCGGATGAAGTGCTCGACCATCGTCGCCAGGTCGCTTTGCACCAGCCCATTGCGCCGGACGAAGCCCTGCTTGATGTGGGTAGTCTTGACGGTGAGGATGTCGCCCTGCCACTCGCCGGTGGAGAATCCCATGAAGGTGTGCGGAGCGTATTCGGAAGGATGCGGGCGGCCATCCATCCAGATGGTGCGGGTTTGTTCGTAAGTGCTGATGTAATTCTTGATGGCGACCACTTGCTGCTGCGCGTCTTTTTCCTCCCAGATGCGCAGGTGGTTCGGGCCGCGATAAATATAGGTGACGCTATGCACCCGGCACTGCTGCTCGGGCAGAGTCATGCGGGATGCGCTCCAGCTATCGGCGCGCATGCGAGCCGCGTCATTGATGGGAAGACCCAGGTAGTCGCCCAGCTCGGGACCTTGCCCGCGTTCGGCTTGGTCCTCGTGACGCAAAGGGGTCCAGTTTCCGGCCAGGTAGGCTTGGCCGAAGGCGGAAACGCTGAACAGGAACAAGGCCAGCCGACGGACGTGGCGCATAGCAACCTCTGGAGAGCATACCAGAAGTTGCCGAGCGCCACTTGAGCCGGCGATTACGGCGGAAAAACTAAAACATGTACCTCAAAGACACGAAGATGCGGCGGTTACCGCCGTCCGTGCCCCACTGGTTCGCGAATCCTGCATTATTAATGCGAGCTTCCGGAATCCCGAAGTTGCGAGTGTTGCTCAGGTTGAAGAATTCGGCGCGAAGCTGGATTTGATGGCGTTCGCCGATCTTGGTAGTCTTCGTTACGTTCACGTCGAGATTGCCGATGCCGTCACTTCGCAGCACATTGCGGCCGACGTTTCCGAATCGCTGCACTGGCGTGCAGGTATTGGTGCCCGTGATCCGTTGGCAAGCCTGCAAGGGACTGAAAAGGGACCTGCCGCCGGCGGCAATCAAGTCGTCAATCGTCATGCTCGAGACATCCAGATTGGTGTTGAGATTGGGACGGATGGCACTCCCGACCAGGCCATCAATGCCTCCCAAAGCCAGAGTGGGATCGCTTCCATTCAGCGGGCTGAATGGCGAGCCGCTTTGGAAGGTGATGAACGATCCGATCTGCCAGCCACCTACGAGCTTCTGCAGTGCCGTTCGGCTCACTCGGCCCGTCGGGATCTCATATACGAAGTTGGCCGCGAAGCGATGCGGCCGGTCGTAGGTCGAGCGTCCACGGTCGGAACGCCGATCGAAAGAGTTTTGAGAGATCGCGACTTCTCCCCGCGCCGAGGGATTGAAAATCTCGGAAGCGTCGTCAATAAACGAGCTCCAGGTGTAGTGTGCTCCGGCAACCAGTCCTTTTGCGAGGCGTTGGTCGAAGCTGATCTGCATCGAGTGGTAAATCGAAGAAGCAGCGTTTGCACGCAGACGAACGATTCCGGCGTTCGGGTCGACGCGCGGGCATCCGGTTACCGTACCGGTAGCGCTGGTCGGAATCGGTGAGCATAACGTGCGCGGATTTCCGTCAATGGTCTGGAACAACGCCGTTCCTTTGGTCCCTACGTAGCCCACGCGGAGCACCGAGGAACCTGCCAACTGGCGCTGTACTTCCATGGAGAATTGCTCGGCAATGGGAGCGCGAAAATCGTTGCCCACAATGGTCCGATTGAGGAGGTTCAGCGCCGCCGAATCGCTCACGTTCGGAAACAGCGTCGGCAGTTGGGTCCAGGCATTCTGCAGGTTGCTGGCGCCAGTAGCGAGCACGAAGGGAAAGGCGCTGAAGATGTTCAGGTTGATGTTGATAAACCCGTAGTCATTCGTACGCGAGTAGCCTCCCCGCACCACCAGGCGATCGCCTCCAGTCAACTTGCCAAAAAGGCCGTCCGCCCTGGTATGCGGATTCCAGCTGAAGCCTAACCGGGGTTGCCAGTTGTTGCGATCGCGCGGCGGACGGTTGGTGAGCTGAAAGACCGATCGATTGCCGTTCGCAGCTACGATCTTGTCGTCGAGATCATACAGGCTTTGGAAAGAGTTCCCGGGCGTTTCATATCGAATTCCGTAGGTGAGGGTGAAGCTGCGGCCTACCCGCCAGGTGTCCTGCGCGAAGAAATAGTAGTCGTTCCACCAGTAGTACGCGAGCAACTGCCCGCCCGGCAGAGGCCGGTTGATGTTGACGGTGGACGCTACGTCGTCGACGAGCGTCTGGAGCGTGTCATACACCAGGCGCCCGCGGATCTGCGGGACAAAAAAGCTCTTGACGCGGGTGCTCCGAAGGTCCAAGCCAAACTTCCATGCATGCGATCCTTCGGTGATGGAGAAGCTGTCCTGGATCTGATACAGATTGTTGGTCCGGAACTGAGGCAGGTTCACCGCTAGACCGATCGCCGTACGATCGGAAGCTGCGTTGAAGCCCGTTAAACCAAGCTCTGGAACCTCAACGGATGGGATTTCGGCGGAAGTCGGATCCGTAGCAGTCGTTGTGGACGAGTAGCGCTGGTAGGATAATCTGAGCTCGTTCAGCATCCTCGGCGATACAACGCTCGTCCACCAGGCGGAGGCCGCCTGCGTCCGGAGCGGTTGGTCGGTCGTAAGCCCTGGGGGCGTTACCTGGTCGGCTCCGCCTTGGACGTTGTCATTGAACAGGTACCGTCCGCCGATGCTGTTTTTGCTGGTCAACTGATGATCGACGCGACCGGACCATTGCCAGTTGTTCTGAAACTGTGAGGTCGAGTTGGTCAGTGAGCCCGTTGGAATCCGTACGGTCTGCCCGCCGACCGTCAAAGGTACGGTATCCCCGGTCGAAGTCTGGGCGGCCGGCAGGAATTTCAGCAAGGCCGCTACCTGTGGCCGCGTGCCAGCCAGGCTCTGAATCGTCTGCTTTCCTGCGGCCGTCGGAACCCCTAGAACTGTCCGTCCTGCCCCTAGCTGGCGCTGTGTCCAGCGTTGGATTGAACCGAACAAGAATGTCTTGTCCTTCACGAGCGGACCTCCGGCGGTTCCACCGAATTGGTGCTCGATGAAAAATGGCGCATCCTTGAACCCCGCGGCCTTATCCAGATTGCTGCGCGAGTTCAGGTGGTTTCCGTTGTAATACTCAAAAGCCGAACCATGCAGGGAGTTGGTCCCGCTCTTGGTGACCGCATTGACAATGGAACCCGCTGCGCGGCCGTATTCGGGGAGAAACTGGTTGGTGATCAACCGGATTTCCTGAATCGTGTCCGGGTTGTTCATCCACTGCGCGCGTCCGGCGACACCGGGTTCGTTCACATCCTGGCCGTCCACCATGTAGTTGTTCGCGCGGGTGCGCATGCCATTCGCGGAATAGTCGGTGCCATTGGCGAACTTGCTATTGCCGCTATTGGTCTGGCTTACGCCGGGTGCTGAAAGCACCACCGCAAATACGTCACGGAATCCTCCGCCTGTGCCGAACTTCCCGCTGATAGGCAGTTCCTGCATGCGAAGTTTATCGAACTGGACGCCGACTTCGGCGGTGCTGGTGTCAATCAGGGCGACGGATTCGGTGACCACAATCGTTTCCTGCACCGTCGCAGGCCGCAAAATCGTGTCCAACACGGCTTCCTGGTTCAACGTGAGAAGTACGGGACCGCGGACGTATTTCCCGAATCCCTTTGCCTCGATCGTTACCTCATACTGGCCTACTGGAAGAGCGGAGATTCGGAAACGTCCGTCATTCCCCGTGGTGGCACTTCTAGCCAGATTTGTATCGACGTTCTTCACGGTGATGGAAGCGTCGGGTACGATCCCGCTGCTCTGGTCGGTTACTAATCCGGAAATCGCTCCAGTGGTGACTTGTGCGGATGCCGGGACTGACCCAAGATAGCCTGCTACAAAAACAAACAGAGCTAGAGTGACAGTCCAATAACCACAATTTCTTGAATTGTGCATGATGCACTCCTTTCCGATTACGAAACGGTAAAAGTGCTGCCCAATATGAAGCCACCACTCACGACTGGGTGATTGCCACCCAAATTATGGCTACAGCTTACTCCAAATTCGACTCCGTGGGTAGCCTAATGGCATATCCGCCTGCCCCGGGTTACCCTTCCTGGCGACAGGCATCCTGGCGACAGGCATCCTAAAGATGGGCGATTGCGTTGTCCAAGTACTAGCTGTCACTGACCGGCAGAATCGTGCCGTCCACCGAAATCCCGAGGGTTTTGCCGCGTCTTGCGGTAGATTAGACCGCAGCAAGGAGATTGACATGCAGCCCCAACGGCCCAGCGCTCCCAATGTACCCTCGACACCCACCAGGCCAGGGTTTTCCAACGGCTCGGGTATTGTCATCGGCCTGATTGCCTTGATGGGCATCTTTTATCTAGTGGATCACGCCGGCAAAGGCGAAGCGGCGGTGTTCGGCGGCGTGGAACGCCACATCTCCGCGCAGGATTTTCGTGGCGCACAATGCACCGCCGTCTTCGGAGCGTGCAAAATCGATCTCCGGGATGCCCAAATGCTGGGCAAGGAGGCGACTCTGGAAACGTATGCGGTTTTTGGAGGAGTCGAAATCCGGGTCCCGGACGATTGGGAGGTCGTGAACCGCAGCACGGCGATTTTTGGAGGCATCGGCGACGAAAGGCGGCACTCTCCGACTGGCCCCGACACGAAGACTCTGATTCTCGAGGGGGCAGCGGTCTTTGGCGGAGTGCAGATCAAGAACTGAGCGTCTAAACCGCTTCGATCTCGGCGGAGAGGCTTTCCCACTCAGCCACGCGAGACTCCAGTTCGCGGCGGCGGGCCGTTAGTAGATCGTTGATGCGAACGGTTTCTTCCACGCTCTTGAAATCGGCCAGGGCGGCTTCATGCTGTGCGATTTCCGCCTCAAGCGCCGCGACTTGTTGTTCTACCGCGGCTAGGCGATCGCGTGCTTTTTGGAGCTTCATCGGGTTGACGCGCGTCTTACTCGGCGCCGCTCCGTTAGTGTCGGGGCTCGGAATCGGTTGGCTTACCGGTGACGCCGTGAGAGTCTCCGGGCCGCCTTGCTTGCGCCACAGGTAGTCCTCGTAATTTCCCGGGAAGACGTGGACGTGGCCGTCTTCGATCTCAAAGATCCGCGTGGCCAGGTTGTCGATAAAGTAGCGGTCGTGGGACACGAAGACCACTGTACCGGAGTACTTGCTGAGCGATTCCAGCAACACGTCCTTGGCGCGCATATCCAGGTGATTCGTGGGCTCGTCCAACAACAGGAAATTCGAAGGCGCCAGCAGCATGCGGGCCAGGGCGTAGCGGTTGCGCTCGCCTCCGGAAAGCACGCCGATCTGTTTGAACACGTCTTCATCGCTAAAAAGGAAACATCCCAGCAGCGTGCGGAGTTGCGTTTGGGTCGAGCGCGGCGCGGCACTGGATAGATCGTCGAGCATACGCGCGTTGGGATTCAGCTCCTTATATTGATCCTGGGCGAAGTAATCGGGAATCGCGTTGTGGCCCAGCGTATAGCTGCCCGAGGTGAGAGGCTCGGTCCCGGCGAACAGCTTAATCAGCGTGGATTTGCCCGCGCCATTCACCCCCACTAGCGCGATCCGGTCGCCGCGCTCGACGATGAACGTCGCTCCACTGAACACGGTCTTCTGCCCATAGCTCTTCGAGACATCCTTGAACTCGGCCACGATCCGGCCGCTGGGCTTGGGCTGGGGGAACGAGAAGTGAATGGTCTGCTCATCAGGCGGAATCTCAATCCGCTCGATCTTCTCTAGCTCCTTGATGCGGCTCTGCACCTGCTTGGCTTTGGTGGCCTGCGCGCGAAAACGGTTGATGAAGGCTTCCAGTTGCTCGATGCGCTCGCGCTGGTTGCGATACGCGGCCTCCAGTTGGGCTTTCCGCTCGGCTTTCTGGCTCAGATACTTCTCATAGTTGCCGGTGTAGAAATTGACTTTCTTGTTCCAGATTTCGACCGTGCGATTGACCGTCACGTCCAGGAAATAGCGGTCGTGCGAAATCAGAATGCAGGCGTTGGGATAGCTCGCCAGGTACGATTCCAGCCAGTTGCGAGCTTCTAAATCCAGGTGATTGGTGGGCTCGTCCAGCAGCAGCAGATTGGGTTTTTCCAGCAGCAGCTTGGCCAGAGCCAGCCGCATCTGCCAGCCGCCCGAGAATTCTTCCGTCCGCCGCGGCCAGTCTTCCTTGCGGAATCCCAGGCCGTTCAGCACCGTGCCGACCTGCGCCTCGATGGCGTAGCCGTCGCGATTGCGGAATTCCGAATCGATATGGTGCAGGCGGTCGGAGGCCGAGGCGTATTCGCCGCTGGCCGGATCCAGCTCGGCCAGCTTATGATGCAACGACTCCATCTCCTGCTCCATTTCGCGCAGGTCTTCGAAGACGCTCATGCACTCGGCGAAGACCGTGCGGCCGGTGAGCGACAGGCCGTCCTGTGGAAGATAGCCCTGGCTGATTCCCTTGGCGAAGGTGATCTCGCCGTAATCGAGGGATTCCATGCCGCACAGGATCTTGAGCAGTGTGGACTTGCCGGTTCCATTGGCCCCGACCAACCCGGTACGCTCTTTGGGCGTGATCAGCCAGTCGCAGTCTTCGAAGAGGAGTTTATGGCCAAAGCGCTTCCCGGCGCCTTTCAGTTGAATCATTTAGTCGCAGAAGAACTTCAATGAACGCGCGATGTAGGCTTTCAGTTCGGAGCGTTTGACCACGGCATCCAGAAATCCGTGATTCAGCAGGAACTCGCTACGCTGGAAGCCTTCGGGAAGCTTCTGGCGGATGGTCTGCTCGATCACGCGCGGACCGGCGAAGCCGATCAGCGCACCTGGCTCGGCGATGTTCAGATCGCCCAGCATGGCGAAACTGGCGGTGACACCCCCGGAGGTCGGGTCGGCCATCACACTGATATACGGTATGCGGGCTTCGTCCAAACGCATCAAGGCCGCGGAAATCTTGGCGAGCTGCATCAGGCTGATGGTCCCTTCCTGCATGCGAGCGCCGCCCGAGGTGGAGACCAGCACCAGCGGCGTGCGGTCCTGAACCGAACGCTCGATCGCGCGGGTGATTTTTTCGCCGACCACCGCGCCCATGCTGCCGCCCATGAACTTCCACTCCATGGCACAGATGTTTACGCGGCGACCATCGAGAGTTCCCACGGCCGACACCAAGGCGTCTGAAAGCTGGGTGGCTTCGCGCGCCGAGGCCAATTTGTCGCGATAAGCGCGGTCCAGCCGGAGCGGGTCCGTGGAAGTCATCCCGGTATCGAATTCTTCAAATTCGCCGTCGAACAACATGGCCAGACGCGTACGGGCGTCGATACGGAAATGAAACTCACACTTGGGGCAGCATTGAAGGTTCTCATCCAGAGCTTTCTTCCAGATGATCTCGCTGCAGCTTTGACACTTCTGCCACAGGCCTTCCGTGCGAACGCGCTTTTCCCCTTCGCCCGAGCCTTCTTCCATCCCGGGTTTCTCCCGGGCAAACCACGCCATATAGCTAGCGTAGCAGGCTGCTACTTCATCTCCCAGACGTAGGCGGCGAAGTCGCGGCGATTCACGAATCCCATCCGTTCGTACAGCTCAATGGCGGAAGTATTTGAGGCGGTTACGGTTAAGCTCACGGTGCGGCATCCGTGTTCGCGTAACACGACCAAGCTTCTGCGAAGCAGTTCGTAGCCCAGGCCGGTGCCCCGAAAGGCGGGCGCCACGCAGATTTGGGTGATGTGTCCGACATCGCTGGCTACCAGGCTCGTGAGGCAGACGCCGTAGAGACCGCGGCCCGAGGCCGGCCCGGCGACACACGAGGCCGCCGCGAAGAACGTGCCACAGCCCGGATACTGCACGATGTTGGTCAGGAAGCGCCGCGCGCCGCTGGCCGAGCGGTACTGGTCGTTGATATTGCTGTCCACGTGGCCAGCGTAGGCGGCTGCTACCAGGCGCGCAGCATCGTCCTGGCGATTCTCAGACCAGGGCGAGATGGGAACGTTAGGTTGGCGCGGAGGCAGGGAAGTGATCTCGCTCAAGGGCACTTCGAAGAACTTGCGGGGAAATGTGCGGACCCACTTGGGGTAGGGCATCGTCCGGCTGAGCGGCGAGCTGAGCATCATTAATTGAGCTTCCACTCGGCGCGTGCCGGGCGTGCGCCACATCGCATCCAGGATGCCTGTCAGCAGCGCGTTTTCGTTTTCGATGGTGCGCTGGGCGCGACCCATATACAGGCCGCCGATCAGGCCTTTGCCTTCTTCGCAGACATAGTAGGCGTATCCGGCCGCTTCCGTCTGGCCTGGTAGGGCGAAACCGGTGAGGGCGCGCATGTCTACAAATCGGCGGACCAGGTCGGCGGAGGGTCGATAATCCCAGTTCAGCTCGGTTCGCCACTCCTCAGTTTCCTCGTGGAGCAGGGGTTCCAGGTAGGCTGAGGTGATGTCGCGCAGGTCAACCAGCGGGCTATGATACTGGTCGAAAAGCGCGGCCATGGCCTGATATTAGCGCGAGCCGGACCGGTTATGCCGGGTCGCCTGCACCACACGAAAAAAAGGCCCCGGATTGCCGGGGCCTTTCACAATGCAAGAAGGTTTCTTGCAGACATAGGTTAAGGTATCCTCCGTTTTTCATGTACTAAGTTCGTATGCAGCACGCCGGAACGGCACACGGCCGCCGGAGATAATCCAAATGCCGGCTAGGATTTACCTAAGCAACCCCGGCATGGAGAAGTGTACACCTTTATGTGGCTCCTAGGACTGCGTTGGGAAAGTTTTTTTGGGCCGAAGTGACTACAAGTACTACCTTTTCAGGGAAGCTAATTAAGGGCGCTTCGAAGCCCAAGGCTTCACCGCAACTGTTTATTTCTCTGTTAGTTGTAGTGAAGGTGTCACGCGTTTAGCATCTTCTTGATGGCCGCCGTCGCCTGGCGCGTCCGCTGCGGATTCTCGATGAGTGAGAACCGTACGTGCCCTTCGCCCATGGGTCCGAATCCGAGCGAACTCCCGTTCCTATGCTTTCGGGTGGCGGCGCCCACACGAACCTAGTTCCCTTGGGAGTTCCCCGGCCAGCCCATCTGGTTCAACCCCTGAAGACCGGTGGTTTGAAGTCAAATACTTGGATAATAAGAGCCATGCCTTCGAAATTGGCGAATGTGCCAAAAGTCTTTATCAGCTACAGCCATGATTCGCCAGCGCATGAGGGACAAGCCCTGGGTCTCGCGGATCGCTTGCGCGGGGACGGGATCGATGCCGTTATCGATCAATACGAGATGGCTCCCCCCGAAGGCTGGACGCGCTGGATGCGGTTACAGATTGAAAATTGTGACTTCGTGCTTGTCATTCCGACCGAGAACTACCAGCGCCGCGCCGAGGGCAGAGAGGAGTTAGG
>Ga0105248_10009501_pt1 | contig 10703 bp, 8 predicted proteins | sample KBSS34metaG_FD_81524 | JGI IMG/M metagenome (GOLD analysis project Ga0105248, IMG submission 81524) | Switchgrass rhizosphere microbial communities from Kellogg Biological Station, Michigan, USA - KBS S3-4 metaG | ecosystem: Host-associated > Plants > Roots > Rhizosphere > Soil | place... | reverse complement strand
GTTCGCGCAGCTCGGCGTAGATGGATTCGGGGTTGTCCTCGCGCACGGGGCGCGCGGTCTCGCGGTCGAAGAGCTGCGCGGCGCGCGCCAGCAGCAGCTTCAGGTGGTCGTTCAGCTCGGTCATCGTGCCGACGGTGGAGCGCGAAGTGCGTACCGGGTTCGTCTGGTCGATGGCGATGGCCGGCGGCACGCCTTCGACGTGATCGACCGCGGGGCGGTCCATGCGGTCGAGGAACTGGCGTGCGTAGGCGCTGAAGGTCTCGACGTAGCGGCGCTGGCCTTCGGCGTAGAGCGTGTCGAACACCAGCGAGGACTTGCCCGAACCGCTGGGCCCGGTGACGACCGTGAGCTCGCCCGTGTGCAGATCGATGTCGAGGTTCTTGAGGTTGTGCTGGCGGGCGCCGCGGATGCGGATGAGTCCCTGGGAGCGCGAGGTATCGGGCATGGGCACTTTCTGAGGAGCCGAAGATTCTAGGAAGGCGGCCTTGTTCACGCTCGACACGAGGTGTTACCTCTGTTCGCAACGCGTTTGCGCCCTTGTGGTGCCTTTTTGACGGGCGGGCGCGTTGCGCGCCCGGAGAATCGCCGGCGCCTTGCCCCAGTTGGGAGATAGCCAGTGAGTTTCATCAATAAAACCTGCCGCGCGACGGCAGCATTTGCGCTGAGCCTGATTGCCTTCGGCGCGCACGCCCAGATCGTCATCGGCCAGACCGCCGGATTCACCGGGACCGTCGCCGCCGGCGTGAAGGAGACCGCCGACGGCGCGCATCTCTACATCGACGCCATCAATGCGCATGGCGGCGTGAACGGCCAGAAGATCGAGCTCATCTCGATGGACGATGGCTTCGAGCCCAAGCGCGCGGCAGAGAACGCGCGCCGGCTGATCACCGAACGTGGGGCCGTGGCCCTCTTTCTCAATCGCGGCACGCCGCACACGGAGGCCATCAAGCCGCTGCTGGAGGAATTCAAGGTGCCGCTGATCGCACCGTCCACCGGCGCGATGAGCCTTCACAGCCCGGTCAACCACTACATCTTCAACGTGCGCGCGACCTACCAGCGCGAGGCCGAGAAGGCGGTGCGCCATCTCGCCACGATCGGCATGACGCGCATCGCGGTTCTGCAGGTGGACGACTCCTTCGGCGCCGACGGCGCGCTCGGCGCGACCCGGGGCCTCGAAGCCGTCAACCTGAAGCCGGTGGTGTTCGAGAAGTTCGACCGCAGCAAGCCCGACTTCGCGCCCATCGCGCCCAAGGTCGCCGCCGCTCAGGCGCAGGCCGTGATCATCCTCGGCTCGGGCAACGCGGTGGTCGATGCCATCAAGGCCCTGCGCGCGGCCGGCTCGTTCGCGCAGGCGGTCACGCTGTCGAACAACGCCTCGGCCGGCTTCGTGAAGAGCCTGGGCGAGTTCGGCCGCGGCACGATCGTCACGCAGGTGTTCCCGTACGAGCGCTCGCTCGCCGCGCCCATCGTGAAGGAGGCGCACGACCTGCTCGTCGCCAAGAACGCAGGTGCCGAGATCACGCCGCTGATGGTCGAGGGCTATGCCGCCGCGAAGGTGCTGGTGGAAGCGCTGCGCCGCGCCGGCCCCTCGCCCACCTCGGCCAAGATCCTCGCCGCGCTCGAAGGCATGAAGCGCGTGGACATCGGCGGCCTCGAAGTCACCTACGGCCCCAACGACCACACCGGCCTGGACTTCGCCGACCTGGCGATCATCGGCCCCGACGGCAAATTCAAGCGGTGAGTGACGGCCCCTCGGCTCAGGAGTACCTGAGCCGATCCCCCGAGTGACATGACGGCCCCTCGTCTTGCGAGTACGCAAGCCGATCCCCCGAGGGGATGGCGCGCGGGCCTTGGGGCGGCCCGGCGGACGCGCGCCAACTTTCCCCTCGCCCGCCAGAGAGTGCTTTCTCCGACAGGAGCGTTGAACAAGGCTCCTCAATTCACGCGTGATTCACCGCATCGGGGCGGTCCAGCGGACGCGCGCCAACTTTTCCACTCGCCCGCCAGAGAGTGCTTCCTCCGACAGGAGCGTTGAACAAGGCTCCTTAATTCACGCGTGATTCACCGCTCCTGTCGGACTCAGCGCGTCAGGCGCGAAGAGGGAAGAGCGTCGCTCAGCGTTCCCGCCGGAGTCAGCACGGCAGTGCGGGCGAGGGGAAAGTTGGAGCCGGAGCGCCGGGCCGCCCCAAGCCCGGCGACATCCCCTCGGGGGATCGGCTCAGGTACTCCTGAGACGAGGGGCCGTCAGGAACCGCTCGACGATCGCCCATTGCTGCGGCGTGTTCAGTGCCGGCGCGTGGCCGCAGCCGGGGATCGTGACCACCACCGCGCGCGGGCCGCGCAGGCGCATCTGCTCGACGGTTTCCACGAGCAGCAGGTCGCTGTCCTCGCCGCGCAGGCACAGCACCGGGATGTCCAGGCTGTCGTAGTCGGGCCATTGCTCGTAGTCGCTCGCGTGGTGCACGAACTGCATGACCATAGCCGGGTCGTAGTGCGGCGTGACGCGGCCGTCGTCGCGGCGGCGCACGGAGCTCTCGGCGAGGCGGCGCCACTGCGCGTCCGACAGCCAGCCGTAGGGCGCATACACCGTGCGCAGGTATTGCTCCAGCTCGCTCACGCGCTCGAAGGCCGCGGGCTGCCCCGCGTAGCTGCGAATGCGCGCGATGGCCGCGCTCGCAAGCGATGGTCCGTTGTCGTTGAGGACGAGCCGCGTGATGCGCCCGCGCAGGCCGCGCGCCGCGCAGCGGGTGCCGATGGCGCCGCCCATCGAGGTGCCGAGCCAGTGCATCTGCGCGATGCCGAGCTGGTCGACCAGCGAGACGGCCAGCCGCTCGTAGAAGTCCAGGCAGTACTCGCGCTGCGGGTCGGGGCTCCATTGCGACAGTCCCCGCCCGAGGGTGTCGGGGCAGATCACGCGCCAGCGCGCGCTCAGGTGCTGCGCGATGTCGTCCATGTCGCGGCAGGTGCGCGCGAGGCCGTGCCACGCGATGAGCGTGCGCGTGTTCTGCGCGCCCCATTCGAGATAGTGGATCTCGCGGCCCTCGCAGACGATGTAGTGGGAGGTGGCTTGCATCAGTCGGGCACGAGCAGCGTGTTGCCGCTCATCTTGATGGAGTCGGAGGCGAGCGGAAAGATCGCGAACGGCGGCACGTTGGCCGGGGTGATGGCCGGCGCGAAGCCGGGCGCTCCGCCGCGCGGGATGGTGCGCACCACCTGGCTCGGCGGAAGTGCGGTTCCGCTCGCAAGGTTGCCGTAGATCGCATCGAGCGCGCGGAACAGGTAGACGTGCAGCGGGATGTAGCGCGTGTCGTAGCCCGGCAGCACGCCGGGAAGACCGATGAAGCTGTCGAAGTGCTGCGCATTCGTCACTTCCATGTAGGACAGCCGGCTCAAGGCCGGTTCCACCGTCTTGTTCAGCGCGGTGTAGGCGCGAGAGCTGTGGTTCACCGGGATGAGCGCATCCGCGCGGCCGTGCACGATGATCGCCGGCTTGCCGTGCAGGTTTCCGTTGCGCCGCGTCTCGTCCACGCCGACACGCATCGCATCGGTCGTGCTCGTGCTCACGCCCACGACGAGGTCGCGCAGGCACAGCGCGCCGTCCACGTTCCAGTCGGCCAGCGCCGTGCTGGGCGAGGACGAGAGCAGGTCGCGCCTCGGGCCCCCGGGGTCCAGGTCGTTCACGAGCTGCACGCCCGCGCTCGGCGGCACGCCATTGCCGGTGGCGAACATCGTGGACAGCGCGGTGGGCGGCAGCGCAACCACGTCGCCCGCCGCGGTGGTGGCGGCGAAGCTGTAGCCGCACAGGCGGTCCGCCACGCTGGAGCGCGTCAGTGCGTTGGCGAACGTCACCGACACCGCGGGCGCCACCTCGAAGGCGGCGAGCGAGGCGTGCAGGTCGTTCGACTCGGGCTCCCAGCCGTAGTTGCGCAAGAGCTGCAAGGCCTCGTCGGCCTGGTCGGCCGTGACGGCATGGGTCAGCACCCGCTTGGCATGCAGCGAGGCGCAGCGGTTCGCCGCAATGGCGCCGAAGCTCGTGACGAAGGCGGCCTGGAAGGGCGCGCCCGACAGCTGTGAGGACAGCGCCGCGCAGCTTTGAAGGAGGTTCGCGTAGGTCGTGTAGTCGATCAGCGGCTTGGCGAAGACGAAGACCGGCGTCGCGCCGCGCTGGATGCCGATGTTCGGATTCAGCGGCATCTCCAGTGCCGGCTCGCTCACCGCCACGCCGTCGATCACGCCGAGGGTGTCGGCCTCGGCGGCGGCGAGCGCGGCAGCGCCGCCATTGGAGATGCTGGAGGCGATGACGATGGTGTTCTGCGGCTTGAAGGTGCGCAGGCGGCGGCCGTCCGCCGCCGTGTCGCCCAGGCGGTCATTGAGGACGAAGAACGCGAAGTCGATGGCGCTGAGCGTGAAGCGGCCCCAGTCCTTCTCGGGGTTGCGCTGCGAGTGCGCGTGCTTGAAGGCGAAGCGGTTGGGCGTGGCGGCGTTGAAGGCCGCGAGATTGGAGGCGGACAGATTGGCGCGGAACTGCGCGGTCTTCTGTGCCACGGCCGAGGTGGTGCGCGTGCCGTCGATCAAGGGCACGGTGTCGTTCTGCAGGTCGTGCGGCGCCGCACCCGTGCCCTTGTCGGTGTAGGCCACCGCACAGCCGTGCTTGAGGCCCCATTCGCCGGTCGAGATGGCGCCATACACGCCGCGCGAGCCCGAGGAGGTGGCGGTGATGACGCAGGCCTTGCTGCGATCGAAGCTCGTCGGCACCTGGACCATGAGCGTCACGTTCTGCTGGCCCGTGCCGTCGTCCAGATAGGCGATGTACTCGCCGCCGGCGATCTTGCCCTGGCCACCGGTCGCAACGCCGTTGGCATCCACGCTCGGCCCGTACAGCGTGCCGTAGCCGCCGTCCGCGGTGGTGTCGACGATGGCGCGGTAGTTGTTGTAGATGGCCAGGCGGCGCAGCTCGGCGGCGCTCGGGAGGGTGCTCGTGGTCGGCGCCGTGCCCGAGGCGAGCCCGTTCGCGCCCAGGCCCGCGGTCAGCAGATCGTCGGTGAGGCCGTCGTATTCGATCCTCGAGGCCACCGTCTGCACGCCCGCGGGCAGCGAGTTGAAGTCGCTGGCCGGCGTGCCGCCCCCGCCGTAGCTGCCGCCGCCGCAGCCGGCAACCAGTGCGAGCGCAAGCAGCGCGGCGAGTCGAAGCCGAAGCGCCCGCCACCCCGCCTGCCGTTCGCCCTTCGATCCGTATCCGTCTATCGCTTTCATGGAACGTCTCCCTGGGTCGGTGGCGCCTGCACGCAGGCACCGGTTGCGGCTTGGCCGATCGTTCAGCGGCGCAGTTCCCCGCGCAGGCGGCCCACCACGCCGCTCGGAAAGAAGTAGACGCACAGCACGAAGGACAGGCCCAGCCACATCAGCCAACGCTCGGGCGAGAGCAGGCCCGCGAGCATCGGCGCGCCCTCGAGGGCGCCGGAGGCCAGGCGCATGAGGTCCTGCAGATAGCTCTGCGCAAGAAGGAGCAGCACCGAGCCGATCACCGCGCCGTAGATCGTGCCCATGCCGCCGATGACGACGATGAGCAGCGTGTCCAGCATGATCTCGAAGGACAGCGAGGTGTCCGGCCCGTTGTAGCGAAGCCAGAGCGCGAGCATCACGCCCGCGAGCGTGGCGAAGAGCGCGGCCAGCACGTTGGAGCCGGTGCGCCAGACCACGGTGCGAAAGCCGATCGCCTCGGCGCGGAAGTCGTTCTCGCGGATCGCCTGCAGCACGCGCCCGAAGGGCGAGTTCACGATGCGCAGCAGCGCCAGCAGCAACAGCACCGCGCAGGCGAAGAGCAGGTAGTAGCACAGGATGCGGCCGTCGATGGTGAGACCCAGCACCGGGTTCTCGAAGGGCTCGAACGAGGGGCTGAGCCAGGCCGGCGCACGGAAGCTGAGGCCGTCCTCGCCGCCGGTGAGCTCCGACAGTTGCGAGGCCAGCGTCTGGAAGGCGCTTGCGACGGCCAGGGTGATCATGGCGAAGAAGATCGCCCGCACGCGCAGGCTGAACAGGCCGATGGCCAGCGACAGCACGAAGGACAGCGCCAGCGCGCAGGCCGCGCCCACGGCCACCGCCGCGAAGCCTTCGCCCATGCGCGTGGAGGCGATGGCCACGCCATAGGCGCCGATGCCGAAGAACATCGTGTGCGCGAAGCTCACGATGCCGGTGTAGCCCAGCAGCAGGTCGTAGCTCGCCGCGAGCACCGCGAAGCTGAGGATCTTGGCCGCCACGTTCAGCGCCTTGCTGCCGGGGAAGGCGAAGGGCGTGACGAGCAGCGCGACGAACACGAGCACGAGCAGCACCGAGAGCACGCGGCTGCGCGGGGCGTCGTGGGACAGGAGGCTTGCGAGCATGAGGCCCTCGTCGTTCAGCGGCTGGTCACCGGATAGAGCCCGCGCGGGCGCCACATCAGCACCAGCACCATGAGGCCGATGTTCGAGAAGAGCGCGAGCTTGGGCGCGAGAAAGCCGGCGTAGTTGCTCACCAGGCCCACCAGCAGCGCGCCCACGAAGCAGCCGAGCGTGGAGCCGAGGCCGCCGATGATGATCACGATGAACAGCAGCACGTTCACCTGCGCGCCCATCTGCGGCACGACCATCTGCTGATAGAGCCCCCACAACACGCCGCCGAGGCCCGCGAGCGCCGAGCCGGCCACGAACACGGCGACGAACAGCCGGCGGATGCGATAGCCCAGGCTCTCCACCATCTCGCGGTCCTGCACGCCTGCGCGGATGAGCAGGCCGATCTTGGTGCGGTTGAGCGTCCACAGCAGCGCGCCGAGCACCACCGCGCCGATGAGCACGGCGAGCACGCGGTACTTCTCCACCGCAGCACCCGCCTCGCCCAGGGGCACGATGAACGAGCCGCGCAGCGCCTCGGGAAGCGGCAGCGGCACCTGCTGCGGGCCCCAGATCACCTTGATGAGCTCCTCGCCGATGATCATTCCGCCCATCGTCACGAGGATCTGCTTGAGGTGCTGCCCATACACCGGGCGCACGATCACGCGCTCGAAGGCCAGCCCCAGCGCGCCGGCCACCGCCATCGCCGCCAGCATCGCCGGGAAGATCGCCGCGAGATTGCGCCACAGGCTCGCCGAGCTCGTCCAGTCGGCGAGCCCGGCGAACACGCTCGTGGCCACGTAGGCGCCCACGGCGATGAACACGCCGTGTCCGAAGTTCAGCACGTCCATCAGGCCGAAGACGAGCGTGAGGCCGGAGGCGATGACGAAGACGATCATCCCCATCGCAAGTCCGGCGACGGTGAGCGTGAACCAGGTCGGAAGCGAGCCCACGAGCGGCAGCGCGACGAGCGCCGCGACCGCCACCAGCGCGAGCGGGATGAAGTCGAAGCGGGCCTTCGGGATGGTGGTCTGCGGCGACCCCTCGCCCCGGCCCTCTCCGCGCAAGCGGGGAGAGGGAGTTCCTGCACTCGCTCCCTCTCCCGCCTGCGGGAGAGGGTTGGGGTGAGGGTCGTGCCCGTGCTGCATCTGGATTCCCGAATTCATTGATGCGCTCCAAGCGAAAGCCCGAGCAGGCGGTGCTGCAGCGCCTCGTCCTCGGCGAGCTCGGCCATCGACCCGCGATGCACCACCCGCCCGTCGTCCATCACCGCCACGCTGTCGCCGAGCGCGCGTGCCATCGCGAAGTTCTGCTCCACGAGCACGATGGTGGTGTCGTGCCGCTTGAGCTCGCGAAACGCGGCGATGAGGTTCTGCACGATCGAGGGCGCAAGACCCTTGCTCGGCTCGTCGATGAGCAGCAGCGCGCGCGGCTCGACGATGGCGCGCGCCACCGCGAGCATCTGCTTTTGCCCGCCGCTGAGCTTGCCCGCGGGCGCGAGCCAGAACTTCTTCAGCGCCGGGAAGAGCGTGAAGATCCATTCGAGGCGCGCGGTGTCGAGCTCGTCCACGCGCCGGGCGCCGCGCGCGGCGAGCAGCAGGTTCTCCTTCACGCTCAGGTCGCCGAAGATGCCCATGCTCTCGGGCACGTAGGCGATGCCGCGGCGGGCGATGTCGGGCGTCGCGGCGCGCACGCCCTCGCCGCCGATGGGCGCGCCGTCGAAGTCGATGCGCCCGCGCCGCGCGGGCCACAGGCCCATGATGGTGCGCAGCGTGGTCGTCTTGCCCGCGCCATTGCGCCCGAGCAGCATGGTGAGCTGCCCGCGCGGCACTTCGAGGTCCACGCCGTGCAGGATGTGATACGCGCCGATGTGCGTGTGCACGCCCGAAAGAGTCAGCAGCGCCGTGCTCATTGCACCCCCAGATACGCGCTTTGCACGACCGGCAGCGCCATCACTTCATCCGGCTGCCCGTCGGCGATGAGCCGGCCGTTGTGCAGCACGACGATGCGGTCGGCGAGCTCGCGCACCACGTCGAGCTTGTGCTCCACGAGCAGGATCACGCGGTCGCGCCGTGCCTTGAGCGCGCGGATGAGCTCCAGCACCACCGGCACCTCGTCCACGCTCATGCCGGCGGTGGGCTCGTCGAACATGTAGACCTTCGGATCCAGCGCCACCAGCAGCGCCACTTCGAGCTTGCGCTGGTCGCCGTGCGGCAGCGAGCTCGCGGGAAGCTCGGCCTTGTCGAGCAGGCGCACCGACTGGAGGATGGAGCGCGCCTCGTCGATGAGGTCGCGCCGATGCAGCCACACGCGCCACAGGTTCAGCCCGCCGCCATGGCGCGCCTGCAGCGCCAGGCGCACGTTCTCCTGCACGCTCAGGTTCGGGAAGAGCTGGGTGAGCTGGAAGGCGCGCCCCAGGCCCCGGCGCGCGCGCAGCGGCACCGCAAGCCCGCCCAGGTCGGCGCCGTCCAGCAGCACCTGGCCCTCGCTCGCGCCGAGCTGGCCCGAGACGAGGTTGAAGTAGGTCGTCTTGCCCGCGCCGTTGGGGCCGACGATGGCGGTGAGCGTGCCCGCCTCGAAGCGGCAGCTCACGCCATCGACGGCCACATGGCCGCCGAAGCGGATGGTCAGGTTGCGTGTCTCCAGCACGGCGCGGGTCTCTCTTTCTCTCGGAAGGCTCAGGGGCAGGTGCCGATGACGTAGTAGTTCGTCCCGGTCTGCTTGAGCGTGGTCGTCACGAAGGTGTTCCACAACCCCATGTTCTGGTTGGATCCATTCGCATAGGTGTACCCGCCGCTCTGGTAGGCGCGCCCGGCGGTGGTGTGGGCGTAGTTGCTGGCGGTGAAGCAGGTGGCCTGCGTGCCGGTGGTGGTGCCGCTGGCGGCGGTGGATTGCGCGCTCTCGACGCCGCTGGCGTTCAGGCTCGTCACCGTCCAGCTGTAGGTGGTGGCGGCCGCGAGCCCGGTATCGGTGTAGCTCGTGCCGGTGACCGCGCTGGCGTTCACCTTGGCGCCGCCGCGATAGACGTTGTAGCCCGAGGCCCCGCTCACCGCGCCCCAGCTGATCACCATGCTGGTGTTCGTGGCGCCCGAGGTCGCCACGCCCGTGGGTGCGGGCAGTGCGCCGCCGCCGCCCCCGCCGCTTCCGGTGCCCGAGGACACGCGGTCCACCATGGCCTTGATGGCGCTCATCTGCGTGCCGGCCTTCTGCGCGAAGTTGGTGCCGTACCAGCCGATCCAGTCCCAGCAGCCGTTGGCGTTAGCCAGCGACCCGCTGGCCGAGGTGGCATGGCTGGTGTTGTCGACCTTGGTCTGCGGGAACATCACGATGATGTTGTTCGTGTCGGCCCAGCGCGTGTAGCCGGTGTTCTTCACGAACTTGTCGCCGATGGTCGCGTAGTTCTGCTGGCAGCCGTGCAGCGCCACGTGCAGCTTGCACTGCGTGCCTGCGGCGCAGCTCGCGGGCACGTAGATCCAGCCGGTGGCGGCCATGCCGGGGTTGCTCGCGATGTAGGGCGTCTGGTCGAACTCGATGTAGTTGCCGGCGGCGGGCGCGTCGTTGCGCGCAGTGAGCGTGCCGTAGAAGAAGCTGAGCATCGCCTTCGCGCCGTCGTAGCCGCAGTTGCTGATGTAGGGCGAGGCGCTGGTGCCGCAGGCGTTGTCGCCGGTGCCGTCGAAGTCGGTGGGGAAGACATGCGCGGTGCTGGCGCGCTTGGTGTAGCTCAGGTTGGCGGCGCTCACGCCGTTGTTCGTGTATTGCGTCTGCACCGCGTCCATCGGATTGGGTCCGACGGTGTAGTCGCTCGTGCCCACGAACATGTAGATCTTCTGGCTCGCGACCTGGCCGAGCGTGTCGATGGAGGTGCCGCTCCAGTTGTTGAGGTCGGCCTGCATCGTGCTGAGCATGCTGCTCGAGATCGTCGCGTTGTACATGCAGGCGGTGTAGTTGCTGTGGCCTGCGCACATGTAGGGGCCGCCGGCGAACACGCCCACGCCCATGAAGGTGGCCGAGTAGGCGTAGCCGAGCTGGTTGGCCATGAAGCCGCCCGAGGACAGGCCCGACACGCTGGTCTTGCTGGTGTCGACGTTGAGCTGCGGCAGCGTGACGGCGCCCAACGCGCAACTCGACGCCAGGCTGGCCGCCACGGCCATGACCCTGATCTTCGTGAACCTCATCGCTTGTCTCCTCTCTTGATGGTTTGAAGGTGCGAACAACTTCAGCCCCCGTGTGCCCGGGGGTTCATCGAATGGAGGACTGTCAATTCACCGCGCCTCGCGCAGCAGCTCAGCCTTCGCCGCGGCGAGGACCGAGCCCGGCGCCGGGCCGCCCCAAGCCGGG
>Ga0105248_10009499_pt1 | contig 10703 bp, 12 predicted proteins | sample KBSS34metaG_FD_81524 | JGI IMG/M metagenome (GOLD analysis project Ga0105248, IMG submission 81524) | Switchgrass rhizosphere microbial communities from Kellogg Biological Station, Michigan, USA - KBS S3-4 metaG | ecosystem: Host-associated > Plants > Roots > Rhizosphere > Soil | place... | reverse complement strand
AGGTTTAACCTGCTTGACGGAATGCTAGACGAGTACAGGCTATTTTGCCCTATTTATCCCAACTTCTATGTAGGGTTAAACGTTGGCTAAAACGTTGTGAATATTAGGGTAAAATAGCCTGTGTTAGTCGGTGCGATTTAGGCAAATTTGAACTGCAAAACCTTTATTCATCGGTTCGATTCCGATCGCCGCCTCCACGTAAACCACTCTCACTCAAAGACTTACAACGCTTCGCAAAGAACTCGATTCAACAAGGAAAATGCCTGCGTCACGAAAAGCGTAGGGAGTTTTACTTGTCGAACGTTTCCTCCCAAAGGCCGATTTGAAGCCCAAGTTCTCGCTCTATCTTCTCGGCGTTATGCGGCCGATTTGGAGAGCGATCGAGATCCTTCATCTGGATTAACGATCTCTGTGTGATCATCTCCCGGATCTCGGCCTGGGCGACGACGCCCTTGTGTATAAGCATCTCCAAAATTCCGGTAATTATGGTCTGATGCGACAAGTGTCGCGACCAGAGAACATCAAAATCGCTTAATTCATCATCCATCATTTTATCCTCATCCGCTGCATGATCTGTTTCGAGTATGAGCTGTTTCGTCCGATCTCGGCAATGTGCGTTTGAGTGACCAGTCCCGGTCGCTGCTTCACGCCAATCGTCACAATATCTCCCGCCGGCATCGAATTGATCTTCTGCTGCAGCTTATCGACCGCGACGGCCAAGGCCGCGACGTGAGCATCGCTGTTTCGACTGCCAGAGATAAACGTACTCGGATCCGATCGTGAATAAGGCTGAAGCGGCTGCGAGCTCGAGGAAGATGAATTCGTCGGCGAGCCGCCCCGTGACGATGCCCCGCCGCCTTTCTTGCCTCCGCCCATTGCCCTGGCTCCGAGACCGGCTCCGATGCCGATACCTCCGGCGACGGTCGCCGCGATCTGGTACATGCCCGCGGCGGCCAGGTGAGCTGTGCCGCTCGCGAAGTCCCATCGTGCGAATGCAGCGGCCGCTTCGGCGTATTCGAAAACCTCTTTCATGATCGCGGTGAATGCGATCTGCAGGGCCGTCGCCGATATCATCTGCAGGGCTGCTTTGGCTGAGAACTCGCCGCTGCTGAGCCAGGCCGCTCCCATTTGAGCAAGCCCGTCGATCATGTTGCCGAGTCCGACGCCGGTGAAGTTATTGATATCTGCCTGAACGTCGGCGAGCTGCACTTGAAACGACTTCATTGCATTCGTCGCCGGATCAAAGGCCGAAGGGATCGTCGCTCCGAGGGATTCCTGAAGGCTGCCTAAAAGCGTCCCGGGTGCGGTTGGCGATTGGCTTTCAATAAGTGCACGGTGAGCGGCCAGTTGCTTAGCAGCATCCTCTTTCGCTTTCTCTGCATTCTCATAGAGCTTCTTGCCGATCGCAGCCAGTCGTGCAAGCTCGACGTCCTGGGCACGTTTCTTTTGATCGTCGGCTTTCTTTTGCTCAGACGCCCGGAATTTCTCAACCTCGATCAGGTCCTGTATTTGTTTGAGCTCTTTAGCGAGCCCGACGAGGACGATCTCGTTTTCTATTCGGGCTTTTTCCTTGGCATTGTTCTGGACTAAGGCGAGCTCTTTGTTCAATGCCTCGGCCTTAACATCGAAGAAGCTTTCTTCGAGGTCCTGACGTTTTTGCAGCTCCTCGGCGTCGGTCATCGTGCCTTGGGCTACGGCGAGCTGATAGCTTGCCAAGACGGCCTTGTCCGTGTCTTCGCGGGCCTTGATCTCCTGACTGGCCGCCGCCTTTAATGCCTCAAGCCTCTCGCGTTCTTGTTGTTTAGCTGTATTGGCCGCTCCGCCACCGCCGCCGCCACGACCGCCTCTGCCGCCCGCGGAAATATCGGACGTGTCGATATATCCCTCGACGCCAGCCCCACCCTCGAGAGCGGTTTTCGCTTCAACCGACACGCTACCGCTACCGCCCCGGCCTTCACGGACGCGGCCGGGAATGATCGACTTAACGAGCGAAATGAACTTCTGCAGGATCTCGGTACCGCGGGCGACAGGTACGATGAAGCCCGCGTTGACCTGTTCTCCGGCTTTGACGAATGCCGGGCCGAGCTCGTACGTGTCAAGCGTTAACTGCTTGACCTCGTCAACAACGTACGTGAGGATGCTGCCAACCTCTTTGCCCCATTCGCGGATCGTGTCTTTGTTATTGGCGAAAACCTGCGACACTTCCTGCATCGCGGCCGTGATCACCGGAGCGAACTGCAGGGCGAAGGCTGCAGATATCACCTCGACCTGGCCATGCAGTTGATCAAGCGTGTCGCCAAAATCATCGGCGGCTTTGAGATCGGCGTTTGTGAGGGTAAGCCCCAGCTTCTCCGCGTTCTCAGTAAAGCCGGCGAGATCGCCGCTCATCTGCTTGATAAGCGGGATCATGTCGGCACCGGCCTTGCCGAACGCTTTCTGTGCGAGAGTGATCTGCTCGACGCCGGGCTTCGCCTTGGCGATCGTCTCGAAAACTTCGGTGAGTGCTGTATTTAGATCGCCGGACGTGACGCCGAGCGTTTGAAGCGTTTTCTGGGCTTCTTTGCTTCCGTCGTTGGCCTGGCCGATAAGTTTTGAAAACTTTCCGGTCGAAGTCGAGACCGACTCGAGCGTGGTTCCGGATTGTTTTGCAGCGATATCGAGGGCGGAAATGGTTTCGGCGGCGAGGCCCGTCTTTTCCTGAAAGTCGAAGAAACGAGAGCCGAGCTCTGAAGCCTGTTTGGTGAGATCGAACGTCGCCTCGGACAGCTTGACGAATCCCGCGACAGATGCGATCGCTGCCGCACCAATGCCGGCGACAGCTCCCGCGGCTATTCCAGCAGGGGCCGCGAGAGACCCCATCGACGACGCAGCCGAGCCGCCCAGTTGCTTGAAAGCATCATCGGTGCTCTTGATCTCCGCCTTTGCCTGATAGGCGTCGGCGACGATCTTGTATTTCAGAAGTTGGTCCGTTAATGCCATGACTTACGAAAAAGAGCCGCTCTATTTTCGGCGGCTCTGCTTTTCTAATTCCTTGTTGCGGCGTTCGGCTTCAAGGCCTTCGGCGTGCATCAAGACGGCCGCTCGCTCGAACATATACGCGTCCCACTTTTCGACATCTTCGGGAGCCTGGCCGTATTCCTTGGCTAGTCTGAGTACCAGAAATTCTTCAGGGGCTCCCCATTTCAATTTGCCGCCCGATCGTAGCCACGCGGCTATGTCACGGGCGTCGTTTTTGGGGCGATGGCGGCGTCGATCGCGTCGCGCAACCTCGTGATGTTTTCGAGATCCTGATCGTCGAGCCACTCCATCGTTACGGGCTCGGCAAAGCCCTGGCCAACGTTAAGGTCTGGAAGTGAATGCACATATATTGGCAGCCACGCGGACGACCAATAAGAATCCTCAGTCGCCGCCACGCCAGCTATCGATCGGTGACGGGTTTTTAGGTCTGCGATCGTCGGCGAGTAAAAAAAGACCGTGATCTCCTTTGTATCGACTTGCCCTGGTTTCTCGCCTGCGAAATCCCAGGTTGTCGTTGTTTCCCGAATCGGCCTGGAAATCTGTTTTTTTGCAGTCTTCATAATTTCTACTTTTTTGAAAGATCGAGGCCGGCCAGTTTCACGCAACCGGCCCCGATGATTTGAACCGTTCGAATGATCCCCCGGATGTTAAAAAGGTCATTATCGACGGTTCGCATTTACCATGGGCCGTTGGACGGGCAAATGAAAGAACCCTCGAGCAAAATGCTCACGGTCCCGGTAAATTTGAATTAGGATGCGGCTGTTATGAGTCCCACGATAGGACCAGGAACGCGGTTCGCTGCGACGCTGTCAGCATTGCCGACGTCATGAACGTTGACATCAAATCGCGACGTCAATTTCAGTGTCAAATCGTCTTGAAGGAATCGCGGAGCATCACTGATCGTTACAACGTTTCTTCGCCTGTCACCAAAACTCGCCCCAAGACCGAGATCACCCAGGACCGCACAGACCTGGCTGACAGCAGGATTCGGCGTCATGACCTGAACAAATTCGACCGGATAGCCGAGAAATCGAGCGGGAGCACCCGCGGCGATCTCAGCTCCTGTAACACCGCCGGATGCGAGAGCAAGCTTAACCATCACATTCCAGTAGAACGATTTATGGCAGTACCATTTTGCGTTCCCTCCATCCGCGTAAACCGGAAGCTTGGCTGCAACGGCTTCGAAATCGCTCAGCACGATCGAAGCATAGCTCGATGCGTAGCCCGTGCCGGTTGCGACAACTAAACCGGCGATATTCGCGATCGTTCCTGAAAGGCCTTTGATCTTGGTCGTGATTCCCTGCATGCCGCCATAGGTATCGGTGCCGTCACCAATGAATCCGCATTTGTCCTCAATTTCAGCAACCGCTCGAGCGGCCTCGCCGGCCAACATGTCGCCAATATTGATAGTGGCGTCTTCCATGACCTCCGATGAGAACGGCACGGTTATCATCACCTTTTTCACGGTCAGGTTGATACGGTCGAAGGTCGCGTTTTGGTCCGTTCCGGACGTTGATTCGTTTACGAAGGCGGCCGTTAATCTGCCTGTAATGCGAGGATCGCTACGAGTGTCGGAGTTCATCGGGACGACCTTTGCATTTCGACGAAAAACGCCGTGCTGTTCGATCAGGTCAACGAGATCGTTGCCGAATTCCTCGGGCACTAGATAGCCACCCTTTTCATTTACACCCTCGGACTGTCCGGCACGCGACAACATAATGCCGTTCCTTTGACAAAATGCTCTAGCAGCTTCGTTTCCGAAAGGTGCTGCGAGCAGCCACGAACCAAATCTGTACGCTCGACTCTCAGCCCCCTCGCCGGTGAAGTTACGAAGCTTGCCGTATCGCGGAATACTGTGGGCGAGCTCGATGCCGCCATAAATCGCGGCGTGCGTCTGCGGATCCATCGGCGGGACCTTAAATTTGGGTTGGGCATCGTGTTTTGCTTTGATCGCCGTGCGAACGTCGTCGATAGTCACAGCATCGCTGGCCAGCACCATCGTACGGGCAAGATCGCCCTCACCGAAGATATCGGCAAACGCGACGATCTCCTGTCGACGCTCAAGGACTGAAGGGTTATCGGTTTCCATTTTGTTAAAATTCTCCTGATATAGATTTGCCGAGCGGCCGACGCCGACGCTGATGTCAGCGGGAACGGCGACGATAGATATTTCGTAAGGCGTCCATGAATCCGATCGGTAAACCGGAACTCCGTCCGGCGTTTCTTTTGCGGCGGACTCGAGTTTCATATCGTTGACCATGAAGCCTACGCTTACGTTCTGCCTAATCCCCGAAGCAACGTCATGAAACACCTCTTGGGCCCGGTTTGATTCGCCGAAACGTACCGTTGCCCGGGCAAGACCGTCAGCACCGAGCGAATGACTTTCGACGACGCCCACAACATCGGACGTGTTGTGATCCATTAGGACCGGGGCACCGCGTTTCAGACGACTTGGATCCATTGCCTTGCTACTCATCGTCAATTTCAGCCGGCCGAACCAGCTGTCGATCGGTTTGTCTGAAGCAAATGCGAGGTTCGCGGTGCGGGCGTCTGTGTTTACCGCCTTACGATCAATCGTAAAGGCCCGGCGTAGCGGCTCACTCCGTAAACGTTTGAGAATTTCGGCGGTCGTGGGCATGTCGAGAATCAGGCTACCCTATCGCGTCGAGGGTTTTGGTTCGCGTCACTAAAACCCCTATTTATCGAATAAAGGCGATATGGACGCCCTCCTTTGTCGCCCGACGGGGCAACCCGCTTCTCGCTAATAAGGCCATCCGCCTCCAATTCGCTGATAAGACCTCGCAGCTCATGATCGCTAAAATAGTCGAACTCGGCGGCGAGCTCGTCATAACGCTGGAAACCTTCAGAGACGGCGACCAAAATCAGCCTCTTTTGTTGCTCCCGCGAAAAGGCATATTTCCGTTTCAGACGAACTGCGGCATTTCGCAGAATTCGACGGGCAGCATCAGCATTCTCGAACTGATCTGCGATCGCGACGAGATGTTTTGCCGCCGCCAGGGCTGCAGAACGATCGTCAGAATTTTCATCGTTGATGAAATGCAAAATTTTTAATCAGCCACTGATATATTGCGGTTGCACGATACCCTCGTGGTCCGACGGTCCAGCCAGGACCCAAAAAATTCGTTGATGATGAAATCGGTTTTCTCCGGGGCTGCTGGCAGCGGCTTTCAGTGGACCAAACCCGGCCAGTCATCGTTGTTGCGTTGATTGTTTTGCAGCCCCAGGGCTGTCAGGAAGTCGGCACATGCCGTCAGCTCGATCAGAGCCAGCTCGCGAACGAGCAGCGGATTCTCATCTTCGATCCGATCGAGAGCCAGGCGGACCGCCCGGCCCCAAACATCCACCGGCTCAACGCCATGAGGTTTAACTGCGATCGACGGATTTGCTGTTACATCGTCGGCTGCTTGCTCAAGATGCTTTAGAAGCAGATCGTCAAACTCTTTTCGATTCATTTGTTTGTTCTCCCTTTGGCTTACTGTTCCCTTTCGTAGTAGTTGACTCCAAGATCTTTCGAGTTCGGCCAGTATCGACACTCCCGACACTTGATCGATCCTGGATAGATCTGGCCGGACGGCTCGCTGCGTTTGATAGTTCGCCAGCCCGAGCCGTAACATGCTGAGCACTCGCGATAGTGAGCCGTGAAGCGATCTCGTTCTAATTGTTCGGCCACGCTTGCGAGCTCGGCTGCTTTCGCTTCCCGTTCCGTCTTGTTGATCGCAGTCCAAGCAGTGATCAGGTCATAGGCAGAAACGGGAAACGCGTTTTGCCTGGTTCGTGCGGCATGATCAAAGGCGTCTTTTAGCCGATCTTCCGGTATTATCTCGAAGAGCGTTTCAGCCCAATCTTTTGCGCGGACCAAAATCTCGGTTTCTGGCAAGGATGGTGAATTAGCGAGTGAGATAGCCCTTCGGATCATTCGCACGATCGTCGCCAAATATTTTGGCGACGGTGTCTTCGTCCATTGATTCGATTTCGTCGGCGAGTCGTTCGGCATTAACGGTCCGAGCTGCAGACTTGTCTCGTTCCGAAGTAGATTTGATATATTTTCCATTTGTCACCTCGATGGGTTTTGCATTGTTCAGCCAGTTGACGAAAAATCGTCGGGTGCATGTCCGTCCGTTCGTTTCAGCCCATACGGTTGCCTTGGCAAATTGCAGTTCGACGTCAATGCCTCGATAGGCAGCATTACCGGCAAGATCCTGGAGCCAGATCGCGTCCGGCTCTTTCTTTTGACGGTTAGAACGGTTATTGACGGATAGGGTGACACCGTGACCGTATTTTTCGGACACCATGTCTATATTTTCGGACAGAATGTCAGTATCTGACGCCCTGTCAGTACCTGACACCATGTCTATATTTTCGAGCGGGATTTGATATCGATGTGAGTTTCCTGGACCACGTTTTCCAGCCCGGAAAATGATCAGTTCTTTGTGATTCTCGAGATCGTTTATCGTGCGTTGGATCGTTCGCTCGGAAAGGCCTGTGAGTTCGTGTATCAACCGAAACGAAGGCCAAGATCTGCCGCCCTGATCATCTGCGAAGTTCGCGATCGCGAGCATGACAAGCTTACCCGCCGGATTTAATCGGCGGTTGCGAAAAACACAGTCAATCGCTACAATACTCATGCGTAGCCGAGTTCGCGTTCGGCAAATCAAAAAAACAACTGGCGTTAAATTTCGAAATGGATCGCTTCGTCTGAGCGATCTATTTCTATTTCGCCGCCCGCCTTGCTTCGTTCGCTGACGCCGGGGCCTTTCCTGGCTGCCATAATGGCAAGCTGTCTAAATATTCTTGAAGATCGCGACGAGAGATCAGCAGGCGTTGTCCTGCTTTACGAGCGGGCAGTTTTCCCTTCCTAATTTCATTTCGAAGGTGGGACTCCGACAATGACGTAGCCTCGCATGCTTCTTTCATGGTTACCGATCCGAACATGTCATTCATATAAAACCTCGCTCCCTTTCTAACAATCAAAACGCTACCTACAGATTCATAAATAACGCTTGCACGTTAAGCTAAAATAGCGTATAAAGTCTGTCAATAGCGGTCTAATAATTACAATCAGACCGCTCCCTTGAGAGTTGAATGGGTACATTTTGCTTGTAGCACATGCCGCGTAAGCCAAAACCAAGATGTCCGGGAGTGCTGCAAGAACGGATAGACGAAATCAATATCGTTCCGGATCGTAAGGACGATGGGTGGGAAGAATTTCTATCGGTGTTAAGAGAATTTCACGAAATCATCGCCGGTCTAGATCGTAAGGTGGACGAATGGAAGGCTTATCAATTTGTAATTAATGAATGTATTCCCGGAAGGTTTAGGGAATTCGCTCTTAGGGTTCCTCGCCTGGCTTCATGGGACTACGTACTGAGATTTATTAAGAGCAGGCAGATCGAGCGTGATGAACTGCGGGAACTCATTCGGGCCATTAAAAACAATCCCGACGAGATCATAGAGGTGCCCAGCGAGAAACACCTGTTTCTTACGCCTAAAGGCATTCCGTTCGAAGTAGATCGCGGCGGGCCTCTTTCCTGGATCCTTCAAACGAACCGAGTGAAAAGTCTCGAAAAGATCGCCGTGACCAGTCTGAACATTTGCCCAATGTGCGACGACGTTTATTGGGAAAAGAAAAAAGGTTCAGAAACGTGCGGCAAGAAAAAATGCTCGGATGATCTCGGTAATTGGAAACGAAAAAAGAAAAAGGACGCCTAAAACTATGGCTCTTTACAAAAAAAAGAACGGCAACGGCAAGGTCGGGAAATTCTACTGGCTGTCATTCATGCAAGACGGCCGGCCGATCCAGATCTCGACTAAGGAAACGTCGATAAAAAAGGCTCGTGAATTTGAGTCAAATTATCGAAGCGGCTTGTATTACGAAAAGATCGGGCTCGAGGAAAAACAGGAAAGACGCCCGCTGATCACTTTCAGCCTGGCGGTCGACGCGTTTCTGAATTCCCTAGCCGGTGTCGTAAAGAACAGCACGATCGCCGCCTATAAAACGAAATCGAAAACGCCGATCGAGCGATTCGGAAAGAAGCTGATCAATAAGCTCACGCGTGACGATGTTGAAAACTACCGTACCTGGCGACAAGCCGGAAAGAAGAAGGCCCCGGCTCGGCTTCTAAAGAAACACCCCAAATCGAAAACCTCGAAGCCAATCAGCCCGGCGACAATTAACCGCGAGCTAACTCTCGTTGCAATGGTCCTGAACCACGCACTGCCAGGACATTGGCAAATGATCGTAAAACCGCCTGAGGGCGGACGCAGATTTAAGCAACTGAACGAGGATCCCGAGGACGGCGATAAGTTCTATGTTATTCCTCGAGACTTTGAGGCCCGATATCTAGCCGCCTGCAGTCAACCGCTTCGAGACGTGGCGACGATCATCCTAGACGGCGGGTTAAGGCCGCATGAGGCCCTTAACCTTCGTCCCGAGCATATCGATCTAAGGCAAGGTGTGTTGCGTGTCACGAAATCGAAAACAAAGAGTGGTAAACGCGAGGTACCAATGACCGGCCGCGTTCGTGCGATCGTCGAGCGTCGGATCGCTGAGAGCGTCAACGGCTGGCTGTTCGCCGGCGGACGCAGCGGAAAGGGTTCCCTTCCCGTCGTAAAGCTCACCAACAGCCATTTACGGGCGATCGTGGCCGCTAATACGACAAAGCCGCAGCTGCGTCTCGTGAAGCCTGGCGCGAGTGGCCGCGATGAATTACCAAGGATCCCGCGTTTTAGACTGTACGACTGTCGACACACCTGGGCGACGCGTCTTTGTGAGAGCGGGGCCGATCTAATGACCCTGAAAGCTCTCGGCGGCTGGAGCTCGCTCAAAATGGTTGAGCGATACAGCCATCCGACAAAACAGCACCAGGCCGAAGCGATACGGCGTCTCGAAGCTCCGATCGCTGCCGCGGCATCATCTTGATTCTTGAACAAGCTGGAAGACTACGAAAAGGAGAAAAAAATGAGCAACGTTGTGACCTTTCCGACGACCGAAACCGAAACACTTGCCGAGCTTCTAAGCAAGGTTTTGAATCATCCCGATTTGCCAGTTGAGATCTATAACGCCATATCAGAGGCCTGCACCGAGATCGACAATGCGTATATGGGCCGCGTGTCATGGGACTTGCCTTGCGAACTGGATGCCACGCTACAGCGGGCCGCGGAGTGTAGCAGGCTTAGAGAGCTTGACGAGGAGACCTATGACCGTGTGGAGGCGATTCGCGAGGTCGTTAAGGCGGTCGAAGAAAGCGAAGATGAAAATTAACGTGCGTTTGTTTCCGAAATGTTAACCGATGTTAATGCGTCACGAAAAGCGTAGGGAGCACATGCCCGTGCGGGCTATTTTACTCTATTAGGCGACACTTTAAGGATTGGCTTTAAGTGTTGTGTGTATTGGGGTAAAATAGCCTGTGATACTTGGTGTGATTTCGGCGAATATAAACTGCAAAACCTTTATTCATCGGTTCGATTCCGATCGCCGCCTCCAAAACGTAAATCTATTACAAATACAGTAGTTATAATACAAATGGCGGCCGGAAATGAGGCCGCCATTTTGCTTTTGGTGCGGTTTTAGTGCTCCCTTTTGAAAAGGTCTTGTGTTAAGTAGAGCATTTGTGACAGGTTCGCCGAGGCCGATTCCTAAGAAACTGAGGTGCGACCGGACGATT
>Ga0105248_10009496_pt1 | contig 10705 bp, 5 predicted proteins | sample KBSS34metaG_FD_81524 | JGI IMG/M metagenome (GOLD analysis project Ga0105248, IMG submission 81524) | Switchgrass rhizosphere microbial communities from Kellogg Biological Station, Michigan, USA - KBS S3-4 metaG | ecosystem: Host-associated > Plants > Roots > Rhizosphere > Soil | place... | reverse complement strand
TCATGGATGCAACCAACTGGGAGGGCTTCATCAAAGTCTCCTGCGAAGCGCACAACGGCAAAGTCACTCCTGCCCTGCTGGCCAAGCGTCTGTACCTCAAGATCGCTGGCGCGATGATGGGTGTCATCGAATCAGTGCAGCGCAAGTCGCCAAACTCCACGTTGGCTCGCAGCCTTGGCCATCTGTCACCCATTACCCCTGCAGCGCGACGCTCTTCTTAATGTCTTAGATCCAACGGCGCGGTCTCTCGAGTCGAGTTAGATCTGAATTATACTGCGCCGGCAATGCTCACCGATGCACCCTCATCTCAACGGCGTACTGTAAGTTCATGACCTTAAGCCTGCTTGGATAGCAGGCTTTGTACCGCCGCTGCATGTATGAAGACATAGAGGTAAAGCAGCCCGTAACGTCATCCCCGCCCGGGATTCAATGCAACTTCAGTGCAACGTATCTGCCACTCAGATATAAGTTTCAGGAATCTTTCCTCCTGTACAATCTGGTTAATGCAGGTGGAGGAATTTAGACGTGTCATTGCAATCAGCCCGGTCAACCGTCCTCCTCAACGAGGCAATCCGACACGTTCAGAAGCCAATATGCAGCGCCTCATCGCACTCAAAAATGCAGGAGAAGGGTTAACCCATGGCCGCGAAAGATGTCGGACAAAATGAGCCCAGCAAGTCTCCCGTCTCCAATGCACACTCAGTCAAATCAACCTCGGCCAAGGCGAAACAACGTCCCAAGCTTGCCAATGTATGGCCTGAAGTATGGGCGCTCATTTACCCCCGCCGATGGGTTATGCTCGCTGGCCTCCTCATCCTCGTCGTCAACCGCGTCGCCGCACTGGCTCTTCCTGCATCTACCAAAATTCTCATCGACGATGTCATCGTCAAACACCATGGCTATCTGCTTCTACCTCTCGTCGGTGCTGTCCTAGCCTCGACCCTCATCCAGGCCGGCACCACATTCGCGCTCACCCAGATCATGTCAAAATCTGCCTGGGTGCTCATCACTGAATTACGCATCAAAGTACAGGCCCGTATCGCCCGCCTGCCCATCTCCTATTACGACGCCAATCGTACCGGCACACTGGTTTCGCGCATCATGTCTGACGTCGAGGGCATCCGCAATCTGCTCGGGACCGGTCTCATGGAGTTTGTCGGCAGCCTGCTTACAGCACTACTTTCTTTCGTCATTCTGCTTCGCATCAGCCCTAAGATGACGTTGCTCTCCTTCGGCATTCTTGGCCTTTTCTCGCTCGCTCTGCGCCGCGTCTTTGCCAAGCAGCGCGTTATCTATCACGAACGCTCGGTCATCGTCTCCGAAATCACCGGACGCCTCACAGAGTCGCTCGCCGGCGCACGCGTCGTCAAAGGCTACCGCGCAGAGATTCGCGAATCCACGCAGTTCGCCAACAGCGTCCGCAGGCTACTCAAGAGCTACATGCAGTCCATCACCGCAACCTCAACCATGAGCCTCTGCTCCACCGCCGTAGTCGGCGTCGTCGGATCGCTTGTTATGTTCCTGGGAGCGCGCCAGATGCTCGGTGGCAAACTCACCCTGGGCAACTATGTCACTTACAATGTCTTCCTCGCCTATCTCATCGCGCCTGCATTCCAACTCGTCTCACTCGGCACGCAGATCTCCGAAGCCATCGCCGGTGTTGACCGCACCCGCGAAGTACTCTCAGAAAAAGAAGAAGACAGCGACCCCCGTCGCACCTATGAATTCAAGCCCCAAGAACTCGACGGCAACATTGTCTTCGACAATGTAAGCTTTGCCTACGAAGCCGATAAGCCCGTCCTTCACCAGATATCTTTCCAGGCTCCGCTCGGTACAGTTACCGCGCTCGTCGGCCCGTCGGGCTCAGGCAAGTCGACCATCATCAGTCTGGTCAGCGCCTTCCACAATCCCGTCTCGGGCACCATCTCTGTCGATGGCATCGACCTCACCACCGTCGCTCTCGGCAGCTACCGCAGCCACCTCGGTCTTGTCCTCCAGGAGTCTTTCCTCTTCGACGGCTCCATCCACGACAACGTGGCTTTTTCCCGCCCCGACGCCACCACGGAAGAAGTGATCGAAGCCAGCCGCATCGCCCGCGTCGATGAGTTCGCGCAGCGCTTCCCCGAGGGCTACGACACCATCGTCGGCGAACGCGGCGTCAAGCTCTCCGGCGGCCAGCGTCAACGTATTTCGATCGCCCGCGCCATCCTCGCCGATCCCAAGATTCTCATCCTTGACGAAGCAACCTCCAGTCTTGACTCCGAGTCTGAATCGCTCATCCAGGAGGGCCTCTCTTACCTCATGCGCGGCCGCACCACCTTTGTCATCGCGCATAGACTCTCGACGATCCGCCGCGCAGATCAGATTCTGGTCATCGAGGATGGCATGATCCGCGAACGCGGCACTCATGCCCAGTTGCTCGCCGAACATGGCCGATACTACGACCTCTACACCCGCCAGCATGCCTTCGAGAGCAACCTCTTCCTCGCCCCTGGCGAAGGTGGCGCAGATGAAGAAGAGCAGGCCGTAGTCCATGGGAACGGTCAGCGTCTAAGCTTCTCAAAAGCCCTCCGCGGTCTCTCTTAATAAGTCTCGCCTTGCTTCGGAGATATATAGGCTGGCCTCAAAATGCCTCTGTCGATCATCGAAGATGTGACTGCGTCCTCGAGAGCAATCGCTTACATGCCTGACATTTTGACACCGGTTCAGTGATCCCAGCAAATACCACACATTAGGGATTATCGGCAGCGTAATAGAGCGTATCGTGAATGTTTAGTATCATAGGGTCGCGACAAATATTATCTTCAGTGGAAGTGTGGGACGCAGTGAACGAACAAGCGCGACCGAAGGTGTTGTTGTGCGCCACCATGTGGTGGCCCCTGTCAGCGCGCCTGGCCATAGCCTTCCATACTCACGGCATTAGGGTTGCAGCCATATGCCCCCCCGGCCATCCACTTCGCTTTGTCTCCAGCGTCCGCGAATACTACCTGTATAAAGGACTCAATTCCGCAGGGTCTCTTAAAGCCGCTATACTCGCCGCTAAACCAGACCTTATCATTCCATGTGTCGCCGGCGCCGTGTGGCTGCTACATGAGCTATACGCTACCTGTCCCGAGTTGCAGTCGCTCATCGAACACTCTCTCGGATCCAAAGAGGCATACCCCAGCATCCGCAGCCGTGGAGCCCTCCTCCGTACAGCCGCGGAGATAGGCATCCGCATTCCCGTAACCGAACCCGTTTGCTCTGAGGCAGACCTCAACGGTTGGTGCGAAAACGCTCCCGCAGTCATCAAGCTCGACGGCACGTGGGGTGGCTCAGGAGTAGCCATTGTTCGCACTCCAGGCTCTGCAGTCGAAGCCTTCCGGTCTCTTTCTCAACCCATGGGTGCCAGCGTTGCCTGGAAGCGCTGGCTTATCAACCGCGACCCCCTTGCCCTCTGGTCCTGGCGTCGTCGCGAGACCCCCAGCGTTACCATCCAGCAGTACATTCCAGGCCGCCCGGCGAATACCATGTTCGCCTGCTGGCAGGGCAAGATCCTCGCCATCGTCACCGTTGAAGTCATCACCGCACAGGGCGCAACAGGTGCGGCCACCGTTGTCCACCTTATCCAGAATGAAGAGATTACCCGTGCTGCTACACTCCTCGCCGAAAAGTTCCAGCTCACTGGCTTTCATGGCTTGGATTTTGTCCTTGAAAACAAAACCGGTGCTGCTTATCTCATCGAGTTGAATCCCCGCAGCACCCAGCTGGGCCATCTGTTACTTCCCGGACAAGGCAATCTAGCAGGCGCAATTGCGGCCCGGCTGCTGCAAAAGAACATCACAGAACCAAAATCCGAAGATGCCATCCAGGGCAACACGGTCGCCTTCTTTCCCCAGGCATTTAACTGGAATCCAAGGAGCCCCTTCCTGCGCACCGGCTATCACGACGTCCCTTGGGAAGAGCCCGCCCTGCTCCGCGAATTGCTCCGTCCTTCCTGGCCTGAACGGCAGTTGCTGCATCGCATCTATCACGCCATTCGCCCGCTCAAGAAGCTGGAAGAAGTGAAGTTTTAAATACCCTAGCCTGACACAAAGAAAACGGCGGCCTGTCTCACCTACGAGACAGGCCGCCGTTTGTACTTGAAACTTACTTGCCTTTGAACTTCTTGACCAGATTCTTTCCCGCGAATCCAGCAGATACCGCCAAGCGCTTGGTGTTATCCAGCAACGCCGACTTACCCGGAGGCGTAGGGTTGATCCCCATCTTACGCAGATAGTAGTTTGCCTGGTACACATGCTTGCGCTTCGTGTCCTTGTACTGATAGCTGATGCTGAACGAGATCGACATGTTATCCGGCGTCCGCAGCCAGTGCGGCGAGTTCACCGGAATATGCACACCCGTTCCCGGCGTCATCTGATAAACAAACGCGCGATCCTGGAACTGAGGCTTGTAGATACCGGCATTATTGTCCTTCGACCAGAAGGTCTCGAGTTCTGTCTCCGGAGTTACATCGCGATCATTGCGATCAAAGATGTTCATCTCCTTATTGCCCTTCACCTGCATCAATAGATTGCATTCGCGATCGATGTGATACGCAGTGATGCGATTGGGAGAAGTGAAGAAGATGATCGCCTCCTGGCTCTTCTTGTCTTCATCGATGGCACGACCTGTCAGACGCTTCACTTCATCCAGCGACTGCTGCAGCAATTCGTTGTACTCGGGATCTTTCTCCAGATGCCGCAGCATCATCCAGCCACTGGCGACATCGATGTTGTCGAAGACTTCTTTCGACGACAGCTTGCGCTCCGGCAATTCCTGCCAGCGCTGCCCGATGATGATCGGACCATGATCATAGTAAGCGTGATGCTTCAGTTCATCGTGATCCAGAATCTGCCGAATCCGCGGCAGCGAAAACATCGGATGATCGGCAGTGAAGCAGTGGTTGAACTGGAATGGCAGTTCGTCGAAGTCCTTCCTGAATCCTGGATTGCTGGCGTCGAAGATCGGCGTGCGGCCGGGGAGCTTCACGGGCGCTGTTTCAGACGTTTCGGCAACCTTCTCGGCAACTTGCTCAGGAACGGCAGTGGCTTGCATACATCCTCCTCTGATACCGGCGGTACGAGAACTTTTCTGTAGCGCTCCGGCGACATGCGAACTGTTCTTGACTTAAAATCTACCCCTTCAGGCTAGCACAGGAAGAGATAAGAAATACTCTCGAAAAAATGGCCTAAAGTACCAGAATTACTGCACCAAAGAGGCATATCGAAGATGCCAAGCCAAGGCGCCCTTGAGTCTTTGCAACTTAAGTAACTAGCACGGCGTGACCTTCCGGGAATGAAGTAGCTAAGTCGCCTCCAGTAATCTCCTGGCCTAAAATTTATTGCCTGGCCGGGTCTGAAGTAGGAGCCTTCTGAACAGGCCACGATTGAAAGCGCACCACCTCCGGAAATGGCTGCGGTTCGTTCGAGAGCACTGCCTGCGGCTCGTTCTTCAAGGTCTGCAAAAAGAACGCAACAATGTACGTGTTGATAATCATCGCCGCGCGGCTCTGCGGCAGATAGCCAATCCCCGACAATGAGTGGAAAGGCGAGAAAAAGCCCTTGTCGCTGAAGTTCTCATGATCAATCCCACGCAATACCACCTGATATCCGCCGAATCGCTGAAAGGACGAAGCCAACGCGGTCTCGCCTAGCTTGCTCATCTGCGCATGAACACGAGTGCTCTGAATCGGTGAATACTCGCTACCAGGAGCCATCTCCGGCGTCTCTGCCTGGATGCGGAAGAGTGGTTTCGGCAGCCCCGTCTCCGCTACCGGTCCATGCAGCACTCCATCCAAAATGATCACCGCATTCACACGTGAGTCTTCGTTTGCCAGTTCCGCCGAGACTGACCCTCCAAAGGAATGGCCAAACGCTCCCACATGCCCCAGGTCAAAATGCCCCGCAAGAGGATCGCCCGGCGTCTTGTCCAGAATCGCCAATTGATCCAGGAGAAATCTATCGTCATCCGTCTGGATGCGCATTTCATTGTGCGCCAGTGTCAGTCGCTGCTCCAGCGTCATGGGCGGCTTTGAGTAAAAGTCGCCCAGGTCAATCTGCTTGCGCCCATCCGCAAGGTACTCATCCTTTAACGCCGTCACAGCAGCGTTATATGGATGAGAGATTCCCACCACAATGAATCCCTGGCTCGCCAGCTCCTGCAGAATGTAGCTGCTCCGGTTGCGAAAACCTCGCCATGCATGATTGAAGAGAATCACCGGAAAGCGCCCGGTAGCTACAGGAGCATCCTGCAGCGCCTGCGTCTTCAAGACCGCTTGGTATGTCGATCGTAGATCAGTCTCTCGCAACTGCCGGTATACGGCATGTGGGCCGGCAGTAGTCGCCGAGGGATAGAAAATCTGCACAACAATCTCACGTTGGCCCGGCCGTGCATGAGGATGCGTCTCCTGCCGGTTTGGATCAACCAGATGCAGCGTCCTCGTCGCAATTGGATATGGCCCGGTAGTCTTTGGCAGATGAAACATCGGTACCGTGAAGCAGACCGCCAGTCCTCCCGCAATAAGCACCAATTCAATCGAGCCCAGCCAGAGCCTCGTCCTCGTTGTCATGCCTGGACGCAGCAAAGGGTAGAGCAGCAGCAAGATAGCAAGGTAGATAGAGCCCATCTGCCAGTGCGGTCCTTCGAGCCAGGCATGAAGAGGCAAGAGCAGTAGTGAAATAATTGCCGAAATACGGCACCACACTGGCCACTTGGGCGAAGTCTTACCCCTTCCGAACAAGATCCATGCAATCGCCGGAAGACTCATCACAACCATCAGCCACTCAAGTGTGCGCATGCCCATCCTCTGCTCTTGGATTCTCTATTGAGGTTAGTATAGGGCCGCTTTGAACCCTTGAAACCGCAGATAACCCATGCTGGTCGCAGGGTACAACTTCTGCGGCAGGGGCACGTTTATTGGAAAAACTTGCAGCTATACTCAAGTTGTTGTGTCGCCCCCATGCACACTTTTGCTTCTCTAGGTTCCAGAGTTATCCGAGCTGGCAGTCCCAGGATCATGCAGTAAATCCCCGATCCAGCCGATGAAACGAATATCGGTTCCCTGTCACTAAGTGCAGCGATGCATGCTGTGCTGGAGCCAAACGCAAAACCTGCGACGACAGATCGCGGCAAAGGACACGAGTACACCGGGCATGACGATTGAGACCGAAATCGACCCAATCAACTCCGATCATCCGGAGACCGCACAGGCCCGTTCGCTCGAATCACGCGCGCTGAAGAGTACCTATTATCTCGTCGCCTTCTACGGCGTAGCGCTCTCCTTGCGTATGGTCAGCAGCGTTGTCCTCACACGCTTCTTCCCTCCCGACATGTTCGGAGTGATGACCCTGTTGACTACCGTCATCATTGGCCTCAACCTCTTCAGCCACATTGGTCTCGAAGACAGCATCGTTCAAAGTCCCCGAGGCGATGAAGAAACATTCGTCAACACCGCGTGGACCATTCAGGCCATCCGCGGCATCGGCCTGTGGTTGCTCACTGTGGTCCTGGCCTGGCCCACGGCCCGCTTCTACAACGAGCCGCGCCTCCTCTGGCTGCTGCCCGTTGTCGGCTTCGGATGCGTTATCGCCGGGTTCAGTTCTCCAAATCTGCTCACTCTCGCGCGCCACCTCGGCGTTGGCCGCCTCTCGCTGTTGGAACTCTCTTCACAACTGATCCTCTTCGCCGTATCGCTCACCTGGGCTTTCTTCCAGCGCTCCATCTGGGCGCTTGCCATCGGCAGGGTCGTCTCTGAGCTTTTACGAATGGCCCTAAGCTATAAGCTGATTGGCGGAGGCATCAAACCGCGCTTCGTACTCGAGAAAGAATCCGTTCGCGCCCTGCTTGGCTTTGGGCGCTGGATTCTGATGAGCACCGCGCTCACCTTCCTCGCCTCCCAGTCCGATCGCCTCATTCTGGCCAAGCTGACCTCCTTCCAGATGCTCGGTATCTACGGCATCGCCTTTTCCCTCTCCGACCTGCCCCGCCAGATCATCGGGATGTTCTCGCAGAGAGTAGGCTTCCCCTTCATCGCCAAGTTCTCTCACCTACCCCGTCCCGAATACCGCAAAGTTCTTATCAAATACCGGATGATGGTACTGGCGGTCGGGGCAGTAATGCTCACTTCGACCATCTGCCTAGGCGACGTTTTTATCACCCACGTCTACAAGAAGCCGTACCACGATGCAGCATGGATGATCGCCATCTTCGCCGTAGGCCTCTGGCACACGTTGCTCTACTACACCATCTCGTATGCAGTGCTCTCTCTGCAGCAGGCGCACTACAACGCCGTTGCCAACCTCTGCTACTGCATCACGCTTTTTCTTCTCCTGCCGTTGGGATTTCACTTCTTTGGCATCGTCGGAGCAGTCGCGGCAGTCGCCATCAGTGATATGCCCGTCTACTTCGTCAATGTCTACGCTTCGCAAAAACTGGGCATAGGCACATTGCGTCAGGACGGCGTAATGTCAATTGTTTTCCTGGCTACGCTACTCGCCGGGTTCGCCATTCGTCACGTTTTCGGATTGGGCATCCCTTTCCCGACTTCGCTCCACTAACCTAACTCGATGAGATGCGCAAACCAATACAGCATGCATCGGTAAACAGAGTCAGAATCAGTACTCAGCACAGCTTGATTTTGTATTCAAATGCGCTGGTCTTCGGGCTTTTTGGCGATGCAGGCAAAAAGAAATAAGCGCTCCTTTTCGGGAACGCAACAAACCCCTTGGCTGAAATCCGCATCGAATGTGGTGGAACGTTGTATTCCAAATTTGGGCTTACGAAATCCTGTATCTTGCAGTTTGCGGATGGGTCTGCCTTAACCGTTGTTAATATCGCAGGAGATGGTATGCTCGGTTACCTTCCTGTCTAGAAGCTGATCTGTCGAGCCAGTACATGCGATCCACCGATGGCCGCAGCTCAATCCAGAGGTTGTTACCCGTTGCCGATGACTTATCAAAAACGGAATACTGACGCTCCCCTCCTTCGGTTTCTTCCGGAGATGGACGCTGAAGACAAATCGATGCAAACCAGGGGTTCCCAGGCGGCTCGCTCAGTCTCGCCCGAAGAGCTCCAGTCGCTGGCCGATGGCGCCGGACTGCTGCGCATCTCTTTGGAAGATTTCCTGCTAGCCGGATTCGCAGCTATTCTTTCCCGGCTGACCCGCCAGGACGTGCTCTCTATCTCTCTCAACTCTTCAGAGGTAGCTCAGTTCAACCTTGAGGGTGAATGCTCCTTCCGCGAACTTGCAACCTCAAGCCCCGACGACATCCGGCCACGTAAAGTTGTCGGGCCTACATCGCCGCTGACCACGATTACCGAACAAAGCGTGCTCTACGAGTTCTGGACCAGCGCCCACTCCGGCCCCAGCAACTCAATCGCAGGGCTCAGGCTATCGGTACGCGACAAAGGCCTCTCCATCGTCCTCGAGAGCCCTGACGGGCTTTGGGGAGATCATACTCTCCGCACTTGGCTCGACTACATGCTCACCCTTGTCGAAACCGCCTCCCAGTCACCGGAGATTCCCGTAACCCAGCTTCCGCTCTGGGGAGAGCACGAGGCACGCAACTACTACAAAACACTCAATCAAACCACGAGTGATTTCCCCGGCGAACCATCCGTCCCCGGTCGCTTTGCAGTCCAGGCCTCACGCCGTCCCAATGCCACGGCCCTACTCGCCGGCGGCAAAAAATATACCTATCGCGAATTGGACGAACGCAGTAACGATCTCGCAGCCCGTCTGATAGCTGCCGGGGCTGGCCCCAATCGAGCCGTAGCCGTTTGCATGGAGCGTACAGTCGACCTGCCCATGGCCCTTCTCGCCACACTCAAGGCAGGCTCATACTACGTACCCCTTGACCCGCATAACCCGAGCGACCGGCTCCGAGGCATTCTGCAGGAGTGTGCCCCTGTCGCCCTCATCTCGGATCTGCAGGTAGCCGGTTCCTTGGAAGACACTCTTAAGAAAAACTCTCTTCCCGTCTTCCTCGTAGACCACCCCGACCAGGTCACGCAGCGGACGAAAGGAAAAGCAAGCCCTTCTCCCGCTACAGCCGCCGGAGTCCTTGCCCAGACCGACCGGATCGAACCGAAGCATCTCGCCTATACCATCTTTACCTCCGGCACCACCGGCAAGCCCAAGGGTGTTGCCATCAAGCACGAGTCGCTCCTCAACCTCATCTGCACTATGTGGCGCAAGCCCGGCATCACCGAAAACGACCGCACCCTCGCCGTCGCGCCCATCTCCTTCGATATCGCCACCATGGACATGTTCCTGCCCATATGCTCAGGCGGCACACTTGTCCTGGCCAGTCGCGAAGACGCTGTCGATCCCTTCAGGCTCGCCCAGCTAATAAAAGATCACGACATCACCTGCATGCAGGCCACTCCAGCTACTTGGCGCATGCTCGTCACCTCCGGCTGGACCGGCAAGCGCGGTCTCAAAATGATCACTGGCGGCGAGGCCATCGCCCGCGAACTCGCCAACGATCTCATGCGCCTCGGCGGTGAACTCTGGAACTGCTACGGTCCTACCGAGACAACCATCTACTCTGGCGTCATTCGCCTTGAGCCTGGAAACGGCATCGTCCCCGTCGGTTCACCCGTCGCCAACACGACCTTCTATGTCATGGATACCGCAGGCTATCCGGTGCCTCCAGGCGTCCCCGGCGAACTCTACATTGGCGGC
>Ga0105248_10009495_pt1 | contig 10705 bp, 13 predicted proteins | sample KBSS34metaG_FD_81524 | JGI IMG/M metagenome (GOLD analysis project Ga0105248, IMG submission 81524) | Switchgrass rhizosphere microbial communities from Kellogg Biological Station, Michigan, USA - KBS S3-4 metaG | ecosystem: Host-associated > Plants > Roots > Rhizosphere > Soil | place... | reverse complement strand
GACTCCATGGTGGCGGTGGCGATGCGGCCGGACGGGTCCTTCGACGCTCCCCACAGACTGTTTGACCGGTCGAATTACTTCATCAAGTACCACTCCTACGATGTCTCGCCGGACTGCAAGCATTTCCTGATGATCCGGCGCGATGAAGGCTCCGTGCCGCGCCAGCTCAACGTGATTCTAAATTGGACTCAGTGACGTGGGGTCGCGAAGGGCGGGTGTCAAAGCGAGGCGGCGCCAGAATTCGACTATAAGCCGTGCGGATACCAGGCGCGAAAAGTCTGGTATCCACCGGGCAGGTTTCGCACCCTGAATCCGTGCTGCCGGAGAAGCCGGAGCGCATAATAGGATCGCTGTCCGACGCCGCAGTGCACCCATATCTCGCGCTCGCGCGGGAGCTCTGCCAATCTATCTCGCAGTTGGTTGAGCGGTAGGTTCAGCGCTCCTTCGATGTAACCACTTTGATGCTCTGCAGGCTCACGGACATCAACAATCAAGGCATCTGTGGACGGCAGCTTTGCCCAAGAGGCCAGAGAAACATCGCCATGCATCACATTGCTTGCGATCATGCCGGCTATATTGATTGGATCTTTGGCAGAGCCGTATTGAGGAGCGTAGCAGAGCTCGCACTCTTCGAGGTCGAACACAGTGCCATGCTTCTGAATCGCCATCGAAATGACGTCGATGCGCCGCTCGACACCTTCTTCTCCTACCCCCTGAGCCCCCAGTACCCTCCCGTCTGAGTTCCGATACACGACTTTCAAGTGGATCGGTTTGGCTCCCGGATAGTATCCGGCATGGTGTCCAGGGTGGAGATAGATCGCCGAAAAGTCCGTAATCCCGGCGCGGCGCAGGCTCTTTTCGGTGGCTCCCGTGATCGCGATGGTCAGACCGAAACAGGCGCAGACTGCGGTTCCTTGGGTTCCCCGGAACTTCGAATCACGTCCGCAAATCGTATCCGCTGCAATCCGCCCTTGTCGGCTCGCCGGTCCAGCCAAGGGCAGGAAAGACCACTCGCCCGTTACAAAGTCGCGAACCTCGACAGCGTCGCCGACCGCCCAGATATGCGAGTCGGAGGTGCGCATGGATTCGTCGACGCGGATGCCGCCCTTTGAGCCTATTTCGAGCCCAGCAGATCTTGCGAGGTTGGTCTCGGGCTTTACGCCAATGGCAAGAATTACGAAATCGGCAGAAAACGCCATTCCGGACTTGGTGATGACCTTAAGTCCCTCTGCTGCTTCCTCGAACCCTGCCACTGGATCGCCAAACTGCAGTCGCGCTTTATGAGTCACCAGACGCTGGCGAACAAATTCCGCCATCTCAGGATCGAGCGGTGGCATCAACTGATCCGCCGCCTCGATGATCGTGATTTTCAGCCCCCAATGCGCCAGATTTTCGGCCATTTCCAACCCGATGAAACCACGCCGACCACAACCGCGTTCTTGGCTTGTTTGGTGTCGATCCACTCGCGGATGCGACGGCTGTCTGGGATGGTTCGCAGCACAAAAACACCCGGCAAATCGATTCCCGGAAGCGGGGGCCGAATCGGCGTTGCGCCTGGTGACAAAAGAAGAGCGTTGTAGGCCTTTCTCGCCGACAGACCGGACTTCAGGTCGCGGACCTCAATCTCCTGAGATTGACGGTTTATGGACACCACTTCGTGATGGGTCTGAACATCGAGATTGAATCGGTTGCGGAACAATTCCGGTGAAGCGACCAGCAACTTCCCAACATCCTGGATTACATCTCCGACGAAATACGGCAGGCCACAATTGGCGAACGATACGAAGGGACCGCGATCGAACACCGTCACTTCGGCGGATTCATCCAACCGTCGCACTCTCGCCGCGCAGGACGCGCCGCCCGCAACACCGCCGACAATTACTACTCTCTTTCCCGTTTCCATTGATCCCCACTAATACCATGACCCGGCCCCAAGTGATCCTTCCACATCCTGACTGTTCCGCAAGCCTGTGGCAGCTACATACCTGCCTCGCCGACGTCTCGTAAAATCGAGAACTCTCACCATCGAAGACGGCCATCGTGCGAAACTGCCGACAATAGGAAGTAGCAGGGATTTGACACGCGGCGAGGGCTGGGTTGCCGTCTAATTCGTTTTCCCGCGTCACGCGTAAAGAGACGCAGTTCACGGCCGCGAAGGGAGACCTTGCGTACCTTCTGCATCCGATTTGTGCCTCGTGTTGTTTCTTCTGCGCCAGAATCTGATCGATCCTGGGGCTTTGTTTCGGCGGCGACCGTCGAGTGACAATTCGCGCGTAAGAAATGACGCTACGCGTCTCTGGCAGCGGACTTGCCACGCAGCATTCGAGGAAGGACGATCAGGGCCCCTCCGTAACAAAGAAGCGAAACGACCAGAGCGAGATTGTGTTCATTGATGAAATCCCGCATCGCGAGCTTGTAGGCGCCGAGCGCCAGGAATCCGAATAGTAGCCAGACCAACTCGGGCTTGTTCCAGTGCGTTCCCGCCCAGGCGAGCGCCAGCGATAGACCAGTCAGAACTAGGGTCCCTAGGGTATCCGCCGGGACGCTGCCGCTATCTCCCCCAAACCCTGTCCGCCACATCGCCAGAACGGCGTACACCGCGAGTCCCGCCGTAATCCAGACGACATGTGCTGCAAGCGCCAAAGAAGAGATTTGGTTGCGCCAATGGCCTGGCGGGTCGGAGCGAAGTCCCGTGATCGCTACCCAGGATACGGCCGCGGCTGTAAGCACGCCAATGGATGCCAGCCATTCCACTGAACGGGCACCGGTCGCGAACAATACCTGCAAAGGCTGGCTGGTGGCGCTCGCGACTGCGGAGCCCAACAGCAGATAGATCGCGCCATGCAGCCCCAAGGCGGGGAGAACAAAAGCCCTCGCCGCCCAGCAGCAGCCCATTGCGCACGCGCACGAAAGCACCCAGAATTCGGAACGGGAAAACGGAAGAAAGATCCCTGCCGCCACGAGAAACAGTCCGAAGGTGGCGAGTGCGCGGACGTTCCACTTATCATCACGCTCGCACAGTCGGACAGAGAGCCCATAAAAGGCTATCCCGGCGACCAGGGCGGCGATTCCCAGACCGAGCATCACCGCACGGTGTTCGTGGAAAACCCAAACCGCTCCTCCAATTCCGATCAAAAGGGCTGCCCCTATCTGCGCCATTTCCGCGAAACCGAGAGTTCTGCGCCGTACGACCGACTGGCTTAGGACGGTTCCAACATAGATCAGCGGGAGGGCGAGTTGGACGGTAAGTAGGGCATGGAGCGATACGGGAATCCAGGTCTCTGGCATGCCGCGCGGGCTCGACATCAGAAACGAGAACAGGAGAACGGAGGCATCGGCGGCGAGCGCAGCGAAGACACGCGCGCCTGGCTGCAAATCGCGCCACGCGGTGAACTCCATTGCGGCCGCGATGACCAGCAACGCGGTTGTGAAAGGAACGATGTCATTGCGGGCCAGCAGGAGCGCAAGTGCCATGACGATCGAGGATACGCCTACAATCATCCCTATGATCCTGTGCCGCGTCTTCGATGCAAGCGCAAGAGAGACGAGAGCAAAGGCGGCGAGCACTGCCGAACTCGTCCAGGACGACATGACCTTGAGGCGCCCGGCCGCTTCCCAAACCAACGGCGCCATGATAAGTACCGAAGTGGAGCAGCTCACGGTAGTCGCGAATTTCGCTTCGACGGGCGAACGCGCTGCGACCCAAAGCCAAATGAGCGCGTACACCAAGCCGATAGCCACGCCGACGGCTGCGGGCAGTGTTCCCCAATCGGTCAATGCGCGGAGAACGTAGGCGCCAGCGATCGCGACGAGCATCCTGCCCAGCACAGGCACCATGTTTGGGGACATATCGAACCCTGGTTGAACCGGGCGCGCTTGGACAGGCACCTCCGGCGCCACTACTGTGGCCCCGAGACGCTCTTCGAGGTTCAAGACGCGTTGCCGCAGATCCTGAACTTGAAGGATTAGTTCGCCTAGGTCGCCCGATGCCGGACTCGAATTGGCGGATGGTGCCGACATAGTCCCTTCGTAGCGGCCATCAGACCTTCTGTTCCGCCCAGGGCGGAAGCAACTTCACTAGTCCCCACAAAATCAGGAACGGCAGTATCAAAAGAGCGATGGCGGGTAGCAGCCCCTCGCGCGTTGCAAAACCCATCTTGTACGTGGTGTACCCAAGGAAGCTCTTGGAGAAAAGCTGGCCGCCGATCACCACGTTCCAGCGCATGGCCAGAATACCCATCAGGGTCAGCAAGCCGGCCAGCGTGTACATCCGCCGGCGCACCGCTTCGCCGAATTTATAGACTTGCGCCAGCCCCAGAATCGCGATGGGGGCGAGCGTTCCCATCAGAATCTGGATCACCACCTGCGACATCCATAGTCGTGTGTGGACCATAAAATCCAGGCTCCGGAACGACTCATCGGCTACGTAAATGCGCTGGATCAGGTCCAGCATTTCCAGGCTGAAATCGACGATGAACGTGTAGAACAAGTATTGCGCCACTGTGTCCAGGCAGCGCATGTCAACACGCGTTTTCCGGATGCGCGCGGTGAACTGGTACAGCAACATCACGGCGGCAATCCCGGAGACCATGGCCGAAAACAGGAACACGACCGGCATCAACGGCGATGACCACCACGGGTTCGCTTTTACAGAGCCAAAAATGAATCCGACGTACCCATGCAGCAGAAACGCCGAAGGGATGCCGATTACGGTGATGATCCAACCCAGCTTGTCGTCGATGCGCAGGCTCCGCTCGCTGATGTTCGACGATCCCAGCGTCAGGCCGCGGTAGATCCAGCGCCTCCAGCCGGAGCTGGTCTGGGAAAACGTCACGATGTCGCGGCGGTAGTCCAGCCAGATTTCGAGCAGCAGAACTACCATCAGATACCAGAGGTAAACAAATCCGAACATTGCCATGGCAGAGGATCGGTGCGGCGTCAGGTACATTTCGAAGGACCGTTCCGGATGTCCTAAGTGGAGTTGCAGCGGCAGCGGCGCTACCAGTAGAAAGGCGAGCGCTGTGAGTAACGCCAGCCGATAGGTCGGCTTAACGGCATCAACTCTGAAAACGCGCTCGAGTGAAGCTAGGATGAACGCCCCCGCCACCAATCCCGTGAGAAAAGGGTAGAGCACGATGAGTACGCTCCACTGGAGTTCCACTTCGTTCGGGTACATGAAACCTGACACTGGGATCGGATTCATGCGCCTCCTTATCTCACGGAACCGTCCAGGCCGTTGTAGAATGCCTTGGCGCCCGTGGCCAAGTGGGGTTTGAGCACTTGTACACTGTGCGTCTTTAAAAACTCGTGAACCGGATCTTTCGGATTCTTGAGATCCACAAGCTGCCGCGCGCCGGTGGGGCAAGCTTCACAGCACGCCGTCGTCAGACCCTTGGTGATGCGGTGGTAACAAAGCGTGCATTTCTGGGCCACATGCTTGGTTGGATGGAGGAAGCGCGACCCGTAGGGACAGGCTTGTATGCAGTAGCGGCAACCCAGGCAATACTTCTCATCGACCAGCACTACTCCGTCCGGTGTGACGAAGGTGGCACCCACCGGGCACACCTGAACACAGGGAGAGTCCGCGCAGTGATTGCACATTTTGGGGACGAAGAAATCCTTCCCAGTGCTCTGGGCTACCACTGGGAATCCGTGCTTACCGCCGTCGGGCGATTCGACCACGGGCTCCTCCAGGTGCCAGTCATCCACATGGTAATGTTCCACCCAAGTACGGAAGAATCCTTCCGGTACGTCGTTTTCCAGAGCACACGCGCGGACACAGTTGCCGCTGCCGATGCACTTACTGACGTCGATCAGCATGCCCCACCAGTGGTCCGCCATCTTGTAATTGGGCGACCGGTCCGGGGTCCCGGCCAACAGATATTCCCACGCCACCGCGGCGCCTCCGGTCAAAGCGATGAAATGGCGGCGAGTCATGTTCACTTGGATTCTCCCTTTAACGAGGGACTATGCTGCCGGTGGCAGACCGTGCAAACCAATCCGCCGGAATGATCCTTGGTATCCACCTGGGGGAACCACTTCGGTTTGGCGGCACTGGCTTCATGACACTGCGCGCAAAGTACGGCCGCGTCCGGTTTGGGCGGTACGAGGGAAATGTCCTCGGTGTGTTTCGCCTGTGGGCCGTGGCAAGCCTCGCACGCGACGCCAGCATGTTTTTCCTTGGTCTTCTCCTCGAAGATATCGATGTGGCAGGATTCACAGGTTTGGTGCCCGGCGTGGGTGATGGGTAGCGCCGCAATTTCCGCTATTGCGTCGCCGCGGTAGTGTCCGTATTTCCCAAAGCTGTGCGGGACGAAGAAGGCTCGCAGGCCAAGGAACGTCAACACCCCCACTCCAAATAGGGCTGCGATGCGGAACAGATGTTCAGCGTCCTTCACGCCCGCAACAAGGCAATCGCGGGCCCAAGCGCTCCCGCGTAGTGAGGCCTGTGTTTTCAGTACTCTCCCTACAGGGGGTCTCCCATGACGGAGTGGGTTCTAGCGCCGTCTGCGCGAAATCACCCAGCCAGTTTATCTTGGACGTTGAATGGAAGAGCGAGGCTGATCTGGGTCTAGAGTTATCGGGTAAAGTCCCGAGGATGGTCAGCGAGGCGGGATTCGCAGACATAACGATCCTAGCCCGCCCCAGATCCGACGTAGACATATCACCACCGGTAAAATACCGACGGTCCCATCGTCTCGGCTATCTCTGCCGGTCGAGGGCTAAGAGCGCATCCGCGAGTTTATTGACGGCGTGCTCCTCATTACTGCGGCTTGCCTCGCTACGCGGGAGCGCAGCAAGATCCAGGTGCACGAGCTCGTGGACAATCGTTAGCTCAAGGTCGTTCAGAATATCGCGGAAAGAAAGATTGTAATCGCTAGGGTCCAGGACCGAAATGCTTGCGCACTTCTTGTCTTTGTCCCAGTGCGTTGCACCGAGCGTCTTAGGCTTCAAATCACTCCGCCGCGCCATCACGATGGAGATCTGCCAGTCCTTCAGTCTTAGGCGCTCCTGCCAGACTGCAAGCCTCTCTTGAACAAAGCTTGCCGCGATCTGACGCTGCTCGTACGAGCTAACAACCGCTGATCCGCGCTGCAAGGCTGGTAGTGGAGCCTCTCGGCTCGCCGAGTCGGCCGACTGCGCATTGGCGGAAACGACCGCCACAATAACGACGAAGCCCAGGCGGACTGAGTTGGAATGGGTCACTTAACCTCCAAGTGCGTGATAACCCGCAGCGTTCGAACAACAACTTCAGTATAGCCTCCAGGTGTCGTCCTACGCATCGAAAGGGGTGATCGTGCCGATAAGGGATTTCTATCGCGTAAGCCATTGAATCAGAGAGACTTGCAAAAAACATGAGAGCGCGACTAGGACGCAAACGCCACGCTCTTTCATCCCCCACTTCAGAAGTCCCAGGTGGTAGCTTAATTGCCCATTAGAAAAGCGAGAGTGGCTTATGGAACGCACGATCAAATTGAGGCGAGGGACAGGGAAATGGATGACTTTGTTGCACTACCCAATCTTCATCGTGGCGATAGCAGGATTACTCGTCACAAGTGCCGTCGCGTGTCCAATCTTGATGAGCGCGCATAACGACACGATGCCTTGCTCTCAGAACCAAGGTAATTCACCTCAATGTCCGTTTTCCTTCTACGTGGCGGCGCCGCAGGTTCGCGCAGATGCGCCAATCCTGAGAGTCATCCCTGCAGCGATGTTTCCTCCTCCGATCCTCTGGACTACAGCGCTAATCGCTGAGCCCGAGCCGCGGGACGATAAATCACCCCCTGGCCACTGCGCCCAGCTTTTCCTCCAAACTCATTCTCTTTTGATCTAATTCCGCCTCGGCTCGCGGTGTCTTAGATCGGTTTGATTCGGCAGTTCGTGTTTCCGAACTTGAATTGAAAAGGAGAAATGTCATGAAACGCATGGTGAAAAACATTCTGGTTGCCGGCGCGTTCGTCGTCGGAGCAAATGGCTTATTCGCAGCACAGACGAGCAATGATTGGGTTGATCAACTGTATAAGGCAAAACTCGGCAGAGCACCCTTCGCCGAAGCCAGGCAACGCGCAGAACAGGCTAACACCGTCTACCGCGAAGAGGTTACTCCGAAGGCGGTGATGCCAAACACCTGGTTCGAGGACTTCTATCGGGCGAAGTATGGAAGAAGCTCCCCGACCGAGGAAGCCTGGCTGCGTGCGGAAAGAGCCAACACCGGCTATCGCGAGGAGATTGTTCCACCGGCTGCTAAGCCCGCGGACACCTGGCGTGACGATTTCTGGAAAGCCAAGTATGGGCGTCCATTTCCAACCGACAGCGTTAAGTAAACATCGGGAACGTGGCGCAGTCAACTGTGGCGCTGGGTATGCACTTAGAATCCGAAGCCAGGTACGGGGTTCCGTTCGGGAACCCCGTACCTTTTGTGATAGTGGCGTCGTAACGTCCTACTAGGTGGCTGGCGCGAGCGGCGATTCGCCTCTAGCGCCCGGGGGCCGTCGGCAATTCCAACCATTTAAGAGCCCCCCAGTTGGGCACCTTTCCACTAAATCGAACAGCTCCTCCTCAGTGTTAGGAGCCTGGCCCCGCTTCAATTCAAACCGCTTCGTCATTGCCCGAATCGCTACCCTCATGACGGTGTTTGGCGTTAAGCGCTCCTCCTTCGAGGTCTTCGCTCTCTGTAGCTCGCGTGCGATCCGCTCAAAGTCATCTCGCATCTCTGCCTCATCCATTCAGATAAAACGTCAGCCTTTCGAGCGGTTGTTCTCACGTCTTCCTGCTCTTTGGCCGGCCTTCTTCCTCTCGCTTAGACATCTTAGCGATCGTCCGCGCCGCTTTCGGCTCGATTTGCGAGAGCGCACCGGCGATTGATGCGCGCTTCTCCACTGCCGAAAGCTTGACTTCGATGGTCTCTACCGGCTCGGGCAATGGCTGCTCGCTGCGAGAGTATCGAAAGGGATTTCCTCGCGGGAATACCCGGTTCCCGCAGCTACTTCTTGGTTCGGTGACGGCTGCCATCTTGCACGACGCCGACGGCTCGGCATGGACAGAGGCGCACACACGGAGTGAATCGGTAAGGCGGAGGGTTGTACCATTCCATCGTTTGCGCGATCGAAATGGCCCGCGCCGGCACGCTCCGGCCCGCGCAAGCGTTGGGTGGTAGCACGCAGGCCGGTTTTGCGCGGGTGGATCGTTGGCCGGAACCCGTGCCATGTCAATAGTTTCGCGCTGGCACGCGGCGTGCTGTTCAAGGGGTTAAGGCACGGTTTTGAGGTCCATAAGGGAGAACCCGCATGCTACACATATTGGACAACCAAGCTACCGGCGCCATTGCAGAGCCGGCAGTCGTGAGAAGCGCATTTTTAAGTGTCGTCATTCATGGAAGCGTGTTTCTATTTCTGCTGTCGCTGGCATTCTCGCCGGCAGCCCAAAGTCTTCCGGACCGCCTCAATCTAACCAGGCTGGTGGTATCTTTGCCGCCTCCGCCACCTACGCCCGCGCCCCCGGCCAGCGCGGCTGCAGTGAAGGTTCCCGCGGTGCGAACACCCCGCGCGTTTAGTGCGAACATCACAGCGCCCGCGGTAATTCCGAATCATGCTCCCGCGCCGAACACGATCATCGATGCTCCTCCAGAGATCGCAGTGCTGGCAGGAGTGCCTGGAGGCATCCCTGGAGGACTGCCGGGTGGCGTCATAGGTGGAATTTTGAGCGAAATCCCGGGTATCCAATTCGCGGCTCTGGCTCTAGCGCCTGCTGCGGCCCCACCGGAAGTAAAGTTTGTGCCACGCCACGAACCGCAGCGGATCCAGGTGGACGCGGAAATTCAGGAGGCCATGCTGCTGGATATGGTCCAGCCCGTGTACCCGGTCGCCGCCAAGATCACCCGTATGACGGGCACTGTACGCCTAAGGGCGATCATCAACACTGAGGGAAGAGTCGCCCAGCTACAAGTCATCGACGGCCCTCCGCTACTGGCGGTTGCGGCACGCGCGGCGGTTGAAAAGTGGCGCTATCGTCCGACCATTTTGAACGGAGCGCCGGTTGAGGTCGCGACTAACATTATTGTGCACTTCCGGCTCACATAAGCGAGAGTCAATCAGGAGGCAATCAGGAACCGGGATTTCGGGTGAGAAGGCTGGGGCAATCGTCGCCCGATCGGGGTCGGGCTTTGGCGTCGGCTGGCCGCTTGATTTCGCTGGATCCAGGCCGGACCAGGTAGTGCGAATTCTGCCGGAGGAGGCGAGCCGATGAACACCCGAATCGCGGCCACTGCAATGTCATTCCTGGGGCTGCCTTACTTGCTCTGCGCGCAGAACATCCAGACGATTTCGTGGACCGAATTGGGCCAACGGACCAGCCGCTGCAAGGTCGAGGTATCCTTGAAATCCGGCGAAATCATTCAGGGGAAAGTCGTCCGCTGGGATGACCGGAACGGAAAAGTCTGCGAGTGTTGGTTGGGGCCGATGGGTCGGCTCAGGCGCGATCGGCGATTGCGGGCGCTATCGCCTTTCCATGGCCTGAGGAGACTCAGGTGCGCGCGGTTGTGGCACAGCAACTCGAACCAGTTTTTCGGCCAACCTTCGCGGCAGCACTGCAAAGCAGCGCAAAGTTGATAGCGGAAGATGCGAAGCGCGCCCTTTCGAATCGGTGGCCGGAAGCCAGCGCTGTAGTTGTCGACGAGTCGCCTGCTGAGGGTGTGCTCGCCGAATCG
>Ga0105248_10009491_pt1 | contig 10707 bp, 10 predicted proteins | sample KBSS34metaG_FD_81524 | JGI IMG/M metagenome (GOLD analysis project Ga0105248, IMG submission 81524) | Switchgrass rhizosphere microbial communities from Kellogg Biological Station, Michigan, USA - KBS S3-4 metaG | ecosystem: Host-associated > Plants > Roots > Rhizosphere > Soil | place... | reverse complement strand
TTCATGCCCGTCTCGAACACCTCCGCGGTCGAGCTCAGCTTTGCATATTTTCCGTCGTGGGCGAGATACGGGCCGTAGCGCCCGATCGACGCCGTGATCGGCTTGCCCGTTTCCGGGTGCGGGCCGATCTCTCGCGGAAGCGATAGCAACCTTGTGGCGACCTCCGGGGTCAGGTCTTCGAGCGGCACGTCCTTCGGGATCGAGGCGCGCTTGTCGCCGCGCTCGACATAGGGTCCGAAACGGCCGCTCTTGAGCATTATTCCGTCGCCGAGCTCGGTCGGACCGTCGGTCTGGGCCTGCTCGCCGCCCTGCCCGAACTTCTGCGTATATTTGCAGTCGGGGTAGTTGGAGCAGGCGACAAAGGCCCCGAACCGGCCTCCCCGCAAGCTCAGCCGGCCGTTCCCGCATTGGGGGCAGACGCGCGGATCGCTGCCGTCGGCGCGCGGCGGATAGAGCCAAGGCGAAAGGAACTCGTCGAGCGCCTGGGTGATCTCGCTCGGCTTCTGGTCCATGACCTCGCCGGCCTTTGGCTTGAAGTCTCGCCAGAAGTCGTCGAGCAGTTTCTGCCAATCGAGTCGGCCGCCGGATACGTCGTCCAGCTCCTCCTCCAGCTCGGCGGTATAATCGTAGCTGACGTAGCGCTCGAAGAAGCGCTCAAGGAACGCCGTTACCAGCCGCCCGCTTTCCTCCGGCACGAAGCGGCCTTTCTCGACGCGGACATATTCGCGGTCCTTCAACGTCTGCAGCGTCGCTGCATAGGTCGACGGCCGCCCGATGCCGAGCTCTTCCAGGCGCTTGACCAGGCTGGCTTCCGAATAACGCGGCGGCGGCTGGGTGAAGCTCTGGGTTGCTTCGACCCCCGTCTTCACCGGCGCGTCTCCCTCGCGCAGAGGCGGCATGCGCGCGCCTTCCTCGTCAGCAACGTCGTCGCGGCCCTCGTCGTAAAGGGCCATGAAGCCGGGGAAGAGCACGACCTGGCCCGTCGCACGAAGCACCGCCCTGCCCGCGCCTTCGGTCAGCTCGACCGTTGTCCGTTCGAGCCTGGCAGATGCCATCTGGCTGGCAAGCGCCCGGTTGTAGACCAACTCGTAGAGGCGAGCGTGGTCGCCCGACGCCGCGCGAGGCCGGTCGAAATCGGTCGGACGGATCGCCTCGTGCGCCTCCTGCGCGTTCTTGATCTTGCTCTGGTACTGGCGCGGGCGGTCCGGAACGAAACCCGCATCGTAACGGCTCGCGATCGCCCTGCGCGCAGCGCTGATCGCTTCCGGCGCCATGTCGACGCCGTCGGTACGCATGTAGGTGATCAGGCCGTCTTCATACAGACTCTGCGCCACCCGCATCGTGTGGCTGGCCGAGAAGCCGAGCTTGCGCGCCGCTTCCTGCTGCAGCGTCGAGGTGGTGAAGGGCGGCGGCGGGTTCTTCGAGAAGGGCTTCGTCTCGACCGAGGAGACGGTGAAGCGACCGGCTTCGACGACCGCCTTCGCCGCGTCTGCGTCACCGCGATTGCCGATCGTCAGCCGCTCGATCTTCTTGCCGTCCAGCTGGACGAGCCGGCCGACAAAGCTTTGGCCATCCGCTTCGAACGTCGCGCTGATCGACCAATATTCCTGCGGCCTGAAGATCTCGATCTCGCGCTCGCGGTCGACGATCAACCGCAACGCGACCGACTGCACGCGGCCGGCCGACTTGGCGCCGGGAAGCTTGCGCCACAGGATCGGCGACAGGGTGAACCCGACGAGATAATCCAGCGCTCGCCGCGCCCGATAAGCGTCGATCAGATCCTCATCGAGCCCCCGCGGCTTCTTCATCGCCTCAGTCACGGCATTGTTGGTAATCGCGTTGAAGGTCACGCGCTGGACGTTGGCGGGCAGCGCCTTCTTCTGGCGCAGCACCTCCTGGACGTGCCAGCTGATCGCCTCGCCCTCACGGTCGGGATCGGTGGCCAGGACCAGAGTGTCCGCCTTCTTCGCCTCGTCGGCGATCGCCCGCATCTGCTTCGAACGGTCGGCCGAGACTTGCCACTGCATCGCGAAGCCGTGGTCTGGGTCGACCGATCCATCCTTGGGAGGAAGGTCGCGCACGTGCCCGAACGAAGCGAGCACACGGTGCCCGCTTCCCAGATATTTCTCGATGGTCTTCGCCTTGGCCGGCGATTCGACGACGACCAGCTTCACTTATTGCCCTCACGCATACGCGTAAGGTGGGGTCCCCCGATTTCCCTCGTCAAGCAGGGACGGAGTCCGCGCGTCTGGCTTGCCGGTACCGCCGCTGCCATACGCCATGACCGTGCAACAGTCCGACCAGGCATTCGCGCAGGCCATGCAGTTCGCCCAAGCGGGTCGGCTGGCCGAGGCACTGTCGTTGATCGAACAGGCCGCCGAGGCCGGCCACCCCGACGCCCTGTTCGCGCTCGGCGATGCCTGGTGGCGCGGGATCGGCGTCCCGCAGGACCTCGTCCGCGGCCGTGAATTGTTCCGGCGGTCGGCAGTCGCCGGTCAGCCCATGGGTGTCCGCGCTTATACCAACCTGCTCGCTAGCGGAATCGCGGGCGAACGCGGTTGGGCCGAGGCGTTGAGGCGGCTCGCGGACGAGGCACGCACCGACGGTCTTCGTGCGCGAATACTGGCAGTCATCGAAGCGATGGAGCTTGACCGGAACGGCGACCCGATCGCACTCCCCGACCCCGAGCGATTAAGCGAAGAGCCCGGCGTCTGGCTGTACCGCGGCATCTTCAGCGAGGCGGAATGCGATTTCCTAAGGCTCTTGGCCGAGCCCACCTACGAACGCTCGCTGGTGAAGATCGACGGTCAGGACGTTCCGGACACTATTCGTACTTCCGACGGGTCGGCGATCCACTGGCTGATCGAGGACCCGGCCACCCACGCGATCAACCGCCGTCTCGCCGCCATGACTCGAACCGCGGTCGAGCAGGGCGAGCCGCTCTATGTGCTCCGCTATCGGCCGGGCCAGCAATATCATCCCCACGTCGACTGGCTCGACGAGCCCAACCGTCGCATCCTGAGCGCGCTAACCTATCTCAACGACGATTATGCTGGCGGCGAGACCCGCTTCGTGAAGGCCGATCTCGACGTGAGAGGCCACAAGGGCGACACGCTCGTCTTTCGCAACATCGCGAGCGATGGCGGCTTCGATCCGCTCTCAGAACATGAGGGCCTGCCAGTCACCAGCGGCACTAAATATCTCGCGAGCCGATGGATCCGCGAGCGCCGTCACTCGCCCTAGCCGCTCGCCAGGCTGACCCGGTTGCCGGCATGGCGCTCGAGGCGGCCGGCGAGGTCGAGCTCGAGCAGCGCCATCTGCACGGCTCCGGACGACGCCCCCGACAGGCGAATGATCTCATCGACCGGCACCGGTGACGGCCCAAGCAATTCCTCGACCAGCCCCAACGCGTCGCCGCCGTTTAGCGTCTCGGTCGCTGGCTCGAACGGCGCTGCCGGCGAGCGCACCTGGCTCGCGAACGGCCGGATGGCCTCGACCACATCCGAAGCATTCTGGACCAGTGTCGCTCCGTCGCGGATCAGCTGATTGCAGCCCTGCGCGCGGGGATCGAGCGGAGAGCCGGGCACCGCCATCACCTCGCGTCCGGCCTCGACCGCCAGCCGCGCGGTGATCAGCGATCCCGAGCGCGGAGCGGCTTCCACTACCACTGTCCCGCTCGCCAGGCCGGCGATGATTCGGTTGCGGTACGGGAAATGCCGCGCCCGAGGCTCCGTCCCCGGCGGCATCTCGGCGATCACCAGCCCGCGCTGGTAGAGCGCCTTCTGACGTTCCTCGTTCTCCGGGGGGTAAAAGACGTCGATGCCACCGGCGATGATGGCGATCGTGCCGGTTCCAAGCGCTCCGTCATGGGCGGCGCTGTCTATCCCCCTCGCAAGGCCGGACACGACTGCAAGACCCTGCTGGCCCAGGTCGTGTGCTAGCCCGCGCGCGAACCGGCAGGCGGCCGCGGAGGCGTTGCGCGCTCCCACGACCGCCACGGCCTGGCGGTCCAGCAATCCAAGGTCGCCTTTCGCCGTCAGTAACGGCGGCGCATCCTCGAGCTCCGCAAGCAGCCGTGGGTAAAGCCCCTGCCCCAGGACCAGCCATTTCGCGCCGAGTTTCTCGACCCGGGCGATCTCGCGCTCGGCATCTGCCGCGCTTCGCAAAGCCGGCGCCTTGCCGCCCCCGCGTCGCGCAAGGTCGGGAACGGCGGCAAGCGCTGCCGCGGGCGTTCCGAAGCGCATGATCAGCTGGCGATAGGTGACCGGGCCAATGCCCGGCGTGCGCAACAGCCTCAGGCTGTCGACGAGTTCTTGGTGCCTATCCGTGGCTCGGTTCCTTTCAAGAGGCGAGCGATGTTGTCCCGGTGCTTCCACAGCACCAGCACCGCGAAACCGAGCAGCAATGGAAAATATGTCGAATGCAGGATAAGGGCGGAAATCGGCGCGCTTGCCGCCGCGGCCATTCCTGCGACCGACGAGATTCGGAGCGTCAGCAGCAGGAGGATCCAGACGGCCGCATAGATCGCCGCAGCCACGGGCAGCATTGGGATGAGAACGCCGAGGAAGGTTGCGACTCCCTTCCCGCCGCGGAACTTCAGCCACACCGGATAAAGGTGCCCGATCATTGCGCCGGTTGCCGCGGCTCCGGCCGTGCCGCCTCCGAAGAGCCGGGTTGCGAGCAGGATCGCCGCCGTCGCCTTCAGGCAATCGAGGATCAATGTCAGTCCGGCGAGGATGCGGCTTCCCGTCCTCAGAACGTTGGTCGCGCCGATATTGCCCGAGCCGATGTCGCGGATGTCGCCCTTGCCCGCCCACCGCGTCAACAACAGGCCGAACGGGATCGACCCGAGCGCATAGCCGAGTGCCAAGGCAAGGAGCATCTCGCGGGTCATGCGGCGGTGGTAGCAAACCGGAAGCTCGGCGCAACTTGCAGCTATGCCCGGGCCACGCCACAGAGCAGCCGTGGACGCGAACGCACCCATCCTGTTCTTCGATTCCGGTGTCGGCGGGCTTTCCGTGCTCGGACCGACGCTGAAGCTTCTGCCCAACGCGCCCATCGTCTATGCCGCCGACAGCGCCGGGTTCCCCTACGGCAAGCGAAGCGAGGCGGAGATTGCCAGCCGCGTGCCCGCGCTCCTCGGCCGCCTGGTTGAGCGTTTCCACCCCAGGCTTGCAGTCATCGCCTGCAACACCGCATCGACGATCGCACTCGATCACGTCCGGTCGGCGCTCGACCTCCCGGTCGTCGGCACCGTGCCGGCTATCAAGCCGGCGGCGGAAATGTCGAAGACCCGCGTGATCGGCGTTCTCGGCACCGAGGCCACGGTCCGCCAGCCCTATGTCGACGACCTCGCGGCGAAATTCGCGGCAGACTGCACGATCGTCCGCCACGGCTCGCCGGAGCTGGTCGAGCTGGCCGAGGCCAAGCTTGCCGGCGAGGACATCGGCGTCGACGCCGTTCGCGCGGCGGCCAAGCCCATGTTCGATGCTCCGGACGGCGCGCGGATCGACACAATCGTTCTTGCCTGCACCCACTTCCCGCTGCTCGATCAGGAGCTGCGCGCCGCCTTCCCCTTTGCCGCCTATGTCGACGGCGGACCGGGTATTGCGCGGCGGATTGCATACCTGACGGCCGAGCAGCCCTGGCCGGCCCAGCCGTCGGACGGCCTCATGCTGTTCACTGGGCCCACGCGGACGCCCTCGCTCGCCGCGCTCGCCCGGTTCGGGATTGGCGAGATCAAGACCCTGTAGCGCGACTTTTTGCGAGTCGTTCGCAATGGAATTGCCCAGAGGCCCGAGCTAGAGGGCGCAAGAGAGCGAGCCTTGGACTACGACAGCATCTTCAAATCCGCGATCGACCGCCTTCACGACGAGGGCCGCTATCGCGTATTCATCGACATCCTGCGGACCAAGGGCAGCTACCCCAACGCCCGCTGCTTTGGCGGCAATGGGCCCAAGCCGATTACCGTCTGGTGCTCCAACGACTATCTGTGCATGGGCCAGCATCCCGACGTGGTCGAGGCGATGGAGAAGGCTCTCCACGAGGTCGGCGCCGGTTCGGGCGGCACCCGCAACATCAGCGGCAACACCCATTACCATACGGAGCTCGAAGCCGAGCTGGCGAGCCTTCACGGCAAGAGCGGCGCGTTGCTGTTCACCAGCGGATACGTGTCCAACGAGGCGGCGCTGTCGACGCTCGGCAAGCTGCTTCCTGGCTGCGTCATCTTCTCCGACGAGCTCAACCATGCATCGATGATTGCCGGCATCAAGAGCAGCGGGTGCGAAAAGCGTGTCTTCCGCCACAACGACCTCGAGCACCTGGAGGAGCTGCTTGCCGCGGAAGACAGCGAAACGCCCAAGCTGATCGCGTTCGAGAGCGTCTACTCGATGGACGGCGACATCGCCCCGATCGTGGATATCTGCGACCTCGCCGACAAACATAATGCGCTAACCTATCTCGACGAGGTGCATGCGGTGGGCATGTACGGCGACACGGGCGGCGGCATCTCGGAACGTGACGCGGTCGCTCACCGCCTGACGATCATCGAGGGCACGCTCGGCAAGGCATTCGGAGTAATGGGCGGCTATGTCGCGGCCGACCGGACGATCATCGACTGCATCCGAAGCTACGCCCCCGGCTTCATCTTCACGACTTCGCTGTCGCCGGTGCTGGTCGCCGGTGCCTTGGCGAGCGTCCGGCACCTCAAGACCTCGGTCGAAGAGCGCCGCGCGCAGCAGGAATCGGCAGCGATGCTGAAGGCGAAGTTCGCCGCCGCCGGGCTTCCGGCGATGCCGAGCAGCACCCACATCGTTCCGCTGCTCGTCGGCTGCCCGATCAAGGCGAAGAAGATCAGCGACATCCTGCTTGCCGAGTACGGGCTCTACGTTCAGCCGATCAATTTCCCGACGGTGCCGCGGGGGACCGAGCGGCTTCGGTTCACGCCCGGACCGCACCACAGCGCGGAAATGATGGACGAGCTGACCGCTGCCTTGGTCGAGATCTGGGGCCGCGACGAAATCCGCATGGCCGCTTAGGCTGGCGAATCCCACGCACCTGCCTTAGTCAGGCGATATGCGCATCGCCCTTGCCGCCGACCATGCCGGTTACCTGCTAAAGGACGAGCTGGCCGCATGGCTTCGCGATCAGGGCCACGAAGTGAGTGACCTCGGAACCAATGGCCCGGAGAGCGTCGATTATCCCGAATATGGCGCCCGCCTGGCCCGCGCGATCGCCGGCGGCGAGGCCGAGCGCGGCGTCGCGGTCTGCGGCTCGGGCATCGGCATCTCGATAGCGATCAATCGCGACGCCAGGTGCCGCTGCGCGCGGGTCGACGACCCGCTCTCGGCCGAGCTCGCCAGACAGCATAACGATGCGAACGTCATCGCCTTCGGCGCACGCCTCATCGGCAGCGACATGGCCAAGGCCTGCGTCGCAGCCTTCCTCGACACGAATTTCGCCGGCGGGCGCCACCAGCGCCGCGTCGACCAACTTTCCAAACTCCTACAGGACAGCGACTAATGGCCACCGCGGCAGACATCGAGCATGAGCATGACTATCGCGTTCCCCGCGGTTTCTTCACGAGCCAACTCGCCGACACCGACCCCGCCGTGGAGGACGCGATCCGCGACGAGCTCAACCGCGAGCAGACGCAGATCGAGCTGATCGCGTCGGAGAATATCGTCAGCCGCGCAGTGCTCGAGGCGCAGGGATCGGTCCTCACCAACAAATATGCCGAAGGCTATCCAGGCCGCCGCTACTACCAGGGCTGCGCCCCGTCGGACGCGGTCGAGACGCTGGCGATCGAGCGGGCGAAGAAGCTATTCGGCTGCCAGTTCGCCAACGTCCAGCCGCACTCCGGCGCACAGGCGAACGGCGCGGTGATGATGGCCCTGCTGAAGCCCGGCGACACGATCATGGGGCTGAGCCTCGCCGCCGGCGGCCACCTCACCCACGGCGCGCCGCCCGCCCAGTCGGGCAAGTGGTTCAACGCCGTCCAGTACGGCGTCCGACCTGAAGACCATTTGGTCGATTTCGATGAGGTCGAGCGACTGGCGAAGGAACATCGGCCGAAGCTGATCATCGCCGGGGGGTCGGCCTATCCGCGCCATTTCGACTTTCCCCGCTTCCGGTCGATCTGCGACGAGGTCGGCGCCCTGTTCCTGGTCGACATGGCGCATTTCGCCGGGCTGGTTGCGGCCGGCGAGCACCCCTCGCCCTTCGGTCATGCGCATGTCGTGACGACGACCACCCACAAGACGCTGCGCGGACCGCGCGGAGGCATGGTGCTCACCGATGACGAAGCCATTGCCAAGAAGATCAACTCGGCGGTCTTCCCCGGCCTTCAGGGCGGGCCGCTAATGCACGTCATCGCGGCCAAGGCGGTCGCTTTCGGCGAAGCGCTCCAGCCCGAGTTCAAGGACTATGCGAAGGCGGTGATCGCCAATGCGCAGATGCTCGCCAACCGACTCAAGGAACGCGGCGCCGATCTCGTCGCCGGCGGGACCGACACGCATCTGGCGCTGGTTGACCTGCGCCCACTGGGCCTGACCGGCAAGGACGCCGACGAAAGCCTCGAGCATGCGGGCATCACCTGCAACAAGAACGGCGTTCCGTTCGATCCGCTGCCGCCGGTGCAGACCAGCGGCATCCGGGTCGGCTCGCCCGCCGGGACCACCCGCGGCTTCGGCAAGGCCGAGTTTCGCGACATTGCCGACATGGTTGCCGACGTGCTCGACGGGTTGGCCAAAAACGGCGCCGGCAACAACGGCTCGGTCGAGCGCGAGGTCAACCAGCGCGTGCGGGAGCTTTGCGCCCGCTACCCGATCTACCAGGGCTAGGCAGGGTCGAGGATGCGCTGCCCGTTCTGCGCGCACGAAGACAGCCAGGTTAAGGACAGCCGGCCCAGCGAGGACGGCGCCGCGATCCGCCGCCGCCGTCAATGCGAGGCATGCGGAGCGCGCTTCACCACCTTCGAGCGCGTCCAGTTGCGCGACCTCACGGTGATCAAGAAAGACGGCAAGCGCGAGCCCTTCGACCGCGACAAGCTCGCCCGCGCGATCGGCCACGCAACCCGCAAGCGCGAGATCGATTCCGCCCGCATCGACCGGCTGGTCAGCGGCATCCAGCGGCAGATGGAAACGCTTGGCGACGAGGTGTCGTCGGTGCGCATCGGCGAGGCGGTGATGGCCGGTCTTAGGGCGCTCGACCATGTGGCCTACATCCGGTTCGCCAGCATCTACAAGGACTTCAGCGACCCGGGCGACTTCGCCGAGATTGCCGAGCGTGTGGAGAAGGAAGCGACGCCGCCGCCAGGCCACGACAAATTGCTGTGACGGCCAAGCCCGTCATCGTCCTCGTTCGTCCCCAGCTCGGCCAGAATATCGGCAAGGCGGCACGGGCGATGCTCAACTTCGGCCTGACCGAGCTCAGGCTGGTCGCGCCACGCGACGGATGGCCCAACCCGGAGGCTGGGCCGGCCGCAAGCGGCGCGGACGCGGTCCTAGAGCAGGCCCGGGTGTTCGACAGCGCCGAGGAAGCGATCGCCGACTGCAGCCTCGTCTTCGCGTCGACCGTCCGCCGCCGCGACCTGGTCATGCCAGTGGTCGGCCCCGAGGAGATGGCCGACCGGATCGCCGGATCGCCCGAGCGAAGCGCGATCCTTTTTGGACCCGAGCGCTCGGGGCTCGAGACCGAGGAAGTCGCCCTTGCCCATGCAATCGCCACCGTGCCGATCAATCCGGAATTCGGCTCGCTGAACCTCGCCCAGGCGGTGATCCTGCTGGCCTACGAATGGTCAAGGCGCGCCAGCCTGTCCCAGCCAACGGTCAAGGAGGGTGAGCCACCGGCACCTCACGGCGAGCTCGAAGGACTGATCGGGCAGTTGAACCGGGAGCTCGAGGCCAAGGGCTATTTTCATCCGCCTTCGCGTACCCAGGCGACCAAGAACACGTTGCGAACCATCTTCACCAAGACCGGCTGGTCGTCACGCGAGGTTAAGGCGGTTCGGGGCATTGTCCGGGCGTTGGTCAATCCGGCTCGAAAGAGGGATTGACGCGGCGACCGGGCTTTCCCAAGAAGCCGGGCCATCTTCCCAAAAAGGAAACGATTTCATGACGATGTTGCTTGCTGCGCTGCTTGTTGCGTCCAATCCCGCTGTCGCTGCCCAGCAGGTTCAGATTCAGCCCGCGGCCCCGGTTGCCGCGGCCGCCGAAAAGCCAAAGAAGAAGGAGAGGATGGTCTGCCGCGATGACCCTGAGTTCACGGGGACGCGCGTCGTCAAGCAGATCTGCCTGCCCAAGTCGGAATGGGACCGCAGGGCCGCCGGGCAGGCTACCGAGGGCGGGAGCAACTAGGCCTCCGCCACGTCCCGGGCCCTTACGAATTGCGCTGGCATTGTGGTGCCGTTAGGACCATTGTCGCCAACCAAGAACCGGAGGGTGGAATGGTTGTAGGACGTGTACTCGCGGGACTGTCTTTGGTCTCCCTGGCTGCTCCGCTTCTTGCGCAGCAGACCAACGGCAGCAACGGCAGCATCGTCGTCGAGGGACAAAAGCCCGAGAAGAAGGTCTGCAAGGACATCGACGCTCCGACCGGTAGCCGCGTGGGTTCCGACCGGATCTGCCTCACCGAAGCCGAATGGCGGCGGGGCGAGGAACAGGCCCAGCGCGCGATGGATCACGAGAACATGCGCTTCAATGCCAATCG
>Ga0105248_10009486_pt1 | contig 10711 bp, 10 predicted proteins | sample KBSS34metaG_FD_81524 | JGI IMG/M metagenome (GOLD analysis project Ga0105248, IMG submission 81524) | Switchgrass rhizosphere microbial communities from Kellogg Biological Station, Michigan, USA - KBS S3-4 metaG | ecosystem: Host-associated > Plants > Roots > Rhizosphere > Soil | place... | reverse complement strand
TCCACCGCATCATCGTCCAGCGCATCCATCACCGCGTCCGGCAAAGCGAGCGCGCTCCAGAACGCGATCTTCCGTGCAGCCCATGCAGTCGCCGCATCATCAAGCACCGACATCAGCGTATCGAAGTCTTCCGCCGCGGCCTTGCGCAACTCCGCCGCATGGGTGAACTCGATCCAGTAGCCTTTCGCTGGCAGCCAGCCGAGGTCGCCGAGGCAGTCGGATAGCGCATCCCAGTTGCGGCCGAAAGTCTTCGGGAACTGCAATGCGTGCGCAATGCGATCGAGCAGGTTCAACTTGCCGCGGCAACCGGCGAGATCGACCTGCTTGCACATCAAACCATTGCGCTGGGCGGCGTTGCGCAGGTCGGGCAGGTCGTCCTCGCTGACCAGCATCGCGCCGGCATTGCGCGCGTCGGCGAGCATCGATTGCATTTCGGATGCGCTCATCGCGTGGCCTCCAGCGTGCGAAAACTGCGGTAGTGGTCGCCGGTGTAGTAGTAAACGGCGGGTGGATCGCCGCCCGTGATGATGCGCCGTGCGCCACGGTCGTGCGCGCCGGGCGTGTCCACCGTGTACTCGCGGTAGTAGCCGCGCGGTTGCGTCGGCAATTCGCGTTCACGGTTCTCGAATACCACGCCGTCCTGTCGATGCGGGAACGGGCCGCCATGCCGGATCAGCGCGAGCGTTTCAGCGACTTCCGGCGGAAGCGCATCCTGCGATGGAACGGTGGTCGCCGCCGGAACGGTCGTCCCAAGCATCGGCGTGCGCTGCTGCGACCACGCGAACACGGCGACCGCGAGCAGCACCAGTATCGGAATCGTTGTTCGACGCATTGGCACTCCATGATCGCGGCCATCCCGGCATGCGCAGATTGGCAGAATGTGGGGCGCGTCGCATTCGTGGCCGGCGCGCGCCATGCGATGATGCGGCATGCTCGAATTTCCATCGGCATCCGTCCGGCGTACCACATGCGGCCCGCGATGGTCTGTCGTGCACGTTCTGATGGCGTGGCTGCTGTTGTCCTTGATGTCGCCGGCGCAGGCATTGCCATTGCGCGGCAGCTGGCATGCGGCCGGTCCTTCGGATTCCGCGGCCAGCGTCCGCAACGCCCCTTCGAATGCCGCAGAAGTGGATTTCGATCCGGCCCGCCTCAACGCGATCCCGGCTGGCGCGCACGGTGCGTGGGTGCTCTTGCGACCGAAGAACGACGCGACCGGCGCTGCTCCCGCCTGGCCGGCTGGCGATTGGGTGCTCGAGGTCCGGGATCCGGGGCTGGAATCGTTCAGCCTGTTTCCCGCGCAAGGCCCGCCGGTGTTGCACGCGGGCGTGATGCAGCCGCGCGATGGATGGCAGGGCCACGGGCGGATCGGATTCATGCTGGATCGTGCGGCACTTGGCGACGCGCCATTGCTGTTGCGCATGGAGCCCGGCCGCGTGGTCGCGGTGCCGCTGCGGTTCGCTTTCGTGGGACCCGACGAATTCCGTCGCGAGGACGCGCGCTGGCTCGCGCTGGCGACGGCGTGCTTCGCGATCATGGCGGCGATGGCAGTGATGGCATTGCTGTTCGCGATCGAGCTGCGAGACCTCACCTTCGTGCATTACGCCGGCTACGTGCTCGCGTATGCGTTGATCCTCGCGATCCAGACCGGCTATGTCGCCGCGCCGCTGGAATGGACGTGGCTGGCGCATGCGCCGACGGCGTGGGGACGCGCGGCGACGGCGCTGTCCGTGCTGTTCGCGACCCTCTTCGTGGCGCGGTTCGCGGAGCTCGCGCATTACGCGCCGCGGATGCGCATCGCAGTACTCGCGCTCGGTGTCGCGACGTTCGTGCTGATGGCGCTGGGCAGCCTGCCTGTCCACGGACTGATCCTCGTCTCGTCCATGTTGATCAATCCCTTGCTGATTTTTGGCGGCCCGTTGATCCTCGTCGCCAGCGTGATGGCGTGGTGGCGCGGCTCGCGCTATGCGGGTTTCTTCCTGCTGGGATGGACGCCGCTGCTGGTGCTCACGGTGTTGAGCAGCGCGCAGGTGTTCGGCGTTCTGGCGACATGGACATGGCTTGGCGATTCCGGGCTGGTCGCGGGCGCATTCGAGGCGCTCGTCCTTTCACTCGGCCTCGCCGACCGCGCGCTCGCATTGCGCCGCGACCGCGACATCGCGCAGGCACTGGCCGACACCGACGGCCTCACGGAAGTGTTCAATCGGCGCGGGCTGGATCGGCGCATGGCGGAATTGATCGAGCGCGCGTCGCGCCAGCGCCGGCCATTGACGCTGTTGTTCCTCGACCTCGACCGTTTCAAGGTGCTCAACGACGTGCATGGCCACGCTGCAGGCGATGCGGCGCTGATTGCCGTGGCGCGGCTGATGCGCTCGGACATGCGCGTGCAGGACATGCTCGGTCGTTATGGCGGCGAAGAGTTCATCGCGGCGCTGCCCGGATGCGACCTGGATACCGCGCTCGCGATCGCCGGGCGCATCCGCACCGACCTGCATGCGTTGCGCATCTCGCTGGGTTCGCCCGACGATGTGCTGACCGCGAGCATCGGCATCGCGCAACTGGCGCGGGGCGACGATGCAGAAGCGCTGATCGCGCGCGCTGACCATGCGATGTACGCTGCCAAGAGTGCGGGTGGAAATCGCGTTGCGACGGACGCGCCGAAGGACGCCGAACGCGCGGCAGCGTGATCGCTGCGGTGCGGCGCACGTCGCAACGGGGTCCGCATGCGATAATTGTGCATGACCGATTTCCCATCACTCCCGCTGCAACCCGCGCTGTTGCAGGCCGTTTCCGCGCTCGGTTACACGCGGATGACGCCGATCCAGTCGGCGAGCCTGCCGCCGATGCTCGAAGGCCGCGACGTGATCGCGCAGGCGATGACTGGCAGCGGCAAGACCGCGGCGTTCGGCCTCGCGCTGTTGTCGAAGCTCGATCCGGACAGGGTCCTTACGCAAGCACTTGTGCTGTGCCCGACGCGTGAACTCGCCGACCAGGTGAGCAAGGAAATACGCCGGCTTGCGAGCGGCATTCCGAACGTCAAGCTGCTGACTTTGTGCGGCGGCATCCCGCTACGCCCGCAACTCGCATCGTTGCAACATCCGCCGCACGTCGTTGTCGGCACGCCGGGACGCATCCAGGATCTGCTGTCGAAGGAAGCGCTGTTCCTCGATGCACTCAAGGTGCTGGTGCTCGATGAAGCCGACCGCATGCTCGACATGGGTTTCGAGGACGAGATCAACGCGATCGTGAAACAGGTTCCGAACAAGCGGCAGACGCTGCTGTTTTCGGCGACATGGCCCGAATCGATCCGCGCGATCAGCTCCCGCCTGCAACGCGAGCCGATCGCGGTGACCATCGAAGCGACGCATACCGATGCCGCGATCGAACAGCATTTCTTCGAAGTGGAACCGCCGCGCAAGGTCGATGCGCTCGCGCTGCTGCTCGCGACACACACGCCGGAAGCCGCGCTGGTGTTCTGCAACACGCGGCGCGATGTCGATGACGTGGCCGACCAGCTGTCGCAACGCGGGCATGTCGCGCTCGCGCTGCATGGCGACATGGAGCAGCGCGACCGCGATGAAGTCCTGCTGCGCTTCGCGAACCGCAGCTGCAGCGTGCTGGTCGCGACCGACGTCGCTGCGCGCGGGCTCGACATCAAGGAACTGCCGGCCGTGATCAGCTACGAATTGCCGACCGATGCCGACGCGCACGTGCACAGGATCGGCCGCACTGGGCGCGCGGGCAACAGCGGGCTTGCGCTGAGCCTGGTCGCGGCGCGCGAAATCAATCGCGTCGGGATGATCGAATCCGCGCTCGGCATGAAGGCGCGCTGGGGCAGGGTGGACCTGTCGCAGCGCGTGCCCAAACCGGCGCCGCCGGCGATGGCCACGCTCGCGATCGACGGCGGACGCCAGGACAAGCTCCGTCCCGGCGATATCGTTGGCGCGTTGACCGGCGAGGCCGGATTGCGCGTCGAGGCGATCGGCAAGATCGATACGTTCGCGACGCGCAGTTACGTAGCGGTGCAGCGCGACCAGTCATCGCGCGCGCTCGAACGCCTGCGTGCGGGAAAGATCAAGGGCCGCAATTTCCGGGTGCGACGGGTGGACTGAGAACCGCGACGGGCGCGCTTCGACAGCGCGGCGTAACGACCACGGTTTAAGCTGCCGGAATTCGCGAAATTCATGATGACGGAGACGATCCATGCAGCCTTTGCGCGCCGCGCTGTTGATCGCATTGTTTTCCACTACGACCACAGTCGCCCACGGCTCCGCTCCGGCGACTCCGGGCGATGCGGCCGCTCCGGCCGACGCGATTGTGCGGCATTTCGCAATTGGCGGATCGGACGGCTGGGACGACCTCACCGTGGACGGTGCGGAGCATCGGCTTTACCTGAGCCGCCATGATCGCGTTACCGTGGTCGATACGCTCAGCGGCAAAGTCGTGGGCGAGGTGCCGAACACCGACGGCGTGCATGGCATCGCGCTGGTGCCCGCATTGCACCTTGGATTCGCGAGTGACGGCAAGGCCGATGCGGTGACCGTATTCGATCTGAAAACGCTCAAGACGCTCGACACGATCAAGGTGACTGGCAAGGACCCGGACGCGATCATTTACGACACCGCATCCAGGCGCGTGATCGCGTTCAATGGCGACAGCGCGAATGCGACCCTGATCGACCCGGCCACGCGCAAGGTCGTCGGTACGATAGCGCTCGACGGCACGCCGGAGTTCGCGCGCAGCGACGAACACGGCCGCGTGTTCGTGAACATCGAGGACAAGGGCGAGCTGGCGGAGCTCGATCCGAAGGTCGCGAAAGTCGTGGCGACCTGGCCGCTGCCCGGATGCGAGGAGCCCTCGGGTCTTGCGTTCGATGCCGTGCACCGCCGCCTGTTCTCTGCCTGCCGCAACGGCAAGATGGTGGTGACCGATGCCGATTCCGGCAAGCACGTCGCCGACATTGCCATCGGCGCGGGTCCGGACGGCGCTGCCTTCGACGCGAAGCGCGGGCTCGTTTTCAGTCCGAATGGGAAAGACGGCACGCTCACCATCGCGCATCAGGATGATCCCGACCACTATCGGGTCGTTGGTACCGTTCCCACCCAGAAGAGCGCGCGCACGATCGTGCTGGACGAGTCCACGAACCGTCTCTACTTGCCGGCTGCAGAGTTCGATGCATTGCCCGCGAATGCACCGCCGCATACGCGTCCACCCATGAAGCCCGATAGCTTCATCGTGCTTGCAGTGCAAGTGAACTATTACGTTCCCGGCTATCGCGAGTAGCTTGCTACGCAATCCGTCCAGTCCATGCTTGCATTGGATGCCCGTCGAAACGGATGACAGCACGCGCCTAATGCGCCAGCATGCACGCGGATGCGGACGAACATGACGCGATTGAACAAGCACATCGGTGAAACCGGTTACTGCTCGCGACGCGAGGCGGATCGGCTGATCGCGGAAAAGCGCGTCACCATCAACGGCCAGGTCGTCGGCATGGGCGCGCAGGTCGAGCCAGGCGACGACGTGCGGGTCGATGGACAGGAGTTGCGTTCGCGCGCTGCAAAGCCCGGCACGCGCAAGCATGTCTATATCGCGCTCAACAAGCCGGTCGGCATCACCTGCACGACCGAATCATCCGTCAAGGGCAATATCGTCGACTTCGTTGCCCACGAGCAGCGCATCTTCCCGATCGGCAGGCTGGACAAGGATTCCGATGGCCTGATCCTGTTGACCAGCAATGGCGACATCGTCAACGCGATCCTGCGCGCCGAGAACCACCACGAGAAGGAATACCTGGTCGGGGTGAACCGGCCGGTGACGCCGGAGTTCCTGTCCGGCATGGCGCGCGGCGTGCGCGTGCACGGGCAGATGACCAAGCCCTGCCGTACGGCGAAACTCGCGAAGTTCGGCTTCCGCATCGTGCTGACGCAAGGCCTGAACCGGCAGATCCGGCTGATGGCCGAAGCCTTCGACTACAAGGTCACCCAGTTGCGCCGCGTGCGCATCGTCAACATCAAGCTTGGCGCGTTGAAGGTCGGGCAGTGGCGCAACCTGACCGATGTCGAGCTGCGCGGCTTGTTGCCGGAGCGCACGGAATGGTGATCACGGTCATCGACAACACCGCGGCGCAACGCTTCGAGACGACGGTGGACGGCCTTTTGTGCGTGCTCGAGTACCGCATCGATGGCAACACCCTGGTGCTGGTGCACACCGAGGTTCCCGCTGCACTGGCTGGCCATGGCATTGCCGCGGCGCTGGCGAAATTCGCGCTGGACAACGCGCGTGAACGCGGCATGGACGTGGTGCCGAAGTGCGCCTACGTAGCGGCGTGGATCAAGCGGCATCCGGACTATGCCGACCTGGTGCGCGCCGGTTCCTGATCGCGCAACGCCCGACCATGCAGCACGCGATGTGTCAGCTGGCGGGCGTGTCGCCCGGGTCGGACGGCGTGGCGTCGGTCGCGTCGCCGGTCTTGGTCTGCTTGCGCTGGCGTTTCTCGTCCTGCTTCTTTTTCTTGGCGAGATCGCGCTGGCGCTTGTCGAATTGGTAGTTTGGCTTGGCCAAGGCGTTTCTCTCTAAGGCACGCTGGGTGATGAGCTGCATCTTACGAGATGCCAGTGGCATCTCGTGCTGCGAAGAACGCCCGGAGGGCCGGACGGGAATTGATCCGGCGATCGGACGGAGCAGCTCTGTTCTGAACGATCCGCGCAATGAGCTTAGCACGCGGTTTCGCGGACTTGCTGCGCGTGAGACGATGACCGAACCAGCAACGGCCGTGAAGGAACGCATCCATGAACGTGACATCCGTGATGACCGCGAGTCCCGCCTGTTGCACGCCGCAAACGACACTGCGTGTCGTCGCCCACTTGATGAAGAACCACGACTGCGGCCTGATTCCGGTGGTGGACGCGCTGGAGACGCTCAAGCCCGTTGGCACGATCACCGACCGCGACATCGCGATCCGCATCGTCGCTGCTGGCAAGAATCCGGCTGAAGCGACCGCCGCCGACTGCATGAGTTCGCCCTGCATCACGGTCGACGCCGACACCAGCCTGCGCGAATGCTGCGCGCAGATGGAAACGCACATGCTGCGGCGGATGCTGGTCGTGGACGACGATGGCAAGCTGTGCGGCGTCGTCGCGCTCGCCGATGTCGCGCACAGCGGCCACGATGCGACCACGGTGGACGTCCTGAAAACGGTGTCGCAGCCGGGATGACCTGGAAACGCGAATCGACTTGCTCAGATCGGCTCGCAAATGACCAGGTTTTCGCCCTCGAGAAGAGCCCGGTTCGGTGCCGATGGCTGCGAGAAATCCTGTGTCAGCGCCATTTCCACCAGCCCGAAGCGATGACGGGCCAGGAACTCCGGTACCAACGGGGGTTCGATCGCCCACTTGAAAGGCTCTCCGCGCCAGGCCAGCCAGCGATGGATCAGCTTGCTCTGCGGACGGAAGCCCATGTTGCCGTCGGGCCATCGCGTGATGTAGCTGAAGAGGAAGCGCAGGCGTTCGACGGCCAGTCCGCGCAGGGCATCGAACAGCCTGTCGACATCCGCAGGCGGCAGGTACATCAACAGCCCTTCGGCGATGACGATCGTGGGCACGTGGTCGACATGCACGGCGTCAGGTAGCGGCGCACCGCCGAGGTCGAGTGGAACCAGGTCCAGATTGACCGGTACGGGCATCGCAGCGCGTGCCATCGCCTGGCGTTTCGCCGACTGCGTGGCAGGGTGGTCGATCTCGACCACCGCAAGATGAGGAAATTCCTGGCACAGCCGCAGTCCAAGCGTATCGAAGCCGGCGCCGAGCACGATCACCCGCTCGAATCCCTCGGCGATCGCGCTGCGACAGCGCTGCTCGATCCAGCGCTTGCGATGCCAGAAATGCACGACGATACCGGGCAGGGTGAGCCGGTCTACCCAGCGCCACAGGGTCCGCGTCGGCGGAAACCCCGCGCTTGCCGCGAACAGCCGATCCGCACGGGTCCCTGACAGGAATTGCCTGGAAAGTTGCGCCGCTCCGGGCGCAACCAGTCCGCTCGTGCGCGGGTCGCTTGCCAGCAGGATCGTACTGGCGGCGATGACCTTGGCCGTCGTGCTGGCCTGCTCGGCCTTCATGTCCCGGTGTTCGGAAGACCCTCGAATGCGTCCCGGTAATGCGCGTACCAGGTGCTGTTGAACAGTTCGGCTGGATCGTGCAATTTCTTCAAGCGAAGGAATTCCCGGAATCGCGGATAGGCGGCCTCGACCTGCGCCGCGGATGCGTGGCGATGGTAGGTCAGGAAGAAGCTTCCGCCCAATGCGTTGCTGATGTCCACCAGCGCGCGGAAGGTATCCGCTGTCCGCTGCATGCCGGACTCGGTGTGCGCGGTGCGCACGTTGAAGATGACGCAGGCGAAATCGTCCTTCGCCCATGGCAGGAAGGACACCGTATCGCGCAGGATGGCGCGGATCGTGCCGTAGATGACTTCGGTTCCGAACGCGTGGAAAACCTCGCGTGCCTGCCGCATGAAAGCAAGCAATTGCCCAGCCGGCACATAGTGCTCGCCGATCACCAGGGTTTCCTTGACGGCGCGCTCCCGGTCGGTCGCTTGGGTGCTTTCGAGGAATTCCGCATAGCTCGGAATGTAGGTGCTGAGCTGGAATGTATCCGACCAGTAGTGGTTTCCGTCGGTGGTCAGGTAGTGCTGGGCATAGAGCCGGAATGCTGCCTTTTTGTCTTCGTGGGCGAGCTTGAGCAGCTTCAGCCATGCATCCGGGGCGAGGTCGGCGGTTGTTCCCGACTGCGTCGCGGCTTGCGCGGACGGCTTGTAGCACGCGAATACGCCACGACGCAGGAAGCTCTCGTCCGCGGAATCGATGACGAACTGGAAATCCCCGAACAGGCAGCCTTCATTGGCGCGCCGGAACACGGCGTTCATCGCATCGTCGAGGTCGATGATGTCGACGAGGCGCTTGAGGGTCTGGCGCCTGGTCAATCGCAGGGTTGCGGAATAGATGACGCCGAACAGGCCATAGCCGCCGATCGCAAGCGAAAACAATTCCGGATTCCGGTCGCGCCTACAGGCGACCACGTCTCCACGCGCGTCCACGAGGGTGAGATCCTCGATGTCGTCGCCCAACGGCTGCATGCGCAAACCGCGACCATGCGCATTCGCCGAGATCGAGCCGCCCAGCGTGACTGCATCGACTCCGGTCTGCTTCTGGCGGATACCCCAGCCGATGCCGGATGCATCCATCATGCGATGGGTGGCGGCGATGATCTTCGGCCAGTCCGCGCCCGCTTCGATTTGCAGCAGGCCATTGACGGGGTCTGCGTCGAGCACGCTGTCCAGCGCGGTCATGTCGATGTGGATGGACCCGGCGGCAAACTGCTGCCCACCCATGGCATGGCGTCCACCCGCGTCCGAGATGCGTTCATTGCGGTCGCGCGCCTGCCTGATGACGTCCTGCAGTTCCTGCAATGTGCGCGGACGCACGACGCATGCCACCGTGGTGGCATTCAATTGCGAATGCACGTCGTTCAAGGACTGCGTCATGTGCCCTCTTTTCCCTGTCTACAGCGCGCAGCCAGCAGCGTATCCCGATGCCCACGCCCACTGGAAGTTGTAGCCGCCAAGCCAACCGGTGACGTCGACGACTTCGCCGATGAAATACAGGCCTCGCACGCGTTTCGATTCCATCGTGGTCGATGACAGCTCGTTGGTGTCGACGCCGCCCAGCGTGACCTCGGCGGTGCGGTAGCCTTCGGTGCCGCTGGCGATCAGCGACCATTCCTTCAATTGCACGGCAATCGCACGCAGTTCGGCGTCGCGGTACTGGCGCATCGGTTTGTTCGGCAGCGACAGCTCGCACAGGCGCAGAGCGAATCGCCGTGGCAGCGCATCGCCGAGCACGGTCTTGAACTCGGCGGCGGGGCGCTGCAATTGTTGGGCGTGCAACCAATCGAATGCATCGCGATCCGGCAGCAGGTCGATGCGCAGGTCGTCGCCCGGCTGCCAGTACGAGGAAATCTGCAGGATCGCCGGGCCGCTGATGCCGCGATGAGTGATCAGCATCGCGCCGCGGAAGCCCTTGCCGTTGCAGCGCGCTTCCACGGGCAACGCGACGCCGCTCAAGTCCTGCAGGTGTTCGGAATGCTTGCCGCTGAGCGTCAACGGTACCAGGCCGGCGCGGGTTGGCAGCACGTTGTGGCCGAACTGGCGAGCGAGGGCATACCCGAAACCGCTCGCACCCATGCTCGGAATCGACAGTCCGCCGCTGGCGACCGCCAACATCGGCGTGGCGAACTTGCCGAGCGTGGTGTCGAGCCGGAATCCGCCGTCGACGCGCTCGACGCGTTCGACCTCGCAACTGGTCTCGACGCGCACGCCCACCGCGGCGCATTCGTCCAGCAGCATGCGCACGATCTGCTTCGACGACTCGTCGCAGAACAATTGGCCAAGTTCCTTCTCGTGGTAGGCAATGCCATGGCGCTCGACCATCGCGATGAAGTCCGCCGGCGTGTAGCGCGCGAGCGCGGACTTGCAGAAATGCGGGTTGGCGGAAAGGAAGTTGGCCGGTGTCGTGCCGAGGTTGGTGAAATTGCAGCGGCCACCGCCGGACATCAGGATCTTCTTGCCGACACGATTGGCGTGTTCGATGACCAGCACGCGCCGTCCTCGCTGGCCCGCCGTCAAAGCGCACATCAATCCGGCAGCACCGCCGCCGATGACG
>Ga0105248_10009484_pt1 | contig 10712 bp, 7 predicted proteins | sample KBSS34metaG_FD_81524 | JGI IMG/M metagenome (GOLD analysis project Ga0105248, IMG submission 81524) | Switchgrass rhizosphere microbial communities from Kellogg Biological Station, Michigan, USA - KBS S3-4 metaG | ecosystem: Host-associated > Plants > Roots > Rhizosphere > Soil | place... | reverse complement strand
CGTGCGGGTATTTCGGTCCCGCTCCGGATGTCTCGATCCTGTCGGGCATCCTCGGGTTCCGCGGGATGTCGCTCGACACCTTCGCGCGTTCGCTGACGCCGCTGATCCAGCGTCCGGTCATCAACAAAACCGGGCTCGACGGCTTTTTCGACGCGGACTTCGATGCACCGGCGGAGCTTCCGCCGCCGCCACCGCCGCCTGGTGTGCCGGACCCCTTCGATCGATCGGCGTTTCGATCGATTTTTGCGATGCTGCCGCAGGATCTTGGCTTGAAACTCGAGCCGTCGCACAGTGCTGTCGATGTCCTGATCATCGACAGCATCCAACGGCCGGTGGAGGACTGACATGAAATGCGCGGGCGTATGGGTGGGAGTCGTGGCGAGCCTCGGCGTGTTGAGCACAGATGGTTCGACGCTTCGCGCCCAGGCGCCTTCCGCCGGCGCGCCGCTCGTCTTCGAGGTCGCGTCGATCAAGGCGAACAAGTCGGGCGCGCCGCAGGTAATGATCAATATGCAGCCGGGCGGCCGCTTCACGGCGACGAACGTGCCGCTGCGTCTGTTGATCCGCAACGCGTATCGTCTGCAGGACTTCCAGATCGTCAACGCGCCGGGCTGGATCACGTCGGAACGCTACGACGTCGTCGCGAAGGCGCCGGAGTCCGATCATCCGCTCACGCCGAACGAGGTGCAGCCGATGATGCAGGCGCTGCTTGCGGAGCGGTTCAAACTGGCCGTGCACACCGAGACGCGCGAGATGCCGGTGTACGCGCTCGTGCTCGCGCGGAGCGACGGTAAACTCGGCCCGAAACTGCGTCCGTCCGACGTCGATTGCCAGGCACTCATCGCGCGCGGCCGCGGCGGTCCGCCGCCGGGACCGCCTCCGTCAGGCGGTCCGATGCCCTGCGGGATGCGGATAGGTGCGGGAAGCCTTCAAGCCAATGCCACGATCGCGCAAATCCTTGGACCGTTGTCCCAAATGCTGAACCGCGTCGTCGTGGATCGGACGGGGCTGACCGGCAACTACGACTTCGAGATGACGTGGACGCCGGAGCAGATGGCGCAAGGCCCGGGGCCCGATCGACCCGCTGGCGGTGCGAATGTGCCTCCCGGCGCCGATCCGAACGGACCGTCCATCTTCACGGCCGTCCAGGAACAACTCGGATTGAAGCTGGAGCCTTCGCGCGGTCCGATCGAAGTGACGGTGATCGACCACGTGGAAATGCCCGAGGTGGATTGACTCGGGGCTCGGGGCTCGGGGCTCGGGTCTGGACTAGGGACTCGGGACTAGGAACTAGGGACCAGAATTGCGCGCCCGTGTGCTGTTGATCGTGCTGATCGTGACGTGGCTTGCCGGGATTGTCCGGGCGGCCAGCCATTCGGGCATCGTCACGTTCGGCGGGCTGCCGGTTCCGGGCGCAACGGTGACCGCCACCCGGGCGGACGTGACGCGAACGACGACGACGGATGCCGCGGGGGAGTACCGGTTCAGCGATCTTGACGAAGGCGTGTGGTCGGTTCAGGTCGAGATGCGCGGGTTCGTTCCCACGTCACGCGAGGTGACTCTCGGCGGTGACGACGCGCCCGCAACCTGGCCGCTGGCGCTGCGTCCGTTCGACGACTACGGCCGCGCGCTGGCGACGACCGTCACGAAGCCAACCGTTCCGGCTGCTGCAGCGCCGAAGACGGCGACGCCCGCGTCCCGCAATCAGACACCACGTGGGTCACCGCCTGCGACGGCGCCTGCCGCGCCGCGTCCCGCGCCGTCGGCCGGAGAAGAACCCGCCGGCGAGGCAGCGGCCGGAGCATCCGACGGCCTGTTGATCAACGGCAGCGTCAACAACGGCGCGGCGTCGCCGTTCGCGCAGATGGCGGCGTTCGGCAACAATCGGCGCGGTCAGCGCTCGCTCTACAACGGCGGGCTCGGCGTGCTCTTCGGCAGCTCGGCATGGGACGCGCGTCCGTACTCCTTTACCGCGCGGCAGACGCCCAAGCCGTCGTACGGCGACGTGCAGATGCTGGCGACGTTCGGCGGACCGATCCGCATCCCACGCTGGTTCAGGAACGGGCCCTCGTCATTTTTTGGCTATCAGCACACCTCGGATCACAGCGCCATCACGCAGTCGGCCATCGTGCCGACGCTGCGCGAGCGTAACGGCGACTTCTCGGAGAGCCGCGACGCGCAGGGGCAACCGATCCAGATTGTCGATCCGCTGACCGGCCGCCCCTTTTCCGGCAACGTCATCCCCGCGTCGCAACTCAGTCCGCAAGCGCGGTCGCTCATGAACTATTACCCGCTGCCGAACGTCGTGAGCGGCAGCGCGTTCAACTACCAGACGTCGCTGCTGGGCGTGACCGTCCAGGATGCGATGCAGGCGCGCCTCACGCAGGCAGTCAACGGGCGCAACCAGATCTTCGGCAACGTGTCCTATCAGCGCGCGACGGTCGACGCGACCAATCTGTTCGGTTTCACGGACACGAGCCTCGCCACGAATCTCGATGCGGCAATCAACTGGTCCCATCGGTTCGTGTCGTTTCTGTCGCTGCGCGTGCGCTACGAGTACACACGAATTGGCAGCGACATGACGCCGTTCTTTGCAGGCCGCACGAACGTGTCGGGCGAGGCAGGGATTGCCGGGAACGACCAGGCCCCGGAAAACTGGGGGCCACCCGCGCTGACCTTCGCCAGCGGCATCGCCGGGTTGTCAACGGCGCAGTTTTCGGACACTCATACCAGCACGCACACGCTGGCGGCGGAAGCATTCCGCAGCGTCGGCCGTCATGGCCTCACCCTCGGCGCAAGCGTTCGCCCGCAATCGGTCGGCGTCTTCGCGCAGCAGGATGCGCGCGGCACGCTCGGATTTACCGGGGCGATCACCCATTCGGACCTCGCGGATTTTCTCGTCGGCGTACCGGCGACGAGCGCCATCGCCTTCGGCAACGCGGACAAGGCGCTGCGCGCGACGCTGGCCGACCTGTACTTGAACGACGACTGGCGTGCGACGCCGACCCTCACGGTGAACGCCGGCATCCGCTGGGAGTACGAGTCGCCGTTCACGGAAGCGCAGAACCGTCTCGTCAACCTCGACGTCGCCGACGATTTCTCGGCGGCGAGCCCGGTCGTCGCCGGTGATGAAATCGGTGCGACGACGGGCCGCCATTATTCGGACGCGCTGCTGCAATCGGATGCGCGCGGCATCGAACCGCGCGTGGGGATCGCGTGGCGTCCCGTGGCCGGGTCGTCAATGGTCGTGCGCGCCGGTTACGGCATCTACCGCAATACCGGGGTGTATCAGACGCTGGCGTTGCTGCTGGCGCAGCAGCCGCCTTTTTCCAAGGCGTTCAGCGTCGAGAACAGCGCCGATCAGCCGCTGACCCTGGCGAGCCCGTTCGCGGTGACCGGCAGCGACCTGAACACGTTCGCGATCGATCCCGCGTTCCGCGTCGGCTACGCGCACAACTGGCAGGCCTCGCTGCAGCGCGATCTTCCGGCGTCGCTCACCGTCATCGGGACCTACTTCGGCACGCGCGGCAGTCACCTGATGCAGGAGTTCCTGCCGAATACCTATCCGGACGGCGCGGTCAACCCGTGTTCGCTCTGTCCGGCGGGCTTCGTCTACCTGGCGTCGAATGGCACGTCGCTCAGGAACGCCGGGCAGATCCAGGTGCGGCGGCGCCTGCGCAACGGCCTGACCGCGACCGTTCAATACACGCTCGCGAAAGCCACCGACAACGCCGCGGCGTTCGTCGTGAGCGCATCCGGCCCGCAGACCTCCGGCGCCGTGGGACTCTCGGGCGCCTACATCGCGCAGGACTGGCTGGATCTCGAAGCGGAGCAGGCGCCGTCGAACTTCGATCAGCGTCACCTGGTGACCGCGCAAGTCCAGTACACGACCGGCATGGGGCTTTCAGGCGGCGCGCTGAGCGAAGGGTTGAAGGGGTCGCTGCTGGCGGGCTGGACCGGCACCGCGCAGCTCACGGTTGGCAGCGGGCTGCCGTTGACGCCGATCTACATCACCTCGATCGAAGGCACCGGTGTGACCGGGACCGTGCGCGCGAGCACGACCGGCGCATCGCTCACCGCGCTGCCGGACGGCTATTTCCTGAACCCGGCGGCATATAGCGCCCCGGCTTCCGGCGAGTGGGGCACCGCGGCGCGGAATTCGGTCACCGGTCCGGCGCAGTTCTCGCTCAACGCGTCGCTCGGCCGCGCCTTTCTCCTGCGCGAGCGCTTGAATCTCGATTGCCGGCTCGATGCCATCAACGTGCTCAACCAGGTCACCTACTCCGGCGTGAACACGACCCTCGGCAGCTCGCAGTTCGGGCTGCCCAATCGCGCGAACACGATGCGCAAGCTCCAGCTGAGCGCGCGCCTGAGGTTCTAGTGCGCACGAATGCCACGCCTCACCACGAAGACACGAAGAACACGAAGACAAAGCATTTCCAAAGAAAGAACTTCGTGCCCTTCGTGCTTTCGTGGTTGTTGTTTCTGTTCTTGTCCGGGCACCGGTCGGATCTGGCGGCGCAACAGCCGACGTTTCGCAGCGGCACGCGCCTGATCGTGCAAACGGTGAGCGTGAAGGATCGCGACGGCAAGCCGATCGAAGGGCTGACCGCGCGCGATTTCGTCGTGACCGAAGATGGCGATCCGCAGGAAGTGAGCTTTGTCGAGTTCCAGCGGCTCGAGCACACGCCGGACGCGCCGCCGCCCGCCGTGAACGCCCCGATCATTGCCGGATCGGTGGCGCCGGCCGTCGAATCGCGCATCGCGGCGTCGGCGGCTGGTGATATCCGGTATCGCGATCGTCGCCTGCTCGTGCTCTATTTCGATCTGACGGCATTGCCGCCGCCCGATCTGATCCGCGCCTACGCGGCCGCCCGGAAGTTCGTCGACGCACAGATGCAGACGCCGGATCTGGTCGCGATCATGAGCTTCGAGGGCGGGGCCGTCCGCGTCAAGCAGGACTTCACCGACAACCGGGCGCAGCTCCAGGACGTGATCGCGCGCCTGGTCTTCGGCAACGACCAGGACGGCGACGGCATCCCTGACAGCACCGAGGACGTGGGCACCGCGTTCGGCCAGGACGATGCGGAGTTCAACATCCTCAATACGGATCGACAGCTGTCGGCGCTGCAGACGGCCGTCAACATGTTGAGGCTCCTGCCCGACCAGAAGTCGTTGGTGTATTTCGCGAGCGGCCTGCGGCTCAACGGTGTGGACAACCAGGCGCAGCTGCGGTCGACGACCAATGCTGCGCTGCGTGCCAACGTCGCGATTTTCCCGGTCGACGCCCGCGGCCTCGTGGCCTCCGCGCCGCTGGGGGACGCGACCGTGCGATCGCCGGGCGGCATCGGCATGTTCTCCGGTCGTCTCGCGGAATCAACCATGGGCGGATTTCAACGGTCCCAGGACACGCTGTATTCGCTGGCCAAGGACACCGGCGGCAAGGCGCTGTTCGACTATAACGACCTGTCGATGGGCATCGTGCAGGCGGCGCAGTCGGTCACGAGCTACTACATCCTCGGCTACTACAGCACGCACTCGGCGCTCGACGGCAAGTTTCACCGGGTCCGCGTGACGCTGCGCGACGGAGCGGCCGGCGAGCTGGCCTATCGGCAGGGATACTTCGCCGACAAGGAGTTCGCGAAGTTCAACACCGCGGACAAGGAGCGCCAGCTCGAAGAAGCGTTGATGCTCGACGATCCGGTCACCGACATCACGATTGCCATGGAAGTGAACTACTTCCAGTTGAACCGCGCGGAATATTTCGTGCCGGTCGCGGTGAAAATCCCCGGCAGCGAGCTCGCGCTGGCACGGCGCGGCGGGGCGCAGCGCACGCTCATCGATTTCATCGGCGAGGTGAAAGACGACTACGGCGTGACGATTCAGAACGTCCGCGACAAGCTGGACATCAAGCTGAGCGATCAGACGGCAGCGCAGCTCGCGACGAGGCCGGTGCAATACGACACCGGCTTCACGCTCCTTCCCGGCAAGTACGTCCTGAAGCTGCTCGCGCGCGATGCTGAAACCGGGCGGATCGGGACGTTTCAGACCAGCTTCACGATTCCCAACCTGAATCGGGAAGAGCAGCGCCTGCCGATCAGCTCGGTCGTCCTCGGCAGCCAGCGCGTGCCGCTCGCCGACGCGATCTTCACTGTGCAGAAGAACGCGGCGCTCGCCGCCAACCCGCTGGTCTTCGACGGCCAGAAATTGATCCCCAGTGTGACGCGCGTGTTCAGCCGCGGCCGTGAGATGCACGTCTACCTGCAGGCCTATCAGCGCGCGGCGACCACGATCGAGCCCATGACGGCCTTCGTCACCTTCTATCGCGGCGCCGACAAGATTCTCGACGCGCCGCCCGTCGCGGTCGTTGACGGGCTCGATCCCAGATCGAAAGCGGTGCCGATTCGATTCAGCGTCCCGCTCGACGGGCTTACGCCGGGCCGCTACGACTGCCAGGTCAGCGTGCTCGACGCGAGCAGCCAGAAAGTGGCCTTCTGGCGCGCGCCCATCGTCGTGGTTCCCTAGCCGCTCGCGTGCGTTATAGTTAGCGCGAACAGGGAGGTTCCATGAACGTTGTAGGTCGGATTTCGCTGGGCGCCTGTGCGATCACGATGGCAATGCTCGTGGGACCATCGCTCGATGCGCAGCGCGGACCGGTCGTGCCGCTGGTCGATGCCAACCACCTGCGGATGAACCCCGAAGAAGGACTCGTCAGCACCACCGTGTTCGGTGATCCCTCGAAGGCGGGCATGTACGTCATCCGCAATCGCTTCGCGGCGGGCAACACGAGCCGTCCGCATTACCACGACCAGGATCGCTACGTCACGGTGATCAAGGGCACGTGGTGGACCGACGAGGGCGATGTGTTCCGTGCGGACAAGATGATTCCGATCAAGACCGGCGGTTTCATGTTCCACCCGGCCGGCTACCATCACTACGACGGCGCGAAGGACGAGGAAGTCGTCGTCCAGATCATGGGTATGGGTCCGGTCAAGACCATCCAGACCGAAGTGGACGCGAACGGCAAGCCGGTTCCCGCACGCGGCGCCACACCGCCGGCAACGCCACGCTAGAACTCAGTCGGTGCGGGGGTGCGTAGGTGCGAGGTTCTTGGGTGCGGTGCGGGGTGCGGAGTGCTTGGTGCTCAGTGCGCCGCACCGGAGTTGTCGTAGTGTCCGCCTTCAGGCGGACCGTTGCAGCTGGGCACCCTGCACCTAGGCACTAAAGCACCTACGCACCGAAGCACCCCGCACCGCACCGCCGCACGTGCGCACCCGCGCACTACGCACCAAGCGAGCGCTATTTGCTTGTGGTTTGCGCGAGCAGTTCCTTGATTCCGCCGAGCGACGCCATGATGCCGGTCGCTTCGTAGGGCATGAACACCAGCTTGTCCGCGCCGGTCGCGATCGCGTTCAGCGCTTCCATGTAGCGCTGCGCGATGAGGTACTGCGCGGGATTGGCGGCGGTGCCGATCGCCTGCGCGACCAGCGTCAGCGCCTGCGCTTCGCCCTGGGCCACGCGCATCCGCGCTTCGGCCTGGCCTTCCGCCGCGAGAATCGCCGCCTGCTTGGATCCTTCGGCGGTGACGATCTGCGACTGCTTCTGACCCTCGGCGCGCAGAATCGCCGACGACTTCTCGCCTTCGGCCGTCGTCACGACGGCGCGCCGCGTCCGTTCCGCGGTCATCTGCTTTTCCATCGTCAGGCGGATCTCTTCGGGCGGCGTGATGTTCTTGAGCTCGATGCGCATCACCTTCACGCCCCACTGCTGGGTGGCGGTGTCGAGCGCGGCACGCAGCTGTGAGTTGGTGGTGTCGCGCGACGCGAGCGTGTGATCCAGATCCAGCTGGCCGATGACGTTGCGCAGCGCCGAGAGCGTGAGCTGCTCGAGGCCCCACCTGAGGTTCTGCACCTCGTAGGTGGCGCGGACCGGATCGACGATCACCGAGTAGATGACGGCGTCGACTTCCATCGTCACGTTGTCGCGGGTGATCACCGGCTGCGGTTCGATCTTGGTGATCTGCTCGCGCAGGTCGATCGTCTCGCGCACCGAGTCGAAGAACGGGAAGATCGTGTTCAGCCCGGCTTCGGCGGTGCGGTGATACTTGCCGAGCCGTTCGATGATCTTGACCTGTTTCTGCGGCACGATCTTGATCGCCTTCAGCACGACGACCAGCACGAAGAAGGCGAAGATGAGCAGGACAGTGGGCGCGGTCATGCGGGCGTTACCTCCAGGACGATACCGTCAGCAGCCGTGACTCGAACGCGGGTGCCAGCGCGCAGCGGCAGCGCGGCGCGCGCGGCCCAGTCTTCGCCGCCGACATTGACCCGCCCGGCGCCGACGGCAGTTTCGATGTCGTGCGTGACCACGCCTTCGCGGCCGATCAGGCCCCCGGTGCGCGACGGCACGCCTGGCGCGTTCAGCTGCGAGACCAGCCGCGGGCGGAGCAGCCACAACGACAGGCCGAGCGCAATGCCGAAGACCCCGACCTGTGTGGGCACTCCCAGCCCGAACGCCGCGGCAATGGCCGCCGCGATGCCGGCGAGGCTGACGAAGATGACGCCGAAATGCGGAATGGAAACCTCGACGATCGCCGCAACGATGGCGATCCCGACCCACGCAAGCGCCTGGGAGTCGAGGAGGTTCATGGCTTACGGGTAGGAGAGGATACCCGTATATATGGTCGGGACGGTAATGGCCCCGGTATCAAACAGCTGGACGCAGTAGGTCCCTTTGTCGAGCAGCCCGAACTGCACGGAGCGGCCGACGATGAACGTGGTGACGTAGTTGCCGAAGACCGCGCAGCCGCCGCTCGCGGCCTGGCCCAGTGCAATACCCATCAGCGCGCCGGCGCTGGGCGTCGGCGACAGCGAGGAGACCGTGATCTGGATCTCGCCGTTCTTGCTGGTCGTAAACGTCTTGAAATCGAAGCCACCGACCGGAATCGTCCCGGTGATCGTGTCCATTTTGTTCTTGGACGGGTCCACGATGCCGCCGCAGGCCGACAGCGCAATCGCGACTGTCAGCGCCCCCAAAATACGTCGAAAGCCCATGCAGGAATTGTATACTGCGCCGATGAAGCACCACCTACGAATCGCGCCCACGCTCGCTCTGTTGTCGGCGTTCGCGGTCCTGGCGCCTTCCGCGCGAGCGGAAGTGACCCGAGTTGAGGTAACGACACGCGCTCCGCTCGGCCAGACCGGCTACGAGAAGATTGTCGGGATCGCCCATTTTGCGGTGGATCCCCGCGATCCGCGCAACGCGGTGATCGCCGACATCGACAAGGCTCCGGTCAATGCCGCGGGCAAAGTCGAATTCTCGGGCGACATCTGCATTCTGCGTCCACTGAACGACGCGGCCGCCAACGGTATCGCGCTCGTCGACGTCGTCAATCGTGGACGGAAGACCATCGTGACGACCTTCGACAGTCGCGCGCAGTCCGACCCGGCGGCCGACGCCGATCTCGGCGACGCGTTTCTGACGCGGCAGGGGTACACGCTGGTGTTCGTCGCATGGGAATTCGACGTGCGCCGGTCGGCCACGAGCATGGGCCTCGAGGTGCCGGGCGCGCCGAACGCCACGGGCCTCGTCCGCGGCGTCCTGATTCCGAACGACGCCAACCCCGAACAAACCGTCACCGATCTGGGCGGTTATCAGCCGGCGCAGCCGGACGGGTCGGACACGACGCTCGTCGTGCACGACGGTCCATTCGGCAAAGTGGAAACCATCGCGAGAAATCGATTCACGCTCAAAGGGAACACGATCACCCTGACCGGCGGCTTTACGCCGGGCCGCACGTACGAACTGTCGTACCGGCCGCAGTCCTACCCGGTGTCAGGGCTCGGCATGGCGGCGTTTCGCGACGTCGCCGCGTGGGTCAAGCATGCGCCCGACGCGCTGGCGCACGCACCGCGGACGATTGCGTTCGGTTCGTCGCAGAGCGGGCGGTTCCTCCGCACGTTCCTGTATCAGGGCTTCAACACCGACGAACATGGCGCGCAGGTGTTCGACGGGGTGATGGCGCACATCGCCGGAGCCGCGCGACTCAGCCTGAATCATCGGTCGGCGACGCCGACCGCGCTCTCGATGTTCGAAGCGACGTCGTTCCCGTACGCGGTGACGGCCGAGCGCGATCCGCTGTCCGGGGCGCGCGAAGGGCTGCTCGACAACGATCGCGCGCGTCAGAACCAGCCGAAGGTGTTCTTCACGAACACGTCGGTCGAGTACTGGGGCGGCGGCCGGTCGGCGGCGCTCATTCACACCACGCCCGACGGCAAGTCGGATCTTCCGCTGCCCGCGAACGTCCGCGCCTACTTCCTGACCGGCGCGCAGCACGGGCCGGCGCAGTTTCCGACGCGCGTCAACCAGGGACAGCAGCCGGACAACCCACTCGAGTATCGGTGGACGCTGCGCGCGCTGCTCGTGGCGATGACGAAGTGGGTCAAGGAGGGAACCGAACCGCCCGCGAGCCAGGTGCCGCGCCTGTCGGATCGGACGCTCGTGGCGGAGGACCGCGTCACGTTCCCCGCGATTCCTTCGGTCGCGTCGCCGAAGATCATCGCGGCCGCGCGCCACGACGGTCACGTCATCCCGCTGCTCGTGCCGCAGGTTGACGCCGACGGCAACGAGGTCTCGGGCGTCCGCACGCCTGAGCAGCGCGTCCCGATGGCCACCTACACCGGCTGGAATTTCCGCAACGCGCACATCGGCGG
>Ga0105248_10009483_pt1 | contig 10713 bp, 8 predicted proteins | sample KBSS34metaG_FD_81524 | JGI IMG/M metagenome (GOLD analysis project Ga0105248, IMG submission 81524) | Switchgrass rhizosphere microbial communities from Kellogg Biological Station, Michigan, USA - KBS S3-4 metaG | ecosystem: Host-associated > Plants > Roots > Rhizosphere > Soil | place... | reverse complement strand
TGGCTCGACACCGGCACTCCCGAAAGTCTACTCGAGGCGAGCGAGTTCGTCCGCGTCCTAGAGAAGCGCCAAGGACTGAAGATCGCCTGCCCCGAGGAAATCGCATTCCGCCGAGGCTTTATCAATCAGGCCGGCCTTGAGCGCTCGATCGAAGCGCACGGTAAGTCAGCTTACGCAGATTATTTGCGGGCCTTTCTGCAATGATGCGCCGAGTACCTCAGGGTTTGCGTTCGTTCAATAATTCCTAGCCGTAACTCAAGGCGGACACGTAGACACCGAGCTGTCGAGTGTCATCGTTTATGCCCTGCTTGGCAGGGCAGAATGTTTCGCTGATAAGACTAAACCACGTCCCGCCATCTTCGTTCGCTGCGCTCAAGTCGATGGAGAGGTTGCTCGTACCGGGTGGAACCTCCGTAGTTTGAGCTTTGCCAAGACCGTCAACGATGACTTTGAGGGATTTTCGACTGAAGTTCTGAACTTCGAGCTGAGCGTTCTTAACACCCTCGCGCTTTGGTATCAGGACCCGTGTCCTGCCGGTGGTGAAAAAATTGTCACCATCGCGAATTACGGAGGATTCAACTTCTGGATGCCACAGGCCCATCTGAAACGGCCTTATCCGGCCAGTTTGCGAACCAATCATGTAGCGCGTCAGATCAGAAAGAGGCATGTCAATGAATTCTGCCTCCAAACCAACCATCGCAAACAGGAATGCAATGTAGTCGGCCGACCAGCCGCTTTCGAACCAACCGAACTTATTTATGCAATAGACTGAGTAAGGATCGAGCCGAAGCCCCCAGGTCCGATAAAACGCATTGAAAGGTTCAGCAGCGAGAACAAGCCGACCACGATCCTTCAAACACGAAACGCCACTTCTCAAAAGCGAAAGCGGATCAACTGCATGGTGGAACGCTTCATAAGACATGACAATGTCAAAAAGGCCGAGGTGCGGGCCAATGTTGCCGAACGGCATGAGAACGGTGCGTGATCCAAATCCCAATCGCTCAAGGCGTTGGTTAGAAGTACACACGAAATCAGGATTTATATCGATTCCTTTTGATTGAACACCTGTTGCCGCCAGAAATTCTTGGCAAAACCCCCAACCGCTGCCCAGTTCCAAAACTAATTGATCAGACGAGAGCCCAAGACGTTGAACCAGAATCCCCATCGCAACGCAATGCCTGGCGAATTCGTGAGGCGCCATAAAGCCATAGGCATTCGGAGCTTCCAGCAGGGAGTCGACAGGAACGCCAGGAGTGAACTCGTGTTCCATTTCCTGATATTCATGGCCCGTCATCTCAGAATAAAGGGCCATTTGCTGAACTTTGTACTCCTCAGACAGCGGCTCGCACTGTTTGTCCAGCCGTGCCGTCGGAGTATATTGCAGACCCTGCCAGTATTTAGCGCACTCTGGGCTTGATGGTCCGCCAAGTTCGTCCGATCTAGCGATGAATTTACCAAGCGTCGCTTGGCTAAGCTCCTTAACCTCGTCCAACAATTCAATCTCCAAAATACAGCCTCAGTATCGACCGATTCTGCAGTCAACTATTTCTTCAACTCGTTGCTACGCTATTCGCTGAGCCCATCAGCACGTCAGCCAACATCGCAGCGCTTTGCTCCCAAGTCATCCACCGAACGTCCTCTGGCTTCGGGTGACTGGATTTCTTCCGCAATTTTATCCAATTCTTAATTGCGCTGCTAATCGCCGCTGGATCTCGATCGTTAGGAAAGAAGAGGGCGCCTTCGCGCGCGACCTCTCGAAAAACTGGAAGATCACGCACTATCAACGGGAGTCCGTTTCGCGCAGCCTCAATCAATGGCAATCCAAATCCCTCGCCCTCGGATGCGCCAAGGAGGAAGCTAGCCCTGATGTAAAGCTGATTCAGATATTCATCGCTGATGCCGTTAAGCCAGATTAATCGCTTTCCGAATTCCGGATGGTGGCGAATGCGTGCAGCCAATTCATCAATACGCCATCCCTCCTTTCCGACGATTACTAAGGCAATATCGCTGCCTTCCGCCCAAAGAATCTCGAATGCATCGAGCGCTTGCGCATGGCCCTTTCGAGGTTCGAGCGTACCCACCATCAATGCGGTCGGGCGTGCCGCCATAATCTCGAATATGTGGTCAGCACCGTCGGGGATTCCGCGCGATGGGACGGATGCGGCGATATCGCTGCCATGATGGAACCAGCCGAACCGGAAGTTAGGATTCATCGTTACATCATTGTCGCGCATCCATTTCTCGAGTTGGCCCGCGACCGTTGCCGAAACGCATATAGCGCCGTTGTGCCTGGCTAGCTCCCTCACCCAACGACCGATGATTTCCTTGCCGACCGACTTTGGAAAATATTCTGGAAGCAACAACGGCAGAATGTCGTGCACGACTGTAAACACTTCTGCGCCTTGCAGCCGCCAGGCGTCGAGCACTTCGCGCTGAGCAATTAAAACATCCGGCTCAAGATCCAGAATGCAGAGAATGTCTCCGGACCATACTTCGACTGGCCGGTCTTCGTGCCAATGGTGCTCAATCCCGAGAATTCGGTCTGCGAAGCTCCGTGCGTATCGATAGCCGGGTTCGTTTGGCGAAGCATAGACTGGCTCAACTACCCAGCCCGGAGGGGGTGACTTCATCAGGTTGACTAGGATGGCCCTTACAACGCGCTGAATCCCCGTGTGTGCGTCCTCAATGATTAACCGGGAGACGTCGATCATCAATTGCCGACGCTCATCCCGTCTGAATGATCGGGCGATGTGTCTTGCTGCAACATCCCCGGGAAACGATGCAAGCCGCGGATTACTTTTGACCCTAGCCAAGGCATTCGAGACGAACCGTCGTTGATAGTCTCGCGGTCGCGGAAAGGCCTTTGCAGCGTCCTGCAAGAAATCCAGCGCAAGCTGAGCCGATCGCTCCCATGAAAAGGCGGAGAGGCGTTCGGGGGCGTTTTCCTCCAACTTCTGTCGGAACGCCTCATCCGTTAGAACCCGCTCGATGGCCGTCGCCATGGAATTGGAATCAAATGGATCGAAGAGTGCATCTTCGAGGCCCACCACCTCCGGCATGCTCGATCGGTTCGAAGCGATAACAGCTTTTCCGAACATCATGGCCTCAAGGATTGGCAGTCCGAATCCTTCGTGCCAGCTGGGGAAGGCGACCGCCTTTGATTGCGCCGAAAGCGCGGCTAATTCATCGTCGCTGACGTTTCCCGTAAACACGATCTCGTCGTCACCAAGTCCGTGTGCCGCGGCGATTTCTCGCAAATGGTCTGTCGCGCCTACGCCACCGCCGAGGACAAGCTGATGCTCGTCCCGAACTGCTTTTGGTAGGGCGGCATAAGCCTCGATCAAGCCCGCGTGGTTCTTCCGAACCTCGAAGGCACTAACATACAAAAGATACGGACGAAGAATTCCGAACCGTCGAGCAAGATCGATGCTCTTTACCTGTCCGAACTCAATATCGACCGCGGCGCCGATATTCCTAACTCTCTCGCGTGGATACCGCAAAAACTGGACTGCTTCGTCAGCAGCCGACTGCGAAATAGCAAGCAGGAAATCGGACCTTCGAAGAGCTTCTAATTGCCGCCGGTAAAACGCCTCCATCCCCGGGTGGATCAAGTAGTGCTGGCGGTAAATCATCGGGATGAGGTCGTAGCAGATCGTCGCGACCAGATAGTCACGACCTGCAGGAATCCAGCAAACAGCGTCGTCTTCGGCGCCTTCAAACAAGCTGCTGACAACAAGAAGGTCGGGCTCAAGAGACGAGATCACTTCTTCCCAGACTTCTCTGGCAAAGGACCTGCGTTCCCAATTTTCGAAGTGCATGCCGCCGACGGGGGCTTCTGCTGACCAGGTTACGAAATTCTCAGGCGCAACAAGATCCCTGAGGTCACGCCGGATTTGCTCGTGCCCATTCGGAAGCATCGTGTTGAGAAGGACGTAAAGTTCATGGTCTCGAGCAAGACGCGCAAATTCGCGCATGAATGATCTCGTATAACGACCGATTCCCCGGTGCCTGCTTCCGCCTAGCGCACCCTGAGCGTCAAATACTATTCGCATCTAATCTATCGAGTCTATTTTCTAATTTGAGTTTCAGGCGAGCACTTGGTGGAGCGTGTGACTCCATGTGTCCTCACATGGCCCCTCGGCTTGATTGATCCGCCTCGGTGAAATGCCTTGCGATGAAGACAACAAGTTGAGCTGCTCATGAATCAATTTAAGCTTGTTCTCAAGGCGCGACGTGCGGTCGGCGCTCAAATTGCGCTCAATCTCATTCAGCTTGCCAACTACACCAACCATGTTCGCAATCATCCGCAGCTGGCGCTCGTTGATGCTGTCGCCTCCATCTACGGCGCCTTTGCGGAAAAGCCGGCCAACTATCGGCAAATTGGACAAGTCATGTCTGCGCAGTGCGCGATCGAATCCGGCAATGCCGGGGTCATGATTTCTACCTTCTTCTGAGCGGCGCAGTTGCATCAACACAGACATTTTGGAGAAACCGAGCCGAATTCTCCCGATGTAGTAGGCTTCTCCCGAAGGATCGGGCTGACGGCCAAGGACCGTCACGTAAGCGCAACGAACGAAGTCCGTGTCGTGCCATGACAACAACTCGGCAAGCGAATCTGCGCGAAGGTTGGGATTACGATTAGGCAAGAAAATTGAAGTGCTCATTGTGTGTGCTGGCTCAACATAGCTTGGTTGGTGAAATGCCGACTCAGGGGGTTGCGGCACGAATGATGACTTCCATTCCTGAAGAGCGACGATCTCTGGGCGTGGCGGCATTATGCCAAATGCTTCTCCGAGCTTGCGCCAGCGACCCGGCTGGTTCTCGCTCGCGTTTCGAATGAGCGCGTCCGCTTGCTGCGTCGCAATTCGCAGGCTCTCGATCTCGCGACAAGTGCCGGCATGCTCCACCTCGAGCGCAGCCAACTCGTTCTTAATGCTAGCTTCCTTTTGCTCGGCTCTTGTAAGGTTGAGCTGGGTGGCCGTTGATATTGCAACTGCCTCATCAACCTTGTTTAGCAAATGTCTCTCGCGCTCCTCCCAGGCATGTTTGTCCCGCTCGCGCTCGGCCGCTAGGCGCTGCCGCTCGCTTTCAGCGTGAAGGCGTTCCCGCCACATTGCATCCAATGTTTGTCGATGCTGCTGCTCGGAATCGATCAGAGCGTTCGTTGCCGCGATCTGTTCTTGTCGTGAAGCATCGCGTTGTCGGTTGGCCTCTTCCGCAGCCGCACGCGCCTCATCTGCCGACGTCCGGCTCGCATTCAGCTCGCTTTCAAGGGAAATGAGGTGTGCTTCACTCTCGGTGATTTGGACTCGAAGATCGTCGGCGTTTTGTTTCAGACGTTCATTCTCGCCACGAAGTACAACGGAGGAGAAATGACTGTCCGTGACAGCAAATCCGTCAAAGATGTTTGGGGGTAAGTCGAATGCTTGCGCGCGCCGATTCTCCGACTCATGAAGAAAATACCTGCTCAACCCGTCGAAATGCACTTCGCGGTAACCGCGATCGAGCACCTGTGCGACCCACTGTTCATGGGTTGGTTCTCGCGAAAGCGGATAAGTCGCCTCAATGACCACGATCCAGGGCCTTCGATTGCTGTGATCCCAGCTCCGAAGAACCTCCCCTTCCATTCCCTCAACGTCAATTTTCATTCAATGGAAATTGTCGCTCTCGGCTTCGAGCAAATCGCTAAGAGTGATTGAAGGCACGATGATTTTTCGAGAATCGAATCCCGCGCTCGCATGGCGTTCAGCGATGTCGGCTTTTCCGGTAGAAAGTCCCGTCTCCGGGAATTCGTAAAATTCGATGGGTCCTGCCGTGTCAGTGATCGCTGCTTGGATCACTACTTCATCAGGCCGTGCCCGCCTTAGCTTTTGGGCATAGGCGGGTGTGGCTTCGACATGAATTCCACGCCAGCCGGCTTCATAGAAAGCCAAGCTAACAGAATCGACGATGGGATCCTGCGCACCAATGTCGAGGTAGCGGCCATTTTCAACATCGTGGAGGGCGCGCCACAACAGCACATCCTCAAAATTTTGGGCGTACGAAACGAATGTCATGATGCGCGCTTGAGACGCCACTCCTGTGCGACACATTCATTCTTGTGCCACCCCAGTCCAACCAACAGTCGATCGACGCACTCGCTCCAGGAAGAAAGGTGGACGGCGGGCGTCGGCGTTTCCGAGCTGACCCTCAGGAACTCATTCAGTCGCTCGCCCAACTGAACCGGACGATCGTCGCTGAAGTACATCACATTTGGGAGGGACTGCTCTCTAAAAACCGCAAGATCGCGCGCAAGTACACGACGCCGATGAGCTGCGGCCTCGATAAGCGGCAGTCCGAAACCCTCGCCTCGAGACGTAACTAGCAGTCCTCGGGTCGCTTCGTAAAACAGGCACAATCCCTCATCGCTCACGCGGTCGAGCCAATGTAGCCTCTTTCCGAGTTCAGGGTGTGAACGAATGGCAAGTTGCAGCTTTGATGTTTTCCAGCCACTCTTTCCAATGATGACCAGATCCGGAGCATTGTCGGGATCTGCCCTCCACAGATGTTCGAATGCGGCCAGCGCAACTTCATAGCCTTTGCGGGGCTCGACCGTTCCAACCATCAGCACCGCATTTCGACCGTTCATCGTTCGAAGCGCATGCTTTACCGCTGCAGACAAACCAATCGAAGGCCGCGAGGCGGAAATGTCGCCTCCCATGAAGAGTCTTCCAATTTGGACGGGCGTGTCGACGCCCAATTCTCGCTTCAGGTCTCGCGCGACCTGATCCGAGATGCAGATTGCCTGATCGACATCCTCCGCAACCAAGCGAATCCATCTACGGAAATGACCGGCGGTTGCGTCATTAAACCAGTGAGGCTGCTGCAGCGGGAGGAGATCATAGACGACAACGCTTATGGTGCCGCCAAATTTACGCCAGGCTCTTAGCTGCTGGCGATATTTCGGAAGGAGGTGGGCCGACAGGTCGAGTCCCAGAAACTGGTCACCTGGGCCCATGTTGACAGGCTCCCCTCCCAGTCGAAGGAACCGATTCTCGAGAAAGTCGAACGGGGCATAGCAATATCCCTGGCGGTTCGTCGCGTACACGGGTTTCACTAGGAATCCGTCCCCATCACGCTTTGATAGTTCCGACCAAACGGCTCTCACGACGCGCTGAATTCCGGTCTGCGCATCGTGCCGAATGATTGCCGAGACGTCCACCAACAACACCGGAGGGCGGGTTTGAGTCTCGGTCCAGAGCGATTTGTTACGCCAGAGCCACGCGCGGCGCGCGCCCACGTCCGTGGCTCGCAAGATTCTTTTCACGCCGCTAGCGCCGCTTCGTCATAATAAGCTGTCAACGCGTCGTCGACGCTGGGGAAATGATGCAGTTCACCGGAACTTAGCACGGCAGCCCGAGTGCAGTGCTGACGAATATAGTCGCCGTTGTGCGAAACGATGATCATCGCGCGGTCGCCACGCTTTTCAAATAACTCATAATTGCACTTGTCGTGGAATCTTGCGTCGCCGACCGCGACAATCTCGTCGATCAGAAAACAATCGAATTCGATGACCATCGACAGTGCGAAGGCTAGCCTCGCCCGCATGCCGGACGAATAGGACTTTACCGGCTCGCGCAGGTAAATTCCCAATTCTGAGAATTCCTGGACGAAGGCGATCTTGTCTTCGGGCTCGACACCGTAGATTCTGCAAATGAAGCGAAGATTGTCGATTCCCGTCAGGGATCCCTGGAACGCTCCTCCGAACGCCAAGGGCCAAGATACGCTCATATGACGTTCTACGAGCCCATTTGTCGGCAATTCGGCGCCGCTGACCAATCGGATCATGGTCGATTTCCCGGCTCCGTTTCTGCCGAGAATGCCAACCCGTTCGCCCGCATTTACTGTGAGATTTACGTCACGAAGGATGGTCACCGGACCACCTCTAGTCGGGTAAACTTTGTTGATGTTCGTGAGGCGGATCATTCCGGGATGACGTTCCTGCTTACTTTGCGTGTTTCAGCAAGTCCAAGGACGGTGAGAAGCGTGTTCACGAGCGCCATGTATCCGACGTCGTAATGCGCGACTATTTTTGAGCCGAAATAACCTTCACGGAGAAATTCGACACCGTGAACCATCGGCAGCAAGAGGACATAATGCTGTCCTTCAGGCGGCAGAGCGTCGACCAAGAAAGCGGCGCCTGACAAGGGAAACAATATGTACGCCGTCGGATGCCATAGCTTTTCAACGGATTCGTATTTCTCAGAAAGGGCGCCGAGGAACAGGGCCAGTGAGGTTCCAAACCAGGCAAGCATGCACCAGGCTGCTGCGACCTCCAGAAAATCCTCAGGGAATTCGAGCCAACCGACAAAATGGAAGAAAAGGACTAGGACAACAAACGATATTGTCGCGCCCGATGCTTCCAATGCTAGTCGCGATACATAAATATCAAAAGGTCGGACGTTTCGATGATAGAGAAGTGAAAGATTGGGCTCTAATGCCTTGATACAGCGATTCGGCATGTTTCGCCAAAGGAGGACGCTCGAATATCCCGTGACCGCGAAAGCGGCGATCGGCAAATTAGAGCCATGAACGGATTTTGTCGCAGTCCAGAGTGCAGTGACGGCCACCGTGAACAGCATTGGCTCCGCGAACAACCAGAGGAAGCCGATGTTATGCCGTCCGTAGCGAGTAAGAATCTCTCGCAAAAGTAGTGCCCAAATGACGCGTCGCTCGATGCGCCACGATTGAGCGAGCGACACGCCTACGCTTTCGCCATTTTCCTGCATTAGCCGTGGTGCTCTCTCACGCCGGCCAAGAGCATCGAAAGGATTGCCCACGCAATCACGCCGAGCACAAACGTTGCGAAAATTCCACGCAGTCGCCGCGGTTCCTGTGCCTCGTCGGGAATGCTCGGTTGCGCAATGCGCTCCACATACGCTTGTTTGCGGCGGGCCTCCGCCCGAGCGTCCTGTAACGAGGTCATCGCGGCCGCCAGACGCTTGTCGGCGAATTCGCGCTCGAGCTCGAGCCGCTGGTAACGGGCTGCCGTGGCCGAAAGTGAACGCCGGTTTCCGGCGACGATACCCAACTGGCGGTCGATCTCGCGCGACAGCCCCGACACACGCACCCTGAGGATCGGAATCTGCGGATTTTCGGGAGCCATTGCCTGAAGCTGCAGCATCTGCATCCTCGACCCAATCAGCTCGTCCTGGAGCTTCGAGATCATCTGGAGCTGAACAGTTGCCTGCTTTTCGGGATCTATGATTCCGCTTGCATTGCGGAACTGCGCCAAGGCGAGCGCAGCCTGACGAGATGCCTCCTCAGCGTCCTGCACTTCCTGTTCAGAGAGCTGGATGACGTCCGCACGTCCGCGCCGGTTCAAGCGATTGACCGTATCTTCCGCAAGCCCGAGTAGTTGTAGGTTAAACTTTTGCGCTTCGTGCGGCGAATAGGCTCGAACCGTGAGAGTGGTGATCGACGAAGTGGATTCGTAATCGACGCGCACCTTCTTGCGGAAATAATTGAAGAGCTCCTCAAATGAACCGTCCATTCCGAGCGGATCGAAACGATCGAAGACCGATACCTTTTCGTTGCCATAGGCGCGAACAATGGCATTTCCCCGATTGAGGGCTCTTAGTGCGTCGCGCGACTGGATGTATTCGTCAGCAGCATAGATTTCATCGCCAGCATTGGAAAAGGCAGCCGACTTCAGGAGAACCCCAAGTCCGGAAACGGAAGGCTTGTCGGGGCTCCGAACGACGAAGCGTGACTCCGAGACGTAAACGTCCGATGCGAGAAATCCGTAGTAGAGAATGGCAAGCGTCGTCGGAATTATGACGGTCACAAGCAGCAGCCAGTCGACTTTCGGCAGGCCCCGGCGGGCTCGGAGTCCCGGAATGGACCATCTCGACGCAGATTCTTGAAACATGTCTATTGAGGTGTCCTCCGCACCGTTTTTCTAAGCAGCGGCACGCCGCTTGTCGCCGCAATTAGGTTTAGGCCGCCATCGAGTCCATTGCAGACAAGAGCGCCTTAACCTCCTGTGACCGGCCTCGCGGCAGGATCAACAGCCGTCCGCCGGACGCAACGATAATCAGATCGCGCACGCCAAGAGCGGCTACCTGGACGCCATCGCTTCGAATGTAGCAGCTCTCGCAATCCACAGTCGTGATCGGGCCAACCGGCTTTTCGGTTCCCAGCAATGTCGCCAATGCGTCCCAGCTCCCAAGGTCCGACCAGCCCGGAGCCATGGGCACGACGGCAACGCGCGACGATTGTTCCATCACGGCATAATCGATGGACTCGCTTGGGCATCGCTCGAATACGCTCGCATCCGGGACGGTACAGATGCCCTCTCGCTTCGCGCCGGCGACTGCTTGATTTGCAGCTTGGGCGATCGCGGGCGCCAAGTCACGGGCTTGATCGAGAATGGTCTTTGCCTGGAACAGGAAAATGCCCGCGTTCCACAAGTGCTCCTTGCCCGCCACCATCGCCTCAGCAACTTCGAGGCGCGGCTTCTCCACGAATTGCGCAACCTTCCTCACTCCAGGACATGCTGCGACATCTTCACCCATATGAAGATAGCCATAACCCGTGTCGGGACTCGTCGGCCGTACCCCAAAGGTGACGAGATAGCCCGCTCGCGCGGCGGCTTCCCCCTTCACAATTGCAGCATGAAACTCGTTGATGTCTTCAATGACGTGATCGCTCGGCATCACGAGCATCAGCGCA